>OGDU01000340.1_pt1 | contig 48326 bp, 56 predicted proteins | sample 1570371 | NCBI WGS metagenome assembly OGDU01 (sample SAMEA2581977, study PRJEB24529) | metagenome | biome: Human gut stool | place: China | collected 2011
GTAAACATGAAAATAGGAGATAAACACCTATGATTAATGTTTACCTCCTACTCGATTGTCCGTTTCTCGTTTAGAATTGTTATCTTTGTGCCCGATATTATAGTATAAATCTAATTGTAATGAAAACAAATGCATTAAAAGGCAGCTTCGTGAGGGGAGCTTTATTAGGGGGATTATTGGGCGTTTTTTCATCTTCATTATCGGCACAGGAGAAACTCCCGGTAGAAAATGATCTGAAGATTATTTCGTATAATATCCGTCATGGTGAAGGATTGGATGGCAAGACTGATTATGTCAGAATAGCCCGTATGTTCAGAGAGCAGCAGGCTGATGTCGTAGCGTTGCAGGAAGTGGACAGTGTGACGGGACGAAGCCATAAGAAGGATGTGCTTCGGGAGGTTGCCAATGAAGCGTTGATGTATCCGGTTTTTGCAAAGGCGATATCATTCGACGGCGGATCTTATGGCGTTGGACTTTTGGCCAGGGAACATCCTTTATCTGTGGAACGCATTGCTTTGCCGGGGCGTGAAGAGGCCCGGGTTTTGTTGCTGGCAGAGTTTGATGATTATTATATCGGATGTACTCATCTGTCATTGACACCGGAAGACCAGCTTGCTTCTTTGGACGTTGTCCGGAAAATTGCTTCACGGTTGAACAAACCTTTTTTGCTGGCAGGCGACTGGAATGCTCTTCCTGAAAGCCAGACGATACAGGAAATCCGGAAGGACTTCACCTTGCTGAACAATCTGAAACAGGCAACTTATCCTGCAAACAAGCCCGAAGATGTGATTGATTATATTGCAGTCTGGAAAGCTACGGGAAAATCTGTCGTTCGGAAAGGCGGAACTGTTTTACCGGACACGGTGTCTTCTGATCACCGTCCTGTGATGGCAAAAGTCCGCTTCCTTCAGCCCGCAGACCGTCTCTTGTATTCTGATCCGTATCTTCAGAATCCTACGGAAGACGGGGTTACGGTTATGTTCCAGACGAGAGCGATGGCTCATTGCTGGGTAGAGTATGGCACAGATACATTGAATCTGAAGCGTGCGGTTGCTTTGCGTGACGGTCAGGCTATCTGTCATGATATAGAGAATAAAATCCGTTTGTCCGGATTGGAGGGCGGTAAACCTTATTATTATAGAGTATGTGCCCGTGAAATAGGCGACTATCAGTCATACAGCAAAGCTTTTGGAGACACGGTGCGTACTTCATTCTATCGCTTTTGTCTGCCTGCACCCGGGCAGAAAGACTTCACTGCTATTGTGTTGAATGATATGCATGTATATGGAAAGCTGGAGAATATTTTGGCGGCGAAGCTGGATTCAATACCTCACGATTTTGTCGTATTTAACGGTGACTGCTTGCCGGAACCTTCGGACAGAGAAGAGGCAATGGCAAATATAAACCGTCTGGCCCGTTTGTTCCACGGTTCCTCTTGTCCTCTGTTCTTTGTGCGGGGTAATCATGAGATTCGTAATGCCTATTCAGCCGGCATGCCTTCCCTGTTCGATAACCCGGGCGGCAATACTTATGGAGCATTTAACTGGGGAGACAGCCGTTTCATTATATTGGACTGCGGTGAAGACAAGCCTGATGACCATTGGGTTTATTATGGCTTAAATGATTTTTCCGCTTTCCGTGAGGATCAGGCTGACTTCCTGAAAAAGGAATTGAAAAGCCGGGAATTTACGCAGGCTTCCTGCCGTATATTGATCAATCACATTCCTTTGTGGGGAAATGACTATGATTATGTTCCTTGCCAGAAGTTGTGGGGACCTATTCTGCAGCATGCACCGATTGATCTGAATCTTTCAGCTCATACACATGATTTTGCATATTATCCCCAAGGGAAGATCGGTAATCCTTTCCCTGTGTATGTCGGGGGAGGATATAACCTGGATGAAGCAACCTATGGCATCTTGCAGAAAAAGGGAGAGAAGATGACGTTCACTGTAAAGAAGCTGGATGGAAAAGTTCTGTTGAAACAGGTTTTTGATTTGAAGAAGAAAGGATCTATTGCCGGTCTCAGATAAGGTTCCTGTTCACTTCGAAAAAATGTATGGTCGTTGCGGCTGTATCGAGTAGTACGATTGGGCCGCAACGACCGCACGTTTCGGTCACAACGACTGCACGATCCGGCCGCAATGACCGCACGATTTTTTCAGACAAAAGGAGGGGCAGTTCGAAACGAAAAAAGTCTGCATCACGAAGGTGATACAGACTTTTCCATTTTCTTTGTACACCCTCAGGGATTCGAACCCTGGACCCACTGATTAAGAGTCAGTTGCTCTACCAACTGAGCTAAGAGTGCATTCAGATTTTCAAGAGGTTCCTGGCGGATTGAAAATAACATTATAAGTCAGTCCCTTACGGAATATTCTTACTACATTTTTACTACATTGATTATTTAAATCTGTTACTAGATAATAGATATTGATGTGTTAATCAGCTTTGAAATGATAAGTTTCTATATATCTAAGTTAGCAAAACTGATTGAATACATCATATCTAATTTAATAACTATTTTTCCGGCCTTATTTTTACTACAATTTTTACTACAAACTATTAATCAATTAATTCAGAGTTGTCTAATACAATATTCTGTTGGTGAAGCAGTAACTGAATCATTCGCTCTTTTTCTTTCAGTAGGACCTTCAAATGCTCTATTTCTCTTTGCTGATCGTTATAGCTCATTGTAATGGCATTCCCATTTCCATTAATACCATTTATTGTATTTCCAGAAGACAAATCCATTCCCTTTTCGATTGTATTAGTAGAATCTGGTTGTTTGTAGTCACGTTCAAAGAAATAGTCCATAGGCACTTGAAAAAAATCTGCTATTCTTTCAAGTTTAATACATCCTATTTCAGCTCCTTTCTCTGTTGTTCTGTTTAAAGTAGTTGCTGAAATATTCACTTTTTCGCAAAAATCGACCTTTTTAATTCTGCGTTCTTCTAATAATTCGTTAATTCTTTGCGGTTTAAACATAACGTATAAGTTTTATAACGTCTTAAATTGTTTAGAATAAGTTTAAATATATACCTATACGCAAAATAGTAAAGCGTATTGTTTATTTATTGAAACTTATTGTTTATGTTTGCAGTATAAATTTAAGACTAAAAATTAAACTAACAATGAAAAAAACAACTGAATTTTTAAAAATGGTATCTATAAACCATACGAAAACGCAATGTTCACCAAAGGAATTGTTTGAATCTTCTACCGATGAACAGAGAGTAAGATTTCGTGATGCTTATTTGTTATCAACAGGAATGAGCTATTCCACATTCTATTACAAGGTTCGTAATAATTCCTTCCGTCCCCTCGAAGAGAAAGCCTTTTACGATGTTTTATCCAGTTATCCATTGTGTTGATATGCTACTACGTAACATTGAATTTTATAATACACCTTCGGGTGAGGTGGTTATATCAGAAGCACACAAGCCGATCCGAGTGCTTGAAGAATCAGATACAGAGCTTATCAATGAGTTACTTGATATCATAAGAGACAGGTTTCCCTTATCCTATAAAAGACTAAGTGAAAATTATACCAGGAGTGAAAAAAATATAGCCCACTATAATTTCCGGATGGTCAAGAGATTTCTCCGATGTAATATGGGCGAGTATGACCAAAACCATTTGGATATAGATCAGAATGGTATTTTCCATTTTGAAGAAGTAAGATGCCCATTAAGAGGGGAATGTCGCGATGAATGCATTATTTGTAAGCCTGAAATGAATACCAAGCTGACACCACGGGAGATGGATGTATTTCGTTTAATCGTTGAAAATTTCCAAATGGACAGCATTGCAGATGAACTTAATATATCGATTGCAACTGTAAACCGTCACCGGGAAAATATTAAAGCAAAGCTGGGATTACGCTCAGTCAAGGAAATGATAACATACTGGTATAATAATCACTTAAAATAATTGCCATGCATAAAATTGATGTATTCGAAAAAGCTGCATTATTATGTGGCTACCAACTAATATATGTAAAATATGGGAATCGTAAGCATGTTCTTTTTGCTGAAGGTTATATCCCCAACGTCGAAGGACGGTTTTTCTGGAATTCTTGTGGATTATGTTACAGAAAGAAAAATAGAAAGCGTATGGAAATATACGATTTACCGATTCAGACAGCTATAGAACTTTTGAATTTGGAGGAATTTAGCAATGTATGCGGATTATGATTCAAGTGGGAAAGTATCAATTATGGAATTGAATCCTGAAGAGGTCTATGTTTTGACTGAAGCTTTAGTCAGGTATGCTACCAATCCAGACATAATGTCTGAAAATAGAACACTTGCCAAAAAAATAGCATATACAATTCCTAATATCAATCTAAAAACTACAGAATATGGAACTGAAATTCAGCATGAATAAGAGACTTGTGGTATTGGTGCTAGATGAAATCAATGAGAAGAATCTTCCGATTAACTGTACTGTTGGTAAAACTTCAAAAAAATCGTCTGCATACATGACAGACGTAACATTCAGTTTTGATGATGAAGTTAAGTCCGTTTTCAATGATATGTTATGTAGATGTATAAACGAAAAACTTCTGATATGACAGACTACATACAATACAGGTTACCGGACGATGACAATGGAGAATGGGTCCTGGAGAAAATAAAGGAGATGGGACTAGATGCTTTTACCGAACAGGAGGAAAAAGTAGCTTTAGCTCTAGATAAACTAAAGCCCGGTAAATATTATGACATGGCAGATCTGAAGGAGGATAAGCGTGAAAACTTTATCAGGTTGGCATGTCTGTATATCAGGAATCATCCTCAAGTTGTGTTTAGTAATGATTATTCCAGAATTGAAAAAATAAAATTGTAATGAATAAAGGAAGTTGGAAACCGGAAGAAATTAAATTCCTTAATGACAATATAGGTAGGTTAACGCTGGCAGATTTGGCTGAAAAGTTGGGAAAGTCAGAATTGGCGGTAAAATTATATATGCATCGTCATAGAATAACCATAGGCCCTGTAGTAAAAAGAAACCTCTTGCAGGAATTGCTGAAGATAAAGTTTGGAAACCCTAAATATTTTCAGCCGACGAGAGAGTTCTATACCGATATAGGTATTACACAGAGGCGTTTTTGGGATTTGTTTCATGGACGAAAGCAAATCACGAACGATGAATATTTGAAGTTTGCAAAACATTTTAAAGTCAGTTTGGAGGAAGCATTTGAAGCACGCCAATTAAATCTATTTCAAGAATGAATTTTCAAGATGCTATAAAATACATAAAGGATTCTGTTAATATACAGGAAGTTATTTCGGAATTTGTTAATCTGAAGAAAAGAGGAATCAACTATACAGGCTTATGTCCTTTTCATAATGACAGGCATTCTTCTTTTTCTGTAAGTCCGACAAAACAAATCTATAAATGTTTTGCTTGTGGAAAGACAGGAGATGTATATCAATTCCTGATAGATTATGAAAATATGACTTTTCCTGAAGCTGTTCAATGGTGCGCTAAACGTCTAGGCATAACTATTGAGAATGATAATGAATCTACTCCAGAACAGCTTCAGGCAAGGAAGCATAAAGAAAGCCTTCAAGTTGTAATGCAAGCTTCCTGCAATTTTTTTCAGAACAATTTACAGCATGCGGCAAGTTATTTGCAGGACCGGGGATATTATGTAGATGATGATATTCTTAAAATCTACAAGGTGGGTTATGCGCCTTTGGGCAATCTTTTATTTAAAGATTTATCCAGAAATGGCTATAACCAGGATTTGATGCAGGAAGTTAATTTGACTGCTGTTGGCCAGTACGGTCCGTATGATATTTTTCAGGGACGCATTATGTTCCCGTTCCTTGATAATCAGGGAAACGTAGTCGGTTATACAGGCAGAATACTTCAGTCAAGGGATGGTGTAGCTAAATATTCTAATACAAAAGATACACCTTTATTTAACAAAGGTTCTTATTTATTTGGTCTGTTTCAGGCACGTCAGTCCATTGGCCAGATGGGATATGCTTATTTGGTAGAAGGCCAGTTTGATGTAATGTCACTTGCTGCAGTAGGAGTGACCAATGCAGTAGCATCCTCCGGAACTGCACTGACTGAAGCTCAGGTTAAGCTTTTGTCAAGATATACCCGTGAAGTAGTCCTGAACTATGATGGTGATGCTGCTGGCCAGAAGGCTTGCAGGAAGACTGCAGCCATGATGCTCAAGTTTGGCCTCGAGGTTAAAAGTATCATGTTGCCACAAGGTAAAGATCCTGATGATATCGCAAAAGAAAAAGGCAGCGAAACCGCTATGTTCCTCAAGAATAACACCAAGGATATTGTATCATATTTGTGCCTTCAGATATCAAAGGAAGAGTTGAATGATCCGGCAGTGAAGGAACAGCACCTGAATGATTTGTGTGATATCGTTTCAAACTGCAGTTCTGTTACATTAAGGCATTCTTATGCACAGATAATTTCAAATCGTCTTTTCATACCTTCAGATATGGTTCTTTCCAGGATAAAATCCTTTTTGGCCAAAAAGCCGGAACAGACTGCACAGGATGACCTTAAGCCTGGATTATACGGCCTTGATGTACTTCCTCAGGGAGAAACAGGCAGCGTTCACATTACCTGCGACTGGAATGAGTTCCTCGAAGGATATGGTGAGGATATGCGGCTGTATATACACGAGAAACTGTCTATGCAGGATATTCAGGAAATAAGAAGGAAATGCACTCTTCTGGACGTTGATTATTCAGACCTCAGCATCCAAAAGGATGGCCGTGAATCAATCCTGCTTTCAGCCATGGCAGAATGCTTTAAGAATGGCATTACAGAGATTTCAGTGAATTATACTGCAGATAACCAGTCCATGGACAGTATTCCGGATGAATCGGATAATGAAGACAACTATATCAATCGAGAGTACCGGGATGAAGTTTGGACATTTATTAATACATACGTTTATAAGTATCATCTGTTTCTACGTGATGTAAATCCATACGATCATACCCCATATATCCAGCGATGTGCAGAACTGATTGCTTGTGCCGATGACTCTGTCCGGATTATCAATTACTCCAAGTATCAGGGATGGTTAAGTCTGACCAAACAGCAGCTTAATGAAATTTTAAAGCCTTTTCTGGCCAAGAGGAAGTCACGCATGGCCATCAACGCACAACGTGATGATGATGACATATATTATGACCCTGACCAGTTGCCGGACTATGTTGAAAATGAACCAAAATATCAGCAGATGTACCAGCAGTGTAAGTTCTATCCGAAACTTAATCATGATGGTATTCCTGTGTGTTATATCTTTAAGAATGGAAACGATAAGGGGCACACCATGGTGGGCGATTTCTTTATGGAGCCTCTCTTGCATATTCAGTCTGACATTGATGAGGACAATAAACGAGTAGTAAAGATAAACAGAAGATATTATAAACAGCCGATTTATCTTGAGGTCCAGTCAAAAGCTTTTTTGAAAAAGTCAACCATCGAGGAACGGTTAATTATGCTGGAGGCCGTAAACTTTACTGACGGTGAAGAAAAACATTGGACAAAAATCCGGGAATGGATGTCACGTAATTTTATAACCTGTAAGGAAATCAAGATTTACGGAAATCAGCAGACTGATGGCTTTTCGAAGAAGGAGGACAATATGTTCTTTGCCTTTGCCAATGGCATCTACCATCAGGTGGATGGGGAATGGCGATTCGATGCGGTCAATGAATTAGGAGTGGTTACTCATAACAAGAAGAATTATTATCTTCCGGCATTCTCCACTATTTATGCCGGAAGTGATAATCAGGATAAATACGAGCTTGTATCAACGTTGTATTATAAGGAGCTTCCGCCAGAACAGCAGTGTTCCTTTGAAAAGTGGGCCGATTTGATGAATAGGGTATATAGGATGAACAACAATGGGAAGTGGGCAATTCTTTATGCTGTGATGTGTGCCTTTCGTATCAATATCCATTGCCAGGATCGTTTGTTTACTGCTCCATTCTTTATGGGACCTATGTCTTCCGGTAAGACTCAGATTGCGATATCCATAAGGAGTCTGTTCATATCGCCAAAGGTGCCTATTTTCAACCTCAATATCGGTACGGATGCAGCCATGAGTACCTTGATGTCCACCTTCCGAGATGTTCCGGTAGTCCTCGATGAGTATAATAACAAGGATATCTCCGATGTAAAGTTTCAGGCATTGAAAGGTATTGTATATGACGGTGATGGTAAGCAGAAGCGAAGAGGTACTTCCGGCAAGGAGATTGAAAACGAAAAGGTCTATACACCTGTCGTAATTTGCGGACAGGAAACACCACAGCGAGATGACAATGCATTGATGTCACGTATCATTGTCTGTGAAGTTCCTAAGCCGGCTAAGGCTAGAACGCAGGAGGAGCTCGACTTATTTGCAGAACTTAAGGATATCGAGGAACGCGGACTTTCCAATGTTCTGCTTGAAATACTGAAGCTCCGTTCGATTGTAATGGATAGATTCAGACTTTTGAAACAGGAATGCTATAAGGAACTCAAGTCCAGGATGAGCAGTACCGGAGAAGTTGACCGTCTCATGAAGACTGCTTCATTGTTTCTGGCCACATGTAAACTCCTGACTGAATATTCAGATCTGAAACTGCCATTCACATACGAAGAATTCTTCGAGATTGCATTTGCCAAAATCAACTTCCAGATTGAGCTTATTAGCAAGACTGACAAACTGGCCACATTCTTCAAGGCGATGGACGTGATGATCGATACCAAGGCAATTATAGAAGGCCGTGATTATGATATTGTTGAGCAAGCTAAGGTTACAGTCAAATCTCCAGGTGGTGAGAGAAGCGAGGTACAGCTTCCTGCAGGAACAAAGGTATTGTATCTCCGAATGGGAGCAATATATACCCAGTATGCTCGCAGTTCCTATAACAAGGAAGAATCCACTCAGTCCACCATCGAACAGAACCTTCGCTCAAATCCTGCATATATTGGTCTTGTTAACTCACGACGTTTCAAATGGTATACCACAATTGAAGTCCCCCGTGGTGGTTTGGAAGAAGATACATCCGGAACCGGAGTGCAGGTAGACAATACCATGGTCAAAAAAGTCGAACGTCAGGAAGCCATTTCGAGCTGTATTGCCATCAACTACGATATGTTCCGTCAGATATACGACATCGATCTGCAGCGCAAGCCTGAAGGCGCGGATCAACCAAAACAAGAATCAAACAAAGAAGATTTACCATTTTAACTTTATCTAATATGTCAAGAAAAGTAACAATAAAGAGAATTAAGATTCACATGCATATTGATGGTGTGGATACGGTTGAAGATACCAATGTGGCAATCTCATTTAAAGATTTGAAATCTTTGGGTGCAAAACGTAGAATTTATAAGAATACGAAAGAAGTTTTTTATTATATCAAGACTAATTATTATATAACCTTTTAATAAAAGAATCAAACATAGAAGAATTACCATATGAAAGAACATACAGCATTACAATGGGCGAAAATAGGATATGTTCCTAAGCCTAAAGCTAAAGGTGTTGAGAGATGGACCAACTGCAATCACCAGAGAAAAGCAATTTATTTTACGGAAGAACAGGTTCGTGAAGATAAGGAGGCTGCTGCATCCCTTCTTGCAGCCAAACGAAAAGAGTATTATAAAACCAGAAAGGAAACCGAACGTAAAGAGAAGGAAGCAGCCAGATTTCGTGAACTCATGAAAACCAAATGGCAATGGCTTCAAGAAGGTAGAATACCAAACAAGGATGCACGGTGGAAATCTGGTCGTGAACTGAATGGAAGGAATGGCTTCTCTTATGGCAATGATTACTGCTATTGTCATTATGATGATACATATGAGCCAGCTAATCAGGCGGAGATGGATGCAGCCATTGAAGACTTTAGGAAGAATGGTAATAGTTGGGCTTAGTATTAATAATTATTGGGAACCAACTGATGTTGGTTTTATCCTTAACGAAATCTTTTCTTTCTGTAAAGATAGAGAGATAGACATCATCTGGCAAATCGAACAGAAGATGAAGTATAATGAGTTACGTCTGTACAAGCATAGTAAGCTCTATTGAAAGCATCAGCAGAACATTTTATTGAATACACACACTAAATAATTAGTAAGAACATTTTTAATGAAGGTGGATGGCGAAAGAAAAATCGTTACATCCACCTTTCTTTGTCTGGATATCAATCCCCCAGACCCCCTGAAATTAAAAGAACAAACAAATAGACGCATAGTTTTGAAATAAAAACTTTTCAAAAATGCCGACCTACCGACCTACAGTCCTACAACATAGAAATATTTCAAAACAAATAAACTACATAACTCTTTGTATGATAGATATATATATAATTTTCTAATAAGATAATATATATAACCTACATAGTGTAGGTCAGTAGGTCGGTGTAGGTTTTGTAGGTCGAAGCTGTTTTTTGTAGGTCGGTAGGTTAAGTATTACTCCAACCTACAAAAATGTCTGAAAATAGCGATTGTAGGTCCTGTAGGACGGTGACCTACATAGAAAAATATAACGTATTGTTTTTGTAATTGTTTTAAAATCATTACTTTTACGTTATAATATAAACAATTGTAGGACTGTAGGTCGGTATGATGCAAAAAATTAAGAAAACCATATAAAATAGAAAAACCTATGATTACGACAAAGATTACCATTACACCTTATTTAGCCGAATATATTATTGGAAAATATAACCATTGTAACAAAGGAGAAGTCAAAATCCCTGACACAACAGACCTTTATTACATTCTATGGGAATATATGTCAAGACGTCCGGAAAATGTTCCTGTTGTGGATACGGGTAATCTTATTATTGCCTTACCTGATAGGAGGATAGGTAAGGATCCTGCTGTCTTTAATTATCTTTCCGTTCGTGCTGTAAAAGCAATAGAACTTCATATCAGGAATATGTTTAATCAAGAACTTCATTCACAGCTTATGGATAATGACCGAAGAGGACATTTTCTGGATAATATTGATGTTGTGCATAAGTTTTTATGTACCTATGGTATCGAATCCATATCCGAGGATGCTTTACTTAAAAATTACTACAGATACCGTGAAGCTCTGCGTCAACGCAAAAAAAGAAAGGAGCGAAAAGAGAAACTCTGCCTGTCTAATTAATGTTAAAAGTGAAGCAAAAAAACATCTACTGACTGTATAATTTTGTCCGATTACTTGGGTAAAAATGTATGATATGTATAGAACTATTTAATTATCAATACTTTATAATAAGATGAAAGAACTTTCTGTAAGAATTCAAGTGCAACCTGTTAAATCTATGCGCAAGGAATCCTATCAGTTTATGTCAAGTGACTATTTCACTTTTGTACCTATACTGTCAATATCGGCTGCAGGACCAGTTTATGTTTGCGATTTAGAGGTAAATATCGATAAGCCTGTTTCTGATGATATGATTGACTTCTCTATATTCCGTTCGTGTATCGTCAATTTTACTGATTCTGCCGGAAATCCAATTAAAATCGGTACCGAAGATATTCCGGCTAAAGTTATTATTTCCCCGAATTTGAATACTGCAGTGTTTAAAATACAGTGTAGTATGCTGACTTCACCTCTTATATAGTCCTTTCTCAGTGTAGCGTATGTCTGTATCTTCGCTGAAAAGATAAGACATGAATGATGCACTTAAATACTTGAGGCAACTCTTGATTACCCGACAAGGACTCCTGATTACAGCAGAGGCATACGCTTCTGCTGTAATGGATGTTTTCCCATTGACACCCGTATCACAGATTGTCATCCCCAAAAAATATGCAGAGATCTGCCAGCAGGCACTCTCTATTATTCAGGCAGAGTATCCTGATTTCAATATTACAACAGACTTTTCTTCAAACGAGCTTGCTTCGTCCAGCATTGCTTACCATAGGGTTTTTGGTTTTATAACATCTTCCAGCCGATATTACTTCAGCAGCAAACAACTTGAAAAAGACTTGATGGCTGCTGAAGCTAATCCGGCCATCTCTTGCCATTTCTTTCATATCAATTCCGGTGGTGGAGAGGCCTGGTATCTTGACCGACTTTCCGAAACCATTTCTTCTCTCAAAAAACCGACAGTCACTCTTTTTGAGATGGCCGGTGGGTCGGCTGCCTATTATATAGGTTGCCAGGCTAAACATGTATTCTGCCTGACAGATAATGACCTTATAGGTTGTATCGGTACCATGACTGATTTCTATGACTGGGATTCTTATTTTGCAAAACTTGGTCTTAAGAGGATTACTGTTCGTGCCAGCAAGTCCGACCTCAAGAATAAAGAACATGATGATATGTGTGCCGGGAAACCTGAGGATTTCGTTCATAAGTTCCTCGATCCGATGAATGAATTATTTCTTCAAACAGTCAGACGTTCCCGTAAAAAGCTTAAGGATGCACCCGAAGATGAACCTGCCTTGCGTGGCGAAACATTTATGACACAGGCAGCCATAAAGAAAGGTCTTGTTGATGGAAAAAAATCCTTGCTCGAAACATTGCAATATGCACAGGAACTGGCGGCCAAATGGGATGCTCAAGTCTCCACCAAGAAAAAAGCTCTTAATATTTTTAATTCCTAATTTAACTGCGTATGAATTTAAAAGAAAAACTTACACATGTTTTTAGCATTCTGGGACTTACTCAGAAAGCTAAGGACCAGTCTCTCACTGACGAAGAGTGGAAGACTGTAGTTAATCGTTTCCAGCAGGAATACAATGTTACTCTTCATGAAGCGATGGAAGAAGAGAATAGTCAATCTCAGGCTCCTTCAATTTCTCAGGAAGAAATCACGGCTGCATATACTCTATTGCAAGATATTGTTGCAGAGCAGAACGGTGACTCAGATCCTGCAACAGAAAATAACACTGAAGAAGAGACTACCCAGCAAACAGAGGATAATATTCCTTCAATGTCTCAGGTTCTTAACATGATTGGTCAGGTAGCCAACAATGTCAGAACTATGTCACATCGTGCTGCACCGGACAGACCTCTTCAGACTACATCTCCTTTAGCTGTTCATGGGTATAATGGCCCTGCTGATACTTCTAGATTCTTGTTCGGTATCGAAAATTCAATGTTTTCAATGGATAACCGTTGGAACAAGATTGCCGCTCAACCGTCCTATGCCGCTGCCAATCCAGTAGATGAAGAAACTGACGGGCCGGCATTCCGTAAGGCTGTTCTTGAGTATTCACGTTCTCTGAAACAGCGTTTCAACTATCTCCACCAGAACAACTACCTTAACCAGGTGCAGGCTCTTTCTGAAGGCAAGTTTGCAACAGACTATTCAGGTGTAAAATCAGTTCCGGGTGGTAACAACTACATTATTTTGCGTCAGGATGCTCTTATCGCACGTGTGCTGATGAAACGTGATGTCACTCAGTATTTCCCTGTTCGGTATGGTATCCAGGACTCCGACCTTGTATTTAATGCTTACTTCTCAGAAGTTTCTCAGGCATATCAGCCGGGAGAAGTTTGGAAAGGTGGAGCCACCATCCAGCCGGAACGCGGATATGTAGACGATGCGATGATTAAGCTCTCATTCGGTCAGATGAAGGAACTTGAACGTATGTACATAGCATATCTCAACAAAGAAGGTTCTGATCCTATCAAGTGGAGCATGATTGAGTTCTTTATTTTGAATACGCTGGAAACAGCACAAGTAGAGCAGAACAAACGTCGAATCCGTGGTATGTATGTTAAGCCGGAAACTGGCAAACCTGGTCCTTATCTCAACACCGCAACAGGTATTCTCTATACTTTGATTCGTTATTATCATGAGAATAAACTTCTTTTGAATGACGATGAGTCCTATCGTAGTTATACTCAGGATGATATGCTTGATGCAGCTCTTGAGTTTTACAGCGATGTACAGTCTCAGTGCAGTGAGGATATGGAACTCGACAACATGTGTATCTACCTTAACAAGACACATCAGCCTTGGTACCTTAAGAATGTTCGTGCCAAGTATGGTAAGGATATTGATTTCTCAGGCCCGGACTCATACAAATATAAATTGCCTGACACAGAAATGCGTATCATCTGGCTTCCATACCTTGGACAGTTGCCATTGATGTTCATTCAGGAGCCTGGTAACCTTCAGTTCCTTGAATATGTTCCGGGCGAAATGCTGAACTTCAAACTGAAGGAAGATATGGAACTGGTTAAGGGCTGGTCTGTATGGAAAGAAGGATGTTCGGCTGCATTCGTGGGAAAGAACTTTGATTCTGCTGCAGCTTTGAAGGAAAACAGCTTCGTATGGCAGCAGATTTTCATGAACAAGCCATGTGTTTCATTGGCCGATGATGCTACCACTTGTGATGCAACCAAGGGTTTCTGGTTCGAAACAGTTCAGAATACTTCAGCATCCCAGAAAATTACGGATATCAGCAATGCTAAAGCTGGTGTAGTCTATATCATTGAATGTGGTAATACTACTCAGGCACAAAGCATTGATAAGAGTGGTAAGTTTGCTGATATCACTGCAGCATGGACACCTTCCGCTGTAGGTGATTACATTATGGTTGTAATGAATTCTGAAAAGAATTTCCTTGAACTTGAACGATGTGTAGGAGGTAAGCGAACCATTAATGCAGCTCTTCAGCCAAATGTTCCGGGTGTGAGATAGTTTCTATAGTTTAAAAACTGGGTGGGGAAGCCCACCCTTAAACTGATAAATTATGAATAATAAATTTACACGTAAAGAAATATTGAAATCGTTCTTGCTTTGTTCACTGATTGTGGCAATAGTGTGTTTAGTCAATATATTCTTAGAGCCAGGCTCTGTTTTCAGTATTGGTACGAGCCTGGCTACTATGATGACTATTGGTGATATCAAAGACGTTTCCGACCGTCAGACACATGGCTCTAATATTGCTTATCAAGTACATTTGATTTCTGTTGATCAGGTTGACATTACCAAGCCTTTTCCAAAACCGAATGCATCGAGAGAGGTTGGTCAGATACCTATGAAGGAAGGCGAATATATGAGATATTTTGAAGCTCATGATATTCCTACATATACAGGATCCGGAGAAAAGGGTGATATCACTACTTCCGGTACCAACACCTTTGCAATCATAATGGGTGGTATGCGTGAGAATCTCCTGAATTTCCAGGAAGAATATGCCGGTGGTAAATTCATCATTCTTTTCCATGAAATTGGAGAAACTGAATGGTATGTGTTAGGTAGTGTAGACAGACCGATGATTTTATCAAGCTTTGAGAATAAAAACGACAAAGATGGCCGATATGTTACATTCACATTTACACGAACTTCAATAGACCAGTATTATAAATATACTGGAGCCATCGTAAGAAGTAAACCGGCAAGTCATACTGCTGATCAAACAGAACTTGCTATCAAGCCGGGTGTGGATACATACCAGATTCCTGGAGGTTCTTCTTCTACTTATGCCATATCTTCTGTTAGTGGTATTACAGCTTCTGATAAAGGCCGATACGTAACACTCGAAGGTACAGGAACAGATAATAAATCTGCAACTATCGCAGATAGCACTACATTCGTTCTTGAAGATGGTGCTACATGGACAGCCAAAGCCGGTAGCAGAATTACTTTCATAGTTTTTGATTCCCAGACATTGGTTGAAGTGTCGGGCTCACGAGTTCAAACTGCTTAAAAGTTTTCAATATGGCAAAATATTCATATAAGGAAAAGAAGTCTCATTTCAATGCATTGCGGAACGCTGATTCCGCAAGCGTTGACTTGGAACTCTTGCTCAAGCTATGTCCGGAACATCCGGATAAGCGACGTTTCACTTTATATGCGAAAAAGCTGGGCGATGAAATACTTCTCTCTTTGCTTGATTATGCAACGAAAGAAGAGATCCGAGAATTCAGACGCAAGAAATCAGAGCTAGTACCGAAGCCAGAACCACAGCCGGAAGTTCCATCCCCAGAACCGGAACCTCGGTCGGAATCCCTTGTAAATAGTGGCACCGTAACAGATGATTCTGAACAACGTGTAGCCGAAGCTGAACAGAGAGCTGCCGAAGCCGAGGAAAGGGCTGATGATGCCGAGCTACGTGCCGAGGAAGCTGAAGAAAAGGTAGAGGAAGCCGAACAGCGTGCTGAAGAAGCTGAGGAACGTGCAGAACAGGCTAAACAGGCTCTTGAAGAAGAGAAAAAAAAAGAACGTCCGGCAAAATCCAAAAGGAAGAAGAGTTCCCCAAAATAGACTGGAATAATCTTACAGATGAGAATGTTCAGACCGCCACTATAATCTATAATGCCAGAATTATAGCCTGGCGAAAAATGAAAGAACTCGATAAGGTTCTGGATACGGCTCCAACTTCAGGTGCAGTCATGCAGATGGTGGAATTGCGTATTCAGAACCTTCTTGCTTTTTCCGAGCTTCAATCGTATAACGATACAGGTAAGTTCCTTTATCGCCATCCTCTTATTAGCCATAAATCCGAACGTTCCGAACTTGAACAGCTTCTTAAAAAAGATCCTCAGGAGTTCCTTCGTCGTCATAAATGTGTACTTGATAATATACGCAGATACGAAGCAAAACTTAAGAATCCGGAACTGGCCGATAAGCAAAGTAAGTTTCGCACTTTACTTCAACGGCATCGGGATAAAGATTTGCTATTTAAAACAATATTACAATCTATTAAATCATGAACAAACAAATAGAAGTATACAATCTGGGTGGACTGCCAACTGCACCCATCGATAGTTTTCTTGAGCTTCAGGAAGACTTTAAGATTTCAGATCCTGACAAGCTGGCCAAGCTTCAGATGCTGATTATTACCAGAGGTTTCAAGTATGCATTCAAGGCATGGAAGGATCCGGACGGTAAGTTATGGATTATTGATGCTCACCAGAGGAGAAAGGCTTTGCTGGCTTTGCGTAAGGCTGGGTTTGATATCCCGGAGATACCATACGAACCAATCTTTGCAGCCGACAAGAAGGAAGCAGTAGAAGAGATTGCAGCCTATAACAGTGAGTTTGCCAAGAAAAACCCTGATACACTGCTTTTCAAAAAGTATGATATCAGTACGGATACACTTGACAGATTCAATCTTGGTTATGAGGTCAAGACGGTGGATTATTCTCCTGCACAACCTTTGTTCTCCCAGGAACATGAGGCAACGGATATTCAGGAAGATTCAGTTGATTTTACTATTCCGGATGAAGAAGAGGATGCTCTTTTTGTCAAACCGGGTGATGTATGGTTGCTTGGAAATAACCGTCTGATGTGTGGTGATTGCCGACTGAAATCAGATATAACTACTCTGATGAACGGCATGCAGGCAGATTTGATTGTTACAGATCCGCCATATAACGTAGCTTATACCGGTGGTACCGAGGACGAACTTACCATTCAGAACGATTCCATGGAGAATGATATGTTTGCCACGTTCCTTCGTCAGGTATTCGGTGTGATGTTTGCCTGTCTCAAGCCTGGTGGTTCATATTACGTTTTTCATGCTGATTCGGAAGGAGAGAACTTCCGTGCATCACTCCGTAAAACCGGATTCAAGATTGCGCAGTGTTGCGTTTGGGTAAAGAATTCCATGGTTATGGGACGTCAGGATTATCAGTGGCAGCATGAGCCTTGTCTGTATGGATGGAAACCTGGTGCCAGCCATAAATGGTACTCCGACCGCAAGCAGACTACAACATGGTTCTTTGATAAACCGCAGCGTAATGCTATTCATCCAACCATGAAACCAATTGCTTTAATGGCTTATCCCGTATGCAATTCGTCTGCTCATGGTGATATTGTTCTCGATATCTTCTCAGGTAGTGGCTCAACCCTTATGGCATGCCAGCAGGTTGACCGTATCTGCCATGCTATGGAGATCGATCCGAAGTATGTTGCTGGAACCATCAACCGTTATAAAGCTATGTTCCCAGAACAGCCAGTCAGACTTTATCGTGACGGAACACTGTTTTCTGTAGAAGAAACTTTAAATATTATATACCATGGACAACGAATTACAACCAAAGAGTGACATCGATAAGACATTGGCCATAGGTGATGAATACGTATCCCAAGTCCGGACATTCGGTGCCTTGGGGTACTCCATCAACCGTATCTGCCAGCTGCTCAACCTCAGGGGCAAAAAGAAGCTTGCACTCCAGCTAAGGATGAAAATTCCCGGAGATATCTACTATGATGCCTATAATTCCGGACAGGCTCTTGGCGAATATAATATCGATGCTGAGCTTGCCAAGCGTGCTGAGACTGGAGATATAGATTCCATCACACTGCTGGAGCAGCGAAAAAACGAACGTAAGGAACTTGATATGCGTAAAGAATTATTTGGTGTATGACAATTATAGATAGACTTGATAAAATTCATCCGGACTTGATAGCTGCATTCTTGAGTACCGGACAATGTGACGGTATCCCGGAAGATGTAAAGCTATTTTTGAAGCAAATCCAATGGGCTGCAGAGATATACGAATACGAGAGGAATATCAGCAGGGCAGCCCGTCAGCTTCGCATTAGGATACTTGCACAGCAGAAAATCAGTCTTGACGAACGTACATGCAGGGCAAGAATATATGCTGCCATCAATTATTTCAACATCGATAACAATGTATCCATCAAGGTATGGGAAGACAATTTCGCAGATAAATATGAGGACTTGGCCAAACTTTCTGCTATGCGTGGCGACTATAAGACACAGAAAGAATGCTATAAGGAAGCACTCGAATGCAGAAGACGTGCATCACAAATAGCCGAAGCCACAACTAACATGGGCATCGTGTTCCTTTTTTCTAAGGAACTTACTGCAGAGGAACTTGGATATACCTCAGAGAACCTCAAAAAGATTGCAGCCAAGTATAATGAAGGATTTTATCACAAACTTATATCTGACCTTCCACTTGAGAAGGATGATAAGAAACGTTTGCTCAGGGATGCAGATATTCAGGAAGCCGAAATTGTAGAAGAACTTACGGAGGAATAGTTATGGAAAATGAAGAACTTGATAAAGTAGCAGCCGAGATAGAACGCTCGTACATGAACAGAATGCAGCTCTTAGCCAACATTGTGGACCCGAATACCCTCATAGTAGAGGGAGCCAGAGCTGTTGGTAAGACAACAGAGGTCACAACAAACCGTATGATAAGGGTAGGCGATTCGATGCCTGGTGAATGCAGCTTTGTCGTACATAAAACATACGTAGCTTTGCTTACAAACGTCTGGCCGAACATTCAGGCATCATTCGCCAAACAGGTCACCGTAAACGGACATATAAGGCCGATGCTCCAGGAAGGCATTGATTACGTGGCCGGAGAAAGCAAATTGCCTACACATTTCCGTATGCCCAGGCGACCGATATCATACCCCAAACATTCTATTGTATTCCGTAACGGCCATCACTTCCAGCTTGTAAGTTCCGACCAGCCTGAATCAGTAGCCGGTCAGAGTGGTGTTCATGCATTCGTGGAAGAAATGAAACACAATGACGGAGAAAAACTCAAGACACGACTTTTCCCTTCATTGCGTGGATCATCGGCAGAAATACGTAGATCCCCCTATTACCAGGGATGGACAGGTGTCTCCGATACTGCCAGAGTAGACTTGAATGAAGATGACTGGTTCGAATCTTATGAGGAAAATGTGAACCGTCAGCTTATCAACGAAATCATAACTGTAGCACTCCATGTAAACGAAGCACTCTTTACCAAGCATGACAGTATCTTCAAGCAAAAGCACACAACCAATCCCGTCACTCTTGAGAAATTACGTCTGGATATAGAGAAAGCGGACAGAAGGCTGGCCATCTGGCAGCCAAGGTTGGCAGATATGCGTAGAAATGCAACTTTATATATCAGAGCCAGTTCTTTTGCAAATAAGGATATTCTGGGACCGAAATTCTTCAAAACGCAGATGGAAACCCTTGACATAGACGAATTTCTGACAGCAATTTGTGCTGTACGCAGAAAGGCTGTTGTTAATAAGTTTTTCGTTAACTTTAATAAGTCAAAGCACTGCTTTTCAGATAGTTATATTTATGATAGTATTTTGAAGTTAGATTTGAAAGAACACTTTATCTTGACAGCCAGGTACTTAAAGCATTTCAATAAACGTGACACTCTGTATCTTGGCTATGATCCCGGACACTTCTCGAGCATTGTAGTCGGCCAAGAAAAGAACTATGGCCGTCAGTTCCGTATCATAAAAGAGTTTTATTGCTGTTATCCGGATGAGCAGCCCGAACTGGCCCGACAGATATGGGAGTTCTTCGGTTCCGATTCTTTGAGCAAGCACATAGTTCTTTATCCCGACCGTGCCGGAAACAAGACACGCGAGGAACTTGAGCAGGTAGGAACAGACAGCCGTGCTATGAAGAAAGAACTCGAAAACTATGGCTTTACCGTTGAGCTGATGAACGAAGGGCAGGGAACCATCTATCACTGGCAGCAGTTCAAACTTATGGCAATGATAATGTCAGGCAGGAGTAACGTATTACCGGAGCTTCTCATAGATGAAAACGAATGTCCGAACCTTGTGAGTGCTATTCCTCTCTCTCCACTCAAGAAAACCAATGGCAAAATAGAACTTGACAAGACCAGTGAAAAGAAAGTCCCTTTGAAACGACAGGCCGGTTTAACTACCCAGATTCCTTCAGCTTTGATTTATCTTTTATACGGCAAATATGGTGATTCTATTAAGTCTGAATTATCTAATTATCCCGATAATCTGTTGGATAATGTCGTAACAAGCTAATTTTTTGAAATATAATTATTGGTATTAGCGCAATAATCTATATCGTTTACCATCGTATTAATGTGTATTTATTTGACAGTCAGCTTTTAGCCATACCGATAACGGACAGCAGAAATTTTTACACCGCCCGGACCAACACGCCCCGCTAAGAATCCGGTATGCCCGGCACCAATCCAGAAAATCGGGAAATATGATTTGGTCCTTTCTGTACCCCGTTTTGCAGCCTAAATTTGAGTATGAAAACGATAGATGAATCCACTACTATATCGGGTCCGATTGCAATGCAATGGGCAAAAGAAATATCAAAGCTTCCGGATGGTTGCTTTACGGTAGCTTTCTTTCCCTGTTCTAGGAATAGAGGCATAGCAAGCAATAAGCTGACGGTTAAGGAAGGCTGCAAATGGCGTACTCAGTTACCTCAAGAGAAGTTCAGTGTAGATGGTGAGAACTTGTTTTTATTTACGGATGGGGATGGAGAACCACGAATGTGTTATAAGATACTTATCCGTTATATGGCATTCCCTAACGATGGGTATAAACTACATAAAATAAACTGGTTATGAATGAACAGATGGATATGTATGGGAACTTTGGTGTGTTTATCAATGAAGGCACATCCTATTCCTTTCAGGTGGGATCACAGGCTTCTATGCCAGCACTTGATCCGGACTTCCAATTACCTTCCTCTCTGCTGACCTTGACAGAGCAGCCACATTGGATGAGTATTAACGGATATCATATCCTCAGCAGAGGATGGAATGACCTTAAATGTCTGGAGGTGGCAAGTGATATCAAGAAGAACAGGTTGTTGCCAAGGCTTATTACAAAGCAGTGTGATATGCTGTATGGCAATGGCCCGGCTGTATATAAGATGGGGCTTGTAAATGGCAAAATCAAGCGTGTCTGGCAGGAAGTTCCGGAGATAAAGGCATGGCTTGACAGTTGGGAGGATAACGGTATAGTCCAAGGACCTAAGGATTTTGCCAAAGCATGTATCAAGAACTTCTATTATTTCAGGGATTTCTTTTGCAAATTCCGCTTTTCTGTAGGAAAAGGTATAATCCCTGGTGTATTGCCCATTGCAGGTATAGAGGCCATGGAAAACAACCATTGCCGGCTTGCCACACTCAAGAAGGATGTGGCGTATTCACTGGTTACAGACCGGGATTTCACAGCGGTTGCAGTAGGCCGTTTTGCATACGGTATTTCCAGCAGTTTCAGCATATACCCAAAGTTCAGGCTAAACGATGTGGCAAGATATAATTTTGCAGCTATCAGTCATCATCGTGAGAAGTCTGTAAACGAGTTTTATGGTCAGAATGAGACTCATGAAGGAACCCGTGAATACATAAAAGGCAGTAACACCATTGCCAGGTATATAAACTCATTCCTGAATAATGCTTTGGCTGCAAAAGTGCATATTATTATTCCTGATGCCTGGGTTCAGAGTAAACGAATTCAGATACAGCGGCTTTGTGAGGATAATAAACGACGTAATCAGAAGAATCTTCCTTTACATCAATTTGCCGGTATCGATATAGGTACAGAGTTTGAAGAAGCTTTAGTCCTTCAGTATATAAGTCTGAAATTGCGTGAAGTGACCAATTTCCTTTCGGGTGCAGATAACCAGGGAAAAACCTATGCAACATACAGCTTTAAGTCTGCAAACGGTATCGAAGAATGGCAGTTCCAGACGCTAGACCTGAAATACAAGGAATATATCGAGTCGCTTATTGCATACGATAAGCGGGCAGATGAAGTCCTGTTATCTTCTGTAGGCCTGGATTCAAGTATATCATCCGTCAGCAAGGATGGTGTAATCAGTAAGTCTGGTTCCGATTCTTATTATAATTACCTCATATACCTTATGCAGCTTAATCCGGAAGATGAGATATGTTGTGAGCCATTCAATTGGGCAATTAAGGTCAATTTTCCGCACCTGTACGAGCAAGGATACCGAATCGGTTTCTACCGTGAAGTTCCGGCCAGACAAGAAGAATTATCCCCGTCAAATCGATTAAATAATCAGCAGCCATGATATTAGAAGAATTATTTACCGATGTGGCTACATTAAGAGAATATGTGCCATTCATGGACAGTAATATTGCGTTTTCCGAACTTGGAAGTAGTGCTAAATCGGCCAAGAAGCAGATTTGTGTTATAATCACTCCAGAAGTATATTCTGCAATTATTGGGAAGGGGAATGGGAGCATATTCGAGGAATTGCGTACTGCAGTAGCCAATCTTACTCTTGCCAAGCAGGTGGTGTTTGATGCTATAAATCGCAGAAAGCAGGAAATCGATATTTACAAGCATGAGCAGGAATCAATGCGTAGAGCTTATATTGAGAATTATTATAATTCTATGGACAGCCTTGTTCAGGAACTTGAAAAGTCTGATATTGAATCCTGGAAAGAAACGCGCTATAAAAAGATACTTGAATCATTGCGCATAAAGACAGCACCTGAATTCGATGAATTATATCCGATAGACGGGTCATATCTTTTCTTTTTCCGGATTATCCCATTTCAACGTGAAGCACTTGAGGATTACATGAACGGTTATTACTCAAGAGTTTCAGACGATGATGAAAGTAAGAACAGTATTTATCGGAAACTTGACCGATGTCTTGCCATGTATACTGTCGCCAAATCTTTACGCCAGTTTGATATTGTTGAGTTTCCTTCTACTATTCGAAATTTGTTTGAGGATTCTAAGGCCATGAGATATGGCACGCAGGAACAGGAACGAGTATTGGCATTATCGGAACAGTTGAAAAATGAAGCAGACCAATTATTAAGAGATATAGATACCATGTTGTCCAATTCAGAGGGTGGAAATGTAAGTACAGAAGAATCTTATTTGCTGCCTTCGGATAAATTCTATTTAATGCCATGAGTTTGATGGATGATTACATACGCATTCAATATGGGGATCAGATGTATCGGATCCCTAATCGCTGGGAGTTGATAAGTAATGATTATAATTACCTGCAATTGGTCAACGATATTCTTTTGATGTCAGAAGGCAAATTGTCTCCTGCAATGGTACGAATAAACTATATATGCCGTTATTTCGGATGGAACTATAAAAAAATTAAAGATGAAGATGCGTTTGCCAATCTGGTGATGCTTGCAGAACAGGTGACGTTCATGTTCCAAATATCCTACCCGAATAATGATGAAGCATTACAGGGCTTGGACGATTATTCATACAGCTTGTGCAAAAGGATTCCACCCGAAAGACTTTCTGGTATAACCCTGGCAAAAGTCTTAAAGCGACTTGATTATAGATTCACACTTGATTTGTGCTTTTGCCGTCAGTTCATGCCATATCTTACAGTTGATGGAAAGCATTATACAGGCTATACCATATCTACTAGTTTTGATACACTGAGTACATCACTTACTGCTTTGCAGTTCATCGAGGCACGTCAGCTTGTCAATCAAGGAGAAAAGATGTTGCCTTTGATGGCAGCCATCCTTTACCATCCTTTTCCATATACTTCGGAATCGGCTCACAAACGAGCTGAATCTTTTAAGGCAGTTCCTCGAGACAAGCTCTATGCCATATCATTAAATTTTCAGGCATTTGTGAACTTCCTTTTTACGAAAACCAGATACAGTATTCTCACAGCAGGCCGTGAAATAAAAAGTTCAGCCATTTCTACGGGGGCTCTGGAATCATTATACAGCTTGTCAGCGGATGGTTATGGGGATGTAACTCAGGTAGAGAGAATGGGACTGCTCCAATATCTTACAATACTTCGTAAAAAGGTAATTGAAAGTGTCCGTTCCTTGAATGCTGCTAAAATGGAATTGGTGGATATAGAGAAGGAAACAGGACTTCCATTGTCTATCATTAAACAGATTATACTATGATTATCATTGATTTATTGAAATTCTTTTCGTGCATACCTGATAGAAAGGGAGTGAACGACATCTTTTTAAATGGGCGTAGTAAATTACCCGGATATACGGAGCTGAAGGATTATATTTATCAACTGCCGGAACCTGTGATTCCAGACATTAAGTATCTGGTGTTTGGCCAAAGCCTGGAAGCTGTCAAGCGTAGGGTAGACAAAGTTTCTGGAGTTTATTTGTTTGTTGATTTTGGGGAGTTTTCATCGGATCGCAATTCGAATAACTCAATAGAAGATACCCAGCGACTTGCCGTTACGGTTGCAATGAAAGTTTCCAATTCGGCCGATATTATTGAAGAAGTGCTTGTGAGTGATAATACACTAGATTTGCTCAATCATGTAAGGGCATATATGCTTGCTTATAAAGACAAATGCTCATGGATTGATATGTTGTCAAGAAAGCACAGTATAGTGCCCTTCGAGTCCAAAGAACTGAATTCCATCGGATGGACATTGATGTTCGATGTTTCGGCTTCCGATTGGTTCAACTTGAAAGAGAAAAGTATGTCCTATGCAAAGCAGCGGCTGTAACTTAATTTTGAGCTGAAACAGAATTTAAACTCTAAATATGTTATGATTATGAAGAAAAAACTGATTGTTTTCGTTGTTGCTGTAGCTGTAGTTATCGGATTGTTGGCTTATTATCAGTATGTCCCATTTTGGGCAAGTATTGTTTCAACGGGAGCATTTGCTGCAGGAATCATCCTCGGATGGATGGCAAAGTGTTGGTCCGATAAACATGTAGTGTGATATGGAGAAGTACGTAGGTTTTATTACACAGGACATTAGAAGTGGAGTTATAATCATCTTTACATGTATGGTTCTGATTGCACTTGCTTGTATGTGGGACATGTGGACTGGCATTGATGCAGCCAGGGTAAATAAAGAAAGGATTAGGAGTAGACCGCTTCGAAAGACTGGTGCCAAGATAGTAGACTACTTCAGGTTGGTGTTTTACTTTGTGTTTATTGATATTCTCGGATTGTGTTTTCCATGGTATAACTTGCCATACGGTGCAGTTATAGGTACATTAGGTGTACTGATAATTGAGGGAGTATCTGTAGTTGAAAATTTGAAAAAAAAGAAAAGTCATGCTGCTGAAGTCGCTGATATGGCATCAAAGATTGTAGAGTGTCTGTCTCCAGAAGAAGCTCAAAAACTTATTAAAATAATCAAGGAGGGAAAGAAGAATGAACAAGATTGATGCGATTGTGATTCACTGTTCTGCAACACGTGCAGGGCAGAACATAGGTAAGAAGGAAATCACCCAGATGCACTTGCAACGTGGGTTTAGTACGATTGGGTACAACTATGTGGTAAGGCTGGATGGTACGGTGGAAGTTGGTCGTAGTTTGCAGATTGATGGTGCTCACTGCAATTCGAAAGGTTTCAGTGGGGTAAGTTACAATAAACATTCCATCGGTATTTGCTATGTGGGCGGACTGGATGCACACGGTAAGGCATCCGATACCCGTACACCAGCACAGAAGAAAGCTCTGCGAGAGCTTATTGCCAAGTTGGTTAAAGAGTATGATATTAAAGAGGTGCTCGGCCATCGTGATACCAGTTCGGATTTGGACGGGGATGGCATTGTCGAACCAAACGAGTGGACAAAGATGTGCCCTTGCTTTGATGCTGCTGAATACAAAGATTTACTTCCATGAAACTGTATGACTATATAATAAATAAGGTAAGCCAGTGCATTGCGCTGGCTCCTTTCATGTGCCTGATTCTGATTTGTTCCTGCCGAACCGTGAAATATGTTCCGGTAGAAAGCAAAGCTGACAGCGTAGTCGTTGAGAAGCTGGTTGAGGTACAGCTTCCTCCAGACAGCGCAACTATCCGCGCATTGCTTGAGTGTGACGAAAATGGGAAAGTCGTTCTAAATTGGCTGGACATCGCTAACAGCAAGAATGCACAGGCTCAGTTAACTATTGATAGCCTTGGCAATCTGCTGGCCAAGATGAAGACTCAGCCAGACACAGTCTATCTGCCATCAAAAGAAGTGGTTGTTTCCAAAACAGAAAAAGTCCCTTATCCGGTCGAAAAAGAGCTGACCAGATGGCAGCAGTTTCGGCTTGATGTAGGTGGGTGGGCGATAGGTATAGTTGTAATAGTGATATTGATATTTTTCGGTTGGTTTATTTATAAATTAAAAAAAACGTAAGATGAATCCCTGGCGTGAAGCTGGGGATTTTTTATAAGCTAAACAAAGCTAAAGCCTTGATAATAAAGCAAGTACTACTACTTTATGTGAGTTTATAGTGTTACCTTAGCTGTACAATAAAAAGGCAAACAATTATGAATGAACAGATTACAGCAATATTATCACAGACAACAACAAAAACAAGAAAGATTGAACAACTTCTTCAGCTTGGGTTAACAAGACGCCAGGTGGCCGATTTGGTGACAAATGGAAATTACGGATTTGTACAGAACGTGTACAAGAAAATGCTGGAAAGAGCCGGACAAAACATCCCAACAAGCACTCAGCTTGATTATTCCTTTACACGTAAGTTTGGAATAGAAATCGAAGCATATAATTGCACTAGAGAGAAGTTGGCCAGCGAACTTAGAGCAGCCGGCATTGATGTTGCAGTTGAAGGATACAACCACACTACTCGAAACCATTGGAAACTGGTTACAGATGCCAGTCTTTCCGGAAACAATACCTTCGAGCTTGTAAGCCCGGTTCTTGAGGGTGAAGCCGGATTGAAAGAACTCGAAAAGGTTTGTTGGGTACTTGAGTTTTGCGATGTAAAGGTAAACGACAGTTGCGGATTACACATCCACATGGATGCAGCCGATTTCGACCTTCAGACATGGAAAAACCTCGCCTTGAGTTACAAACACCTTGAAAGGGTGATTGATTCCTTCATGCCGCAATCAAGAAGACAAAACTATTACTGCAAAGGCTTGAGTTCCATTTCAACAGCAGATATTCAGGCTGCACAAAACATTAATGACTTGCGAGCAGCTTTCGGAAACAACCGATACCGCAAGGTTAACCTCGAAGCCTACGCAAGACACAGAACGGTTGAGTTCCGCCAGCATTCAGGAACAACGAATTTCACAAAGATGGAAAATTGGGTACGCTTTTTGAACGGATTGATTACCTTTGCGAAAAGCGGAATAGCAGCTAACACCGGCCTTGAGAATATTCCATTCCTCGATGAGAAACAGAAACTTTTTTATAAACTTAGAACCAAAAAATTAGCAAGATGATAAAGACTTATAACCTGCTGGATGGTGGTACAATTACCGCCACCAGCCCAGAAGATTTCGTAACCAAGCTTCGTGAGGGCAGCCGTTTTGACAGTGAATGTACCAATCAGGAATTTATGCAGAACTTCGCTCGCAGATACCGGGAACTTCATGGGGTCGATATTGCAATAAGTTCGGCAGATACTTTTTTAGATAGTCTGGAATTAGCAGGATATATCATTTAATCTACAAAGGAGCTCAATACGCTCCTTTTTTTATAGATTGAAATTTAGTCTAAAAATTGCACTACATAAGATTTTAATACTACTTTTGTGCATAACAATAATTGTACAAAATATATGGAGCAGTTCAATTTTAAAAGTCTATTTCAATTGTCAACAAATAAGATAACAGGCAAAACAAAAGCCAAGATGCTTCCTTTGGATGATGATATTAAAAGAGCCTTATGTAAAACATTAGGGTTCTACTGTTGTTCATTAGACGGCAAGAAAAAGTATTATATACATCTGGAGTCGGGGAAATTAGGTCTTGTTAGCTATAAAAATATTAACTATAAAATTTATAATTACATCGAATGCTATTTCCAAAAGTCTTTAGACCCTATCAATAAAATTTATTTGGGGGCATTGTATTCTTCTTATCGTTCAATGATTTTTAAAAGGTCCGATTTAATAAAATGTTGTTCAGACTATTCTTTAAATGATGATACTAAGCATCAATTAAGAATGCTTATTGATGATAAATATCGTAAACTATATAACAGAGACGAAGTAATAAAATATCTAAGCAATAATTCTTTCAAGTATAATGAATATAAGTTCGAGTCAGCTTGTCATACAGATGGCTTTTATTATAAGCAAATAAACGAGAATGACTATTTGATATGTTCTTATGCTGCTTATGATAAAAAGCGCAATATATACATTTTTGATATGTTTAGATGTTACTATAGTAATTTTAGAGAAGGAGGAACTAATGATCCGACTTGTGAGCCTGAAGATTTGATTCTTGGCGTCAATGTCTCTGAGCATAAAAAAGGATTAGATTATTTAATGGCTAATCCTTATGCAAGCAAATACGATATTTTTAGTAAAATTGAAAATATATAAAACTTATTCCTATGGATTTAGTATTCTTAGCATTATTTATATTAATAGTAATAACATTTTTTGCTTTACTTAAGAGATCATCAGATAAACCAACAGAAAGTAACTATGAGAAAAAAGCAGATGATAGTTTTTCTTTGACATTGGATGGAGTAGATGTCAATTCCCGATTGAAAGAATTGAGTAAACTTCCAGGTGATTCACAATGTGAGAAAGGAGTTTATCTATTTTTGGATACAGAAACTACGGGGTTGCCTAAGAAACGTAATGCTGAACCAAAAGATTTTGATAACTGGCCATACGTAGTAGAAATAGCTTGGCTTTTGACCGATGAATCTGGCCTACAGGTTAGCGGAGGAAGATATATTGTGAAACAGAATGTGAAAATTCCTCAAGAAGCAATAAATGTACATCATATCACTAATGAAGATATGAATAGCAAAGGAGTTGCTCCGAAAAGAGTATATAAGGAATTCCTTGAAGACATTGCTAATTGTGAATATATCATAGGGCATAATCTTGATTTCGATTTACCTATTATACAATGCGAATTATATCGTAATGGTTTTGATGTATCATTATATGAAAAGAAACATTTTTGCACAATGAAAGCAGGTAAGGACTTTTGTTATGCATTTGATGTAAGCGGAAGACCCAAGAATCCCAAACTGGTAGAACTGTTTAGCTCATTATATTTTAATGTATCATCATTGCCTATCAAAGGAACACATTCCGCATTATCAGATACGTTGATGACGTATCGTTGCTTTATGAAGATGATAGAACAGAAACCAGGACTACTGAATACTGATATCCAAGATATACCAGAAGAGGTGTCTTATTCAAAATCGAGTAAAAAAAATTATGTAACACTTCCGCATGATTCTGAAGATAAACTTTCTGGAGATATCCTTAAGAAGGACCTGTCAAATGCAGATCCTTCAAGTATCTTTTATGATCAGAAGGTTGTTATTACAGGAGTTTTCCCTATCAGCAGATATCGATTAGCTGAAATTTTAAAGTTCAAAATGGGGGCTGATATAGATGTTGGCGTTGGAAAGAACACGAGGTTCTTATTGGTTGGAGATGTTCCTGGATATAAAAAGATAGAGAAGGCAGAAGAACTTGGTGTTGATATTATAGAAGAAGATGAAGTTATGAATTTAATCAGTGAATATCTATAATATTTTATCTTAAACTTAAACGCCTTGTCATTCAAAACCGAATGACAAGGCGTTTTTGAGATTTACCGTTTTGACGGTATTTTTAGATTAGATATTCTGCAAAATAAGATCTGCATCAATATGCAAATCTGTGTAAAGCTTTTTAGCGAGCGCAGCAGAAATCTTTCTTTTTCCATTCATGATTTGGCTAAATACAGATTCATTCAGTCCCAAAGCAGCTGCTGCATCTTTTCTCTTCATGTCTTTAGAATAGAAGTAATCTTCAATAGCCTTAATTAGAGGGTTTTTTACTTTTAGAGGAAGAATATTCAAGTATTCATCCTCATAGTCTGCGCTTAATTTTGCCAAGCGGGCAATTTCACGAATGTATTCGTTATCCGCATTCGGTTCCAACATTCCCTTTTGGGTCGCTTCTTTAATTAATTCGTTAACACGATTACGCACTTCATCATACTGCTCTCGTGTCGTGATACAGTTGACGTTAAATGGTTTCATATTCAATGTTTTAAGTTAGATCCTGTAAGTGAACTGTCCGGAGGGGTTAAATCTCCGAACAGTTTTTAATTTTGTCATACTCGGCATGTGTACCGACAAATCTTAATTCCAAAATTCCTCCGATAAACAGAACCACAGCCACTATCCTAAAATTATTGCCGCTGATGTTGAAAACATATCGGCCATTACCTACATAGTCTGCCGAAGGAAATGTATCTTTCAAATGTTGATGGGTAGTCCATTGTGCTTTTATCACATCTTCCACCCACTTGTTCATTGGTTTCACCGCCCTTGAGTGCCTTTGAACAAAGGCATTTAATAATGGTTTATTTGAAATCTTCATTTCATTTTGTATTTGTGTTACATTTGCAAATGTAGAAACTTATTTCCAATTAAGCAAATAATATTTGCAGAAATGCAAAGAAATTTTTCTCCACGAAAACTTTCCCTTTTTTTCTTTGCTATTCCAAAATAAATCCTCATATTTGCAATGCTCAACATTTGAATCAGGCGACGAAAGCTCGCCCAATAACCTTGCTGCGGGCATTTTTATGTCTGAGGCAAGCCTATTATATCGTATAGTTCCGTCCCGTGTGGAGTGTTAATGCACCCACAGCCTGATTCAGGTGTTGAGCAACGGGGAGCGGAACTTTTTTGTTCCCTCTCCGTATTTAATCAATTTTATTTATTCATTTTAATGCTCAACAAAAATGAAAAAACAAACAACATCTTCTGCCAACCAAGCAGAAATCAGCACATTAGATATGTGGCTGAACAGTGAAAACAAATTATTCACAAATCTATTTGCCGATACAGGCGAATCTATTACCAACAGAAAAATGTTGCTCGATGTGCAGTTACTTCTGTCTTTGGTTGTTCTCCTATCATTCAGTTTCGTTAATCCCTTCATGACTTTAGTATGCCTCGGTTGGTTTGCATCATCCGTTATGCTTGTTAGGCAGCATGAAGAAATGAATAAGAAAGGAGGCTCCAAATGAATATCAACGGAGTACAACTCAGTAAGAAGGCATTAAAAACTCTTCGGCTGATGCAGTCGAACGATAGTGAGCAGATTGCATTATATTTGTCGGCCATCGATAGATGTGAGGATGTACTTCTCACACCTTCAGGTATCCTTCCGGAGATTTCCGATGCTGATAAGCTCGAAACGCTTGCTCTTATGCGTTATTTGAAGAAAGATTTGACAACCTTAATTAGTATTTCCGATGAATAAGAATGAAAACTCAGCTGCTTCCAGCTATATAGAAGCACTTATGCAGACATTTCTTCCTGCATTGAGCGAGGCCGAAACCACACACTGGTTCAGTACCGACGAAGTTTACGATGCTATCAAGAAAATATCCCCTGGCGCAGGTATAACCAAGGAAGAAGTCTATGATGCTATGGTTGCTGCCGGATTCCGGTTTCAGTGTCGGCCCGGTGCTTTGGCTTTGGACTTCAAATGGATGCTGAAGATTAAATGATATAACACGCTCTTTTTAAGGCGAAGGCAATGCAAAAGTTGTCCTTCGCCTTTTTTGTTTCCCGATGTATCTTCGCTGAAAACAGATTGGATATGATTACAGAAGATATCATCAAGCAAACGTACATCAAAAGCATTGTCAATCGTGATAGGGCTGTGATATACAAGACACAGGCAGAAGTGGTACGGGCCTATTTCTATGATACCGGGAACCTGTACAAATCACTCACTTCGGCAAAGCCTATAGACCTGGACGGCAGAATGTTTTGGTTTAAGATACTTCCATACTTGCGGTTTCTGGATATCAGATACAGAGAAGACATGAAGGTCCGTCGTAATTTGGCCCTTTATAACCGTGTAATCTGGGGTGTACTGTATAACGAAACCTTACCGGATATCCGTTATGGATACACACAGGATATTCGCAATGCAATTAAGAAGGACCTGATACGTGCGCTTGAGATAGAGAATTACGATAAGAGTTGGTAACATTAATGTTTAGCAATTATGGCAAAAGGACTTACTGAAGACCAGATTAACTGGATATTATCGGTCGATGCATCAGAAGCACAGCAGGAGATACGTAAACTCGTAAAAACGAATCGTGAGCTTGTAAATGTCAATAAGGAAAGGCGTCAGGAGCTTATAAAGCTGGAGGCAGCCGGCAAGAAAGAAACCGAAGAGTATAAAAATCTTGAAGCAGAAGTAAAGAAAGCCAGCCGGAGTATATCAGAAAACAATAAAATTATGGGCGAGCTTGAAAAGAAGCTTGACATTACCGGACTCACTATGGCGCAACTAAAGAAAAAGGCTCGCGATCTGCAGCGTCAGCTCGATCAGACGGTACAGTCTGCCCATCCGGACGAATACCAGGCATTGCAGAATGAACTGGACCGTGTGCGTGGCCGTATGGATGAACTGCGAGCTTCAGGTCGTCATGTACAGAACGAGATGTCTTATACTGAGAAGGCGGTTTCAAAACTGACGGTTGCCATGAAACTCTTTGTCGCTGTTCAGTTATGGCAATACCTGAAGGATATAGGTACACAGGCATACAACACCCGTAAGGAATTTGCTACATACGAAGCGGTTTTGAAAAATGCAACTGGTTCTACCAAAGCTGCAGCATCGGCCATGAAGATGATACAGACACTTGCTGCCGACACTCCGGCAAGTGTGGCCGAATGGACACAGGCATATATAAAGCTCGTTAATCGTGGTATTACTCCTACAAAAGAAGAACTTATCCAGATGGGTGATATCGCATCTTCCCAGGGTAAGGATATCGACCAGTTCATCGAAGCATTGCTCGATGCTATGACTGGGGAAAACGAACGCTTGAAGGAATTTGGTATCACCGCATCCAAGAATGGAGAAACTACGGCCTTCACTTTCCGTGGAGTTACTACAGAGGTGCAGAATACGGATCAGGCCATCAAGAATTATATCCTGTCTCTTGGAAAGGTACAGGGAGTGCAGGGAGCGATGGCCATACAGATGGAGGAACTTGCCGGACTGGAATCAAATCTTGGCGACCAGATGGATTCTATTTACAATAAAATCGGGAAAAAATTGGAGCCGGCCATTAAGTCTTTAATGGGCACTTTGGGAAGTCTTATGGGTTCCTTATCCAGTAGTTTGGATACCAGTGCAGAAAAATTTGATATACAGATGGACAAGGTTGTATCGTTGGAAACAGATTTACTTCCACTTCTAGATAGATATGACTCTTTGAAAACGAAAACGAATCTAAGTGCTCAGGAGCAGGAAGAAATGAATACACTGATTGGTCGTATATCCCAGATTATCCCTGCTGCAATAACCGGATTTGATAATTATGGACAAGCTATTTCTGTTAGTACAAATTATGCTCGTGAATGGATAAAGACTGAAAAAGCCAGGTTAGCATATTTAAATAGAAGTCAGATTGAACAGGCCCAGAAGGACAAAAAGGCTATTGAAGATAAACTGGCCTTGCTTGATAAGCAAGAAGAGATAAGTAAACGGCTTTATGGCACTGATGAACAAGGACAGGCCAACTCTATTGCTGTATATACTGGAGCAAGAGGATTTGGAAGTAATGCAGAAGCTATGAACTACAGGAGAGCTTCAGCTAAAGAACAGTCTGAATTCAGAAAACAGCAGCAGGAGCTTCTTAATCAGCTTACCGGAATAAATGCACAGTTAGACAATCTTCAAGGGACTACACTGGATGATTTGATTAAGAATAATACTGAGATGATTAATAAGCGTAAAGAGTTTAATGAAATGAATAAGCAGCAGCTTGATGCATGGATTGCTGACGAAAAGAATGCAAATAGTCAGTACCTTGAATTGGCAAAAGAACTGCGAAAAACTCGTTTCCCTGAAGCTTCCGTTGCTGGTAACGGAAGTGATGAAGAGCTGCAAAAAGAAGTAAAAGAGGCCCTTGCGCATCAGGCTGAAATATACAATCAACAGCAGATAGAACTCAAAAAAAGATACCTTTCCGGAAATGATGAGCAACTCCAGACACAGACTCAGTTCAACAAGGCTATGGAAGAACTGTTGCTTCAGGACTTGAATGCCCGACTAGCCATATTCGGACTTGAAAAAGATCAGCGTCAGCAGCTGGAGCAGCAGATATTGGACATACGTATCAAGGCGATGGAGGACTTTTATCAGAAAAAGGCAGAACTGGAAAGCCAGGAAACTACACTGAAACGTCAGTCTAATGAAGAAGCAATGGCCCAGAACGACGAGTGGATGTCACAGCAGATGAAAAAACTACAGGACGACCATCAGAAACGTACTGAGATTATACAACAGTCCTTACAGGCGCAGGTTGGGCAGTATCAGGAATATGGTTCCCAGATAGGTAATGCTTTAGGCCAGGTACTTTCCGGACAGGAAAACATGCTGACGGCTTTTGGCAATACGATGGTAGATATCCTCTTTGATGTTTTATCACAGATTATTAACCAGAAAATAGCGGAAGCTACTGCTGTAGCCATAGCAGAACAGGCTAAGGCTGCTGCAATATCGGCTGCACAGCCGGACTCTGTTGCAACTTTCGGTGCTACGGCTGCTGCCCGTACTGCTGTTATTGGTGGATTAATCATGGCTGGACTTACTGCTGCAAAAACAGCTCTTAAAGGCTTGCTCAGTAAAGGTAGTAAAGCGGATTCTATTACCACCAGTTCTGATGGGAATACCTATTACACCCGTGTGCCGGGAAAAGCGTCTGGTGGTTACATCGATGTGACCCGTGCTCAGGATGGCAGGACGTATCATGCAGCTTTGGAACCTTCAATGCGTGGTTTCGTTTCACGGCCTACGGTCATAGTAGGCGAGGGACCTGCAGGAATGTCACGTGAGTGGGTGGCAAGTAACGATGCTGTCCGGAATCCTACAGTTGCTCCTATATTGAGTATTCTCGATGCAGCACAACAGGCCGGAACCATCCGCTCGCTCGATCTGAACAAATACATTCAGGCCCGTAGTCTTATGGGTAAAGCCGAAGGCGGAAACATATCTTCTTCATCTCCTGCAGAAGTTGTTCCTGCTGCATCCCCTGTATGCCCTGATATCGAACTCAAGTTACTCAAGCTTCTCGAGTCCCTCGACAAGAACGGAATACATGCTTACACTTTACTTGATGAATTTGAAAACAAACAGAAACTCAGAAACCGTTCACGTAAAATTGGCTCAAAATGAAAATTATTAATACCGAGTCAGGAAAAGCTTATCAGTTATTCCCTGACACAGAACTCAGTGTAGAACGTACCAATCCTTTTTTTAACGATTATGGCGAGCAGACACTTCCGGTATCATTGCCGGACAGTGAATACAACAGAAGTATAATGAATCAGCCTGATAAGGTTAACCGGAAAAACAAGGTCACATTCCATGATACCTCAATACAGGATGGAGAATACTTTGTTCCATGCCGTCAGGCCATACTTGGTGTCACTCCTGGTGATAAGATTGAGACCTCGTTTTATATGAACGAAGGCTCTTTCTATAGCCGTTTGGAGAATACATATATGAGTGATGTTTTTGGCGAAGAAACAGTTCCTGGTGTGAACAATTTGGACCAGGCTTTGAGTTTTATAAAATCATTGTTTAAAAGTGACAATTCTGAGTTTGCCATTTTTCAGGTAGAGATAAGCAATTCTCGGTTCATGAATGTCTATTATAATGGTACTCTCATGGCAGAAACGGAGCAGAAGGAAACTGTAGATGGTAAGGAAATAACAGTTCCACGAGGCTTCTATCTGTCGCCTTTCCTTAAGGCAAACTTCGTGCTGAAAAGAATGTTCTCTTATTTCGGATACACGTTACTCGATAATTTCTTTACCCAGACAGCACAGTTTCGGAATATGGTATTCATAAACAATGTGGCCGATGCCGTGGTTACAGGAAAGATATACTATTCACAGCTGCTGCCCAATGTAACCTGTAAGGAAATCCTGGAGCTGTTTCGCAAGAAGTTCATGTGCGAGTTTATTACAGACGAGGTGGAGAAAACCGTAAGAATCGTTTTGTTCAATGAACTTCTTGCGGAACAGGCCTATTCGGATTATTCTGCTAAGCTTGTCGACCAGCTTGTCGTAGAATATTCTGAAGAATATAAGCAGCTTATCTTGGAATCTCGTGACAGTATTGGAAGCCTGTCTTTTGATAGCATTCCGGAGATGAAGTCCAAGTATTCGTCAGTCCAGTTCAATTCTAAGCGTGGGGAGTTTTATAGGTATGGATATAATTTGGGCACTATATTTGCCGGAGAAATCTATGAGGTAGTGGCCGATGCGTCACAGAGATATTATGAGGGTGGAAATCTTCCTACAGAAAGTATTGAAATACCGGAATGTATTCCTGTTTATAAATCATTTTTCCTTTATATTGGTGATGAACAATTTCTTAATTCTACTCTTCAGGCTGATGGGGAGTCATCTTCTGATGCAGAGTCAGACAGTTCAACTACAAAGATGTATCTGATGTTGGCCTTTGCTTATTGTGATGGTACCACATCTTATGGAACGGTATCCAATTATATTTCTACTGGAATAGTGGGAGGAGTGGAAATAAGGATTGGTGATTATTCCCTTGTATATAATGGTGATGAAGGTATATTCGAAAAGTTTTATCGGAAATACGATACACTTCTTCGTAATTCTTTGCATACGGTCAAAGGAAAATTTTTGCTTGGTTTATCCGAAAAGCGTAATATCCCTTCAATTGCAATGCTCAATGTTAAGGGTAACAGGCTTTTGATGGATAAAATGACTTATCAGTTGGGAGGGAAAAAGGATATTACTCAGATTGATTTTCTTACATTGCAGCTTTATGAACCGGTTTCCAATGCCAAATATATGTCTGAACTCTTGCCGGGAAACAATGGATACGCATGGGTGGTGAAAAAAGAAGATAAATCTATTCCTGCAGATGAATATCAGAACTCGCCATACAAGAATGCCAAATATAGTATGGTTTATCCTCCGGCTCCTGCTGGTGATAAAATGGGTAAGCGTTTTTTTGAAACAAAAACCGCTGCTCAGATTGGCGGTGTTTATCTGTTAACCACAGCTTGGCTTGAGGTTGTTCAAGTTTGATTCTGTCCTTTCTGTTTCATGGGCATGGCATTAAATTCGCTGAAAAGATAAATGTTATGACTATACTTCAACAACCGGAAAATATAAATCTTTCAGGTAATCTTACCGATTTTATAATATCATCGGCAAGCACTGTCACCTTTGTTCTTAAGCAAGGTGGAAAAGTATTATTCGAAGCTAGCTATACTCCAAATGAGAACCAACGGATTGAGATTAATGTTAAAGATGTGATTGAAGCCGATCTGAAGCCAGTCTTTAAGGATGCTTCGGATCCTTATGAACAGTCAGAACTTGCGAAGACTTACGTTGCCGAAATTGCTGGACAGGCATATACCTTCAGTGTTATTAAGGCTGGGGTTGACCGTTTGGCCACATCTGCAGCGAATTTTTTGAAATCCAACTGGCTTACATGGCAGCCACAAGTAAAGAATATCACATACTATTTGCCCGAAAGTCTTACCTTCTACAGTGTCGAAGCCTCAGTCGTTAAGGTGAGGGCTTATTTTCTGCAGCCGGATGGAAGATATACTGAGGAAACGAAACAGCTTCTTTCCATTGTTGCAGGAAAAGCATATACTGTTCCGGTTCAGTATGCAGTTATTACTGGTAAGTTTGGCTCTCGTACACCGGCATTCTATGATGTGTGGTTCGAAACAGTTCATGGTGTACGTCTTAGTTATATTCAAAGGTATGTTGCATCCGGGATGATGAGTGAAGATGAGCAATGGATTGTTTTTGAAAACTCGTTGGGAGGCTTTGATACGTTCCGTGCATACGGTCAGGAATCACTCACTGCCGATCATGATCATCAGTTGGCCGAACTCGACGAAATTACTGAAGAGTATAATGTAGACACAAATCGTAACTTTCAAAAGAATACAGGGTATCTTGCAGATCAGGAACGTAAGTGGTTACTCGATTTTTTCCCTTCCCGGCAGAAATTCCTTTACTCCAGAAATTACTTGAGGAGAATTGTTGTGACAGAAGATGAAACTTCGTACACAGGCAATGAACTGCCATCTTCATATACTTTTACTTATCGTTTTGCTGATGCAAAACCATATCTTAATTTGCAACGAGTAGAAGAGCTTCCTGCAGATTTGTCTATATCTGTTCCTGATTTGGGTTCTTTTACTATACCCCCTCGGTTGGTTGAATTTCCATCTCAGAATCTGACTGAGGGGGTACTTTTCCCGGTGCAGAATCCTTATTCTGAAACTTGGGCTACCACGACCATCGGGGCAATCTTATCTTATGTTTTAAGTCGGATTATTGATTTGAGTGGCGATGGTACAGGTGGTGTTGGGCATACCCATGCCAATTATCAAGTTTTGAAGGCTCTTGAATATATTGATGGATATCTTACTTTCAATGGCCAGAAGATAAATGCCGGCTATGCAGACAAGGCCGGTGGATTCGATGAAAGTCTGATGAAAAAGTTCCTGAGGCGAGATATTCCAGATTCTGCTTTGGAACTGATAACTTTTATGAAAGGCTTACTGATAGGTGAAAATGGCAGCGGAATAACTGTACTTGAGGATGGAACATCACAGGCTGTTGTAGACAGGCTTTATGTAAAGATTAAGGCTGTATTTGATGAGCTTGAAGTAAAACGTCGTACTCATGTAGGTGGTGAGGAAATGCTATCTCCAGCAGGAATGAAGTGTGTTAAGGTGGAAGAACTTACGGATGCTTATAGGTGTTATTTTCAAGCTGAAGTAGACGGAGTAACCATAGAAAATGATTTTTCTGTTGGCCAGTTGGCAATGGCCAAAGAATGTAATATCAAGGAAGGTACATCACATAATGTTTCAAATCGTTATTATTGGCGTCTGGTTACAGGTATTGGTCCGGATTATATTGATTTATCAAAAACAGACTGTGACAGGGATAGTGATATTCCTGCTGAAGGAGATGATATCGTTGCTTTTGGTCATAAAACTGATATAACACGTCAGGCTGCCATTCTTCTGTCTTCAGTCGATGAACGTTCTCCAGCTATTATCTTTTATCAGGGAATTAATTCATATAGTGTTATTGATAAAGATGTCATATCTCTGTATTTTGATAAATCTACAGGGAAGGCCCATCTTAAGGTGTTTGGCGAATTTTATGTTGGAAAGCGTGATGGGTCTTCTTATTTCAAGTTCACTGAGGCTGATGGTGCAGAGATTAAGGGAAAAGTTGTGATTGGTCCGGGATCCTCTGGTTGGGAGAATATGCAGGGATTACCAGATAAGATAAAGGATATTGCTGACGCTTCTGCTGCAGCTCAAGAAACGGCTGACAAGGCTGCTGAAGATGCTGCTGGAGCTAAGCAGGATGCTGAAGATGCAGCCGGGCGTCTTGATGAATGGGCTAGCGATAGTGTTATTTCTCCTACAGAGAAAACAGCTTTGAAACAAGAATTGGTAAATCTCCAGAGTGAATACGATACGAATATTAAGAATGCCGAGAAGTATTCTATTGATTTTTCTGATTATTCTACTGCATGGGCTGCATATAAAACGGAGCTTGAATATCATTCTGCTGAATCCCCGGAAAGTATCCCAATACGTGATTCTTTTAAAGCATCACAGTCATTGTTCTATCAGGAACGTGAAAAATTGCTGGTGAATATAGCTGCTGCAGCAAAAGAATACTCAGATAAACTCTTTGGAAGTATTTCTGTAGGTTCTGAAAATATATTGCTAAATACAGGCTTTACTGGAAATTATAAAAGTTCCGGTCTTACATCTTCTACAAAGCTGACCAATAAAAAGGAAATGTATTCCGAAAAATTGGAAAATTGGGAAGGTTCAGGGACTGTTGTCGATGATAAAAGTTCCAGAAGCAAATATGCATGTCAAATTGGGAGTATAGCTCAAAATGTACAGCTAATATCTGGAGAGCATTATGTCGTTTCATATAAGGCAAAAGGTATATCATTGACGGTTGGATGCGGTAGTTTTTCCGAAACAATCAATTTGTCTTCCGATTACAGAAAGTATATCCATAAGTTTGAATATATCAACGGTAACATCTTTATGATGTCTGGAAATGCTACAGTATGTGAGGTGAAGCTGGAACGTGGAACAGTCCCTACAGATTGGTGTCCGTCTCTTCTCGATCGGAATGATGTGGCAGCAGAGTTTCGTGAGTACTGGCATCTTCAGGATGCTTTGAAAAGTAATACAGAGATATTGGGTGGTTTGACTCTTACTACGATGATTATGCTTGGTCAATGGGTTGATGGTATACTCAAAAAAGTAAATGCTGGAGTTTCTGGAATATACAATGATGATCAGGATGTAGCGTTTTGGGCTGGAGGTACACTTGAAGGTGCCATTAAAACGGTACAACGGTTGTTGGAAGGTGATATTCCTACGGATGAAGAATGGAAAACTTTGGCAAAATTCGTTGCTACACATGGTGGTGATGTTTTTATGAGGGGGTATATCTATGCGCTGGGAGGTGTCTTTAGGGGTACGGTTTATGCCCAAAATGGGACATTCGAGGGTGTTGTTAAAGCAAGAGCTGTCTACTCGGATATTAAAGAGGTATGGGATGTAAATTCAGATATTATTGATCCCGTATTGGATGGATGCTATTTTATTGGAGAGGGTAGCTGGAGTGCATCAACACCGGATATCACCTTGGGCTTGCCGGATCCTGTAACTTGGAAGAGCCTTCGTTTGAATTTTAGAACATCTCGTTTATCCCGCAAAGGAGGGCCTATTATATTGAAAATAGCAAATGGAGGAAGGTTTTCGGTTAATTCGATATTGCTTCCAAAACTATACTGTGCATGTCATGATGGATGTTATTCTTCTTTTATTTCAGACGGCTCAAAATGGATAGTCGAGACAGCAAATACTTGCTCCTTTTCTGATGATTTGGAATCTTGGTGTGATAAGGATGGACAACCTGTAACGGTTGAAGGAAATCCGACAAGTCCCGATCCTACAGTAGAAGGAAAAACAGAGAATGTTTTTCTTTATGCTGATTCAGATGGTATGCTGAAAACATATGCACAGTTTGTCAAAGGGCTTTATGTAGGGACAACTCAATTAATATAATGAAGTGTTAGTATGGCTAATGTATCAAAAATAGAAGTCAATTCAGATTGGGGCACTGAAGCTCCAAAACTGAATGCCAATTTTAATGCTGTAAATCTGGAATTGGCAAATTTGAAAAATACGAGGAGTATAAAAATTCCTTTGTTCAGTAGCACTGCTGAAGCATCGAAAAATCTTCCTTCTCCGTATGTAGGACAATTAATTCTTATCGGGACATCTTTACCGGCATCGATATATAAATGGAATGGAAATGCGTGGAGTAACACTGGTCAGACTGGTGGTTCAGCAGAAGTTCCTCTTACAAACTATTATAATAAGTCGGAAATAGACTCTAGATTTCAGATAGTAAAATCAACTACGGAGGTTACGATATGAGAAAATTTAGAATAGGTACTGATATTGAAATTCGTTGGCCTATATTGACCAATGGGGAGGTGGTTACTTTGGAAGAACGTGATTTAAAACTTATACTTACCACTCCCTTGATGCAAAAAATACCAATGGAATTTTCTGTTGAAGATAATGTCGTTTTGTTTGTGTATTCTGGTATTGAACAGAAAATTGTAGGTGTATATAGTCTGACTCTATGGGAAAATTACGGTAAGCAGTATCAGACGGTGGTTGATAAATGTTCAGCTTTTGAGCTGGTACCATGGTCCTGTATGACTGATGACGCTGATGATAGTCTTATTGCTCGTCCGGTTGTACAGCTCGATGCAAGCGATATTCATCTTGGCTTGCCGGGATACTCTGCTTTTGAAATAGCTGTAAGAAACGGTTTTGAGGGTACAGAAGCCGAATGGTTGGCCAGTTTGGTTGGTCCTAAGGGGGATGCCTTTACTTTTGATGATTTTACTGCAGAGCAAATCAAAGAGCTTCAACGTCCAGCTACTGATATGATTGAGCAACTTAATCAAACAGATAGTCAGGTAAAGCAAGCTGAACAGCAAAGGATAAGTTCTGAGCAACAGCGGAAGCAGAATGAAACGCAGCGAGAATTGAAATATTTAGAGTTATCTAAGTCGCTTAATGATGCTATCAGTAATGCGAACGCTGCATCTCAGAATGCGACTGAAGCTGCTGCAAATATACCAGTGATACTAGAAACTATTAAAGAAACAACAGACATAAATATTTAAGATTATGGCAACAAATATTGTACAGATGACAGATGGTACAGGCAACAAGCAGTATCCTGTTACCAGCGCAGAAGCAGTCGGTATGCCTGACGGATCCGGCAACTTAACAAACTATCTTGATAAGAGAGTCACAGAATATAATGTGTCTGTTTTACACCCGACATCAGGTTCTGGAGGTAGTAATAAATATACGCTTGAAACAGCTATTGCGCAGGTGCCGTCTAAGTATCGGAGTGTCGGTTTAAAATGTGCGTTTATAAACTCTGTTGGGAAACCGGAGTGTTGGAAGTATCAGGGCGGTTCGTGGGTAGTAGCTAACTTTATAAAGGAAGCTGATGGTGGTAACAAGATATTGAAGTGGGTAACCGATGTTGCTACTACACGTAAGCAGGTTGCGTTAAGCGAGCGTAAAGCAGGTATGCAGATTAGCTACACTCCTGATGGCAAAAATTGGATTAATGAACAGTATATTGGAACAACCTTTACTGATACACAATGGGAAAAAAACGATAATTGGATTAATAGCATAAATCAAAAGGATTTAATAAAATCAAACTTTACAAATCGGTACGATTTATTGAGAAATTTAACCGGATTAGGTTCTGAGTTTAGCAGTAATTTATTTGTAAAAGACGCTTTTTCTCCATATACGGTAGATAATAATGAAAAATTTATTGCAAGTACAATCTATGAAATATGTAAGGTTTATTTGGAAGCAGGTAAGACTTATTATAGATATAATGACATTACTAAAAGTAATTGGAATAGTACAAACTGTAGATTATTTGATGATACGGGTTTTTTACAAATGTTTGGAGGAACGGATATTTTAGTTCCAGCAGAAGCAAAAAATCCATATATTTATCTTACAGTAATGCAAAATGACAAAAATAAAGATAAATATATGTTTACAGAAGAAGTTAATCCAAATTCTTATATATTCCCAGTGTCATATAAGGCTATAAAGGATTTACAAAATATTATTAATGGAATATTCACAGATATAGAAGAGACTAATAATTCTATCAAGGAATTAGATTTAGTAGCAGTAAAGAAAATTTTAGCAAGAACAAATAATCTATTTAATCCGAATGATGATACTTACTTTGGTAAAGTTATATCAGATACTGGTGTATGGTCACAAAGTTCAAGTTATAATTCTGTTTTAATTAATCTTGAGTCTGGTAAAACTTATAAAAGATATTCTAAAGCAGGAACATTAAGCGATTGGGGTGTTTCTAATATAAGAGTTTTTGATGATAATGGAGATGGTAGTCTTTTAATAAAATCAAATACCAATTCTGTAACTGTACCTCAAGAAGCTAATAATCCTGTTGGGATTTTTGCTTTTCCAATCAAAACTAGTTTAGATTCGCAACTTTTTATGGTTTTGGAAGATGGTATTAGCGGAGATGAACAAATTCCATATTATAATATATCATACGAACAAGATTTAACGGATTATATAAAATCACTTGTTAAAGATATAGATATATCAAATGCCATTGTACAAGGAGAAGGTGATTCGGAAGATAAAGTTATGTCACAAAAAGCCGTTACAGTTAGCTTGTTAAAACAAAAGAATGATTTACAAACAAAGATAGAGAATGCTATTTTAGGGTTGACTTCTTCAACTATAGAACAAGGCAAAGGACAATCAACTTCTTCAACCATTTCACAAAAAGGAATAACAGATTTATTGGCTGAATTAGCAGAGGGTTTACAAGGAGATACACAGTATATGTATGCTGATAGACCTACAAGCGGATATGAGAACTTTCTTGTAGATGTAGATATAAATATAGCAACTACAAATAATAGTGTTGAAGCTGTTGCAGATTCTATTGATTTACAAAAAGATAGATGTGTATTGGTTTTGCCAAAAAATTACAATCGTAGTGGGAAACCAACAAGACTTATAATATGCGGACATGGAACAGGTTGGAAATGTATTTCATCTACAGCCAAGCCGTGGGTAGGAGATTTGAATTTGGATTTATTTTTAAACGAGGGCTATGCGCTTTTGGGACTTAACGGAACTCCGGGAAATTTAGATGGATTGACTAATGGACATAATGGAACGCCACAATGTTATAGAAGTGTTTTGGCTGCATACAAATATATCATTGGAAAGTATAATATCGCAAAAAATGGAGTTTTTACAATAGGTTACTCAATGGGAACTTTAATGACAACTCAAATTTCTTGCTTTAATGATATTCCTGTTTTGGCTCAAATAGTTTATTCTCCGTCTTTCCCTTTGATAAAATCTCAGTTTACTTTAAAATCGGCAGAAGTAAGAGAGAGAATGTGTGATATGTTTGGATTTGTTGGACAAAAACCAACTTTTACAAATCAAAATCCCCCATCTGAACAAGAGAAGAAGTATGTTATTGATAATTTTGACAAATGGTGTGGATATGATCCGCTGATAAATGGAATTACAGGAGGAAAAGCTAAAGAGACTTTTAATATTTGGGTAGCATCAAGTAAACTTTCAGATACATTTGAAAAAGAATTGTATGAAAATTTGGGTATTGTGAGAAAAATTCCTATAAAATTTTTCTTGTGCGATGATGATACAACAGCAAGCCCAAGATGGACGGACTATTTAACAACTATGATGAGAAATGCTGGTTGTTATTGCGAGGAAAGACATTATGCGACAGGAGGACATACTGCACCTCCAACGGCTGGAGATGATATAGAAGTTAATACATTATTAGGAGGTAATATGACAGTAAACGGTTCATCTTATGAAGGATTATTATTTTTAAAAAGATATGACTTGTAGACTACCCCAGCATCTTTAAATCGGACATATTATGCCTGGTATTTTGGATAGTAATTTTAATGGTTTTATTATGAAGTTAGTAGATGATTTTATGACAAAAGTCGGTGCAGACAAGATTCTGCATCACGTAGTAGGTGCATTGATTTGTGCAATGTTCAGCATTGTTTTTATTCTCCAGGATGCAATATTTGATTGGACTGCTGTTGTAGTTCCTTTAATTGGGTCTATTGTTGTATTGTTTCTGTCTATCGTTAAAGAGTTCCTTGACGATAAACCGGATTGGATGGATGTGGTTTGGGCGATGGTAGGCTGCTTATGGGTTTTTGCAGCAGTTGCTTTAGGGGTGTTGTTTAATCAATTATCTTCCTAAAATGGACGTTTTTTCCCGAGACTTTTTGAATTGTATATCGTATAATTATGAAAAAGATTGTATATAATAGCTGGGTAGCTAGGCACATCCTGCTACCAGGGTATAGCACGATAACCATTATGGCGTGGGTGCTTACAAAGTATAAAAATGATAAGGATATGCCGCAGCATGTGCGTAATCATGAGGCCATTCACATCAGGCAGTGGGCCGAATGTATGATAGCTAGTGGTATATTCATTCTGACTTTGGTTCTATTTGCAAACATATCGGCATGGTGGCTCCTATTATCTATTGGTATGTTTTATATACTTTATGTGCTGGAGTGGTTACTTAAACTCTTATTCTATGGTAAAGAAGCTTATCGGAATCTGTCATTTGAACGTGAGGCATACAGCAACCAATTAAATGGTGATTATCTTGCTAACTGTGGCTATTTTGAATGGTTGCATTATTTTTTTAGGAAATAGTGGAAAATCCTCACCCTAGTACGTTTTTAGCATATAAACCAAAATTAAAAAGTATGGAAAATGCTAAGGCAGACACACTCGCAAGTACTCATCGTGCTATCAGCGAAATTCTCCGGGGTTATGTTGCAGACGAGGATGTACGCTTGGAGTTAGACTACAAGATTTTTTGTGTGCTAAAAACACAGATGGAAAAAATTAATCCAGAAGATTCTTTGCTTTGTTTACTTGATGAATTTAGTACATTTGCAAAGTAGTAGTTTTGTTTTCACAGGTATGTGAGGCATTTATATCCCTTACCCAGTATTTAGGTAAGGGATTGTTTTTTTGTAGGACGGTAGGACAGTAGGAAATAAGAATTAAAGGCTGAAGCTATTAAAAATCTTCATTCCTTCCTGTTTACTCTCTTCCAAAACATGGGCATATATGAGGGTTTCTCTGTAATCGCTGTGTCCCATAATTTCTTTTAAGGTTGTCAGATCCTTTGTTTTTTGAAGGAATATGGTGGCAAACGTATGTCTACCAGCCTTGCAGGATAAAGGCTTATTTATCCCTATAGCTTTGGCAATTTCTTTCAGATATTCATTAATTTTTTGGTCTGCAATCATGTCTTCGAATAGTTTTCCTTCTTTCCTGTCACCTTTCAGGGCAGAAATTAAGGCCTTGAGCGGTTCTGATAGTGGTACGGTTATTGGTTCCGGTTTGGAATTTCTGTTCTTTATTCTGAAGTAAGTAAATGTTCTTTTTCCTATTTGTTGTATTTGTAGATTTTTGGCATCAGTAATGTGTAAAGACGAAAAACATAGGAATAGAAAAAATTCAAGTACTTTGTGCTTGTTAGGAGATAGAGTGTTGGATTTATATAGAATAACGAATTTGTTAAGTTCATCTTCTGTCAGGAAACAAAATCCTGATGAAGTTCTGCTTTTGACCTTTATATTTTCAAAAGGATTGTGTAGCATATAGCCTTCTTTAATTGCAGCTCTACAATATTTTTTTATACATGCTAAATTCTTGTTGATTGTACTATCTTTATTTTTTAATTCCTTTTTGAGATATATCTTATATTGGTTTAACCAGTCTTCAGTTAGTTCGTCAATGGTGAGTTGGGGAGAATGCTTTTTCATTTTACTAATAACATCTTTATGTACATCTAGTGTAGAATCTTCAATTTCTCCACTATGCCGTTTAACATAATCTTCAAAGTATTCATAGAATGTTTGAAAATCAGTTGGGCGTGAATATTCCTTCATAAAGGTTTCTTTCGATAAAGTCTTTTTAGCCAACCTGTACCGGACCATAATATCGTTTACTCTAGCCCTTACCTTTTCAATACATAAATTCAAATCTTTATGATTCTTTTCAGTCTGTAGGACTTTTCCTCTCTCTTTATCCCATGACTTAACCGGAACTGATAAATTACATGAAAGAGCGATTTTCTTTCGTTCGAGGTAAAAGGATACGTAAATAGGTGCACATCCTTCCTTGTTTACATACGATGTGTTCTGATAAGATGTGATTACAGCCATAATTTCGTCTAATTTTTACTACATTTGTACTACACCCACCCGAAATTGTAGGATTCAAAGGCTGTAATCCATATTTCGTGCGTGGGTGATTATTTCGCAAAGGACTGTCTTAAATGCCGAAAAGCAGCTTCATAAGTTTTCACTTATAAAGCTGCTTTTCAATCTTTTAGGTCGCTTTTTAAAGTTTCCTTTGTACACCCTCAGGGATTCGAACCCTGGACCCACTGATTAAGAGTCAGTTGC
>OGDU01000349.1_pt1 | contig 47399 bp, 32 predicted proteins | sample 1570371 | NCBI WGS metagenome assembly OGDU01 (sample SAMEA2581977, study PRJEB24529) | metagenome | biome: Human gut stool | place: China | collected 2011
CCAAACCTCTCCCGGCCGGGTATCAAAACGGCAAACTTTGCCGCTTTTGGGTCTTGGTCAGGTGTACTCCCGAAGCAGGCGTCGCGGCCCCGCTGGGTTGCGTGATCTTTTTTGCTTTTATCGAAATTGCAGCTTGCACGTCCTGCGCTTAGGGCTTTCTGCGTATGCGAGGTAGGGGTGGTATCACTACCCTCGGTGTGCTCCGCGTGTTGCCAAAGCGTGCCGTGCGCAGGTGTCAAAACGGCTAATTTGCCGATTTCTGAGGTCGGGTAGCCATCATTGATTCCAGCGGCACGAAATATGTCCCGTTTTTTCTGGAATAGCAGCGGCTCACGCAAAACAGCCCCGGTTCCCTGCGAAAGGGACCGGAGCTGTTTTTTTCGTCACTTCATGGAGCGATACAAAAACGCCGCGATCTGCGCTCTTGTGCAGGCAGCGTCGGGGTCAAAGCGACCGCCGCCGACACCGGAGGTGATGCCATGCTCCACAGCCCAAGCCACCGCCTGCGCGTAGTAGCTGTCGGTGGGGACGTCGGTGAAGCTCGCCGCGCTTCCCGCCGCAGGCTGGCCCATGGCGCGCCACAGCATCGTGACCATCTGGGCACGGTTGATGGCGCCGTCGGGGTCTGTGCCGTCGGAGATGCCCTTGGCTTTCGCCCAATTCTGTGCCTTTGCATACCAAGTATTACCGCCGCTCAAATCCGCGTCATTCTGCCGTGCCAAAATCGTCCAAAGCTGGGCGCGGGTGGTGGAGCTGTCGGGCGCGTAGGTGCTCTCGTTCATGCCGTTCACGAGGCCGCGGGCGCTGACAAAGTCGATGGCGTCCTTCGCCCAATGGTTTTGGGTGTCGGCAAAATCCTTAGAATTATCAACGATTTTGACCGTCGCGCCGCCGTTCACGGTCAGCTGGATGCCGTTCTCCGTGGGCAGGGAGTTCTTGACGACCTCCTCGGTGCCATCGGGATGGACGAGGACCGCCACCGTGCCGGAATTTGCGTTGGAAACGGGGATCTCCACCTTGGTTTCCCCTGCCCCCTTGGGCAGCTCGATGCTCACGGTGGGGGCGGTGCTGCTGTTGCAGGTGGCCTCGACCTCGACCGGAGCCTTGACCGCCTCGCCGTTCTTCTTTGCGTCCTCGATGGCCTTGTCGCTCAGCTTGGCCGCCGCCTCGGTTTTGCCGTCTTTGTCGGTCTTGACCGTGCCCGTGGAGCCGTTGGGGGCGGTGCTCTCCGTGACGGAGCTGCCGTCGGGCTTGGTAGTGGTTTCGACCTTGGTGCCGTCGGGCTTGGCGGTGGCTTCGGGCTTGGTGGTCGTCGTGCTGCTGGAGCCGCCGCCACCGCCGGAGGAAGAACCGCCGGAACCGCCGCCCGCAGAGCCGCCGTCCGGGGTAAAGCTCCACGTTCCGCGGAACACCACGGTCGTGCCCTCTAAGGTGCCGTTGTCCCAGCCGGAGAACGCCCATGTGCCAGTCAGTCCGCCGTTCTGCGCGTTGGAGGTCGAATCAGCGGTAAAAGTGGTATCCATAGCGTCCATCGCCTGCTCCACGCTGCGATAAGCCCTGCTGTCGGTGGGCAGCGTCCTGTCGGAGGGGGCTTCGCCCCAGTCATAGCGCACCGCGTAGGTCTTTACCTCCGGCTGCTCCGAGGTCTCCTGATAAACGAAGGTGACCGTGGAGCCGTTGTCCTTCATATCGGCAAAAGTGTGGCCGTTCAGGGTCTGAGGCGGCTGCCAGTTCATGCTTGCGCCTGCCGGGACCGGCAGAACGGAGGGCGCGGTATTGGGCATCGCCGTGCCGTCCTCCAATTCGTATCGAACGGTAACGGCGGTGTAGGACTGATTTTCGGTGCCGTCGGTGGCAAGGATGTTCCCCGCCCCGTCCACCACCTCAAAGCCGATGGTATCGCCGCTTTGCAACAGGGCGTTCTCCGGGATCCGGTAGACGAGAGAGCAGTTGGCAAGGCCGGAATCAAAGTCGCTGCCGGTGTATTCCAGCGCGCCCTTGGGCCAGAACTTGGACTTTTCGCTCCAGACGGGAACGGTAAAGACCTTTTCCGACCCAACGTCCCCGCCGTCTGCCGTGAGCGCCCGGCTGCCGTCAGCGTGCTGCACCCACAGGCGCAGCGTCACGGTCTGCTCCTCGGTGTCGGAGAGGTTTTGAACGATGGTGCGCAGCTCGATCTCCCGCCCCTTCATGTCCGGAGAGAAGCGGTTTTTATCGTCACCGCTCAAAAGGCGGTTCTTCCGATCTGTTTGATAGTTCCAATAGCCGGAGTAATTTGCATCTCTATAAGCATCGGGGTTATCGGAGGGATTTTTATAGCTGCCGGTGTACAGCTTCACCTCCGGGACCGCCGCATAGAGGGCGGGCGGGTCGGAGATCAGCTGGCTCATGCGCTTGGTGCCCTGAAGGGTACACACGTCGCAGAACTCGTTTCTTCTATTCTCCCGCATGAGGCACTCGAAGCTGGAATTGTACACATACGAATCGTCCCTGTGCGGGCAGGAATAGGTGTTACGGAAGCCCAGTATCTTCTTCCACTTTACCTGCGTGGGGTCCGCCGTGTGAGAGATATTCAGCGAGGCGCTGTAGGACTCCTCCCCCACGGGGGTCGAGCTGGTGGCGTACTCGTCGCCCAGATGAAACAGTCCGTGTCCCAGCTCATGGCGCAGGATAAACGGGGAAGAGTCGTGTTTCGCGGCTGCCAGAATATAGTGGATGCCGCTTTTAATCTCATCGTGGGAGCCGCCGAAATATTCCCCGCTGTTCGCCAGCACAACAAACTGGTTGATGTGCTCATAAACGTAATCATACTGTCTGTATTCATCGGCCTCCGGCATGGTCGTGTTGGGAATATGCGCGTCATGGATCTTTTCGATGAAGGCCGTGCCTATGATGCGCTCCAGAATGTGGTTTCTCCAGCCTCCGTAGTTGACGGAGATGCCGTTTTTATTCGCCTGGAAAAACGTGCTGCTGCCGTTAAAGCCGTCTTTCGACGCCGTGCAGAGCGCATAGACATTGAAGCGGTCTGCCATGCTGCGGTACGGCTCCGTATTCAGCGTTGCCTGCCACAGCCGCTGAACATCTTGGACGAACTCCGCCTGCTGGCTTTTGGTGTAGCCCTCGGCGCAGAACAGGATCACCATGTTCTCCGTGTCGCTGCGTGGCTTTTGGATCACATACACCGGAATGGTGGGGTTGGCGTACTCACGGTCGGTTGTGTAGCGCTCGCTCATCTCCACCTGAAGATACGTCTCGGTGTCCACATCCCAGTTCCCGTCGCCGGTGTCCCGCTGGGCGGGAGAAAGAGGGGTGCTGTCTGCGGGCTTGCCCGGCGCGGCGCCCACATAGGGGTCAGCCGCCGTGCCGCTGCCGGAGGTCACGGCATAATACGCCGCGTCCAGATAAAACGCGGGACGGACGCCGTAGTAGCCCTTGCAGGGCGCGTCGCGTCCGATGCTCCCCTGCGGGCTTACATAGCGCATATCGTGGTTGCAGTCCGTCACCGGCGTCCGCAGCCAGTAGCTCCAGTTGACGCCGTTCCGGTTCTGCCCGATGTAGTAGCCGCCGAGGTTTTCATAGACGGTATGGAGCTGCTTGACGTCCAGCAGGAACACCTTGTCGGTGATGTTCTCGTAATGCGCGCCCTCGTAGCCGTCCGCCACCGAGCCGATGTCGGTGTTGTAGGGGAGGTCAGTCCCCGGTGCGTCGATGTAGCCCGCGGTGTACTCCGGGTGGGAAACGATGGAACGCTGCGTCACCGTTTTGATGGCGGCGGCCTCGTCCGGCGTAAAGCCGTTGAGGAAGCCCGCCTTGCCGTCATACGCGCCGCCGCCCACAATATAGCCGTCCTTGGGCGGGTTGCCGCAGAGCCATTCCACCTGTCCGGCATCGGCGTCGGAATTGAGCCACGAGCGCATATCGCTGTCCCGCCAGTGGTTGGAGCCGTATTTGCTCCGGTTGCTGCTGCGTCGGTGGGAGCCGCTGTCGGAATTCTCGCTGGTCTGCGCGTCATAGGGCATAGAGTCGCACAGTACCTTGTCCGAGAGCATCAGCGGGCCGTTTTCGTCCACGCTGACGCAGCGCCACAAGATCGGCTCGCCGTCATAGCGGCCCAGTTGAATGTAATCGCCCAGCTGAACGCCCGTCTCCGCGCCCGCGGCCTTGACCGGCAGAGGGAGCAGGCAGAGCGTCAGGACAGCGGAAAGAAGCAGAGCCGTCACTCTGCCGCTTTTTCTGTTCTTCATGTGTTGTCTCCTTTGCGTTTGATTTGCATGGTTTTGCCTTTGAAGTTATCATTTTACAGGAAACGGCAGAAAAACACAAGAAAAAATTCCCAGTTCCCCGTTCGTTCCCATGCCCGCCTGACGGTGAACGGCACAGACCGTTGGAGCCTTTGTGTGCGCAAAGCCAGAGCGGAACAAAAATAAGCGTCAGACGGTACGCCGCCGTTGTATGTGGCGTCCGCGCCGGATCAGGAGGCCTTTCTCCTGCGGCGGTTTCTGTCGGACATTGGGGCAAAAAGAAGCTATTTGTGATAATCGCTTGATTTGCGGGGAACAACAGTGTATGCTATTCTTTGATATGTGGAGGGAGGTATGGGCTATGTCGTTGAGAGATTTTCGGAAAGAATATCAAGATTTCGTTTTACGTTATGTGCTGCCCCTGATGGGGCTGCCGCAGAGGAACCGCCCACTCATGGACACCTCGGAGCAGAAAACGAATTTAACAGGGGAGCTTCCGGTTGTTATATATGACAGTGAACGCGACAGCTTGACCTTTACCAACAAACGCTGGCCCATTTTTGGGGTGGAGCGTGTGGAATCGGTCACAGAGGATACGAAACGTCTGGCCGAAAACCTGTGCAGAGCGTTTTTCCAAGTGTCGCCCTACCATCCGGATTCCTTTCGGGAGCGAGTGCCCTTTTATTCTCAGATCCACAGAGAAAAGATTTTTCAACTGGCTGTTCAGCGCGGCATCTGCACATGGCTGTTCGGTTCAAAAAATGACGCGGTAGAAGAACTGATGGATCTGCTGGAAAAATGGGCCGTGCAGACCTACGAGGGCAAAAAGGTCACCTTTGGATTTGTTATTTCGCCGAAAGCTGAACAGGTAAAGCTTCTCAAAAAGGATTGGTTCAAATTTCTTGGCGATGACTACGCCGCGGTTTTGACCGACTGCATTCATTCTGTCATTCAACTGGACAAGGAGTGCAACTTTGTGAAGTTTCTCTCTTTGACAGAGAACGACGGGGCGATCCCGCTGCACAAGGTCTCGTCCTATCTCCCCCTCCGTTTTTCTCAGTGCATCCACGAAAATGTCCATGATGGCGCGATTGGAATATTTCTGCTTAACAATGGTGATATCGTCCTGTCAAAGGATCGCCAGATCAAATTTGTTAAGCGGAATCTGCGGTGGCTGAATTTCAGCTTTGAGGCATTCCGCGCGGCGTCTTGCAGCAGGGGAAATATGTGGGACGGAAAACTGCTGCATGAGATCTACGCCACTATGCTGGATGTCTCCTTTGCGCACACCGGAGGGATCCTCGCGGTCGTAACGGCTCCGGAAGATCTGTGGCGTCCTGAAGCGGAGAATGGCGCTTGCGTTTTGAAAGCATACGACAATCTGCGTATTGAACCGGATGAGAAAGAACTGGGAATGCTCTCGTCAAAGGACAAAGAGATCGTAAAAATCAAGCGTCAGGTACTTAATCTGCTCATCGCCGGAAAAGCCTTTCCTGATCTTGACCGCAAGCTGCGCAGTGAATTAACGGCGATGGACGGCGCGTGTATTCTGTCCGCAGACGGCACCACGGTCGCGTTTGGCGCGATCATACGCAGTGACCCGGAATCCTCCGGCGGTGCCAGAGGTGCAGCCTGCAGGACGCTTTCTCACTATGGTATGGCGATCAAGATCTCAACAGACGGATATGTAGAGATGTATCTTGATCGGGAGAAAGTGATGGAGATCAAGTGAGACGATGGTATGGCAATGGCCGATCCCGCGCATACTATGAAAGTAGTTCCTAAAAACCATAAGAGTCGTCCCCAAAAGTCCGAAGGCCCAGTTCCAAAAATCTATTGACTTTTGCGAAAAACTCTGGTAAAATAAGCGGAACTACAAAGTTGACATGTCGGTGTACCGAGGATGTCAGATTGCCGATAGAGAGTGGCCGGCAATGAACGGCCCTTTCTTGAAAACGGCAAGCAAGACCGGCTTTGCCGGTCGAGTGTATAGGGCTGCGCTCTGACGCTCAAAAGAACAGCAAGGCTCGATCTCTCATGCGATTGGGAGATCGAGCCTTGCTGTTTTAATGTAAGTGCTCAATATTGTACCTTATCGTCACATGCCCCGCCAGCCCCCCGTTTGATATGCGACCCGGTTTGCCGCTCAATAAGTTCAATCGCTTACCTCCGGACAGGACAAGCGCCCGAGCATCTGCTCGGGCGCTTGCTGCATGCGTTGGATTCTTTAAATGGCCTTTGTGCCAACAAGTGTATTGCCAGAATAGGCGTACACAAGAACAGAAACACTGCTATCAATATAGGTATCTTCCGTTGTGTTGAACACAACATAGTTTCTACCGCCCTGGACAACGATGGCGTATCCGTCCTCGTTGTAGCTGAGTGCATCCGTATCAATGCCCTTGCTTATTGCGGTGCGTTTATCATAGGCGTGGAAACTGTTGAGCTCGTCGGCAGCACTTGCATCCTTGTTCAGCGCAATCAGATACTTCAGACCGTTGGAGACATTCCAAGCTTCATCCCAATTGCTCGGGATCTTAGCAACATCAGCCTCATCCCACGCTTCGCCGTCCAACGTCCGATAGGTAGCTGCAACATTCAATACCAGCTTGTAAGTATAGCCGGACGCATCATCAATGGCGATGAAGAATTCGTCTGCTCCGGCGTTCTGGGTGACACTGATAGTCTTGCCGTTCAAACAATTGCCAACGATATACTTGTCCGCCTGCTGATAGGAAGTATTCAATTCGGCCGCCTTTTGGCTCTTGGAAGTACCGGGAGCAAAAGCGACGTCGGCAGAGTCTTTGGTAGACTTAATTACAGCATTGGTTGTGCAGTTCGTAACATTAATCGTACCAGATTCATCAAGGCTCTCAATGTAGGCAGAGTTGCCGTACAGGAAACCGACAGAACTTGTACCGGTGATCGTACCGTTGTTCGTGCAGTTGATGAAGTTCATTGTGGTGCTGACATTGAAGCACGGGCCGGAACCAATGAGCACACCGGTGCAGGTGCCGGCGTTCTGAAGATTGACATTTACTGTGATATCTTTGAAGTTATAGGCAGCCGCATCACCCTTGTCCGTGTAGATTGCATTGATCACCACGAAACCGAAGTTGCTACTATTGGCCTTGGTCAGTTCGGATGTGCTGGTAAAGGTGAGATTTTCGAAGTCCGCGCCGTAGCTCGTGCCCCAGTCAGCGCAAGAGAGCAGACTGGTAGCCAGCTCCCCCATCGTCACATGGATATTCTTGAAAGTGGCATGTCCGGAAAGTCCAGCAACATTAAAGAGAACAGCAAAGTTTCCGGAAGTGCGGGCGCTGGAGAGTTCCTGGTTGCCGCCATCGTATACACCGGCAAATTTCGTGACCTCATCACCGGCGGCAACCGCAATATCTGCAGTCTGCTTGAAGCAATAGGGTGCGCCATTGAGCTGATCGATGGCCTTGAACTGCTCGGATGTTGCAATCAGGAACGGATCTTCCGCCGTACCGGTGCCGCCGTCAAAGAGCGCAACGACTTCATATTTGTCATCTTCGAGCTTCTTTGCCGCATAGCCTGCGGCGACAAAGTTGGTGCCTGCGCCCTCAGCGGCGCAGTTGGCGGGATTGAATTTTACAAATGTGCCGCCGGTGACGGTGATCTTGGCAGTGCCCTCTGTGCGGTGCTTGTCATAGCAGTTCAGTACGAATTCGTCAGCCTTGGCTGTGTCGGGATACTTCTGCTGAATGGAATAAGCACCGCCCTTAACGGTCAATTCACCTTGATACACATACACGGCATGGACGTTGCCGACAAAGGTGCCATTTTCAATGGTGAGTTTCGCCTCGTCCTGCACATCGACTGCATAGCAGTCATTTTCCTTGGCTTTGAGTGTGCCGTTGCCAGTAATGGTCAAATCGCCGCCGGCGCGGACGGAAAGCAGCGACCAATCAGCCGCGCGCTTTTCCCACAGGTCATTTGTGTTGCTGATGGTCTTGCCATTCAAGTCGAGCTTGACAGCCTTTGTAACAATGACAGTTTCAGAGATGTCAGCATCCTTCAGCAGCTTCACTTCGCCGCCTACGGCAACAGCCTCCTGCAGCGTCAGATAGTTCTTTCCGCTGATGGAAGCAGCAGCCTGAGCGGGATCGGCGGAACCACAAACGGTGCACTTATGATCCTCCCCATAGGTATGCTCAGCCTTGCCGCTGACGACATTGTGTCCGCAGGTAGCGGCATGCCAGTGATAGGTATCGTCATAGCTCCAGGCATCCGCGTAGCTGTGGCTGTGGCTGCTGCCGCCGCCGGAGCTGCTGCCGCCGGAGGAAGAGCTGCTGCCGCCGGAGGAAGAGCTGCTGCCGGTGGTGGAGCTGCTGCCGCCGCTGACGGTGCTGTCCTTGCCGTTCTTGTCGGTGACGGTGATCTTGCTGTCACCGCTGTTCTTAACATCGGTGTCCTTGGTCTGAACGGTGATGTCCTGATTGGACTCCACCTTCTTCACGGTGCCATTGCCGGTGACGCTGGTATCCTCCGCATGGTTCTCCACGTTCTTGATAGTGGTGCCATTGCCGGCGTTGACATTTGCGCCGGGGGCATTCTCGCTCATGATGACGTTGTCGATCTTGGCGCCGTTCTTGGCCTCGACCGCGCTCTTTTCACCGTCCAGCGTCACATTGTCCGCGGAGGCGTTGTCCAGAATGACCTTGGAGTTGTCGCCGCTGACCGTGATGTCATCGATGTTCTCGCTGCCCTTAACGGTCACTTCGATGTCATTGGTGGGCACGAGCAGCTTGTCCACGCTGCCGGTGACGGTCACATCGTCCGCCACACAACGAGGACGATGCCCTTGCCGTCGGCATTGATCGTTTCGCCGGCCTTGTCGGCGTAGGTGCCGATGGCGCGGTCAAGGATCGTGACGGTGGCCGCACGGGTGATGTTGTTCTGAGGAGCCAGCTGGTCGGCAGTCACGCCGCCCACAACGCCCGCCTCGATCAGAGCAGCCAGCATACCCTGAGCATAGGACGCCACCTGTGCGGCGTCGGTATATTTCGTCAGATCGGGGTTTTCAATGGGCTCGATACCCAGAGCGCGGCCCAGCATGACCATGGCGCGCTCACGGGTGATGGGTGCGTTGGGGGTCACAGTGCCGTTGAGGTTGCCCTTGAGGATGCCGGCCGCCGCGCAGCGGTTGATGGCATCGTAATGCCAGGCATCGGGGGTATTGTCGGCAAAGCCCGCGTTTTCTGCGGCGGGCAGTTTCAGGAGTCTTGCGAGAATTGCTGCGAAGTGGGCGCAGGTGAGCTGCCCGTTGGGGTTGAACTTACCATTATTGCCCTGAATGATGCCGTGGCCGCTCCAACGTTCGATGGATGCCTCAGCCCAGTGTCCCGCGATATCGCCGTAAGTCGGCTCTACCGCGCTTGCGCCTACCGTGAGCAGACTGACTGACATGGCAAACGCAAGAAAGATTGATAACAGTTTGCGTTTCATCTTTTTTTCTATCCTCCTAAGAATGTATATATATTTCCGCGGCTCCCCGCGGTTGAGTACCTATTATAATTAGTGTGTCGGCTTCTCCGGCCGCCCTGCTAAGATCGCCGTACATTGGCTCAGCGGCCTGCCTGCGCAGACAGGGCAGCCGCAGCGCTGTTTTCCTGTACGGCTGCTGATGACCGATTTCCACGCATGGCCGTTTTCACACAGCCACCATGCCTTCCGGCTGCTGCCGGGCGTCACCTGCTGCGGCGTGAAGCTGCCGTTAAGGGTCGGATGCCACTGCGATGCGATCACCGGCTCCTTGGTCTCCAGATCATTAAATCCCGGCAGGACCTTGCGGTTGGTGCAGTACGGGCAATCGCTTTCCCTGTTCACACGGTGGGCGATGACCGCACAGAAGGAATGCCCCTTGTCACAGAGCCACCACACGCGGCGATTGGAATATGCGCTCACCGCCTCCGGCGTCAGCGCACCGTTCTTTTTCCGATCCCACTGTTCAGCAAGCTGCGGATGCAGCGAAGCGAGATCATTGAATCCGGACAGGACCTTTTGTCCCGCGCAGAACGGACAGCCTGCGTTTGATGTGACGCGGCTGGCAACGCTCGCCTGCCAGCTATGTCCTTTCGGACACCTCCACCAGACCTTCCGGTGTGCTCCCGGCATGACCTGCGTCGGCAGCAGCGGGGAATTCTTTTCCGTGTCCCAGTCCGAAAGCAGATCAGGGAATTTTGCCGCCAGGGAGTTTCCCTCCGGCAGAACAGTTCGACCCGCGCAGACGGGACAGCTCGTTCCCCGCGTGCGGATTCTGACTTCGGAACGGTAGGAATGGCCTTGTGGGCATCGCCACCATACCTTTTGATGGCTTCCGGTGGTCACATCCTTCGGCGTGAGCGGCGCATTGCGTTCATCGTCCCATTGTGCCAGCAGGTGAGCTTGATCATGCCCGGCGCAGAAATCGTACAGAGACGGACGGATTGCCGCTCACCTCCCGCAGAATCGTTGTCCGCCTGCAACACAGGTGGAAGGGCCTTTTAAGCTGATTGTGTATCCGGCACAGTGGATAAAAAAGTACGATTTTTTAGTCGGATTTAAGCCGCTGGCCTATTGCTATTCTGTTGGGGGAGTGCTATGGTAAAGGTGTAAATTTTGTGTATGTCGCTGTGGTCGGCAACCTGTACTTTTTTATCCAGCCCTTTTCACTTTCTGCGTTTTCTTAACGGTTTCTTTACGTCCGTCATCCTGAGCCCAGAGCAAAAAGCTCCGGTGGGTGACGCCCAGCAGTTTTCCTGCCGCCCGTGCGGACAGCTCGCCGCGCTCCCAACGCGCTTTGACTTCGCCGAATTCCTCCGGCAGCGCCTTGCGGGGTCTGCCGAATTTCACGCCGCGCGCCTTCGCTGCGGCGATCCCTTCCGCCTGCCGCTGATGAATGAACTCGCGCTCTGTCTGCGCCACATAGGATAGCAGCTGCAGCACGATGTCCGCGATCAACGTTCCGGTGAGGTCGCGATTCCGCCGCGTGTCAAGCAGAGGCATATCCAGCACAACGATTGCCGCACTCTTTTCCTTTGTGATAACGCGCCATTGCTCCAAAATTTCCTCATAGTTTCTGCCGAGACGGTCGATGCTCTTGATCACAAGCGTGTCGCCGTCTTTCAGTTTGCGCAGCAGCCGCTGGTAGCTGCGGCGGTCAAAATCCTTGCCGGACTGCTTGTCCACAAAAATTGCCCGGTCCGTCAACCCGAATTCCCGCAGGGCGATGAGCTGACGCAGCTCATTCTGCTCCTTGGTCGAAACTCTTGCATAACCGTATTCCATGTGCTGACCTCCCAATTTATCGGTGGATAAATTGTAAGCCAGGTGCCGACCACATGGGCGATATAGTGTTGCAAACTCTCCTCCGTTTTTCGCGTAGAGTCCACGCATAGTGCGTGAACTCTACGCTCTATACGGGGTATTTTCTCATGTTCAAGGGAAATCTTCCATCCGCCGCTGTGTTTGACGCCGCATTGAAAAACTTACACGCAGTTTTTGTTGTCTGCGTATTATGTCCTCATACTTACTTGACCTTTGAAAGGCGGATGCCCATTGCCCCCCTGCGGCGGGCCAGTTATAACCCGCCAGCCCCCTGTTTCATACGCGGCCCGGTTTGACGTTTACTGCCCCAATATGACAGTAACGGAACGTTTCACAACGTTCCGTTACGCTTATCTTCCCCGGCCTTTCGGCCGGGGAAGATCCTTATAAGAGGTTTTGATCTCACTTTTCCGCGTACAGCCGCCACAGGAACGCGGCGATCTGCGCTCTCGTGCAATCGTTGGCGGAGCCGAACAGCCCACCGCCAATGCCGTCGGTGATGCCGTGCTCCTTGGCCCACGCCACAGCCTGCGCATAGTAAGCGTCTGCCGCTACGTCGCTGAACCCGGCGCTGCCGTTCACAGTGGGGCTGCCCGCCGCGCGGTACAGGAACGCCGCGGACTGAGCGCGGGTGCAGGCGGCGTCAGGGCTGAACAGGCCATTGCCCGTACCGCCGGTGATGCCGTTTTCAATGGCCCACGCCACCGCCTTGGCGTAGTAGCTGCCTGCGGGAACATCCGCAAAGTCGGCCGTGCCCTTCGGCTCGGGAGAACCGGCGGCCCGCCACAGGAAGGTAACGATCTGGGCCCGGGTGCAGTTCAGGTTGGGACTAAACGTGGTCTCCGTAGTGCCCTGCGTGACCTCACGCTTGAGCATCCACTCCACCGCGTCCACGTAGTAGGCGCTGTTTGCCACATCCGCAAAGGGATTCACCCAGGAGAAGGTAGGCTCCACCGTCACCTTGTCGGCGGGCATCTCAAAGGTAAACGTGCCGTCGCTGTTGTCCTTGACGGCCAGCTGCTTGCCCTTGGAATCCCGGACGATCACCTCGTCCACCTCGTAATGGCGCTCCGGCTTCACGGTGATGGTCACCTTGTCGCCCTTGGCCGCGCTGGTCCTGGAGAGGGAAACCGTACCGTCAGGGTCCTTGCTCACCTCCGTCTGAACGGGGTTGGTGGAGGGTCTGGAGCCGCCGCCACCGCCGGAGGGGCGGGTGCTGACGGTCAGCTTGCCGTCCTCATAGCGGATGGTGTAGTTGTCGGAGGCCGCCGCGCCGCCGGCAAGGATCTTGACCTCGCCGGTCTTGGTCATGTCGGGGGTGATTTCCTTGCCGTCCGCGCCGACGTACTTCACCGTCGGCTGGGTCGTCAGCTTCTCCTCGCCCACCAGACCGGAAACGGTGCAGCTGTCCTCCCCCAGTGCGGGGGCCTTGTCGCCCACATAGGCGGTCTGATCCTTGGCCTTGACAGTGATGACCGCCTTGCCGATGACAAACGTATAGGTCTTATTTGCGGTCGTTCCGTCCGCCCACTTGGTATTGGCGGTGTCCTTCAAGGCCGCCGTGACGGAATAGCCCGTCTCGTTGGCGTTGGTCTGCTTGTTGCCGGTGATGGTGTAAGCGCCATCCTCCGCCAGAGCGTAGGTCTGCTCCGTGCCGTTATAGGTGAAGACCGTGGCATCCGCCGCAGGAATGGTGATCGGCTTCTTCTCCACCGTCAGGGTGCAGGTCGCCGCCGCCTCGTCATAATCCTCCGTGGCGGAAGCCTTGGCGGTGATGACCGCCGTGCCCGCGCCCTTGATGGTGACCTTGCCGGAGCCGTCCACGGTGGCAACCGCAGGCTCACTGCTCTCGTAGATCACGGTGCTGCCCTCGGCAGCGCCGACCGCGCCAGCGGAGAAATCCGGGTCGCCATAGGTCTTGCTTACGGCAGACGGAATGCTTTCAAAGCGGAAGTCGCTCTGAGCCAGCTTATTCGCCACCGTATAGGTACCGGCGTGGAAGTCGATGGTGTAGTTTTCGTTCAACGCCAAATTACCCTGCGTGATGGAATAGCTGCCCGCGGCATCCGAATGCGCTTTGGTCTCCAGCGTGCCGGTGAACACGTCACCGGCGGCCAGTTCCGGAGTATAGGTGTAGGTCAGTTCCGCCAGGGCCTGGCCCACACGGGAGGTCTTGTTCTCCGCCGTTACGGTGATGGCCAGCTTTTCGATCTCGACATGGATGCTCTGAGTCGCTACATCCAGATGATTCTTGTCACCCACGACCTTGTAGGAAACGGTATAAGTCCCAGCTTCCTTGCCCGTGGGCGGAGTTTCGGTGTAGTTCGTGCCGTCCAGACTGTACTGCACCGTGCCGGTGCTGCTGGCAGGCAGAGTCTCAAGCAGTGCCTGCTCCTCGCCGTTGTAGACCAAATCGGTCTTGGCAGCCGGATCGGTCACAGACCCGGCGGTCTGAGAGATCGAAGGCTTGATGTAGGTGAAGCACTCACGGTAATTTTCGCCGCCAGACGTCGGCGTAAAGACCGCCCTATACACCTTTGTATTACCGACTTCCGGGATTTCATCCATGCCGTCGCCGTCAAATTTCCATGTGCCGGGTACGATTGTTACCTTGCTGCTATTATAGTAGACCGTAGTGGAAGAGACAGGGATATCTTTTACCTTGGTGCCGTAAGACGCCGTGGCCGTCATCCGCTCTTCTCCTCCCATAATGTGCAGCGGTACGGGATTGATGGGGAAGAGTACTGTAACCTCGCCCGTATAGTTGCCGGTGCCGGTAATGATGATTTTCGCCTGAGAATCCGGCCCCAACTTGGTGGCGTTGATGTTATTCGCATAAGCAACGGTGTACTCCGTCTCCGCCGTCAGCGTATTGCCGTCCAGCACAACAGATGTTACCGCCGGCTTCTTCTCGCCGCCATCATAGACTTGTTCGCTTTGGTCCCTCGTGACTGTAGCGCCCTCAATGAGTTTCGGGCTGATGGTGAACTCCGCCGTGCCGGTGTGGATCTCGTTGTCGGTTTCATAAGACACGGTCACGGTGTAGTCGCCTGCGTTAGTGGGCCGCTCACCCAGAACCGTTCCATCCGCTTTGGCATAGGTGACCTCTGCCGTCACGCCATCCGGTACGGTGTATTCCGGCGTGCTTGCAGTCTCGCCGTAGGTCCAGCCGGTCATGCTGACGGCAAGATTCTCCGACTTCTTGGCAACCATCTGGATGGGCACCGACAGCGTGATACGGCCATAGTTAGAACTCTTGACCCAGACAACGATCGTAGCGATCGTGCTCGGAAGCGGTGCTGTGGTGGTTTTCTTGACAGGAACAGTCAATTTTCCGTCGGAAGAGATGCTCAGCTCGCCCGCCTTGAAGTAGTCGGGTAAATCGCCGTTCGTTTTGGTATAGGTCACGCCCGTGCCGAGTTTCAGATCCGTCAGATAGCTGTTCAGGTCGATCTCGTAGGCATAGGCGCGGTTGGCATAGACCGGATACTCCTTGGCGTTGACCACCTTCTCCGTCTGCATCGGCTTCACGGTCAGTCCCGTACCCTCAATGCCAGCGGTGGTGTTCGTGCCCGCTTTGAAGATCGCCTCGATGTAGTAGTCTCCCGCGTCGGTGGGCGGGGCGCTTAATTCCTCGCCCTTTGTGTAGGAATTGTCCTCATTCTTCGTGGCCTGATACCACTTGAACCCGGTAATATCCGCAAACTCGCCGAACGTCATGGGGAGGTAGGTCGGATTCTTGACCTGTTCACCATTATAGGCGGGCAGCGGCCCGGTATAAGGTGACCAGGAAGCGATCTTCGGTGCGACCTTTGTGATCTCATACTCCACGCTGGCGGTCGCATTGCCCAGCGTGATGCTGGCGGTGTATTTGCCCGCGTTGGTGGGAGCATCGGAGGAATCATAAACAGTTCCACTCCGGCCGGCGTATTTCACCGCAATGCTGTCCACCGCATCGCCCTTCCAATCGTTGCTGGCCGTGACCGTCGCCGCCTTGGCGCCGCGGTCATAGGCTGCATCGGACGCGGAAATCATCACGCTGCCGCCGTCTCTGTTGGCGCAGCCTTCGGCATCGCAGGCGGCAATAATGGTGTCCGTGGTACCCTCCTTGAGCGCATACGTCCAGCTGTGCCGGTGGGCGGTAAGGAAGAGAGTTCCGCCCTCATTGTTGACCACATAACCCTGGTCCATCGCATCCGGGGTGAAGATCTTGGCGTAGTCCAGCGCCGTATCGGTCGCGCCGGTGGCGATTTTAACAGGGTTACTTTCGGTGGGTTCGTTGGCCACGCCGATGCGCGCAGTGCCAGTCAAGCCATCGCCGATGGTGATGGAACTATCGACATTCAGGCCGACGTTGTTCGCGGTGCCGCCGGTGTAGATGCCGTTGCTCTTTTTGCCGCCCTTCACATTGCCGGTGATGTTGGCACTGCCGGACACGGTGAAGCTGCCGCTGGCCAGATTCACGCCGCCGCCGTTGTTGTTTTTCACGTTGTTGCCTGTGATGCTGCCGCCGCTCATGTGGAACGTGCCGCTCCAGGCCACATGTACGCCGCCGCCCTGAGACTTGGCGCTGTTGCCGGTGATGCTGGCGTTATCGTGCATCTCGAATGTGCTGTAACTTTTCACATACACGCCGCCGCCACTGCCGTTAGTCCAGTTGCCAGTGATGCTGGCGCTGCCGGACAGGGTAAACGTGCTATTATCCTCCACATACACGCCGCCGCCGCAGCTTCCAGAACTGTTGCCGATGATGCTGCCGCCGCTCATGTGGAACGTGCTGTAATTTTTCACATACACGCCGCCGCCATCGGTGTAGTCGTTGGTGCTGCCTGCGATGTTGTCGGTGATGCTTCCGCCGTACATATAGAAGGTGCTGCTGTTCTCCGCATACACGCCGCCGCCGTTAGTATTCTGTCCGATATTATGTCCGATGTTCTTGCTGAAGGTGCCGCCATACAGATGGAAGGTGCCGCCATTCACATATGCGCCGCAGCCTTTCGCCGTATACACTCTGTTGTCTTGGCCTGTATACTGATGGGTGATTTTGCCGGTGCCTTTGCAGTTGGTCAGGGTAAAAGTGACGTTTTGGCCAACTTCAATCGCATCTACGTTCGCTGTAGTCGTGATGGTGTGGCCGTTCAGACACAGCTTCACGTCGTTCGCAGGTGTCCATGTGCTGGTAAGCGTCACATCCTTGGTCAGGTAGTAGTAGCCGTTCGCCGAAGCGGCTTTCAGCTCTCCCTCGGTTTCGATGGGCGTCCAAGTGATATTCTGGGTATGCTCGCCGTCCGCGCAGGTTTCGCCGCAAATGGGGTGCTTGTGCGGTGCGCCGGCGTACAGAACGATCTTGCCGCCCTGATACACGGGATAGCAGCCCTCCTTATCGCTCGTAAAGTACTCCTCATAGCCAGCCTTTGCGTCAGAGCTGACAATGGTGACGGGTGCACTGTTCGAGGGAGTAGCGTATGTGGTCACGCCGATTTTCGCGCCGGACTGCAAGCCCTCTGTGCCAATTTGGATGGAGGTACCACTATAGTTCAGATAGACATTGTTCTTCTCACTGCCACCGTTATCAGTATTGTCAGTGATCTTCGCATTGCCAGACACGGTAAAGTGCTGAGTGCTCACAAACACACCGCCGCCCTGAGAAGCGCTGTTGTCGCTGATCGTGCCGCCGTACATGTTGAAGGTGCTTGCTGCATACACACCGCCGCCCTGAGAAGCGCTGTTGCCGGTGATACTGCCGCCATACATGTTGAAGGTGCTGCTGTTCGTCGCACACACGCCGCCGCCGCTGCCACCCACCGTGTTGCCGGTGATGCTGCCGCCGTACATGTTGAAGGTGCCGTATTGCACATACACGCCGCAGCCGCTTGCATCGGTTTTGTGGGTGATTTGGCCGACCTCATTGCCGGTATGGCAGTCGGTCAGGGTGAAGGTGACACCGCTATTGACCTGAATTGCTTCCTGGCCGTCCGCGCCGGTGATGCTGTAGCCGTTCAGGCAGAGCACCACGCCGTCCGCGGGCTTCCATGCTTCGTTTTCGGTAAGCGTCACATTGTCGGTCAGGTAGTAGTTACCGGCCTTGTCGATGCCAGTCAGTTCCGTCGCCGTGTTGATTGCCGTCCAGCCCTCATGGGTATGGCTGGACAAGTCCTCATTCGCCGCCAGTGCGACTTGTTCGGTCGTCCACTCCAGAATGGCGATCATCTTCTCCGCACCGGTGAGGGCGGACTGCTGGTCCTCCGTCAGGGCGTCGTAGGCCTCATAGGCTTCGGACGCAGCAAGGCAGGCGCTCTCCCGCGCCTCGCCGTCCATGCCGTCCAGCGCCTTCGCGTCAGGCAGAGCGTCGATCATCGCCTGCACGGTGGCCACGGCCCCGTCCTGTTTCGAGGCAGAGTCCTCCTGCTGTTCTTCCTGTTCCGCGGGCTGGCTCTCCTGCTTCGCTTCCGCAGACTGGCTCTCCTGCTCGGGGGCCGCAGGCTGATTCTCCTGCTTCGCTCCCCCGTTTACCGAGTCTGCCGCTTCCTTCACGGCCGGGGGCGTCTGCGCCGTCCCCTCCGTCTCCTCTGCCAGCGCCGCCGTGGGCAGCAGCGTCAGGCACAGGGCCAGCGCCATGAGACAGCTCAAGATACGCTTCTTCATAGGTTTCCTCCTGTTCGTTTCCTTCTCTGTCCGAATCAGTCTCCCACGGACAGAGATCTTCCCGTAGGGAGAACTCCCTACGGGTCCGGGGGCGCCCCCGGACAGTTTTTCAGTTTTCGGTGTTCAGTGTAGCATATTTTCCGCGCCTTGCGTGGCCGTCTGCACGAAACGTCCTTTTTTCGACACGAAATGTCACCGGAGCGGCTCCGGCCAACATTCCTTCCGTATCCGGCCTCTTTTTCGCGATAAGATCATACACCGTACACCGGTGTACGATGCAAGAACTTTTTTGAACTTTGGAAGAAATTTTACGAACCCCGGCGAAAAGCCGTTTCCCTTTAGTAAAATCGCCCATGCCGCCCCGAAAAAAAGCAGCCCCGCAGAACGGGCCGTGCCCGTCTGCGATAGCTGCTTCAGCGTGTCGAAAAATTCTTTTCGCCCCCGGCGGCGCTTCGCCTGTTTCCCCTCGTTTTTTTACCCCCAGACCTCCATCATCACGCCGCCGGTGGCCGCCTCCCAGCGGTGGGCCGTCAAGTCCGCCGTGGGCAGCACCGTCACCGACAGGTGGGCCGGTTTCAGCCGCTCCACCGCCCGTTTCAGGGCCGGAATGTCCGCCGGAACACGGCCCTCGCCCACCGCCAGCGCCGTGACGCTCCAATGGGCGAAGTCCTCCTCCACCTCGCCCCGGTCGCCGCCGCCCAGCGTGACGCACAGCTCCTTCAAAAAGGCGGGGGTCAGGGTGCGCCCTCCCAGCATGGCGGCCCGGACGGCGGCACGGCGGTCCTCTGTCGCGGCCCCCTCCCGGACGGGCAGGCCGTAGTCCCGCTCCCACAGGGTCAGCCCTCCGGTGGCGGTCTCCACGCACACCTGACCGTTCTTCTCCGCCACGGCCTCCGCCATGGCGTTCTCCCCCTGCTCCAGCGCCGTCAGCGTCTCCCGGACGGGGGAAAGCTCCGTCAAAAACTCCGGCAGTCTCATGCCTTCACCTCCGTCAGCGCCAGCGTGCCCACCACAGGCACAGCGCCCTCCGTCAGCGTCAGGCTGTCACCGCTGCCGTTCATGGTGAAGCCGGACACATCCGCCACGCCCGCGCAGTCCAGCAGCAGACGCAGGGCCTTGCCGTGGCTGACCACCCGCGTCCGCAGGGCGTTGTCCCGGAAAAAGGCGGTCAACCCCTGAGAAAAGGCGGTTTTCACGCCCTCCAAGCTGCCGCCGTCCATCAGCGTCACGGACGCCGCCACGTTCACCGCCGTTTCAGCGGCGGCAATGACCCTCGCGTCCGCGCCCACGGGCCGCTCCCGGTCCACGACGGCCTGGGCCTCCCGGATGGCGGCCTCGCCGGGGGCTTTCCCCTCCCGGCCCACCGCCACGATGTCCACGGTGCCGTTTCCTCTTGCCAGCGGCAGCACCTTCACCCGCAGGATGTCCGCCACCTGTCCGCACCACGCGGCGTAGTGGTCGGCGTTGCCGGAGGCGGGGGTCGCAGCCAGCGCCGCCAGCGTCCGGGCGCGCAGTTCTTCGTCCGTCTCCCCCTCCTTGCGGACGCACCCCCGGTCGGCGCACACGGCGGTGAGCCACTCCCCCACAGCGGAGGACACAAAGGCCCGCCGTTCCAGTCCGTCGATCTCCATGCTCCAAAGCTGCGCCATTCCGTCGGCGCAGGCACGGAGCACATCTCCGGCAAAGGTGCCCTCGGCGGCGCTGCCGGGGCCGGTGTAGGCGGCTGTCAGCAGCCGCAGCATTTCTTCCTTGGTCATCTGATCGAAACCTCCGTTTTCTGGGTAAACTCCTCATAGACGGTGTGCACGGTGAACCGGGCCTCCACCCGGCTCCCCTTCTTCGAGAAGGAAAACCCGTCCACCTCCCGGATGTAGGGACACGCCAGCAGCGCGTCCCGCACATACTGCCGCACCTGACTTTCCAGAATCCCCTGATCCACGCAGCCGCCCAGCAGCAGCGTCAATTCGTTGCCGTAGTCCGCCGACCATGCGGTGTAGCGGAACCGCTGGCTTTCCGGCCGCAGCGCCCGTGTCACCCAAATTTTCAACGCCTCGTCCCCGCTGACCAGATACGGCTCTCCCCGGCGCAGGGCAAAGCATCCGTTCTCCCAGTCCACGGCCCACTCCCGGAACAGCGGCAGCGCTTCCTCCGGCGCGGTGTCGGGGGCTGTGCCCCAGTCGGGAAAGATCATGCGCCCCCACCTCCCACAAAGCCGAGGATCCAAAAGCCCTCCTCGCAGGACAGCAGCGCCAGTTCCCTGCCGATGTCCTCCTTGCGGAACACCGTCCCTTTCAGATAAAACAGCCCCTCGGTCAGCGCCGTCCCCCGGACGGTAACGGTCAGCGGCGAAACCGCCGTCAGCGTGCCGAACAGCCCCGCCGGGGCGTCCTTCCGCTCCGGCGTCAGCAGTTCCAGCAGTTCACTGTAAACGTTCATGCCTCAACTCCCTCCAAACTCAGCGACGTGGTGAACACGCCCTTTTCCCAGCGGTGCTCGTGGGCGGTGATGTCATAGACCCCCTCCAACCCCCATTGGGGCCGGTGGGCCTCCACCCGCCCGCCGCACCGGAGGGACAGATCCCCCAGCACCGTCACCCTTGCGGACAGGCTGCGCCGCCGCAGCGCGGCCTTGGCCTGCGCCTGCGGATCGCCGCTCTTCCCCATCACCCGCTGAAACCGTCCGCAGGCGGTGATGTCCCCGGTATTCTGGACGGCGGCGAGGATACGCCCGTTCCGGCCCGTCACCACGGCCCGGTTCACCATGTTTCCCATGGACGCCCGCCCAAAGACCTCCAACACCCGCTCCGGCTTCAGGGGAACGGCCCCGCCGCCCCCCTTCGTCACGGTCAGCGCCCCGTCCCGGACGGCGATCTCCCGCCCCTCCCCCACGGCTCTGCGCAGGATGGAGAACGCGGACTCCCCCGGCCCGGTGACGATGGTGCGGTAAAGGCCGTCGTCCTCCACGGCCCCCAGCGGAACGCCCAGTTCCCCGGCGATCTTCCCGGCGATTTGCCGTCCCGTCCCGGCGTACACGCCGTACAGCTCGTTCCGGGTCAGATACACCCCCCGGTCATAGGCCGTCAGGGTCACGGCCTCCGGCGTTCGGTCAAGTTCATGGACGCTGCCGAGGAAGATCTCCTTCCCGCCGTCATCCAGCAGCCGCACCACGTCCCCCACCGCCACGGACAGCTTCAAAAAGTAGGTGTCCGCCGGGGCGATGAGCACCGTGGCGGTGAGACACGCCGCCGCCTCGTTCCGGGTCTTGCCCAGCCGCACCGATTCCAACGCGGGCATGACCATCTGTTGTCCGATCAGCAGTTTCACAGCGTCAGCACCTTTCCGATTTGCAGTTTCCGGGGGTTCGTCACGCCGTTTTTGGCGGCGATGCTTCTCCACTTCGTCCCGTCGCCGTAAAAGCGGCAGGCGATGTCCCAAAGGGTGTCCCCCTTTTTGACGGTGTAGGTCTGGGGCGTGACCCGCTCATCCGTCCGCTTTCGGACAGGTGCGGAGCCGCTCCCGCCGCTCCCCCCGGCCAGAGCCGCCAGCGCCGACTTGAATTTATACTCCCGCAGTGTCACAGTCAGCCCCACGTCCCTGTCCCCCTCCGCCAGCGTCTCGGATACGTCCTCGATGAGGAACGCATCGTTGATGTCACTGCCGGAGATGATGAGCCGCACGGGATCTCCGGAATCCTGCCAGCTTTTCAGCATGGCGAGGACGCTTTCCGGCTCCTTTCCGTCAAAAAAAGGCGAGTAGGCGCTGGGGAGAAACGTGGTCAGCCTGACCTCCCGCAGACCCCGGCCGCCCCAGATATTCACAGTCCCGCCCATGGCAAGGCTCCGCACCCGGTTCTCATTGGGCCGGGTGACGGTGAGCCGCGCGGGATTGACTGTAAAGTAGATGCGCTCCTCACCGTTGTTGTGCCAAAGCAAAACGGTTCTGGTGTTCATAGAAAACCCCCTATCTCACAGCGGCGGCACGGCGCAGGCCCTCCAGCAGTCCCTCGGCGAACCGCTCCACCGATTCCGACTTCGTTTCGTGCACCGTTTCCTCGACTTCTGACTTGCTTTCGTGCAGACCCCGCCGTCTCGCCGCCGCAGATTCCGACTTCGTTTCGTGCAGCGCTTCTCCGGCTTCCGACTTCGTTTCGTGCAAGCCCTCCCACCTCTCCGCCGTCAAATCCGACTTCATTTCGTGCACCGCTTCCCGGACTTCCGACTTGCTTTCGTGCAAGCCCTCCCGTCTCTCTGCCGCAGATTCCGACTTCGTTTCGTGCACCGGTTCCCCGACTTCCGACCTGCTTTCGTGCAAGCCCTCCCGTCTCTCTGCCGCAGATTCCGACTTCTTTTCGTGCACCAGTTCTCCGACTTCCGACTCAGATTCGTGCAGATTCGACCCTCGCCCGGACACTTCCCCAGCGTTCCCGGACACTTCCAAAGGTGCCGAAAACCGGTCATTTTCCTCGGACAACGCAAGATTTTGTGGTACAAAATCGGAAACACCACCCAAGATAGGGTCTGTCCGGTCTGAACCGTCCCCGCCGAAAAACTCATGTGAGACTTGTCCATCTTCTGCCGTACCGTCCGGATTCCGCACGTCACCAAGTCGGATTTCCGCATTTTGAACCGCCTTTTTCCGCACGTCCTCACGTCGGACTTTTCCCGTAAGATCCCCGTTTTCCTGCACGTCAGCAAGTCGGAATTCCCTTGCTAACGGCGCGTTTGCTGCAAAATGAGGCGCATCGTTCCGCACGTCACCAAGTCGGACTTTGGCCTTTTGAACCGTGTTTTCCTGCACGCCGTCAAGTCGGATTTCCTCCTCGGACGGCGCTTCGACCGCCAAATGCGCCCCGTCCTTCTGCACGTCACCAAGTCGGACTTCCGCGCTTTTTGTCGATGGGCCGTCCCCGGACGTCGTCACGCCGCTGAGCGCCAGGACCGTCCGTGCGGCGGCTGCCGCCTCCTCGTCGGACACGTAGGCCGTCACCTCGGCAGGGGTGAACAGCCGCCCCTCCCGGCGCAAGGTCTCCCCGGCGGTCTGCAAGTCCCGGCAGGCGGCGTAAAGCAGCGCCCGCCCGCCGTCCCGCAGTCCGAGGGCGGCGCACTCTCTGGGCGGCAGGGCCTCTACCGTCACCGTACCCAGCAGACCGCATGCCACCTCAGCGGTGCGGCCCCTGCGGGAGACACGCTCCCGCAGGACGTCCGCCAGCGCCATCAGTCAGCGGCCCGGATGCTGTCCAGGCACACCAGATCGGAGGGCCGGAAGGTAAAGGGCAGCTTCTGCTGGTTCACCTCGCCCATCTTGTAGTTCATGAAGGGCAGTTCGGTAAACGCCACGTTGTCGATGCTGTACCGCTCCTCGCCGCCGTCGGCGGCATCCGGGTCTTTCAGAGCGGTGGTGATGGTGCAGCGCTTGTCAAGGCCGCGCTTGGCCTGTTCCAGCACCTCGTAGAACCGGGTGTAGACCTGCTTGAGGGTCATGGTGCCCTCGCCGGCGTAGCCGGTGATCTTGGAATCCACGTCCATGCCGAACTGGACTTTCTCCCTCTGGACCTTGACGGTCAGCGTCAGTTGGGACAGCTCCGCGATGCGCGCGCCGTCCACCCAGACCTCGGCAAAGGAGCCGGACAGGGTGCGGTTTGCCTGTAAATTACTCATACGTTCCTCCTATTTCACGTTCGTCCGATGGTTACATGGAGATGACCAGCGCCAGATCCTCCATGGCGTCGCAGAAGGTCAGCTTGGCCTCCAAAAACACCTGACTGCCGGTGTTGGCTTTCAGAATGTCGGTGTCCTTCATGTCGGAGGTGTCCGTGCCTCTGGATTCCAGATAGCTTCTCTGCCCGGACAGAGACACAAAGCACCGGTTGTCGGCGGTCTTGTCCAGCACATCCCCTTCCAGCCCCTTGAGATAGGCGTTGATGGCCGTCACCAGCAGCAGCTTGTTGTCGTAATCGTTGAGCACCTTGCCCACATAGCCGCTCTCGAAGGCCTTGGCGATGTCCCCCCGGATCAGGTCGATGCCCTCCACGATCTTGATCTTCTGGAAGGGTGCGGCCTTGTCCGGTGTCAGCGTGGTCAGGGAGTTCACCGCGCGGCCCAGACGGTAGCCCTCCCGGCCGGGGACGATGATGAGCTTGCCGGCGTCCACGTCCGCGTCCGGCTCGGCCAGCGCGTCGCAGCCCACCACCTCCGGCAGGTTGGCGTAGGTGGCGGAGCGGGTCAGGGGCAGCGCCGCCAGCAGTGCCGCCACACGGACGGCGTAATCCTTTGCCTCCATGGCGCCGTCCTCCAGCGTCAGGCCGGACACGCACAGGTTCACGATGCCCTCGCAGTCGGGAGCCTTGGCGTTTGCCACCACGGCTTTCACACCCCGCCCGCCGTTGCGGAGGGTCTTGATGAAGGACATCACCCTCGCGTCCTCCAGACCGGGTGCGGCCAGCCAGTCAAAGTGCAGACACTCCAGCGCCTGATAGGTTTTCTCCGCGTCCTCGCCCACACGCAGCACCCAGACCTTGGTGGGCGCGGCTAAAAAAGCCAGCTTCAGCAGACGGTAGTTCTCGGGGGAGAACTTATCCTCCGGCACCTCCGCCAGACTTTTGTATGCGGCCTCTGCCGCGCCGCCCTCGGTGGCGTCCTTCACCGCCACCGCCAGCACGCCCCGGGCGGAACGGGTGATGGCGGACACAGCCGCCGTCTGAAAGCTGATAAAAATTTCAGGAAGACCCATAAATACCTCCAAATTTCAAAGATTTCCTTGTCAAATGTCCAAATTGAGAGTCGCCATGCGTCCCGGCGGCTCCATGGCGGGCTTCTCCGGCTGGGCCAGCGGTACGCACAGTTCCACCGTGAACGTCAGCGTCTCGCCCTCGGTTTTCAGTTCCAATGGGTGCAGCGTCCGCTCCCCCATGGGAACGCCCCGGAGCAGAACCGGCGTCAGGGAGGAAAGCAGGGCGGTGTTTCCGTCCCGCTCCCGGTCGGATGCGGCGGAGACCGTCACCCGGTAGGTGTGCTCCGCCTGCCGTCCGCCGTCCACCAATACCGTCCCGTCCTCCCGGACAGACACCGCCAGCAGAGGGTATTCCCCCCGCGCTCTCGTCCGGTCCGCCACGGTGCGGACGCCCGTGCACGCCTGCAAATACGCCGCCACGCTGTCCTGAATGGCCTTCACGCCAGCCCCTCCTTCCCTGTCTCACGTGAGACTTGTCCGCCGCAGACGCCTTCTGCGTCTCCCGCAGACGGCTCCACGCCGCTGATTTCCACCACTGTTACGCAATGGCTGTCATACCGAAAGCTGTCGGAGGTGCGCCCCATCCAGACGCTTCCCCCCTCGTCCGTCACCTCCACCCGGTCGCCCAGCCGAAAGGCCAGTTCCGGACGGGTGTACAGGGTCAGCCGGTACAGTGCCTCCGGCCAAGCGGCGGAAAGGGACGGCGGCGTGGGGGCGCTGGTGTGCTCTGAGCGGCTCAGGGCGCAGGGCGCGGCCTCGCAGAACCGTTCCTCCCCCTCTGCCAGCGGACGGAACGCCGTAACACGGTGGGCATATGTCCGGGCGAGAATGTCCGCCAAGGCTTTGTCCGTCACGGTTCACCCCTCCTTCAGCCGCCCCAGCCTGCGCCATGGGGCCAGCCCCGCCAGCGCGGCGGACTGCCCGTCGGATACGGCGTAGGTCACGGCGGTGTCGCCACGGGTAACGCTCTTCACGGCGGCCTCCCGGCCCTCCATGTCGAGGAGCAGCGCAGCCACGGCCTGCTCCATGGCCTCCGGGATGTCCTCCCGTCCGCACCACGCGCAGGCCCGCTCCATAGCCATTTCCGTCAGCGCGTCCCCGTTCTCACCGAGACTGCGGCCCGCCAGACGCTCCGCCTTCTCCCGAATGGCGGCCGCCTTGTCCGCGCCGCTCATCAGGGAGCCACCACAGCGCCGATGGATGCCAGACGCTTGCCGGGCACGAACAGATCGTAGAGATAGCGGGCCTGAATGGAAGTGCCGTCAAACAGCTGGTTCTCCTGGGGGCCGAACTGCTTGATGGCGTCCAGCTTGCTCACGGCCAGCGGCGTCTCGCAATGGGTGATGAGACAGGCGATGTCCTTGGCGTTCTCCCCCGCCACGATGCCGCCCTGATCGCTGTCGCCGCTCTGGACGGTGATGACGGTTTTCATGCGGCTCTGGGGCACGAACACGCAGGGCAGATCGTCCAGCATCATCACGTTCTCATAGGTCACGCCGTTGATGGACACGGCGTTGCCGAAGGAAATGTCGTGATAGGTGCCGTTGGCGGCCTCCAAAAAGGCGGTCTTGTGCTTGTGGCTGATGAGGGCCACATAGCCGTCCATCTCCTCCGCGTCGTCACGGACGGTCTGCAACAGGCCGCTGACGGTGGCGATGGCGTTGGTCTTGGTCAGGGCGGCGGAGACGATGTGGGTGGTATTGTGGGCCGCGTCGCCGTTGGCCAGCTCGTACAGGCGGTGGATACGGTAGGTGTCCTGCTCCTTCACCAGGGCGTTGCGGGCGAACTCACGGATGACGTTCTCGGCGGTGACCAGAAAACCGGTGTCGTTGGGGTCGGTGCGGTCCAGAGAGAACTTCACGCCGCGGTCCATGGACAGGGTGTAGCTTTTCCAGCTGTTGGTCACGGTGCCCTGAGGGTAAGCGGAGCCGTCGGCCTTGCCCGCGTCATAGTTGCCGAGACCCGTGGTGGAGAGGGTGGAGATCTCAATGTCCCGCCCCCCCGTGAAGCGGACTTTCCCCGCCTCGGGGATCATCCACGCGGTAGCGGAGGCCGCCGCAAACTCCTCGTCGATGAACTGCTGGTATGCCTTTGCGTAATCAAATGCCATAATTATACCTCCGGTATTCAAATTCTGGGGCTTTCAGACCCTATAACCCCACAATAGCGCAAAAAAAACGCCCCGCCTTGGGAACCGTTTCCCAAAAGCGCGACGCTCCATCCGTCTCCATATCCCTCACGATCTCCCCGCCCATCCCTCCGTCCATCCCCTCGTAGCCCTCCCATCCGCTCCCCCCAACACGCCCCCGCTTTCCTCTCTCACACTTCTGCCAAATACCCTCCTCCCGCAAAAAAAGAACCTCCCTCCGTCTCCGGAAGAAGGTTCCTCTTTATCATAATCAGCTTTAATAGCAATAATTCCTAATAATTTCCTCTGTGCCGCACCTCACATCAGCCCCGCAACGCCGCAGGTCACCGCCGTGGTGATGCACCCGGCGATGATGACCCCGGCGGCGATGGCCGGCAGAGCGGTCCGCATGCGAATATCCAGCACGTCCGCCACCAGCGCCCCGGTCCACGCACCGGTCCCCGGCAGGGGGATGCCCACCAGCAGCACCAGTCCCAGCGTCCGGTACTTCCGCACCTTGCGCCCCTTCAAATGCGCCCGCCGCTCCAGACGATCCACCTTCGGCCCCAGCCACGCGCTTTTCCGCATCAGGGCGAACACCCGCCGCAGCAGCAGCAAAATGCAGGGCACCGGCGTCAGATTTCCCGCCATCGCCGTGACGGCTGCCACGGCGGGCGGCAGTCCGGCGGCCACCCCCAGCGGAATGGCCCCCCGCAGCTCCACCACCGGAACCATAGCCATGAAAAAGGTCATCGCCAGCTTTCCCAATACGCTCTCGCCAAAAATCATGTATGTCCCATCCCGCGCCGATTTTCGGCGCGCTTTTTTTATTTTATGCCCCTTCCTCACGAACCCGGCCATGCCGCCCATAAAAAAGCGCATGACACCGCCGGAGCGCCGCCCCCATCGGCCCACGCCCCGCTTCGCTCAGAAAGTCCTGTTTCTTAGGTTAACATAATTTCATCCGCTTCGCAACTACAATCTGTCCTCCCCAACGCGCCGCCGCTTTTCTGGACCGCCCCTCTTTGCGCCGCCGAACCCTGCACCCCTTGCAATAACAGGGTCTCCGCCCATCCGCCCAAACGTCCCGCCCTCCGCTGAAAAAAATTTTTTCTGTCTGATGCACGGCCCCGTGCAACAAACCGCCCTGAGCCGCCATGGGCAGAACGGCTTTTCCAGGGAACTCCTTCACAAGCGCCCATCCCCCTCCGGTGATACGGTGCTCCTATCTTTATGAAAGGAGTCCTGTTCTCTTGTTGACCACGGAAACATTTCGGAAAGCGGCCCGGGACCCGGCGGAGTTCGGCAGCTACTACCTCTCGCACTACTTCACCCGCCGCTCGCCCCCCTTTCACCGGCAGCTCTCGGCCCTGTGGCGCCGCCGGGTGATGAAAAACCGTGACCCAGTCTCGGACTGCGCCGCCATACTGACGGAAAAGGGCACCCGCAGCGCCATCGCCGCCCCCCGGGGCCACGCCAAAAGCACCGTGATGAGCCTGCAAAACGTCCTCCACGCCGCCCTGTTCGGCTACAAGCGCTATATCCTGCTGGTCTCGGACACCGAAGCCCAGGCGGTCAGCTTTTTAGACGCCATCAAAAACGAGCTGGAGACCAACGAGCGCATCTTAGCGGACTTCGGCGAGCAGCCGGGCAAAACGTGGAAGACCGGCTCCATCCTGCTCTCCAACGGCTGCCGGATCGACGCCGTAGGCAGCGGCCAGAAGCTGCGGGGACGGCGCAACTACGAGCGCCGCCCGGATCTCATCCTCTGCGACGACATCGAAAACGACGAGGGCGTCCGCACGGCGGAGCAGCGGCAGAAAACCGCCGACTGGTTCTGGAAGGCGGTCTGCAAGTCCGGCGACAGCTACACGGACATCCTCGTCATCGGCACCATCCTGCACCACGATTCCCTTCTGGCGGGTCTGCTGGAAAACCCCGGCTTCCAGAGCCGGAAATACCGGGCCGTTCTGTCCGATGCGCCCTCCCCCCTGTGGACGGACTGGGAGCGTCTCGCCTCGGACCTCACCGACCCCGACCGGGAAAAAACCGCCCACGCCTTCTATTTCAAGCACCGCAAGGAAATGCTGGCAGGCTCCAAAGTCCTCTGGCCGGAAAAACTCAGCTACTATGATCTGCGGCTCATGCGGCTGACGGAGGGAGACGCCGCCTTCAACTCGGAAATGCAGAACCAGCCCATCGACCCAGCCGCCTGTCTGTTCTCCGCCCAGTGGTTCCGGTACTACAACCCCGCCGAGGTGGACTTCCGCGCCGCCGACTTCCGGTTTTACGGCTACTGCGACCCCTCTCTGGGCCGCACCGCCTCCAGCGACTATTCCGCCATCGTCACCCTGGCGGTGGACCGGAACACGGGCCTTGCCTACGTCTGGGACGCGGACATCCAGCGCCGCCACCCGGACAAGATCATCGTCGACATTCTGGAAAAGGAGCGCCTGCTCCGCCGGGAGACCGGCCGGGGCTACGCCATCTTCGGCGCGGAGACCAACCAGTTCCAGTGGTTCTTAAAGGAGCAGCTTGCCCGGGAATCCGCCCGTCAGGGCCTATATCTGCCCATTCAGGGCGTCCGCTCCACGGAGGATAAGACCATGCGGGTGGAGACGTTACAGCCGGACGTGAAAAACGGCTATATCCTCTTTCGCCGGGATCAGACGCTGCTTTTGCAGCAGCTTTCCCAGTTTCCCCTGGGCGCTCACGACGACGGCCCGGACGCCTTGGAGGGCGCCCGCACGCTGGCCCGCAAGCAGTCCCGGACGGCGAATCTCTCCGGCCTGCACCTGTAAAAAACTCACGTGAGACTTGTCCGGCCTGTCCGCAAAAAGGAAAGCGCCCCAAGCTGTGCAACCGGCAAAAACTCACGTGAGATTTGTCCAAATGATTTGCTACGAATGAAAGGAGACCATCTATGACCATTCCTTACTTAAACACCGCCCGTCCCGTTCCCATGAGCGACATTCCCGAGGAATACCGGGACATTGCCGAGGCCATCGGCCTTGAGGCCTTCACCCAGCTGACGCTGCTGTGCGGCGGACAGAGCCTGTACATCCCCAAACGGGAATCCTTAGAGCGCAACGCCCGTGACCGGGACATCCGGGCACGGTTCAACGGCTGCAACTACCGCGCGCTGGCGGCCCAGTTCCGGCTCAGCGAGCGGCAGATCCGCAAGATCATCAACGGCACCCGCACTTAAACTCAGCTTGTCGAAAAAGTCTTTTCGCCCCGCTGAGTAAGTTTTTAGAACTTTATTAAGTTCTGAAAATATTTGATTTCAATGGTGCGGGACACCCTTCTTGGGTTTCCCGCACACACTCTTCCTTACCGTCGCGGAGAATCTACCGCTTTATTAACAGTCTCAAGACACGCGGACAAAACTCACGTGAGTTTTGTCCGCGTATCGCCCTGTCGTTCGCCCCGCGCGGAGCAGGGGAGTGGCCGCCGTCCTTCCTTTTCTTTACATTTTTGTAACAAACGAACTTTTTCTTTGCTTTTTCCCCCTTTTATGCTAAACTATTCTCGAAAAAACACTCTTTTTCAAAGGAGGGCCTTGCCATGCCTCAGGATCCCGCGCCCATGGACCAGCTCCGGGACGAGCCGCTGCATTTTCTGGAAACGGAGCAGTTTCAGGAAATGCTGTCCGTCTACCGCAAGCTCAAGCCTCTTGAGCAGGAAAACCCCCGCAAATTCCGCAACCAGCTGAACACCTACGATTTTTCCGACATCTACCCCATTATGGACACCTATCTGCAAACCCGCGCCCTCTCCGATCCGGAGGCCGTGTCCGCCGTCATTGCGGAAGCCGCGCCGGAGAGCGTAGCCTTCGCCTCCACGCTGCTGGACATCTTCGAGACCACAGTGGCGGAGCGAGTGCAGGAATATGACGTTCTGGGCAACAGCCCCGCCACCTACTTTATCTGCGGCGTGTGGGCCAACATGAAGCGGGGGAGGGAGTTCCACCCGGCGTCCAACGGCATCACCGTCACCTACGATCAGCCGGACGCCTACGGCAACCAGAACATCCGCTACCGCAACAAGGACTACGAGATGACCCTCATCTTCGAGGCGGTAGAAGCCTACACGAAAAACCTCAGCTGGACGGCCCACCGCCTGCTGATCTACACCCTCATGCGGGGCAACGCCGACAACTGGCGGAACAACACAGCCACCTTCTCCATCGAGGAATACATGGCGTGGGCGGGCCTGAAAAGCCGGGACGCCGCCTACCGCCAGCTGAAAAAAGACATGCAGGCCATCACCGGCATGAAGATCACCGCCGAATCCTTCAAAAAGTACTTTGAATCCTTCTACATCACCCACCTGGCCACGGAAGCCTACATCAAAAAGTACACCGGCGAGGTCCATATCTCCTTCGCGGAGAACGTGCGCCACTTCCTGACCCAGTATTACCAGCTGATCCCGGACTGGATGGGGCACCTTTCGGAAAACAGCTACCGTCTGGCCTTCTACCTGTTCTACCGGGCCAGAAAAGCCCCCATCGACGAAAACGGCTCCTTCCGCATCAAGATTGACGATATCATCCATTACATCGGCCTGCCCACCAAGGAAGAGGTCAAAAACCGCAACTATGACGAGGCCATCATCCGCCCCTTCAACAAGGCGGTGGAGGAGATCGAGAGCATCTCCAACGGCTCCATCCATATGGACTTCGACTATGACGACATCAACACCTTTCTGGCGGGCCGCATGAACGTAGGCATCGACCAGACCCTCTGGGACTACATCCAGAAGCTGGACAAGACCCGGGCAGCCAAGCAGCTGAAAGGGAAGACCTCCCACAAAAAAGCGCCGAAGGCCGAAGACTGACGGTGACGGCCTGCACGAAACCATGTCTGAACTCCCCTCCGAAAAACCGCCCGTTCCGGGCCATTGTGCAGAAACCGCCGCCCACTTCTCCACAGGGAACCTCTTTTCGGGCCGATTTCCCTGAAAAACAGCCTCAAAATGCCCTCACCGTGGAGAAAACCGTCCACAATCCCCCCATTCTCCCTGTCCGCTTCCGACCTCTCCCCGTGCAGTTACGACTTCTCCCCGTGCAGTTCCCTACCTCCCCCCGTGCAAACCTCGCCTCTCCGCTCCGCCCATTTTTCCCATTTTCGTTCACTTCTATACTCACATTTTTGGGGACAATTAACTTTTTATTCCTAATTTTTCTAACTTTTTCTCAAAACACTTTTTTCTCCCGTTTTCCCCTTATTGATATATTAAGATATATGACTGCCCCGGACCGCTTCGCCGGTCTCCGGGGCGGTATGCTACAATACTCCTGACCAGACCCAGAAAGGAGACGCTTCCCATGCCCGACACCTTCGACTCTCTCCGCCCCCGGATCATCGATTACCTCTACGACCGGGGCATCGATCCGCGCAAGCGGTTCCGCTGTCTGAACCCGGCCCACCTTGACCGGGACCCCTCCATGGGTTTCGATCCCAAGCGCAACAAGGTCCACTGCTTCGCCTGTGGCGCGGACTACGACCTCTTTGACCTCCTCGCCCTCGACAACAACCTTTCCTCCCCGGCGGACGCCCTTTCTCTTGCCAGCGAACGGTACGGAAACGGCTCCGCACGGCGTTCCGTCTCCTTCAGCGCCGCCGACCCCTCCCGCATAACGAACCGTCCCGCGGAGCGGGCCGCTCCTCACGGGGGGGAGGGGGGGATCGGGGGCTGCGCCCCGTCTTTTTTCAGCGAAGAACCTCTTTCTTCCTCCTATCTCTCGGACTGCTTCGCCCACCGGAACGAGACCCCCTACTTCACCCAGCGGGGCCTGTCGGCGGACACCGTGACCCGCTTCCGCTTAGGCTATGATCCTACGCATGACTGCGTGGTGCTCCCCTGTGAGAATGGCCGCTGCGTCCGTCGGGCCGTTTCCGAAAAGCGCTACCTCAACGAAAAGGGCCGCCCCTCGCCGCTGTTTCAGCCGGAGCTGCTGACCGGGGCAGGGGAGGGGCACCCTATCTTCCTCCTTGAGGGTACCTTTGACGCCCTCTCCGCCGAGGAACTGGGCTACCATGCCGCCGCCCTCAACGGCTCCGGCAACCGGGAGAAAGCCGCCGCCCTCCTGCGAACCCTGTCCAAACCCGCCCCTATCCTCTTGCTGACGGACAGCGATCCGGCAGGGGAGACGTGGGCCGCGGCGCTGACGGCGGAATTTCCGTGGCTCTACCGCTGTCCTCCCGTGCCCTACGGCAAGGATCTCAATGAATCCCTCTGCCATAACCGGGACGAGACTGCCTGCTTCCTCGCCCAGTGCGCCGCCGATTGGGCGGCACAGCAGCCGCCCCCCTACAAGGAGACTTCGGCGGCAGGCCGGATGGAGGACTTTCTCGCCTACATCCAGAAGCAGGCCGCCCGCCCGCCCCTGAAAACCGGCTTTCCCAAGGTCGACGAGGCCCTGGACGGCGGCTTGTACGACGGCCTGTACGTCATCGGCGCGGTCAGTTCCCTGGGCAAGACCGCTTTCTGTATGCAGATGGCCGACCAGCTGGCCCAGCAGGGGAGGGACGTGCTGGTGTTCTCCCTGGAAATGATGGCGTGGGAGCTGATGGCCCGCTCTATCTCCCGGGAAAGCTTTCTGCGTGACACCTCCGCCCGGCGGCACATGGCCAAGACCGCTCGCGGCGTGCTGGACGGCCGACGCTGGAGCCAGTACACCACCCAGGAAAAGGCCCATCTGGACGCCGCCCGGGACGCCTACGCCGCCTACGCCGGACACATCTACTTCCGGGAGGGCGACCACGAGACCGGCCTTGACTACATCCAGAGCGAGGTGGCCCGCCACATCGCGGAGACCGGCGAAAAGCCGGTGGTGCTCATCGACTACCTCCAGATCATCGCCCCGGTGGACGTCCACTTCACCGACAAGCAGAACCTGGACCGCATCGTCTGCGCCCTGAAAAAAATGTCCCGGCAGTACGAGCTGACCGTGTTCGCCATCTCCTCCTTCAACCGGGAGAACTACAACCTTGAAGTCTCCATGAACGCCTTCAAGGAATCCGGCGGCATCGACTACTCCGCCGACGTCCTGCTGGGCCTGCAAGCCCGTGGCGCGGGCCGTCCCGGCTTCCAGATCGACGAGGAAAAGCGGAAGGACCCCCGGGAATTGGAGCTGAAGATCCTCAAAAACCGCTCCGCCGCCTTGGGCCAGCCCATTTCCCTCCGCTACTACCCGGCCTTCTCCTGCTTTATGGAGGGCTGATTTCGGACAAAACTCACGTGAGACTCACGCCGACATCCCTCGGCGGAACAGGAGGTAACCATGTCAGCAGAAGAACTGAAAAAACCGGACGAAGGGGCCATGGCCCGCATCCTCGCCCGACACCCATACAGCCCGGAGGGCGTCATCCTCCGCCTTGCGTGGCAGGAGGGCCTGAGCCGCAAGGAACTCAACGAACTCACCTGGGATCAGGTGGATCTGGACGGCGGCAGCATCCTGCTTCCGGACCGCACTGTCCCCCTGGAGCCCTCCGTGGCGGACTGCCTGCGGGAGCGCTATGCCCGGTACCGCAAGCTGTCCGACCGGGTCCTCATCGCGGATCGCGGCAAAAAGCCCATGACGCCGGAAAACGTTTCCCGTCTGGCAAAGCTCGCCTTGGACAGCGAGGGGCAGGGCGTCTCCCTGAAAGATCTCCGCCGTGACTGGATCGTCCGCCAGATCAAGGCCCACGGCTGGGCCTGCGCCGCCCGTGTCAGCGGCATGGCGGTGGGCAGTCTCCGGGGCATTTTCCCCGCCGCCCTCTGGGAAGATGCCCCCCAGCCGGACGTTCCGCAGACCGGCGACGATACGGAATACAGCCTTTGGCGCATCGTCCAGCAGGAGGACAGCTCCACCGCGGGCCTTGCCATCTGGATGTGCTGGAAGCTGGGGATGCAGCCGGGGGAAATTGCAGCCCTGACGTGGGATCAGATCGACCTGCAAACCGGCCTGATCCGCTTTCCCGACCACGACGTCGACATGGGCGCCCGGACACAGCGCCTTTTGTCCGACGTCCGGGCACGGCAGAAGGACGCCCCCACCAACCGCGTGTTCATCGCCCCCGCCACCGGCAACCCCATCGACCAGTCCCGCCTGTCCGTCCTCTGCCGCACCGCCATGATCCGGGGCGGCTTGGAGGGGTTCAGCCTTCGGTCGCTGGCCGCTTGGGCCGGCAATAAGCAGATCGAGGATGTTCTTCTCCGGGGGGCGGAGGAACAGGGCTACTTAGTGCGGGACACGGCGGCCGCTCTGCTTCACGTCACCCCCCGCACCGCTTGGGAGCACCTCAACCGCCTGAGCCGGAATAACCGGCTGACAAAGGTGGGCGTGCGCTACTACCCCGCCGGAAAGGCTGTGGCGGAGGCGGATTACCTGCCCATTCTCCGGGCTTACATCCAAAAGGAGGGCACGGCGGGCCGTCAGGCCCTGGCGGAGCAGCTGCGGATCGACCCCAAGCAGGCCACACATATATTAAAAGGAATGGTGGACAGAGGAGAACTGGAGCTGGTAGGGAAACGTTACCGTCTGCCGGAAAACACCCCATAACGTCACGCTTCCACCACAACTCGCCGTCAGCTTTCCGCAAAACCGCCGTTCTCATTACAGTTTTGTTACAGAACCCCAAAACCTATTTACAGTCGAAAAAAGCAGTGCTAAAGTATTTCCTGCAAGGAAGGTTATAGCCCGAAGTCCCGATTCAGATATTGGGTAGGCTAGCCACGATATGTAAATCGGGGCGGAAAGCAAAAGCCTGACTTGCAAAATTACCACTCCCGAAAAGGGAGAATTCAAAAGGAGGAAACCCCATGAAGAAGTTCCTTTCTCTGGTTCTGGCTCTGGTGATGACCATGTCTCTGGTTACCGTCAGTGCTGGCGCCAAGGACTTCACCGACAACAGCAAGATCAACTATGAAGAAGCTGTCGAAGTGATGTCCACCCTGGGCGTCGTCGGTGGTTATACCGATGGCTCCTTCAATCCCCAGGGCACTCTGACCCGCGGTGCTGCCGCCAAGATCATCTGCAACCTGATCCTGGGCACCACCACTGCTGACGCTCTGACCGCTGATGCAGCTCCCTACAAGGACGTTGCTACTACCAACGTCTTTGCTCCCTACATCGCTTACTGCGCTAAGGAGCGCATCATCTCCGGTTATGCTGACGGCACCTTCCGTCCCGCCAACACCCTGACCGGCTATGCTTTCATGAAGATGCTGCTGGGCGCTCTGGGCCTGCAGGCTGACAAGGAAGGCTACACCGGCCCCAACTGGTCCATCTCCGTTGCCAAGCGCGCTCTGTCCAAGGACGTCGCTCTGGATAACGGCCTGAAGGGCGAGTTCAACGGCGCCAAGGCTGCCACTCGTGAAGAGGCCTGCCTGTATGCCCTGAACATGCTGAAGGCCGGCACCTTCTCTTATCCCAATGACAACACCGTCATCGTTGGCAACGTCTCCGTTTCCACCAGCGCCAAGGCTGAACAGGATAAGAAGACTCCTTATTATGAGACCGTCTTCAAGAACCTGCATGCCAACAGCACCTCTGACGCTTTCGGCCGTCCCGCTACCCGCTGGGATTACAAGGGCGTCAAGATCGGCACCTATGCCAAGACTCCTGACCTGACCTATGTCGGCTCTCAGAAGATCAATGACATCTATGCTGACCTGAACATGTCCACCAAGGACACCACTGCCAACCTGTATGTCAACGGCGTGAGCTTCGACACCGTCAAGGACAAGGACAAGAAGGACGTTGCTGCTACCTTCACCGTCAGCAAGGCCAACGACACCAAGCTGGATAAGCTGGGCGGCACCGCTGACAAGATCGGCAACGGCACCCTGATCGAAGTCTATCGCAACGATGACGACAACCATGTTGATGTCATTGCTATGTCCGTCTACGCTGGTAAGATCACCGACGTGAAGGACGCTACCTCCAAGAAGGACGCTTATGTTGTGGTCGATACCGACAGCACCATTGCTGACTTCAACGACGAGTATGAGACCGAGGCTTTCGCTGAGGACGATGTGGTCGCTTTCACCTATGCTGACGGCGAGATCCAGACCATGTACAAGATGGAGTCTGTCTCCGGCGAGCTGACCAAGAAGGTCATCGACAAGAGCCTGACTCTGGGCGATACCACCTACAAGTATGGCAAGGAGAAGACCTTCAACGGCACCTCCGAGGCTGGCCTGACCAACAAGAGCTCCTATGATGTCTATGTGGATGCCAACGGCTTCGCTCTGTACATCGAGGAGACCGGCGCTAACGTCTCTGATTACGCTCTGCTGCTGAAGATCAACGGCGATGCTACCAACTGGATCAACGGCAACCGCGCAAAGCTGGTCTTTGCTGACGGCTCCGTCAAGACCGTTGACACCGATAAGGATTACTCCAAGACCTACGATGCCAACGACCTGCCTCTGCTGGTTCGCGTCAAGACCAACTCTGACGGCGAGTACAAGCTGAGCGGTAGCTACGAGTCTAAGGGTGTTCCCGCTCTGGAGAACAAGAAGCTGACCGCTGACGGCAAGACTGTCAACACCGATTCCAAGACCATCTTCGTGATCAACAAGAACGGTGAGACTGCCAAGTTCAATGTCTACACCGGCATCAAGAACGCTCCCGAGATCGTCGATGCTGCCAAGACCGCTGAGACCTATGTCTACAGCAAGGGCGGCGTGGCCAAGGTTGTCTACATCACCGGCGTGGCTACCACCAACAGCAGCAAGGACATCACCTTCATCGCTGGCAAGTCTGCTTCCAAGCTGAATGCCGCTACCGACACCGCTGCATACTATGTCTACAACGCTGTCGTGAAGGGCGAGGTCACCTCTGTCATGATCATGGCCAAGGCTGATGAGAACGGCAACGTTCAGTCTGACGCTCAGATCAACAACCCCGGCGATCTGGACAACGTGATCTGGTTCTCCACCACCGCTGACTCTGACGACATCATCTATAAGGCTTCCACCAAGTCCACCAAGGGCGTGGATGTCTACTCCGCTGACGGCGTCAAGAAGGTCTCCGCTGATGAGGTTATCGTCGGCACGATGGTCAACGGCGAGAAGGTCGACGGCGCCAACATGTCCATGGCTTCCGACGTGAAGGTCTACACCATCAACGATGATGGCGATATCGAGGCGATCAGCGCTTCCGCTATCAAGACCAACTCCGAGGCTTCCGTGATCTACACGGTTGAGGACGGCGAGATCACCAACCTGTTCATCCAGCTGCCCAAGGACTAAGTCCTTCCACTGTGATTCAACAGTTGCGCTGCATCTGAAATGAGATACCCCCGGGCTTCGGCCCGGGGGTTCTTTTATGCCCCTGCGGGGGAGTTATGCCGATTCTCATAGATCCCGGTCGACGTTCATCTGCCTTCCTTTTTTGCGCGGCCTCCCTATGACCGCATAAAACCTGGAAATCCGTTGAAAACACTTGTATTTTCAGGTATATAGGACTATAATAAACAACATATGGCCAAAAGGCCTTTTGCGTTTTTTGTCAGGATCCTTGTGGGGAACGCCCCGCCTGATTTTGAAAATGCCCCCGCCCGCTGCGGGATAACAAATATAGAATCATGTCGGCGCGTGTGGAAGCCCGCCGTTTTACGTAGAATGATAGCCGCATAAGTTCGCAGATATAGGAGGAACTTGCTTTGAGCGCGAAAAAATCAAGAAAAGACAACATTCCCGCCCCGGCGGTTCAACCGTCCGCCCCGGCTGAACATACGGAAAAGACCCCTGTTCCCGCCGCTCCCCGGCAGAACTGCTGTACGGATAGCGCGATTTCCCGGAAGGATGCCCTCATGGTGGTGCTCTATTCCGTTCTGCTCTTTTTCGCCATGACCGTCCAGACCAGCACTGTGAGTATGATCCTCTGCGCGCTGGCCTTTTTGAGTTTACTTGGTAAAAAGCCGCTGTCTCGCTTTGAGCAGCGGCTGTCCGTGCCGGTATTGGGCCTCTTGGCCTTTGCCATCGTCTACGGCGCGGCGGCGATCTATTCCCCCTTCGGCGCCAGCGGCGTGGCGGAATTCTACAAATTTCTTGCCGCCTTCTCCTTGGCGGTCATTCTGCTGGCCCGATTTGAGCGGAAACACGTTCCCGGCCTGCTGTGGGGCTGCGCGTCCGTTTCCTCCGCCATCGCTCTGATTTCTCTGGACATGAGCTGCGGTCAGGTGCTGTTCGGGCCTTTCAACGCTTTGATGAACGTGTTGGGCACGGATTACACCAGCGCTCTGCCGGAGTATTTTACCGCCCGCGTCAACGGCCTGTATAACGATGCCAACGTAACAGCCTGTCTCTTCTCTCTGGCGCTGTTCGCGGCGCTGTATCTGCTGAAGAATTCCACCTGTATCTGGCGGCGGCTGGCCGCGTCTCTGCTGGCCGGCGTCAACGCCGTGAGCCTCCTGCTCACCGGCAGCCGCGGCGCGCTGCTCTGCTTCGGGGCGTCCTGCCTCGTCTGGCTTTTGGTAGAGCGGATGGACCGGGTCGGTCTGTTCCTCCTGCTGGCGGAAACAGCCGTGACCATGATCGCCGCCGCGGCCCCCGCCTCCTCTATGGTGACCCGGGGCGACGAAACGGCGGTTGCACTGTGCCTGTTCAGCGGATTGATCCTCTTTGCGCTGGACGTTCTGGCCGGACGGCGGTTGGAGCCGGTGCTGTCCTCTCACAAAAAGGCGGCGCTGGCTGCTATGGGCGCGGTGGCGGTGATCTTCGCTGCTTACGGCGTGGCCGCCATGACGGTAAAAGGACCTTACACCTTTGATTCTGCTGAACGAGTGGTCCGGCAGGCGGATCTCCCTGCGGGGACATACACGCTGACCGCGCCCTTGGGTGAGGATGTTCGCGTGGTGCTGCTGGGGCAAACTGCCTATGAAAAGCTGATGGACCAGTATGAAACGCTCTATGATTCCACCTCCGGTGAGACGGAATTCACGGTGCCTGAGGGTCTTGTGATGACCCGTTGGCAGCTCTATGCGTCTGCGGGTACGGTCGTTGAGCGTGTCGAACTGTCCGATGGGCAGCGGTTTCAGTTGGATTACCCATTGCTTCCGGCGTTTATTGCCGACCGTCTGCTCTTGGGTATGGGCAACAGCTTCACCCTGCGCATGGAGTTTGATAAGGATGCGTGGAAAATTTTCTCCACCGCGCCGCTGCTGGGCCGGGGCCTCGGCTCCACGGAAAACCTGACCCGCTCCGTCCAGAGCTTCCAGTATGAATCCAAGTATGCCCACAATCATCTGCTGCAAACCATGGCCGACACCGGCCTGGTGGGCACGGCCTTTGCCCTGTGCTTTGTACTGGGTTCTGTGTGGCTGTGCCTGCAGACCGTTCGGAAGGAGAAGGACAGTCTGGCCGCTGCATTGCTGGCGGCGTGGGTCATGATGAACCTCCACAGCCTCATGGAGATCAACTTCTCCGTCCGGGGCTTCAAGTGCTTTGCCTATGTGCTGCTGGTGCTGCCGGTTCTGCTCTATGCCCAACCGCTGCTGCCCAGCGATACGGCGAAGGGTAGAAAGAGGTCGAAAACGGCGGGTATGATTCTGGCAATCGGATACGCTCTGTATTTAGCCGTGTTCGGCGGCCTGCTGGAAAGCGCCCGCATGACGGACCGGAAGGCGGAGAATTTCCAGACCAGCGACGTTTATGAGTATCTGGACTTCCTCCGGGGCTGTGTCCGTGGAAATGTATTCGACCACGATTTCTACCAGCGTAATTATGTTGCCAACGCCGTGCAGCTGAACGACCCCAGCTACAACGGCGATATGCTGAAGTATGTATCGGCCCTGCGGGCCTCCGGCACCTATGAAAACGACAGCGCTTTGGCCCAGTATTATTACCTGCCCCGGCAAAGGTGGGATGACCTCTTCGCCTGCTCTCTGGAGGGCATCCATCAGGTGCGATCCAGTCCAGACGGCTGGAATTACCAGATGGACTTCTACCGGACGGAGGTCCTGCCCGCCATGGGCGCGGACAACGTGTCCGCCTTTGTGGACGGCGTGGCGGCTCTTGGCGATGCGCTGGACGCCATGAACGCCGAAGGCAGACTGGAAACGGTGGAGCTGAATGAGACCAATCAATCGTTCTTGAGGCTGTGCCGCTCTGTGAAGGAGCAAGAGCTGTCTGAACAGGACGCTTACACGGTGCTGACTCTGGCGGTCATGTCTTCCGATGAGGATGCCCAGTAACTTCAGGACAGATTGCATTTTTTCGCGGTGCGGCACCGCGTCCTTTCCATAGGAAAGGACGATACTCTCGATTGGAAATGCCGAACCGCTTTTGGAGGAATATCATGAGCCAATTTCGGAGACAGCTGCTGTTTCTCTGCGACGCGTTTTTGTTCGCGGTGGCAGTGGCAGGCTACAAGTTCATCACGGTGCTGCTGCCCTATACCGAGGTGGGCGCCAAGGGCAGCTTCCCGAAAAATGTGCTGCTGCTGTATGGGTGCACCGTTATCGCCCAGCTTCTGTGTAAGACCTACGACAGCCTGTGGCGCTACGCCGAGAGCCGGGAATACCTGGCGCTGCTGTGCGCGGCCATCTGCGGCTTCGGCGCCTATGAGATCTTCAGCCGGGCCTTGCTCCACGAGACCATTTCCTTCGTCCTGCTGGCGGCCATCGCCAGCTTGTGGGTGCTGGAAATGCTGGCCGTCCGGTTCGGCTACCGGATGTACCGGACCTTCAGCATCCAGCGGGAGCAGCCGGGAGCGGTGCCGGTGGCCATCATCGGCGCTGGCTCCGCCGGGGTGCAGCTGCTGGATGAATTGCAGCACAATCCCAACAGCCGCTACCACGTCCAGTGCTTTTTTGATGATGACCCCGCCAAGGTTAACAAGCGCATCCGTGGTGTGCCTGTCAGCGGCTTGATCAGCCAGGCCCTGCCGCAGATGCGGGCCATGGATATTCACGAGGCCATTTTTGCCATCCCCTCCATGGACGAGCTGCACCGAAAGGAAATTCTGCGGCAGCTGGCGGACCGGAGCATCCGGGTGTCCACCCTGCCCAGCACCTTGGAGCTGATCGATCAAAAGCCCATCCGCCAGCAGCTGCGGGAGGTGCGGATCGAGGATCTGCTGGGCCGTGATACCATTGAATTGGATATTTCCGCCGTGGAGGGTTTGCTGTCCGGACGCACCGTGCTGGTCACCGGTGGCGGCGGTTCCATCGGCGGCGAGCTGTGCCGCCAGATCGTCAAGCACCACCCCAAGCGGCTGGTCATCTTTGATATTTACGAAAACAACGCCTACGACATCCAGCAGGAGCTGCTGGATCAGTACGGCAGGGATCTGCCCCTCAGCGTGGAGATCGGCTCCGTCCGGGACCCCCGGCGGCTGGAACTGCTGTTTGATACCTACAAGCCCGATGTGGTGTTCCACGCCGCCGCCCATAAGCACGTCCCCCTGATGGAGACCAGTCCGCAGGAGGCCATCCGCAACAATGTGTTCGGCACGCTGAACACCGTCCGGGCGGCGGACGCCCACGGCGTCAAAAAGTTCATCCTGATCTCCACGGATAAGGCCGTGAACCCCACCTCCGTCATGGGCGCCAGCAAGCGCCTGTGCGAAATGGTGGTGCAGTCCATGGCGGGCTGCTCCAAGACCACCTTCGCGGCGGTGCGCTTCGGCAACGTATTGGGGTCCAACGGCTCTGTAGTGCCCCTGTTCCGCCGCCAGATCGCGAAGGGCGGCCCCGTCACCGTGACGGACAAGCGGGTCATCCGCTATTTCATGACCATCCCCGAAGCCGCCCAGCTGGTGCTGGAGGCGGGGGCTATGGCCAAGCAGAACGAGCTGTTCGTGCTGGACATGGGCCGCCCGGTGAAGATTTTAGAGCTGGCGGAGAACATGATCCGCCTGTCCGGCTACGAGCCGTACCGGGATATTGAGATCATGGAGACCGGCCTGCGCCCCGGCGAGAAGCTCTATGAGGAGCTGCTGGTAGCCAGCCGTGACCTGGAAAAAACCGGAAACGGCATGATCTTCGTGGAGCACCAGCCCCCGGTGACGCCGGAGGAACTGGAACAAAAGCTGACGCTGCTGAATGACGCGCTGGAAAAAACCATGCGGACGGAAGATATTTCCTGCATCCGGCAGGTGCTGCACCGGGTGGTGCCCACCTTCCACGAGCCGGAGGAGGTCAACGCCTGTCAGGGGGAGACCGTGGAAATCCCAGCGCAGGAAACGGTTCCTACCTGACCCTTTATACTTTATTATATTTGAGGAAGTGCCGCTATGGCTTTTACCGCTGACGAAAAATTTGCCCCCCTTGAACAGAAGGTCTGGCTCGCCACCCCCACCATGCATGGGGAGGAGCTTACATACATGACCGAAGCATACGCCACCAACTGGATGAGCACCGTGGGCGAGAATATCAACGAGGTCGAGCGCATCGCCGCCGAAAAGGCGGAGGTCGGTTATGCGGTCGGCCTCTCCTGCTGCACCGCCGCTCTGCACCTATGCGTAAAGCTGGCGGGGGAGCGGCTCTACGGCAAGCCCCCCATCAGCCACGGCGCCCTTGAGGGGCGGCGTGTGTTCTGCTCGGACATGACCTTTGACGCCACGCTGAACCCCGTGGTCTACGAGGGCGGCATCCCCGTCTTTATCGACACCGAGGCCGACAGCTGGAACATGGATCCTATCGCGCTGGAAAAGGCGTTCACCCTGTATCCTGAGGTGAAGCTGGTGGTCATGGCGCATCTGTACGGCTTCCCCGCCAAGGTGGACGAGATCAAGCGCATCTGCGAAAAGCACGGCGCGCTGCTCATCGAGGACGCCGCCGAGGCCATGGGCGCCACGGTGAACGGCAAGCAGTGCGGCAGCTTCGGCGACTACGCCGCCATCTCCTATAACGGCAACAAGATCATCACCGGCTCTGCCGGCGGGTGTCTCCTGACCAACTCCCTTGAGGATGCCAACCGCGCACGGAAGTGGGCGACGCAGGCGCGCGAGAACGCCGCGTGGTATCAGCACGAGGAGGTGGGCTACAACTACCGCATGAGCAACGTTGTCGCCGGGGTCATCCGGGGCCAGTACCCCCATCTGGAGGAGCACATCGCCCAGAAAAAGGCGATCTACCAGCGCTATTGCGAGGGGCTGCGGGATCTGCCCGTGACGATGAACCCCATCGTGCCGGGCACCGTTCCCAACTACTGGCTCTCCGCCCTGATCATCGACAAGGACGCCATGTGCCCCCAGGTGCGCTCTGACAGCGAAGCCCTTTACCGCGCAGAGGCAGGGAAGTCCTGCCCCACGGAAATTTTGGAAGTTCTGGCAAAGTACAACGCCGAGGGCCGCCCCATCTGGAAGCCCATGCATATGCAGCCCATGTACCGGATGCACCAGTGCGTGGGCCGGGAGGGGAGTCTCCGCTGCCGCACCAACGCCTATATCGCAGGCGGTGTGACTGACGTGGGCGCGGACATTTTCGCTCGCGGCCTGTGCCTGCCCAGCGACAACAAAATGACGCCGGAGCAGCAGGATACGGTTATCGAACTGATCCGTGCCTGCTTCGCGTGAGGGAAAGGTGCGGTCAATGAAAAAAGATTTACTTTTTCAGTATCTGGATGAGGGAACGACGCCTGTATCGCTGCCGGAGGGGTTGCATTTGGAGATTACTACGCCTACGCTGCGCGGTGTGTTAAGGTAAAGAGAACAACTTGACGGAGCTTGTTTGGAAATGGCTTGCTTTGGGCCGTTGCAGTCTGTTTCAGGTAAAAAATGTGGAGGGGGTCATTGTCCGCCAGAGCATGATGGTTGGGCGATAGCGTTCATAATGTCTGCGCAGCAGGGCGAGAGTATTAAAACCACATACAGATGCATTGGGTAAAGAAGAGATGAGAGAAAAGATTTTAGATATTTACTTCCTTAAGGAGTATGGAAAACTGTGTCAAGCAATGGGAGAGGGCAGATGTAACATATTTGAATGGAAATCCGAAAGCGGAATGATAAAAAATATGTTCATCATGCGTCCTGTGCCATGGTTGATTCACGGGGTGCAGTACTATGACATAGTTACGCCGTATGGTTATGGCGGGCCAATGATTCTTGAAACGAACAATGGTGAAGAACTAAAAAAAGAGTATTCGGAGGCTTTTGGAAAGTATTGCAGCGACCATAAGATAGTCAGCGAGTTTATTAGATTTCATCCAATATTTCAAAATTACTTAGATGTGGATGACAGTTACGACGTGATTTTTTCCAGACATACAGTCGGAACTGATTTGGAAGGTTACGATGATCCTGTCCAAAAAGAATTCGCTAAAAGCTTGCGCCGCGATAACAGACGCGCTTTGGAGAAAGGTGTGACGGTTAAATTGCTGTTATCGCCCGATGACCTAAGTGAATTCAGACGTATTTATGAAGAGACGATGGATCGGAATCACGCAGATAAAATGTATTATTTTTCTGATGATTATTATAAGATTTTGGAATCAGATTTAAGACCATATATTTTGGAAGGACAGCTTCATTATAAAGGAGAGATTATCGCAAGCGAGCTGTATTTCACTGCGGGGAATATTCTACATGCGCATTTGCTGGGGAGCAGCAAAAAAATGTTAGAGTTAAATGCAGGGGGATTGCTTGAGGCTGCAGCTGCAAAGTGGGGGAAAGAACATGGATTCCGATATATCCACCATGGAGGCGGCAGAAGCAGCGATCCGAACGATGCGTTATTCCAATATAAAAAGAAATTTGGAAAGAATACGGAGTTTGACTTTTATATCGGGAAAAAAATTTGGAATAAGGACGTATATGATATGCTTGTTGAAAAGCGAATGGAATGTGGGCTTATAGAGGACGTAAGTTACTTCCCGCTTTATCGGGCTAAGATAAAAGAGTAAGTGGGAGATAGGGGAATTGATTTATAGATATCACTTAAAGAGATTGATGGACATCGTTTTGTCTGCCATAGCCATTCTGCTATTGAGTCCAGTTATGCTTTTGATCGCTGTGCTGGTGCGGACAAAGCTGGGCAGCCCCGTCATTTTCTGTCAGGAGCGCCCTGGCAAGGACGAGAAGATCTTCAAAATGTATAAATTCCGCTCCATGACGGACGCGCGGGACGAAAACGGCAAGCTGCTCCCCGACGAGGTGCGCCTGACGAAGTTCGGCCGCGCCCTCCGTTCCACCAGTCTTGATGAGCTGCCGGAACTGTGGAACATCTTCAAGGGCGATATGTCCATCGTCGGCCCCCGGCCCCTGCTGGTGCGGGATGTAGCGTATATGGACGCACAGCAGCACCGTCGGCATGAGGTGCGCCCCGGATTGACTGGTCTCGCGCAGGTCACGGGGCGCAATGCGTTGGATTGGGATACCAAGCTTGCGCTGGATGTGAAATATGTAGATACCTGCTCCTTTATTGGAGATGTGAAAATATTTTTGCGGACAATTGTAAAGGTTTTTCGGCGAGAGGATATCGCCTTTGAAACCGAAGGGTATGATATGGATTTGAAAGATTGGAATGAGAGGAAATCGCAACAGAAACAGAAAGCCATGTGATGCCGACAGTTTGTTTACCATTGAGCAACAATCTTGGAGCACCCATGTCCGTTCCTTTGCCGATTAGGTTGTGTATTGCTTCTACGATTGCGCGAAGGTGTTCTCCCACCAGCGGCTTTTTCCCCCGCTATCGGACATAAACCACAAGAAGAGGAATCTTTTCATGAACACAAACATCTGGATCTTAAACCACTACGCAAGTGATATGTACTTCGACCACGGCGGGCGGCACTATAACTTTGCGAAAAATCTGCGCCGCGCCGGTTACGCGCCCGTCATTTTCGGTGCCAACAGCAAGCACGGCAAGGCCGAGCGCTTCTTTGAGACCGACGCACTGTGGGAGGAGCACGTTGCCGAGGAGATCGACACGCCCTTCGTTTTTGTCCGCGCCCGCACCTACACCGGCAACGGCAAGCAGCGCGTGCTGAATATGATCGACTTCTACCGCAATGTGAAGAAGGCCGCAAAGGAGTACGCCGCACAGCACGGCAGGCCCGATGTGATTTTCGCCTCCTCCGTCCATCCGCTGACGCTGGTGGCAGGCATCCAACTGGCGAAGCAGTTCGGCGTGAAGTGCGTCTGCGAGGTGCGGGATCTCTGGCCGGAGAGCATCGTGGTGTACTCCGATCGCTTCACGAAGGATAACCCCTTGATCAAGCTCTTGTATCGGGGGGAGAAGTGGATCTATAAGAAAGCCGATGCCCTGGTGTTCACCATGGAGGGCGCCTACGACTACATCGTCAAGCAGGGCTGGGAGAAGGAGATCCCCCGCTCCAAGGTGCACTACATCAACAACGGCGTCGATCTGGAGCAGTTTGACTATA
>OGDU01000390.1_pt1 | contig 44937 bp, 46 predicted proteins | sample 1570371 | NCBI WGS metagenome assembly OGDU01 (sample SAMEA2581977, study PRJEB24529) | metagenome | biome: Human gut stool | place: China | collected 2011
GTGGGCGAGATGGATATGGTGGAGAAGATCCAGAAGGAAAACTGGTTCGACTTCGACGTGGTTGTTGCCAGCCCCGACATGATGGGCCTGGTGGGCCGCCTCGGTAAGGTCCTGGGCCCCAAGGGCCTGATGCCCTCCCCCAAGGCCGGCACCGTCACCCCCGACGTGGCCAAGGCCGTGCAGGAGGTCAAGGCCGGTAAGATCGAGTACCGCCTGGACAAGACCAACATCATCCACTGCCCCATCGGCAAGGTGTCCTTCGGCCCCGAGAAGCTGACTGAGAACTATAACGCGCTGATGGGCGCCATCGTGAAGGCGAAGCCTGCCTCCGCCAAGGGCCAATATATTCGCAGCTGTGTAGCCGCGTCCACCATGGGCCCCGGCGTGAAGATGAACACGGCGAAGATGATCTGAGGCTTTTCGGAGGGGAGCTGGCTCTCCTCCGAACACCCCATCGCCGCGTCAAAACAAATTGCGCTTCATCCGTTTCTGCCTGTGGTGAAACCGGATACCGCTCCGTTTGTTTTTCCTTTTCCGACAAAAGCTGGGCTTTTGTTGGGGCCCGACGTGGTCACTGGCGTGCGCACCCCGGTGCGCGGGACGATGAATTTTCGCCGCACACATGTTGCGGCAAAATGATTTGGTTTTCGTCTTCCGCTGCAGGCGGAAGAACCGGAAAAAACCGGAGGTTTTTCCGGGCATTTTTCCCGGTCCTGTGGGATCTGGGGAAATCTGTTATTTAGTTCTTGACAAATCGTCGAGAATTAAATATAATACCAGATGCGTTCCAAAGACAGCAGGTGAGATTCGTCTCGTAAGTCCTGCCGAGGATGGCAAACATTTATTGATTGCTTTACCGTCCTCATGTCCTGCATGAGGACGGTTTCCTTTTTAGAACGCCTCTTTCCCCTGGCACGCGAGGCGTGCCGCAAAATCCAATGGAGGTGAACTCAAGAAATGCCTAACGCAAAAGTTCTGTCTGAAAAGCAGGCGATCGTGGCCTCTCTGACCGAGAAGCTGCAGGGCGCAGCTGCCGGCGTTATCGTTGACTACAAGGGCATCACCGTCGCGGAAGACACCGAGCTCCGCGCTGAGTGCCGTAAGAACGATGTCGAGTATGCAGTTGTCAAGAACACCCTGCTCCGCTTTGCTTTCAACAACGTCGGCCTCAATGAGCTCGATGATCAGCTGAACGGTACCACGTCTCTTGCCATCGCTGCCGATCCCGTCGCCCCCGCGCGCGTGATCGCTGACTTTGCCAAGAAGCTCAACGGTAAGTTCGAGATCAAGGGCGGCTTCATGGACGGCAAGGTCGTCGACATGGCCACCGTCAATGCTCTGGCCGCGATCCCCGCACTGCCCGTCCTGCAGGCACAGGTGCTTGGCACCATGCTGGCTCCCATTTCGGGCCTGGCTTGCGTCCTCAAGCAGATCGCCGAGAAGAACGGTGCTCCCGCCGAGGAAGCTTCCGCAGAGTAATCGTCTGCACCCAACTCAAAAACTAAAACAAATATCTTAAAATTGGAGGATCATTACAATGAGCGAGAAAGTTACCGCTATGATCGAAGAAATCAAGGGCCTTACCGTCCTGGAGCTCTCTGAGCTCGTCCACGCTCTCGAGGAAGAGTTCGGCGTTTCCGCCGCTGCTATGGCTGCTCCCGCTGCCGGCGGTGCTGCCCCCGCTGCCGAGGAGAAGACCGAGTTCGACGTCGTCCTCGCCGGTTTCGACGCTGCTGCCAAGATCAAGGTCATCAAGGCTGTCCGCGAGATCGCCGGTCTGGGTCTGGCCGAGGCCAAGGCTTTCGTCGAGTCCGCTCCGAAGGCTCTGAAGGAGGGCGTGTCCAAGGAGGATGCCGAGAACTTCAAGAAGCAGCTCGAAGAGGCTGGCGCGAAGGTCGAGATCAAGTAATCTCACCCTACTGCGAGGTTCAAAAAGCCCGTGTCACAAGACACGGGCTTTTTCTTTTTGAATGTCTTATGGAATAGAACATCTGTTGACATAATATATGCGCGTGTACGTCAAAAGGACGTGCGCACCGTGGGCTCGGACGGGGCAACGGTGTCGATGATCTGATTCTGCGTGTAAATGCCGTAGTGCTTCCACGATGCGGGAGCGTCCGTTCCATCGGGTATAAGATGGACATCAATGGCACGGGGAAGATAGTCGAGCAGTTTGGACCGTTCGAACGTGCAAAGATAGGTGCCGCCGCGGACTTCGTCTGCGTCAAATACGCAGTAGGATTCGTTGCGCACCTGATAGAGCAGGTAATTTTCAAAGATGAGCTCGATCTTGGCGTTTTCATCGGGGCACAGCGGCGTACAGTGCGCGAGAATGTCGTCGAGGGCGGCATTTCCTGTGGACGGAGTCTGTGCATTTGGCTCCGCTTTAGCGCAGCAGATGGTGATGTGCAGCTCGTTTTCATCCTCCTCACACAGCGTCAGGAGAAACGGTGCACGGCGGCCGGCGTCCACAAGGCGGCCTGCTTCGGCGAATGTGGTGCAATGAGACATGGGAGTCATCTCGTTTTGTAAAGTATGGAAAATACTGCTCACCGTGTGACGGTCAGGCAGTAAAATGATAACCGGTTTGTCTCCTTGTTGTTCCAGAGGTCAGTTTCGCCGAGCTCGCGCAGATCGTCTACGACGAATTCATCGAATCGCACAGCAGCGCGGTGAATGACGGGGCGCTCATCGAACGAGTAGAAGCCGCCCTGCCAGACGTGCCAGAGTTCCACGCAGGGCGCGGATTCGAGGGCAGAGCCAATGTAGTCGATCAGCTGCCGCGCGCGGCCCTCGGTATAGTAGGCCCAGTCGAGGCAGACGGCAAAGGCTTTGTCGGTATAGAGAAAACTGTCTGGGTAAGTGCGCAGCGCGAAGTTGTCGTCCGCGCCGCCGTCGTCGATCGTACCGTCGTCCACATTGATGGCGAGGTAGTCGTACTCCGGCGGAGGAAAGACCTCCGGCAGCGGCGCGTCGGAAGCGAAAAAGATGCAGGCGCTCATCATGATCCTCCTGTAATGCCTCATTTTCCTTTTGGTACGGCGATCATATCATAAAAGATATGAACAAATCTACTGCGATGCTGTTACGAGACCCTTGCGCCGCGGTGCGGGAAGAACGCGCGCCGGTGAGGAAAAGGCTGGAACAGCCATAATATAAACCGCTCGAGCGCTTGACTTTTTTGTGCAGCGGCATTAAAATGTATAAAATATAGAAGCAGGAATTTTCATGCGTTGTGTATCCTGCGTACAAAATCTGATGAGAGACAGGCTGATGCCCGCGTGAGCCGAGGAATGCTTACGCGGTTATTTTTTCACCTGGATGGGAGAAAACATGAAGAACACCAAAAACTTTGCGAGCCGGTGGGGCTTTATTCTGGCGTCCGTCGGTTCAGCGGTCGGCATGGCGAACGTCTGGGGCTTTCCCAACAAGCTGGGCAGCAACGGCGGCGGGGCATTTTTGCTCATTTATCTGCTGTTTGTTTTCATTTTCAGCTACGTGGGTCTGCCCGCGGAATTCGCGATGGGCCGCCATGCGGCGACGGGCACACTCGGCGCGTATGAAAAGGCATGGTCGACGCGCGGCAAGGGCGCAGGCAAGGCCGGAGGCCTTCTTGGCTGGCTGCCGCTCGCGGGCTCGCTGTGCATTGCGTTCGGCTATGCGGTCATCGTCACGTACATCTTAAAGGCGCTGGTGGATTCGCTCGTCGGCACGCTGATGACGGCGGACACCGCGTCGTGGTTCGGCACGTTCTCCTCCACACCGTATTCCGTCATTCCGTACCACATCATCGTGGTCGTGGGGACGCTGCTGACGCTCTATTTGGGCGCGCACAGCATCGAAAAAACCAACAAGATCATGATGCCGCTGTTTTTCATCATCTTCCTGATCCTCGCGGTGCGCGTGGCGATGCTGCCGGGCGTAAGTGAGGGCTACCGCTTCATGTTCACCCCGCGCTGGGAGGCGCTCAAGGACCCGATGATCTGGATCTGGGCGATGGGACAGGCGTTCTTCTCCCTCTCCGTCACGGGCAGCGGCATGATCGTGTACGGCGCGTACCTCTCGAAGGACGAGGACGTCGTCGGCGTCGCGCAGCACACGGCGCTGTTTGACACGATCGCCGCCGTCGTTGCGGCGCTCGTCATCATCCCCGCATGCTTCTCCTACGGGCTGGACGTCGGCGCGGGCCCGAGCCTGCTGTTCGTTACGTTGCCGACCATTTTACAGGATATCCCGATGGGGCGGCTGTTCGCCATCATCCTCTACCTTGCGATGATCTTCGCGGGCGTGAGCTCGCTGCAGAACATGTTCGAGGCCGTGGCGGAATCGCTGCTGCACAAGTTCCCCAAGCTCAGCCGCACGGCGGTGCTGGCGATCCTGTGTGTGCTGTGCCTCGGCATTGGCATTTTCATGGAGCCCATCAGCAAGTGGGGCCCGTGGATGGACCTTGTTTCCATCTATATTATCCCCATCGGCGCGACGCTCGGCGCGATCTCGTGGTTCTACGTGATGAAAAAGGACGAGCTGCTTGCCGCCGTGAACACCGGCAGCAAGAAAGAGCGCGGTGCGCTGTGGTACAACGTGGGCCGCTTCGTCTACGTGCCGCTCGCGGTCATCCTGTGCTGCGTAGCACTGTTCATGCACGTGGCATTCTGAGTTCCCCCTGAACAAAAAAGAAGAACAATATGAAAACAGGCAAGAAAGTGAGCATTACCATACTTTCAGTGCTGATATTGGCCTTGTGCGCCGTGGGGATCATCCGGAGCACGACCTTTCCGCTGGACCCGGCGACGCTGCAGGATCATATCTGTGATTTTTACAATATCGGCAGGCCCCAGCCCCTCTCGCCGAGTATTCGGGTGTACGACAGTGTTGAACTCGAAAATACTGTGTGGTATCTCATGGAGATCGGCGAGGACATAGATCTGGGCTATGTCAAGCTGGAACGGAATATCCTTGGCCGCTACAAGATTGTGCACCTCGGCTACGGCGGCGGGAGCTTCCGTGACGGCGTTGTGCGCAGTGGGGAGAAAGCCTACTACCTCTTTGGCGGGCGCGATGTGACCGGCCGCATCGCAAAAATCACTATGACGCAGAACGGCGAGACCTGCACGATGGAAAATGCGGAGGGAAAGACGCATTTCCTGTTCTGCACAGAGCTTTCTCCACAGCTCGGCGATTATGACTTCGACCGCAGCACGCTGCGGTTTTACGACGAAGACGGGAACGACATCACCGCGGAGTACAATTTGAGCGGCGGCGGTATCCAGTAAAAGGAATACCAAAAGGAAGGACTGTGAGCAGGTCCTTCCTTTTTCATATAAAAACTTGTTGACAAGTCAACAATGATGCGCTATGATAAACGAGCTTGTTGATTTGTCAACAAATAGGAAAAAGGAGAATTACCAATGGAGGAGCGCTTTGAGACCTTTACCGTCCTGATCACGCGTATCAGCCGCAGCATCAAGCGCATCAAGGCGGACGAAATGGCGGACTTCGAACTGAAAGGGCCGCATGTGTCCTGCCTCTACTACCTCTCCCAGCGAGACGGCATGACAGCCGCCGAGCTCTGCGAGCGCTGCGACGAGGACAAGGCGGCCATCTCTCGCTCGCTGGACGACCTCGAGAAAAACGGTTACATCACCTGCGCAAGCGGCGCGGGCAAGCGCTATAAGAGCCCACTGCGCCTGACGGAGCGGGGCAAGGCGGTCGGCCGCGCGATCGGGGAGAAGATCATGCGCATCGTCGAGGCGGCATCTGAGGGCCTGAGCGAGGCCGAGCGGCAGACGATGTACCGCGCGCTCGCGCTCGTGAGCGAGAATTTGGAACGGATTTATACCCATAAGAAGACCGCGGGCGACAGAGCCGCCCGCGACGAACAATAACGGAGGAAAAGCATGAGTGTTCAGATCATTGTGGATTCGACGGTCGACATGCCCGAGCGCATGAAGGACCGTTTTCGCATCGTGCCGCTCACGGTGCATTTTGGCGCGGAGGAGTTCATCGACGGCGTGACCATCGACAAGCACCGCTTTTATGAGCGGCTTGTCGAGAGCGACGAGCTGCCGACGACCAGTCAGGCGTCGCCCGCGGCATTCGACGCGATCTTCTCCGACGTTGCGTCGGTGGGCGACAGCGCGGTCGTTGTGACGCTCGCGTCGAAGTTCTCCGGCACGTATCAGAGCGCGTGCATCGCCGCGGCGGAGTACGACAACATCTACGTTGTGGACAGCAAGAGCGCGGCTATCGGCTCTGGCATCCTCGCCGAGTACGCGCTCGAGTGCGCGGACAAGGGCATGAACGCGAAGACCATCGCCGAAACGCTGGAAAAAAAACGCGACAAAATTTGCCTCATCGCGCTGCTCGACACGCTCGAATACCTCAAAAAGGGCGGGCGTATCTCGAAGACTGTCGCGTTTGCGGGTGGACTTCTCAACATCAAGCCGGTCATCACCGTGGTCGACGGAGAGATTCAGGTTATCGGTAAGGCGAGAGGGTCGAAGCAGGGCAACAACCTGCTCGTACAGAAAATCCACGAGAGCGGCGGCATCGACTTCGACGAGCCGATCATCCTCGGATACAGCGGGCTGAGCGATTCGTATCTCAAAAAATATGTCGAGGACAGCCGCGACATCTGGCAGGACAAGGCGGACTCGCTCGACTCCACGCTCATTTGCAGCGTGATCGGCACGCACACTGGCCCCGGCGTGGTGGCGGTCGCATTCTTCAAAAAGGGCTGAGCCTCTATAAAAATCAGAAACAGCAGGAAGCCGGCGTATCGCACCGGCTTCCTGCTGTTTTTTCTGAAATATCCTCTTTGAGTCAGCGATTAAAAATAGCAACGGCGCTTTCAAACGACACCGGTACTCGCTGTACCTTGACAACAGACGGCACGGCGAATTATAGTGATTCTATAAAGGTATATTGATATTCAGCGGCTATGTCTTGCGTGAAAGCGGTGCTTTGCGCTGGTATCGGTTTGCCCGTGAAACAGGTTGAATGGGAAAAGGGAAATGCGGCATGCAGTGGACGGACGAGAGCATTGCGTTTTTGCGTGATGCGGCGGCGATGAACCGCTATTATGAGACCTTCGCGGAGAAGATCACGCCGTAGCTCCAAGAAAACGCGCACGTCTGCGACGCGGGCTGCGGCATCGGCGAGCTGAGCCTTGCTCTGAAGCCGTACTGCCGCCATGTCACGGCGGTGGACGCCGACGAGCTGGCCATCAAAACGCTGGAAGCTCACCTGATAAAAGGCGTCACCGCGATCTGCGGCGATGTGGAGGCGCTCACGCCGAAAGAGCCCTACGACGCGATGGTGTTCTGCCTCTTTGGCCGCACGGAGGACACGCTGCGCATCGCGAAAAAGCAGTGCCGCGGAAAGATTTTCCTCGTCAAGCGGGACTATTCGCACCACCGCTTCAGCGCGGGAAAGGTGAGCCTCGGCGAGTACACGGCGGGGAGCACGGAGGCTGTCCTGCACGAAAAGGCGTTGTGCCTGTTCACCATTGAGACGGCGGCTATTTCGAAGGAGGAAGCAGTATGAACCGGCATCTTTTGATCTGCGGGGAGCGCGGCGTCGGCAAGTCGACGCTGATCCGCCGCCTGCTGGAGCATAGTACGCGGGAGGTCGGCGGCTTTGTGACAAAGCGGCTGCCGGTCGCGGATGAGAACGGCTTTTTTCCGATTTACCTCTATCCCGCATCGCAGAGTGAGGGCGAGCGGCGCAACGAGACGGCGAATCTCGTCGGAACGTGCGACAGCCGCTCGAGCATCCGCCATCCGGAGGTCTTTGACGGCCTTGGCGCACAGCTCATCGAGTCCGCGCCGGAAGGCGGCATCATTTTGATGGACGAGCTCGGCTTTCTCGAAAATGACGCCAAGGTGTTCCAGTCCGCGGTGCTGTGCGCACTGGACGGCGACACGCCGGTGCTGGCCGCGGTCAAGCCGAAGGACACACCATTCCTGCGCGCCGTGCGCGGGCATGAGAACGCGGAGCTTGTCTTCATTGACGAGCAGAACCGTGACGCGCTTCTTGAAAAGCTCCTGCCGCACATTTTGCGGTGGAATGAAGCTTGAAGCAGCAAGCTCGCCGTGCAATAGAGAAGAAGATTTCAAGCGAACACTTGTTTGACTGTCAAAACCGTGCTATAATACCGCCATTGAGAAATTTGCAGAGGGGAGGGGACAGCGCATGGAGCATCTGCTTGCGGGACTGAACCGCGCGCAGCACGAGGCCGTCACGGCGACGGAGGGGTATGTCCGCGTCATCGCGGGCGCGGGCTCGGGTAAGACGCGTGCGCTGTCGCACCGCTTTGCGTATCTTGTCAACGAGCTCGGCATCCTGCCGGGGAACATCCTGTGCGTGACGTTTACGAACAAGTCAGCCAACGAGATGCGCCAGCGTATCCACGCCTTGACCGGCGACAACGACACGGGCTATATCAACACGTTCCACGGCTTCTGTGTCTCCGTTTTGCAGGAGGACAGCCATGCCGTGCAGTATCCGAAGAGCTTCCTCGTGCTGGATAATTCTGACATCGACGCGATGCTCGGCATCATCTACGAAGAGCGCGGCCTCACACTGCGCGACATGACCTATTCCGCCGCACGGGACATGATCGAGATCCGAAAGCTCTTTAAGGAGCCGGAGTATTACAAAGACATGATCACGATGTCGCTCGACACGCTGCGCGAAAAGTACGAGCGCGCCGACACGGCGGGGGACATCATCTTCTACGGCTATCTCTATCAGGAGAAAAAGTGCTTCGGCCTCGACTACAACGACCTCATCAAGTTCTCGCTCTATATTTTCGAGCAGCACGAGGACATCAGGCTCAAGTGGCAGCAGCGGCTCGAATACATCATGATCGACGAGTTTCAGGATATCGACGCGCTGCAATATGAGCTGATGGAGGTGCTGTGCGGCTATCACGGCAACCTCTTCATCGTGGGCGACCCGGACCAGACGATCTACACCTGGCGCGGCGCGAACGTCAAGTATCTGCTGGATTTCGACAAGGTCTTTCCAAACGTGCAGGCCATCATGATGATGGAAAACTACCGTTCCACGCCGGAGATTTTGGCGGCGGCGAACTCGCTGATCGCAAAAAACGGCCACCGCATCAAAAAGGACCTGCTCCCGACGAAGCCCTCGGGCGAGAAGGTCGTCTGCCACTTTGCCGACACGCAGGAGGCGGAGGCGCAGTGGATGGCGGGCGAGATGCAGTGGCTGCATGATCGCGGCGTGCCGCTGCGGGATATGACCGTCCTCTACCGCGCGCACTATGTAACGCGCGCGGTGGAAGAGGCGTTGATGCACGAAAAAATTCCCTATACGATCTACTCCGGCGTGCAGTTTTTCGACCGCATGGAGATCAAGGACGCACTTTCATATTTGCGGATGATCGCCTATCAGGACGATCTGTCGTTCCGGCGCATTGCCAACGCGCCGAAGCGGAACCTCGGCAAGCGGCGCATGGCCTTTTTACAGGAGACGGCGGAAAAAGAGGGGACGAGCCTCTATGTAACGCTCAAAAACCACCTCGAAGACAGCGTGTTCAGCGGCACGAAGGCAAAGCAGTTCGTCGATCTGATCGAGCGCTTTTCGCACTCGTATCAGGGTCGGCCCATCTCTGAGGTGCTCTCGGATATTCTGGACAAGAGCGGGTATGAAAAGGCGCTGCGCACCGAGGGCAGTCAGGAGCGGCTGGACGATCTGGCCGAGCTCAAGCAGTCCATCTACGAATACGAGACGAGCTGCGGCGAGGAGAGCACGATGGAGCATTACCTCGCCCACATCGCGCTTTTCAGCAACGGCGATGTCGCCGAGCAGGGCGACAAGGTGAAGCTGATGACCGTCCACGCGGCGAAGGGCCTCGAATTCCCGTATGTGTTCCTCTGCGGCATGAACGAGGGCATTTTCCCCTCGTGCAAGGTGCGAACGCTCCCCGGCATGGAGGAGGAGCGGCGGCTCGCTTTCGTTGCGCTGACGCGCGCGGAGAAGGGGCTTTACCTCTCCGAGGCCGACGGGTGGAATTTTAACGGCTCGCCGCGCTATCCCTCGCGCTTTCTGCTGGATATCGACCGCGAGCTTCTGTCGTTCACGCACGAGGTCGACGAGACGCTTCTGCGTGAAGCGGCGGATGACGTCGCGCGGCGAGACAAGTATCTGCGCGAGGACGACGGCGACGGCACGCTGCCCATCGGGCAGCGCGTGCGCCACGCGGTGTTCGGCGAGGGAACGGTGCTGGATGTAGACCTGAACAAGGGCGCGCACGTCATCCAGTTTGACGGCATGGGAACGCCGCGCAGCATTTCGCTGCGCGCGAAGCTCGAAAAGATCGGGCCATAAAATCAATTGACAGATTTATTTTGGAGGGATTTCGACATGAGAAAGAATTTTGGCGCACAGCCCTAGGTCTATCCGCAGCCCGTGCTCATCATCGCAATGTATTTAAGCGGCGGCCACAAGACCGTGAAGAACATCTTAAAGCGCGGTGCGTTCACCGTGAGCATGGGCGACGCAGAGCATGCGGCGGCCTGTGACTATGTGGGCATCGAGTCCGGCAACAGCGTGCCCGACAAGGTGGCGCGCGGGCTTCCACGTGACGAAGAGCGAGCATGTGGACGCGCCGGTGATCGACGAGCTCCCGCTCGCGCTCGAGTGCAAGCTCGTGAGCTACGACGAGGAGACAAGACTCCTGACCGGCGAGATCGTGAACGTCAGCGTGGACGCTCGCGCTCGACGAAAACGGCAAGCTCGCTGTCGAAAAGCTGCACGTCATCACCTTTGACTACGCCAACCACGGCTATTATGTCTTGGGCGAGAAGGTCGCCAGCGCGTTCGAGGACGGCAAAAAATTGAAGTAAATCCGGCGAAACAGAAAGCGCCGCGTCCCGTATTTTCTTCGGGACGCGGCGCTTTTTTGCCGTTTCGGTCAGGATTTTGACTTTGTTTGTGCAAAACCAACGCATTAGTGTTAAAATCTCGTTAAAAACCGTCCCTTTTACTACTGGCACGGGCGCGGGGCAGATGGTATAGTAAACAGGCATGTGTTTTTTAGGAGGATCAATATGTTTTCTGCCTTTTTTCGCAGCCTGAAGCAGGAATTTGCAGGCTACAACTCGAAAAAGCTGCTCGCCGACATGATGGCGGGCCTGACGGTCTGCGCTGTCGCGCTGCCGCTGGCATTGGCGTTCGGCGTTTCATCCGGCGCGAGCGCGGCGTCCGGGCTTGTCACGGCCATCATCGCGGGCGTGGTCATCGCCATCCTCGGCGGCGCGTCGTACCAGATCTCGGGCCCGACGGGCGCGATGAGCGCGGTGCTCGTCGGCATCGTCGCGGAATACGGCCTGCAGGGCGTGTTTTTTGCCTGCTTTGCCGCGGGCGTTCTGCTGCTGCTTGCGGGCGTCTTCAAGCTGGGTCGCTTAATTAGCTTCATCCCGATGCCCGTCATCATGGGCTTCACCTCGGGCATTGCCATCATCATTGCGATGGGCCAGATCGACAACTTCTTCGGCACGGTGTCGGAGGGCGGCTCGAATTTGGAAAAGATCGCGTCCTATGGCCGTCTTGGCTTCCATCCGAACATGCAGGCGGTGCTCATCGGCCTTCTCGTCGTGCTGGTGATGGTCTTCTGGCCGAAGAAGTGGGGGGCGCGCGTGCCCGGTTCGCTTGTCGGTATCATTCTTGCAACGATCGTCGCGACAGTCGCGGGCATGGATCAGCTCGCTGTCGTCGGCGACATTCCCAAGACGCTCCTGCTCGCCGACCGCCTGTCGCTCGGCGGCCTGAGCTTCACGATGCTCGAAAACCTGCTCTCTCCCATCGTGACCATTGCGGCGCTCGGCATGATCGAGAGCCTGCTTTGCGGCGCGTCGGCCTCGCGCATGAAGGGCGAAGCGTTCAACGCCGATCAGGAGCTGATCGCACAGGGCGTGGGTAATATTCTGCTGCCGCTTTTTGGCGGTGTTCCCGCGACCGCAGCCATCGCACGCACGAGCGTCGCGGTCAAGTCCGGCCAGCAGACGCGCCTTACGAGCGTGTTCCATTCGCTGTTCCTGCTTGCCTCGATGTTCCTGCTCGGCGGCGTGATGGCGCGCCTGCCGCTCTCGGCGCTCGCGGGTGTGCTGATGGTCACGGCGTGGCGCATGAACGAATGGGAGGGCATCCGCTACATCTTCCGCCACAAGTTCAAGTCCGGTATCAGCCAGTTTTTGATCACGATGCTCGCAACGGTCGTCTTTGACCTGACGGTCGCGATCCTGCTCGGCGTGGTATACTCCGCCATTTTGTACATGGCGAAGTCGAGTCATATCCATGTGAATTTCTCCGATATCGACGCGAACAAGCTGCGCTCGGTGGAGGGTAAGCCCCCCATTCTTGAGACCTCCGGCGTGGCGTACATCACGGGCGCGCTCTTCTTCGGCGCGGTGGATGAGTTCAACCACCGCATGGCGGAGATGCCGCAGTACGACCACATCATCTTGTCGATGCGCGGTATGCCGAGCGTGGACGTTTCGGGCGCGCAGGCGATGCTCGAGCTGTGTGAGGCGCTCAAGAGTCAGGGCAAGACGGTTGCCTGCTGCGGCATGACCGAGGCGGTACGCACCTACTTTGACCGTGCCGGCATCACCGAGCTTCTCGGCGAGGAATCCTACTTCTGGAGCGCCGACCAGGCGATCCTTGACCTGCTGGACGCGGAGATCGTGGAATAAAAGACATAGAAAAGCACTTCCCGCCAGCGGCGGGAAGTGCTTTTTGCTGTACATGGGCTGCGAAAGATTTTATTTGCGCCGGTCACCCTCACGTGCGATCTTGTCGAGCGATTCCTGCCGGACAGCCTGACGAAGCGCCGTCAGATAGGGCGAAAAGGCGACGTTCTGCTCGCCGTAGGTGAGCTGGAGGTCGTATTCGTGGTCCTCCCAGGTCGAAATGTCGGACTCGTTGTGGGAGATCACGGCCTCGAGCTTGTCGAGCGCCTTGTAGATTTGGGCCTCCTGCGTTTCGAGCGCGGCCATCTCGTCGTAGAGTGCGCGCATCTCCTCGCGGCAGGGGGAGGGAAGCGATGCGACCCACTGGTAGAGCAGCGCTTCCTCCGTCGATTCGTCCTGTGCGGTCTTGTCAAAGGCGGGGATATCGCCCGTGAAGCACTCGCCGAGGTCGTGGATGAGGCACATGCGCGTCACCTTGTCCATGTCGGCCTCGGGAAATTCATCGCGCAGGAAAAACGCCATCAGTGCGATGCGCCAGCTGTGCTCGGCAACGCTCTCGTGCCGCCCGCCGGAGGTGTAGCAGTGGCGGGTGGTGTCCTTCAATTTTTCCGCCGTGTGCAGCGCGGCGAGCAGTTCGCTTGGTCTCATGCGTCTCCTCCATTGTCGTTTTCTGGTATTTTACCAGAGGCGGAAACGACTTGCAAGGAAAAGAAAGAAGAGAGATTCCCATTCCCGGCGGCATATGATATCATGAATGCGAGAAAATTTGGCGCCCGGTGAAACAAAACGGACGCGGAATGCGTCTAAATAAGCAGAAGCAAGAAGATTTGAGAGAGACCCTCCCATGCGGAGGGCGGAGAGGAGAATTTATGAAGCTTGCGGCGGATTTTCGGCAGGCGGCGCGCGAGGCGCTGCGCGGCAAGTGGCCCATCGCCATTCTGATCGGCCTTGTGGCGGTGCTGCTCGGCGGCGCAGGGAGCGGCGGTCCGGAGGTCAAATTCAATTACGATGTGTCCTCGGGCGTGTCGACGACGTTTGGCTACGGCGGACAGACGATTTACTCCACAGGCTACGGTTTGGACCCGAAGTGGAGCGGACTGCTCGTCGGCGGTGTGGTCTATCTCATCGTGATCGCGCTCGTGTTGGCGGCGGCGTACTTCATCCTCGGCAGCATCGTGGGCGTGGGGTATGCCAAATATAACCTCGGCCTTGTCGACCGCACGGAGCCGGGCTTTGAGGCGCTGTTCGCCTATCTTCCGAACTGGAAGACGACGACGCTGACGCGGCTTTGGAAGGGCCTTTATATTCTGCTGGGGACGATCCTGCTCGTCATTCCGGGACTGATTATGGGCTACACCTACGCGATGACGGACTACATTTTGGCCGAGCACCCGGACATGACGCCGGGCGAGGTGATGAAGTGCTCGAAGGCGATGATGGAGGGCAACCGCTGGCGGCTGTTCTGCCTGCAATTCAGTTTCATCGGCTGGATGATCCTCAGCTCGCTGACGTTCGGCCTTGGCAACCTTGCGCTGCGCCCCTATCAGGAGGCGGCATACGCCGCGTTCTACCGCGAGGTATCGCTCGGGTAAAAAGATAGAGAGAAACAAAACGCGCCCCGCGGATGATCCGCGGGGCGTATTTTTGCTGTGATGGAAAGCTTACTTTGCGCTGTCGTTTGCGAGGGCCTGGTCGATCAGCTTCTGGAGCGCTGCCATGTTGTCCTCGTTGTCGATGCCGCCGAGCATCGCCTCACCGACGATGGCGCCGCTGCGGTCGATGACATAGGTGGTCGGGAAGGCCATGATGTCGCCCGCAAAGTCGCCGGCTGCGCTGTCGGAGGGGAAGTAGATGTTCTGGTAGCTTGCGCCCTTGGATTCAAGCAGACTCTTGGCCGTGCTGATCGCATCGGCGTTGCCGTCGAGGGTATCGACGTTGATGCCGATGAGCGCGCCGCCCTGCTTCTTGAGCGTCTCGTTGAGGGCGTTCAGATCGCCAAGCTCCGCCACGCAGGGCTTGCAGCCGCTGAACCAGAAGTTCACGACCGTCACAGCGTTCTGGGAGAAGATGCTGCTGTCCACGTCGTTGCCGTCAAGGTCCTTGCCGGTGAAGGTGGGGAAGGTCGGAACGGCGGCGCTCATGTCGCCGTTTTCACCGTCGCCTGCGGGCTGAAGTGCGGCGTACTGCTCCTGCAGGGGCTGGATCTGGTCTTCAAGGTCGCGGATCTGCTCGGAGCCTTCGGTCAGTGTCTTGAGTTCATCCTCGGTGAACTGATCCTTCACAAGGTCGAGGGCGGCAAGCAGGTAAGCGCCGTAGTTCGATTTATCGGGGATCTCGTCGCGCTTTTCGTTCATGGCGGCGAAGAGCTTCTGCCACAGCTCAAGGTTCTCTTCCATGATGGCGTTTTCCTTGTCGGCGAGCTCCTGGATCTGGGCGTAGATCTCCTCGGCGGTCGCGCCCTGCGCATCGCCATCGCCCTTGCCGTCGCCCTTGCTGCCGCAGGCGGCGAGGGAAAGCGTCAGCGTAAAGGCGAGCAGCAGCGTAATGATCTTCTTAAAATTCATGGTTTATTCTCCTTTGTTTTCTTCAATGATCGGTTTTTGAGACAATTTGGAACATGCTCCGCCGCTGCCGAAGGCGTAGCGGAAGCGGACGGCCTCCGTCGGGCAGGCGGTCACGCATTTGCCGCAGCGGATACACTCGCTGTGGTTCGGCGTTTTGGTCACATCCACGTCCATGGGACAGGTCCTTGCGCACTTGCCGCAGGAGACGCATTTGCTCTCGTCAACGTGCATCGACAGCAGCGACACGCGGTTGAAGAGCGCGTAGAACGCGCCGAGCGGGCAGAGCCACTTGCAGAACGGGCGGTAGAAGATGACGCTCAGCACAACGACCGTGATGAGCACGCAGAGCTTCCACGAAAAGAGCTTGCCGAGCGCGGCACGGATGCTGCTGTTGACAAGCGAGAGCGGGATAGCGCCTTCGAGCACGCCCTGCGGGCAGAGATATTTGCAGAAGAACGGGTCGCCCATGCCTGCTTCGTTCACCACGAGCACCGGCAGCAGGAAGACCATCACCACCAAGATGACGTATTTGAGGTAGGTCAGCGGCTTTAGGCGCTTGGTGGAGAGCTTTTTGGTCGGGATCTTGTGCAGCAGCTCCTGAAACCAGCCGAACGGGCAGAGGAAACCGCAGATGAAGCGGCCCAGCAGCACGCCGAGCAGGATGAGGATGCCGGTGATGTAATAGGAAAAGCTGAATTTCGACGAGCCGACGACAGCCTGAAACGAGCCGATGGGACACGCGCCCGCCGCACCTGGGCAAGAGTAGCAGTTCAGTCCCGGCACGCACACGGTCTTGCCTGCGCCGCGATAGAGCGTACCCGTGAGGAAGTTCGGCAGGTGCAGATTCGTCAGCAGAGCCGCGCAGGCCTGGACCAGTCCGCGCCAGCGGGCGAGCAGAAAGGAAAACGGTTTTTTCTTATCCAATGCCCACACACTCCAGACATAGTTTGATCGCCTTGTTCAGCACCGTGTCCGCCTCGCCGCGCATCACACCGCAGACGAGAAATGCGAGGCCAAGCAGCAGAAAAAGAATCTGCACCCCGGCCTTTTTGCCAAATGTTTTGTTCAAATTATCACCCTTTCTGTTGTACCGGCGCTTAGACTACACAGGGAATATGAATACAGTATGAACAGCACCTTAAAAGAACCCTAATTTTATCTGGAAATAATAAGAAGTTTGCCCTGTGCGAAGGGGGTTGCACCATTATCCGCGCTTTTGAAAGAGCTTTGAAGCATAACGGGAGACGAGCTCACCGATCACAAGCCCCAGCACCGCGCCGGCTAACACGTCGCTCGGAAAGTGCACATATAAATAAAGACGAGAGAAGGCGAGCAGCACGGCGAGCGGGATGGCCGCATAACCGAAGCGGCGGTCTGCGCGCGTTGTCGATGTCCTTGTCAGGATAGGTCTCGATGTACGGCTCTTTGGCGAACGCCGCGACCGGCAGCGCGGGCAGCCATGCCATCGAATGCGCAGCGGGAACCCAGGCCGTCAGCTCATCGTAGCCGATGGGGAGCCAGTCGTGTCCACCCTCGCGCGCGGAGATGAAGCACAGATCGAGTTGGTGCGCGTTGAGCTGTGTGATCAGCTCTGTGCTGTACCCACCGCGCAGCTGCACCTGAATGCCGCCGTAGCGCGCGTGGAAATCCGATATGATGCGCCCGAGCGGCGAATAAAACGCGCTGTATGCCGTGCCGACGGTAACCGTGCCGACATCCAGCCCGCGCAGCTGCGCGGAGAGCTGGGCGCAGCTCTCGCCCGCGTGCAGTAGGTCGCGGATGGCGGGCAGCAGCTTTTCGCACTCCTTTGTCGGGCGAACGCCGCTGTGCTCGCGCAGCAGGAGCGGAACGCCCGTCTCCTCCTCAAGCGCCGCGACCATGCGGCTCACGCCGGAGGGCGTGTATTGCAGCGCCTCCGCGGCGGCGGACAGACTTCCGGTCTCAATGGCGCAGACGAGCGCGCGGTAGCGATCGAGTTCCATGGCGTTCTCCTTTGCGAAATTGTCAAAGATGGTTTGATGGATCATCGGTTTACGCAAAGCATAGCGCGGGTGTATGCTGTTGTCAAATCCTTGGAAATGGGGGAAACTATGGCACGCTCTTACGATCTAACGAGCGGCAGCATCCCGCAGCATCTGCTGCGCCTGGCCGCACCGCTCATCATGGGCAATATCTTGCAGCAGCTCTACAACACGGTGGACGCCTTTATCCTCGGGCGCTTTGCGGGCGATTTGGAGTTCGCCGCTGTCGGCGTTGCGGGCTCGGTGATGAACCTTTTCCTCTTTATGATCACAGGCGCGTGCACGGGCATTTCCGTCATCTTCGCCCAGCTCTACGGTGCGGGCGAGCGCGAGCGCTTTCGCCGCGAGCACTGGCTCTCGCTCTCGTGCGGGCTGCTGGTGACGCTCGCGTGCAGCGGCCTCGGCTTTTTGCTGCTCTCGCCGCTGCTGCGGCTCATCCAGACGCCAAGCGAGCTCAAGACCTTTGTCTCGGTGTATCTGACGATCATTTTGGCGAGCCTGCCCGCGGCGTTTTTCTACAACCTCTACGGCGCGCTGCTGCGTGCCATCGGGCGGGCGAACGCGGCGCTGATGGCGCTCGCCGCGGCGGTGACGGTCAATGTCGCGCTCGACTACTGCTTTGTTGCGCGCTTTCAGTTAGGCATCGCGGGCGCGGCGTGGGCGACGGCGGCGTCGCAGGCCATTTCGGCGGTGCTGTGCATCCTCTACCTGCGGCGCAAGGCACCGGAGCTCATTTTTGCCCGCGCGGACTGCCGTATGGATGGAGAGCTATTGAAGCAGACGGCGCATTTCAGCTTCGTCACGGCGCTGCACCAGTCGAGCCTGTACATCGGAAAGCTCCTGGTGCAGGGCGCGGTCAACACCGGCGGCACGGACATGATCTCGGCCTACACGGCGACGACGCGCATCGAGGGCTTTGCCAACTCGTTTGGCGACAGCGGCAGCGCTGCGATCTCCGTGCTCGTGGCACAGAATCGGGGAGCAGGGAAAGAAGAGCGCGTGAAGGAATCGTTTCGCAGCAGCCTTTTTCTGATGCTTGCGATGGGGCTTGCGATGACGCTCATCATGTACGTTAGCGCGAGCACGTCGGTCGGCTTTATGCTCGGGACGCGCAGCGGCGCGGCGTTTGAGAATGCGCGCGACTATCTGAAGCTCGTGGCGCTTTTCTACACGCTCTGCTTCACCGGCAACACATTCGCTGGCTATTTTAACGGCATCGGGAAGGTGTGCGTCCCGTTCCTCGGTGCGACGAGCCACATCGCGCTGCGAGTCGTCCTCTTGTGGCTGCTGGTCGGCAAAATGGGCCTCCCCGCCGTCGCGCTGGCAACAGGCCTCGGCTGGGTGCTGGTCAACGCGCTGCGGACCTTTGTCAAATGGAGGATGGAGAAAAAGCAGAAAGCAGCAGAACGTGATATTATGTAAACATCAAAAGCCGCGCGCCCTTAGGCGCGTGGCTTTTGATAAGTTTTGTGAGGTATCGCCGCTGATCGAAATGCGCGGCAAAGGGATGACATTTTTGAGAAAGCACGAGGTTTTTGCCCATATGGGAAGACCATGTCGAAAGAGGAAAACTTTTGTAAGAGACGCGCTCTGCTTGCTGAACTTCTGTAAAGCGAAACTATTTTACAATTCTTCAAAATGGTAGCGCGGCTTGCCGGCGCTTTTCTTGCCATATTCGATGGCTCTTGTCGGGCAATAGCAGATGCAGGCCATGCACTGTGTGCAGTTGCTTCCCCAGACGGGACGGGCGTTTTGCAGTGTGATGTTATTCAGCGGGCAGAGCTTTTCGCATTTGCCGCAGCCGATGCAGACATCGCTTGCAGTAAAGGGATTTGCCTTCACAAACAGCGGATAGAAAACCGGGTTCACTGCGCTGCTCGCGATGCGGTCGTAGAGTTTTTTGCGCGGCGGCGAGAACATGTGTCCTGCGCGGATCGCGGCGATCGCGCGGTCGATGAACGGCTCGGCTTTGGCGACGATCCGGCGAGCCTCCTCGACGGTTGGTGCGTTGAACATGGCGATGAAATTCTCCGGCATGACGATCTGCGCCGTGCCCATGTAGACGAGGCCCTTTTCGCGGCAGAGCGCGCGGTTGTACTTCGCGGCGTTGCCGATCTCGCTGCCGCAGTCCATGACGAACCACGTTTCCCTCGCGCCGCGCAGCTCTGTTCGCAGCAGATGGTCGCGCACGATGCGCGGGATGCGCCAGGCGTAGGTCGGCATGACGAGGACGAGCCGTCCATTGACGGCGAGCGGTGTTATGTCGCCTGATTTGATGCGGTCATTCAGGCTGATGAGCGTATCGTTCAGCGCGTGTGCGATGCGCTCGGCGATGTGGCGGCTGTTGCCGGTGCCGGTGAAATAGAGTACCATGGCGACCTCCTGTGTCTTTGCTCGAGCATTGCCCGAATATTGTATTGCCTCTATTGTACCAGCCGTGGCGCGCGCAGACAAGCGCTTTGTGTAGGAAAACCGGCGGAGTAAAGGGACTTGAACCTGAGAGAAAAATCGCCGCGGCTTTTCTTTTTTAACCGAAAGGGGCGAAAGAGGCATATTGCCTCTCGTATACTTGTGTTTCCTGCATTTTCTGCTTGAGGAATGGGGGCGGAATGGTATCTTGAACCATGTGTCCGTCGGCCGTTTTCGACCGGCGGTTCACGTTATCTAACTGAACGACCACCGAAAGGCAGGGCTTTTTCTTATGATGATCAACAAACGGCTCATCGGCGCGGTGCCGGAGAGCAAAAAATATATCGCGGGCAACGTCGCGCTGCAATGGTGCTCGCTGTGCGCGAACATCGCGATGATGAGCGCCGTGACGACGCTGCTCGCCGCGCTCTTCGCGGGCAGCATGACGCAGAGTAAGATCGTCACGACCGCCGTGATCGCGCTTGCAGCTGTCGCCGTGCGCTACGGCTGTACCGTCGGCGCGTCGCGCATGGGGTATCTATCGTCCAAGGCGGTCAAGAAGACGCTGCGCGGCGCGATCTATGACAAGCTCCTGTGCCTCGGCGCGTCGTATTCCGAGCAGGTCAAAACGTCGGAGGTCGTGCAGGTCGCGGTCGAGGGCGTCGACCAGCTCGAAACGTACTTCGGCGCGTATCTGCCGCAGTTTTTCTACGCGATGCTCGCGCCGCTGACGCTTTTTGTCGTGCTGTGCTTCGTGAGCGTGCCGGCGGCGGTCGTGCTGCTCGTCTGCGTGCCGCTCATCCCCGTCGCCATCGCGGCGGTACAGACATGGGCGAAGAAGCTGCTCTCGAAATACTGGGGGCAGTACACGGCGCTCGGCGACACGTTTCTTGAAAATTTGCAGGGCTTGACGACCTTGAAAATCTATCAGGCCGATGCCTTCAAAAATGATGAGATGAGCGTCGAGGCCGAAAAGTTCCGCAAGATCACGATGAAGGTTCTTGCGATGCAGCTCAACTCCATCACGATCATGGACCTCATCGCCTACGGCGGCGCGGCGCTCGGCGTCATCATGGCCGCAACGCAGCTGCGCGCTGGGAAGATCGACCTTGCGGGCGCGCTGCTCATCATCCTGCTGGCGGCGGACTTTTTCATCCCCATGCGCCAGCTCGGCTCGTTTTTCCATATTGCCATGAACGGCATGGCCGCGAGCGATAAGATTTTCCGCCTGCTCGACCTGTCCGAGCCCGCACTCGGCGGCGTCAGCTGTCCCGCGGGCGACATTGTCTGCCGCGGCCTGCGCTTTTCCTACGAGCCGGAGCGCGAAATTCTGCACGGCGTCGATCTGACGATCCCGCAGGGCAAATTTGTCTCGCTCGTCGGCGAGTCGGGCTGCGGCAAGTCGACGATCTCCGCACTTTTGATGGGCCGGAACAAGGGCTACACCGGCTCGATGACCGTCGGCGGCGCGGAGCTGCGCGACATTGAGGAGGCGAGCCTGATGCGGCGCATCACCTACGTCAGCCACCAGAGCTACCTCTTCAAGGGTACGGTACGCGACAATTTGCTGATGGGCAAGCCTGGTGCGAGCGATGACGAGCTCTGGAGCGCGCTCACGCAGGTCAATCTCGCGGACTTTCTCAGAGGGGAAGCGGGGCTCGACACCTTACTTTCCGAGCGCGGCGAGAACCTTTCGGGCGGTCAGCGCCAGCGCCTTGCGCTCGCCCGCGCGCTGCTGCACGACAGTCCCGTGTACATCTTCGACGAGGCTACGTCGAACATCGACGTTGAGAGCGAGAACGACATCATGGCGCAAATTCACGCATTGGCGGGCCGGAAGACGGTGCTGCTGATCTCGCACCGTTTGGCGAACGTCACAGCGTCGGATGAAATTTACGTGCTGGAGCGCGGCAATATCGTTCAGCACGGCACGCACGAGGCGCTGCTGAAGCAGGGCGGCGCTTACGCTGCGCTGTGGTCAGCCCAGCAGGTGTTGGAGCACTACGGAGAGGAGGCGGCAAAATGAAAAAAAGAAGCGGTTTTACCGTCATGGCGCGGCTCATCGGCCTCGTGAAGCCACTGAGCGGCTACATGGTGCTCGCCATTTTGATGGGCCTTGTCGGCCACCTCTGCGCTGCGTTCATCACGATCTTCGGCGGCTTTGCCGTGCTCGACCTGCTCGGCTTCACAACGCCCGTCGCGCTCAAGACGACGTTCGTTTGTGTGCTGCTCTTCGCGCTCGTGCGCGGCATCTTCCGCTACGCCGAGCAGTCCTGCAACCACTTCATCGCCTTCAAGCTGCTTGCGCTGATCCGCGACAAGGTCTTCCGCGCACTGCGCCGTCTCTGCCCCGCGAAGCTCGAGGGCCGCGACCGCGGCGACCTCATCTCCGTCATCACGTCGGACATTGAGCTGCTCGAGGTCTTCTACGCGCACACGATCTCGCCCGCGGCCATCGCGGCGCTTTTCACGCTCATCATGTGTCTGTTCATCGGGCATTATCACGCGTTGCTTGGCCTTCTGGCACTCGCGGCTTACGTCTGCGTCGGCGTGGTCATCCCGCTCATCACGTCCCGCCGCTCGTGCGATACGGGGATGCGATTCCGCACGGAGTCGGGCGCGCTGTCGGCCTTCGTGCTCGACAGCCTACGCGGCCTGAACGAGACCATTCAGTACGATCGGGGCGCAGAGCGCCGCGCCGAGATGGATGCGCGCACCGATGCGCTATCCAAAGAGGAAGCCAAGCTCAAGCGTCTCACGGGCCAGAACATGGGCATCACGAACACGGCCATTTTGCTCTTCGACCTTGCAATGCTGGTTTCTTCCGCGGCGCTGGTGCAGCGCGGAGAGCTGACGTTCGACGGGGCGCTCATTGCGGTCCTTGCGCTGTTCTCGTCGTTCGGCCCCACGGTCGCGCTGGCAAATCTCGGTGCGACGTTGCAAAACACCTTCGCCGCGGGCAACCGCGTGCTCGACATTCTGGATGAAGAACCCGTGATCGACGAGGTCACCGGACAAAAAGAGGTCGAATTTACCGGCGCGGAGGCCGAGCACGTCACGTTCTCCTACGGCGGGGAGGACATTCTCTCCGACGTTTCCGTCCGCTTCCCGGAGGGGAGCGTCGTCGGCATTGTGGGCCGCAGTGGCAGCGGAAAATCGACGCTTTTAAAGCTCCTGATGCGCTTCTGGGATGTGCAGAAGGGCCGCGTCCGCCTGTCAGGCACGGACGTTTCCAGCATCAACACGGGGAATCTGCGCGAGATGGAGAGCTTCGTCACGCAGGAGACGCATCTCTTCCACGACAGCATCAAAAATAACCTCCGCATCGCAAAGCTCGACGCGACCGACGACGAGATCGTCGCGGCCTGCAAAAAGGCCACCGTGCACGAATTCATCATGACGCTGCCGCAGGGCTACGACACGCCGGTCGGCGAGCTGGGCGACACGCTTTCGGGCGGCGAGCGCCAGCGCCTCGGACTCGCCCGTGCGTTTCTGCACGACGCGCCGCTGATGCTCCTTGATGAGCCGACGAGCAATCTTGACAGCCTGAACGAGGCGGTCATCCTGAAATCGCTGCACGAGCAGTGCGCGGGCAAGACCGTCGTGCTCGTGTCGCACCGCGCGTCGACCATGCGCATCGCCGACACGGTCTACTCCGTCGAGCACGGGAGAATGAGCTGATGAAGGATATCGAAACTAAGCGCGAGCGCGAAAAGAAGATGGTCTCGCAGATGATCGCCCTCTACTGCCGCCGCAATCACCACACAAAGGGCGTGCTCTGTCCCGAGCGCGCGGCGCTGAACGACTACGCCCGCGCCCGCTCCGAGCACTGCCCGTTCATGGAGACGAAGACCTTCTGCGTCAACTGCCGCGTGCACTGCTACAAACCTGACATGCGTGAAAAGATCCGCGCCGTGATGCGCTTTTCCGGCCCGCGGATAATTTTCTATCACCCCGTCGCCGCAATCCGCCACGTGGTGGAGACAAAGCGCGAAAAAAAGAGACTGGAGAGAAAACCGATGAAGCTGAAACGCCTTTTCTTCCTGATCCTCGGCTGCGTGTGCCTTGCGCTCGGCTGCGTCGGCATCGTGCTGCCGGTGCTGCCCACGGTGCCGTTCTTCCTTGCGACGGTGTTCTGCTTTGCAAACTCGTTGGAAAAGCTGCACACATGGTTTCTCGGTACAGAGCTTTATCAAAAACACCTCGACTCATTCGTGAAGAAAAAGGGCATGACCGCGCAGACCAAGGCAGGCATCCTGATGTCCGTGACGCTGCTGATGGCCGTCGGCTTTTTCCTGATGCTGCGAAAAGCGCTCTACATTCCCTGCACTATTCTCGCTATTGTGTGGCTCTGCCACCTCGTCTACTTCCTCTTCGGTGTGAAGACGATCAAGACAGAATGCGAGGAGCAGATTTGAGTAAAAAAAGCGGCAGAGCCGCCGGAATGCTCCGGCGGCTCTGCCGCTTTTTTGAGAGAGAGAGGGAAAAATCATGCTTTTTCGGGGCGCAGCGGGCCGTAGAAGTAGCTCGCGGTCGCGCCGCCGTCGATGAGGAAGGTCGAGCCCGTGATGAACGCGCCCTTGTCGCTCATCAAAAGCTCGGCGACGTTTGCGACTTCGTCCGCCGTGCCGGGGCGTCCCGCAGGGCACTTAGCGAACATTTTCTTGTAGAAGTCGCCGCGCGGGCCGTTGAACTCGTCGAGTGCCAGCGGCGTGACGATGATGCCGGGGGCGATGTCGTTCAGGCGCGCGCCGCGCTTGCCCCATTCGACCGCCTGCGCCGTGGCGCGCTTCTCGTTGCAGCGCTTCGCCATCTGATAGGCATGGAGCGTGTCACGGATGTTCTCGGGCTGCAAAAAGTCGAGGGACAGCAGCTCCTCCGTCGGCGTGGTGGCGAGCTTTTCGCCCTGCTCCGCCGTCAGGGCGGGCATGCGCCAGCAGGACTGGTTCGAGATCGTCACGCCCACGCCGCCCGGTGCGATGACCCTGCCGATCTCTTCTAAAAGTACCGCCGTACCGTAGAGGTCGACCTTCAGGATCGCCTCGATGGGCGCCTGACTGGGCGACACACCCGCAGCGTTGACGAGCATCTTGATCTCGCCGTACCTCTGCCCCCGGCAATGAGGGCCTTGATGGACGAGCGGCTCGAGAGGTCCATCTCGACGGGTGTGACATCGAAGCCCGCCTCGTTCATTGTCTTAACGATGGCCTGCGCGTTTGCGAGCTTTTTGTCGCCGACGACGATCTTCATGCCCGCGCCCATGCGGCGGGCGATGGCCATGCCGATCTGTCCGGCACCGGCCCATAACATGACGTTTTTCATCGTTTTCCTCCTTACAGCAGCGCCTTGACGCTCTGCGCCCAGGCGTTGATCTTGCTTTCCGGCGTTTCCAGATGGTCGCCGCCGTTCGAGTCGAACTTCACCTGCATATCACAGGCAAAATCCGCGCCGGGGCAGGCGGCCTTCATATCGTTGATGACGCGGCCCGGCCAGCCGCCGTTTGTCATAAACGGCACAACGGTCTTGCCTGCAAAATTCTGTCCATGCAGGAATGTCTTGACGGCGGGAGCCATCGTGTACCACCATGTCGGCGTGCCGACGGCGATGACGTCGTAGTCGGCGACGTTGATGGGAAGCGGCTTGAGCTCCGGCTCAAAGCCCGCGTTCACCTCGCGCTGGCCCTGATCGACCACATCGTTGTAGCTGCCAGAGTACGGCACGGCGGTGTCGAGCCTCACAAGATCGCCGTCGGCGACGCTCTGCAACGCTTTTGCGGTGCGCTCGGTGTTGCCGCACGACTAGGAGTAGTAAACGATCAGGAGCTTTTTCATTTTGCGACCTCCTCAGCCCACTGGGCAAGCGCGCTCTTCGCCTCGTCCACGTGGCTGCCGTGGATGGCGAGGCCCTTCGTGACCGCCGCGCCATGGGCAGCCTTGCGGATGTCGTTTTCGGTATCGGAAAGGCCGCTGCCCTCGTGCGTGCAGAAGGGGTGGATGGTCTTGCCCGTGAAGTCGTAGTGCTCGAGGAAGGTGTAGACCGCCATCGGCATCGTACTGCAATAGTTGGGGTAGCCGAGGTAAATTTCATCATAGGCGTCGAGGTCATCGGGCAGATCCAACACCGCGGGACGGGCGCTTTTCTGCCAGTCCTCACGCGCCTGCGCCACACAGGCCTTGTAGTCGTCTGAATAGGGCTCGGCCTGCTCAATTTTGTACAGCTCGCCGCCGGTCAGATCCGCGAGCATCTCAGCAACCTTTTCGGTGTTGCCGACGGAAATGCGGCGGTACGCGCCGCCGAAGTAGTTCTCTCCCGCGCGGGAGTAAAATGCGATCAATGCTGCCATTGTTTCGCTCCTTTCTTATCTTTTTGCGCCAAAAGCGGCACACGGGCAAGCGGTTCGGCTGCCTGCCTTTCGCCGCCCTCCAGCGGAAGAAATCCCCCTGCTGCCCGCGACCAGAAGGCGCGCCTCCTCCAGATTCTCGGCATACAGGAATTCACTTGGAAAGCCGAGTACAATGCGGCTGAATTCCTGCTCTGCCTCCCGCTCCGGCGGCGGGGCGATCAGAATGCAGGGAAAATTCTTGAGCTCTGCCGGTGCGACCGCCTCCATTTGCGCGATTGGGCTGTGGGCGGAGACTTCAATCAGGGCGGGCCGGGCTGCAAGGATCAGATTTTCGTAGGCGTCGGAAAACAAGCGGCGCTGATCGTTGAGCGTGATCTCGACCCGATCCTCGCTCAGCATATCACACAGCTCCCCATGGCTGCCGTACGCGATGGAGACGCTGACGTCGGGATACCTTGCCGAAAAGGCCGCGAGCGCGCGGTGGAACTCTCCCCCTGCATAGGTGCGCAGGTAGCCGATCTTCAAATTCGCCGCCTCGCCCTTGGCGATCTTCGCCGCCTCGGCGCACATGCGGTCGCAGTCCGCTGTGAGCAGCAGGCTCTTACGGTAAAAATATTCGCCCGCAGGCGTGAGCGAAAATGAGCGATTTTTGCGCACGAGCAGCGCAAAGCTCAGCTCACGCTCCAAGGACTGCACCTGCTGGGAGATGGCTGACTGCGAGATGAAATTTTCCTCCGCCGCGGCGGAAAAGCTCCCGAGACGCACGACGGATTGAAAGTATTTGAGCTGCTTGAGCATGATGCACCTCCTGATGTCTAAATGACGATCCCCTCGCAGTGGTCGATCTCGTGCTGGATGATCTCCGCCGTCCAGCCGGTGAAGGTCTTGAGGCGTGTTTGGAATTTTTCGTTCTGCCACTGGACTTTGACGGTCTGGAAGCGCTTTGCCTTGCGCGTGCCGGTGAGGGACAGGCAGCCCTCCTCGGTGTCGTAGGGGCCGGACTTTTTGACGATGACGGGGTTGAACATGAGCATGTATTCGCCGTCATTTTCAAAAGCGATGATGCGCTTGTTGACGCCGATCATGTTCGCCGCCATGCCGACGCAGCCGTCCTTGTGGGCGATTAGCGTGTCGAGAAGGTCCTGCGCGGTGTTGAGATCGTCCGCCGTGGCGGCTTCGGCCTTTTGGGCGAGGAAGACTTCAGCTTTGCATATTTCACGAATCATGGCGTTCCTCCTGCGCGGCATTCTGCTGCTTGTAATTTGTGCCCCAGTCGACCATGGAATCGAGGATGGGCTTTAGGCTGTAGCCGGTCTCGGTCAGCGTGTATTCGACGCGCGGCGGTACCTCGGCGTAGACCTTGCGGGTGAGCAGGCCCTTGGCCTCCATGTCGCGCAGCTGCGCGGTCAGCACCTTCTGCGTCACATGGCCGATGGACTTTTTAAGTTCACCGAAGCGCTTGGTGCCGTCCATCAGGTCGCGCAGGATGAGCACCTTCCATTTGTCGCCGATGAGCATGAGCGTCGTCTCGACGGGGCAGGCGGGTAATTCCATGGTATGACCTCCTTCGTGTTACAGATATTGACCGGTGATGCTGTCGGGGTTCAATTGAATTTCCTCCGGCGTGCCGGAGGCGACGATCCTGCCGCCGGCCTCACCGCCGCCGGGGCCCATGTCGATGAGAAAGTCCGCGTTGCGGATGACGTCGAGGTCGTGCTCGATGACCACGACCGTTGCGCCGTTGTCCAAAAGCGCCTGGAAGACGCCGAGCAGCACGCGAACATCCAGCGGATGCAGGCCGATCGACGGTTCATCGAAGACGAAGACAGAGTCGGTCTGCGTGCGGCCGATCTCGCTGGCGAGCTTTAATCGCTGTGCCTCGCCGCCGGACAGGCTCGGCGTTTCCTCGCCGAGCGTCAGGTAGCCGAGGCCGAGCTGCTTCAAAATGCCGAGCTTCTGGCTGACGGTCTTCCGGTCCGCGCAGAATTCAATGGCGGAGTTGACGTCCATGTCCATGAGTTCAGGAAGCGAGACGTTTTCGCCCGCCTTGTTCATGAGCTTCACGCCATAGGCGGCTCTTGCGTAGCGCGAGCCGCGGCAGTCGGGGCAGGGAATGTTGACGTCGGGCAGAAACTGCACGTCGAGACTTACAACGCCCGTGCCGTCGCAGCCGGGGCAGCGGAGAGAGCCGGTGTTGTAGGAAAAATCGCTTGCTTTATAGCCGTGTTCCTTCGCGTCGGGCGACTTGGCGTAGAGCTTGCGCAGCTCATCGTGCACGCCCGCGTAGGTCGCGACCGTGGAGCGGACGTTGATGCCGATGGGCGTCGCGTCGATGAGCTTGACGTGCGCGATGCCGTCGGCTTCGACCGAGCGAATGTGCGCGGGCAGGGGATTGCCGTTGATCTTCGCTTCCAGCGCGGGGACAAGGCTCTCGAGCACCATCGTCGTCTTGCCCGAACCGGACACGCCGGTGACGACCGTGAAGCGGCCCTTGGGGATGTCGACCTCAAGCGGCTTGACAGTGTGGATCTGAGAAGTAGACAGATGAACCGTGCCGTTTGCGAACAGTTCGTCCTTTTTGGCGCGCTCACGCAGCTTTGTTTCAGCCTTGCCAGAGAGGAACGGCCCAATCTGCGAATTTGAGTTTTCTTCGATCATTGGGATGTTCCCCTCGGCGATGACATGGCCACCCTTAGCGCCCGCTTCGGGGCCCATTTCGACGATCCAGTCGGCCTCCTTCAAAATCTGCGTGTCGTGGTCGACCAAGATGACGGAGTTGCCGTCGGCGACGAGATCGTGCATCACGCCGGTAAGCCCCACGATGTTCGACGGATGCAGACCGATCGACGGCTCGTCGAGCACATAGAGGACGCCAGTCGTGCGGTTGCGCACGGCGCGGGCGAGCTGCATGCGCTGCCGCTCGCCGGTGGAGAGGGTAGAGGCCGAGCGGTCGAGCGTCAGGTAGCCGAGGCCCAAGTCGATGAGCCGCTTTGCCGTGCTCTCAAACGCCTCGCAGATGCTCTCGGCCATCGGGCGCATCTCTGTAGGAAGGCTCTCCGGTACGCCGCGCACCCAGTCGACAAGGTCCGAGAGCGTCATTGCGCAGGCCTCGTCGAGCGAAATGCCGCGCAGCTTCGGCGCGCGGGCGGCAGAAGAGAGACGCGTGCCGTGGCATTCGGGGCAGGTCTCTTCCTTGAGGAATTTTTCGACGCGCTTCATGCCCTTTTCGTCCTTAACCTTGGCGAGTGCATTTTCGACGGTATAGACGGCGTTGAAGTAGGTGAAGTCCAGCTCGCCCGCCTGGTTGGAATTTTTGTTGTGGTAGAAGATGTGCTTCTTCTCCGCGGGGCCGTGGAAGACGATGTCCTTTTCCTTTTCGGTCAGATCGCGGAACGGCACGTCCGTGCGCACGCCCATCTGGCGGCAGATGTCGGTCATCAGCGACCACATCAGGCTGTTCCACGGCGCGACCGCGCCGCCGTCGATGGTCAGGGAATCGTCGGGCACGAGTGTGTCTAAGTCGACGGTGCGGACGATGCCCGTGCCGCTGCACTTTGGGCAGGCACCCTGTGAGTTGAACGCCAGCTCCTCGGCGGACGGCGCGTAGAAATGCGCGCCGCACTCGGGACAGACGAGCTCCTTGCCCGCCGCAACGAGCAGGGAAGGTGAGACGTAGTGCCCGTTCGGACAGCGGTGGCTGGCTAAACGCGAGAACATCAGACGCAGGCTGTTCAAAAGCTCTGTGCCCGTGCCGAATGTGCTGCGGATGCCGGGCACGCCGGGGCGCTGGTGCAGCGCCAGCGCGGCGGGAACATACAGAACCTCATCCACGCTCGCCTTGGACGCCTGCGTCATGCGGCGGCGCGTGTAGGTGGACAGCGCTTCAAGGTAGCGACGCGAGCCCTCGGCATACAGCACGCCGAGCGCCAGTGAGGATTTTCCTGAGCCGGACACGCCCGCGATGCCGACGATCTTACCGAGCGGAATGTCGACGTCGATATTTTTAAGATTGTGGACCCTTGCCCCACGAATGAGCATTTTGTCGATCATGGTATCACTCCATCAGCTGTGAAAAAAGTGTTGAAAATATACAATAGTATCCTTTTGGTAACTACGCCACAATATTGTGCTTACTTTACGAAAGTTCTCTATGGCGCTATGATAAGGCCAACGAAAGAAAAATACAACCTTTCGAGTACAAAACATTTTGGAGATATTTATCATGAACAAGACTGCTGACCGTACCGTAGCGCTGGACAAGGGCCGCGTGGACGTCTATACTAAAAACGGCGTCACCCTTTACGCCTATCAGACCCGCGACCTCATCGACAACGAGGTCTTTGTGCTGGCAAAGAAAGGCCGCGGCGTCGTGATCGAGCTGCCGTGCTTTTTTGACAATATTCGCGAGCTGACGGATTTCTTTAAGAGCGAGGGTGTCACGGTCGAGGCGAAGTTCGTTGCCTATCATGCGGCGGGCGCGTCCTTCCTGCCGGAGGTCCCCGCCTACGGCACCGAATGCCTATAACACGACGGGCGGCGGCGCAGGGCTGGTCGCGAATTTCAAGAACGCATTCGGCGACAGCTTCGATCCCGCCATCTGCGAGGTGGATTACGTGCTGGAGGAGGGTGAGATCGAGCTTGCGGGTATCCGCTTTGTTGTGAAGCCCAATGCCGAGGCGTTCGACCTTGAAATTCCGGAGATCAACTGTGTTTACACGCACATGATGGGCCACGATTGCCACTCCATCGTGGCGGGCTGCCCGCATGCAGACGGCATCATTTCCCAGCTCAACTACTACATCCGCAAGGGCTTTGACCTTGTCCTGACTGCGCATTACACGCCGGAGGATCTGAAGGATGCGCAGACCAAGGTGGACTACCTGACGAACCTCAAGGAGATCGCGCTGGAGAGCGAAAGCGCCGACGAGATGAAGGCCAAGGTGCAGGAACAGTATCCTGATTACAGCGGAATGAACTATCTTGACATGACGGTGGGCTTTTTCTTCCCCAATAAGTAAAACGCCCTGAGAAAGGAGCAAAACATGACGCAGGCGGAGCGGCGGCTGTACCTGATCCGGTCGCTATTGAACGAAAAAACGGAATACCAAAGCCTGAACGTGCCGCGGGACGCGGGGGAGCAGCGCAAGCTGCTGCGCTCGCTGATGAATGTCCGTATGCCGAAAGTGGCAGACGAAGCGTTTCTGCGCGTGCAGGACGAGTACTTGCGGCAAGAGCTGGCAGACGAGGGCATTACCGACCTCGACGATCTGCGGCCGGTCAGTGGTGACCTTTACCTCTGGCAGGGGGACATCACGCGCCTCAAGTGCGGGGCCATCGTCAACGCCGCGAACAGTTGATGTTGAGATTCCATTGACTGAACTAATGTGTAAAAGAGACGGCATTGAATTTATTGAGTCTATAGAAAATGGAACACGAATTCGTTTTGCAGTATATGAGTATGATGAGAGCAAAAAAGGTGAGGATTTGGACGAGAATTTACGACTCAAGTCTGTTGTTCCGTTTCAGCTTGCATATGCCGTTTCAATTCACAAGGCGCAAGGCCTTGAGTATGACTCTGTCAAGGTGATAATTCCAAGTAATAATGCTGAGAAAATAACCCATGGTATCTTTTATACAGCAATTACTCGAGCCAAAACAAACCTAAAAATTTACTGGAGTTCAGAAACAATGCACGATGTTGTAAAGGGATTTGCAACCGATGAGTCGAAACGGAAAAGTCTCGAAATCGTGAAAACTAAGTTGGGGAAAAACTGATGTTCGCGATTTCATTACCATCACGACACACCTCAAATTCTGCGCCGCAATAGACAAAGAATAAGAAAAACCCCTCTGAAATCAACGGTTTCAGAGGGGTTTTGGTCCGAGTGGCGAGGCTCAAACTCGCGGCTTCGTGGACCCAAACTTTTGAATAAAAATTTTTCTACTTTTTCCGACGCTTTATAGCCGCTTTTGCTTTATTATGGATGCTCTTCGCAACTCTTGATTCCACTGTTTCCGCACACTCCACGGCTGTCTGTAGTCAAACATGTGGTCAAAAACCGCTTTCTGAACACCCTCATGACAGGGGACAGAAAGCGGTTTTTCATAGTTTGCCGGAATGACGCGGACGGATGCTTCGGCTTGTCGCATTGTACCTCTGATGAGGTGGTTAAGCAAGTCCTTTATACAGGAATAGGCGGCGCAGAATTTGCATCGCTATAGACAAAGAATACCCTTACACCTTCTGGAGATAAAACTCGCTCTCCGCAACTCGTGTCACAAAATCATATTCCAGCCGTGTTGCCTTTGAGGGCGAAATATTGTAACGCTTAAACACCGAGCGAAAATATGCAAAGTACGCCTTGTCTTCCTCTGTCATCGGGGCAACCCAGCCGTTCTCGGCACCGTGGGATTCGATTTTCTCTAACTCTGCCATACGCTCTTTATCCATGTCAGTTGCCCCTTCTGGATGAAATCATGGTTTTCCCTTAACAGCTATTACATTCCCGTAATTCATGTAGTTTTTTAAGGGAAAGACTACCCCTTTTGTTACGGACTTACGTTTCCAGAAGATCCTCCATCGTACAACCGAGGACTTTTGCAAGGCTAAGAACAGTCTCCGCACTGGCTTTGTTAATGTCCTTGTTGCGCTGTTCGTACATTTGAATTGAGCGAAGACTGACATTGCTTCGCTTGGCAAGCTCTGCCTGCGTGCAGCCATAAAGCGTGCGGATACGTTTGAGGTTGGTATCAGCGAAGTATTCGCGCACTTTAGCATCGACAATATCAGCGAATTTAGTGACATCCGCTTCATGAAGGGGAGAATACATCTGCTGCAAATCTTCAAACGAAAGAACCTTAAAAATATCACTGAACTTTCTTCCGGAGAACCATTGATAGTAGGCCACTGCCCAGCCAATCCAATACTCTCTGGAACGGCTGAAATTCGCTTGAGGCTTGGCGGTCGGCGCTTTGCCCGTAGTCTCAACGAGAACATCAACAGCAGTTTCAATCCCGCTTTTCCCCAAAAGGTATGAAGGTTCACCATTCTCGATCCGATTACTGACGGAACTGACGGAAAACAGCTTTATAAAGCTATCTCCGGCAACTCCGCACGCGTTGATAGCATAATCAAAAGCATCGCCCAGTAATGCCTGCGCGTTACTCAGATAGATTTCTTGGTATGCGTGGGTCATCGTTTTGGATGCCTCCTCTTATGATATCAAGGATATACAGACCATCTGTTTCCTCTTCAAGTATATCCGAATAAAGTTGGTCGGCTTCATCGTTTCGAGCCTTGCGGCGAACATAATATTTTTCCTTTTCTGCAATAGAAAATCCATCGTAATGCAGCAGCGAAAAGGCAAATTTAGACTTGATGACGATCTGTTCGCCCAGCTTTCCCAGCCGCATGGCTTTTGCAAGCAGCTGTACGGAAATTCCGTTATTTAAGAAGGACTCGGCATAGTCAAAATAGGAGTCATCGGCACGGTATCCGATAATCAGGTCGTAGGCATTGACGTTGACGCCGAAATTGTCAATCAGATATCGTTTTGCCCGCTGTGCGGCTGGGCTTTTGATAGAAAACAGACGATGCGCTACCAGAACAGCAATCCAGTTCAGAATTGTATAATTTGGACTGTTCAGATTCAGAATTTTCAGGTATTCCGTATCAAGACTGTAACGATTGACGAAGCCGTTACGCAGAGAGGATACAGCCCATTCTTTGGCGAGTTCCTCGCTTTCCGTGCAGTAGAAGCCCAGCCCGAAGTCATTGTTCTGCTTACCCAACCCAAAGGCTGGAGATTCGATGATCTGTTCGGAGCCATGATATAGGGTAATTTTCTGATTCATCTCCGCATCCTCCTAAGTATCACTGTTAAAATAGTATCACCAAAGTGATATAAAATCAAGCAATATTTGTAGAGGAAAAGAGAGCATTTCTCGCTTGAAAAATGCAGTTTCTTCAGACGAATATTTCCAAGAGAAACATGAAGATAATCAGTTTACAGAATTATATTGAGCATCCATTTTGCCGGTGGTATAATTAAATGCAGCTAAATAGGATATTGCAGAACTGCTGGAAAAATACAAATACTCCGCAGCAAAGCGAAAGAGAAACACCGCACCAATATTTGAAAAATATTTAAGAGCTTCCGGGTGGTAGTGCGCCACTTGAAACCGACTTGATACTAACTTAAAACTAACTTGCGTGTAACTTGCGACCTAACACACAATTTGACGTTCAAATTGTTGGATGGATTATTGATATGGGAAGACTGATTTCCAAGAAGACTGTGGAGAGAAAAAATGAATTTGATTCTCGACAGCATAAGAGTAACCTCCGCAACATCTGCGGGACATTTGCTGCCGAGGGGATAACGATCAGCAAATATACCCGCAGAAATCTTGACCGAATCGCCAACGGGCAGACCAGTTATCAGCAAGTCCTGGCCGAGCTGAGAGAGAAGTACGAAAAGAGAGGATAAGGTCACGTTTTCCGATTGCGGACCTATCGATTCCTTTCTAATGATTAACTATCAGGGATTTGCAGGGTATCGGCATGACCGAGAAACTTGCGCTTCCCACGCTGGTTGCGCTCTGCTCGATTGCGCTTGGAAAGCCGACTCTTAGCAGTCTGGCGGTGCTGGGTGAGATCAGCATTACGGGAACGATGCTCAAAGTGGACGAGCTTGCAAATGCCCTTCAGGTCTGCCTTGACAGCGGCGCGAAGAAGGTCCTATTGCCGATCACATCGGCGGCTGATCTCGGACTTGTTCCGGCAGATTTGATTGGCTGCTTCAATCTTGTGTTCTATCAGAGCGCAGAGGACGCGGTATATAAGGCACTGGGCGTTAAGTAATTCCGATAAAAAGAGGTGAGAGCAATATGCGCTGTCCGTGGTGCGGAAATCCGGCAACAACGCACGGAGATTGGTGGGAGTGCTATTATTGCGGCGACAGCGGAACATTAAGAAGACCGTCAGCAAACCACTCAGCACAGGTCATATTGACGCTTTCCTTCGTCTACCACGTCGATCTACCCGAAACGTGGAACGATCTGAAAAAGGCGCTGGGGCAGCTTGCGCCCAAGAACACCTTGCTTTTTCAGCTTCTCGGAAAAGTGCTGCTGCACAACATTTCCACCGGAATCCAGAACGCGGGAGCTTTGCCTGACGAAAAGAAGGCGGAGGAACTGCGGACTTTTCTGACTACGACCACTGACCTAAATCTGGGCGAAAACGCAGAAGAGATCATGCGCGATGCCAAACGCGGCGTTCTGTTCTGCGAAGAAGCAGCTCTTTCCGAAACGGACTGCGGTACGTTCTGGACAGAACTGCTTTCGACGCGCCCGGTAGAAGATTACTATAGCCGCGTCGATCCGGACGGCTTGTTTGATCTTCTCTCTGAATTATCCTCTGCCTATGCCTACTTCGGCGGGAAAAAGGATGAGGAAATGGGCGAAGCGCAGGATTATCAAAATGCACTGGAAGAAGCCTATAACACCCATTGGCAGAACAAAGTGCTGCTGCATCCGGACGCAGAGCGCGCGGAACGCCTCTTGGCGCAGGGCGAATTTCCAGATTATGAGGATATTTGCCGCGAGATATTACTGGTCGAATATCCGGAAGAAGTCCCGCATGAAAGCGCCGAGGATTTCGACGAATTGTCGTGGGAGTCCATTCTGGATGATGTGTTCGCAAACAACACGGCAAAGGGCATCCAGATGTGGCGGCGACTTTTGGACATCGCAGAACCGTCTTTGAAAACCAACGCCAAAACCGCCGAGAAACTGCTCTTGGACTGGGAGTGGCTGGATTCTCCGAGCCATGATCAGGTGCTTCCACTTCTGGGCGCACTGGATGATGAGCGGTTTGTGTCGCAGCTTTTTGAGAGCGCATATATTGGCAGATTGCAGCTTGATGTTTTGAATGCTTGCCGCTCCTGCGGGCAGGAAGCATTGGGGCAGCACTGTCTTGAACTTGCGCTGAAAAATCCATGTCTTGAAGGAAACTGGAAGAAGCGGCTCAGCCGTGTATTCACCACAGCGTCATCTTCCGGAACAGAAAAGCCGCGGTCAGATACCGGCAAGCCCATTGAGGACACGAAACTCGATGACGGCACGGTGTATCACTATTGTTCCGTTCAGGTGCAGGGAACACGCCGCCCGTATGCGTATCTGACCGGAGGCTTGCCGCTCAAGGTCGGAGATTGGGTCGAGCTTCCGTTTGGGAAAGACGATGTGCCGCGGCATGGGCAGGTCAAAGCCATTATGGACTGTACGCGCATGGTCGCGCCTTGGCCTCCGGAACAGACAAAGGCCGTCATCCGCACGATAGATGCTCCGGTAGCTACGCCGACCATTGAAGTCGTTGCGTCGAAACCGAAAAAGCGCGTAGAACAGCCTAAGAAAGAAACTGAAAAAGTAGATGCCCCCGCAATTCCTACGCCTAAAATTGAGATGGAGCAGCCGAAAACAGAACCGCAAGTCACTAAGCCCGTTTTGCCAGAAAAGGACGAAAAGAAACCTGTGCCGCCAAAGAAGCCATTCCCATTCAAGAAAGTCATTGCGGCGGTTCTGGTGGTAGCTGCGATTGCCGGTATCTCTATTTCCGTCTCGAATCGCAATAAGCAGAGAGCGGCAGCTTATGATGCAGCCCTTCAAGAGCTGTCAAATGGAAATTACACTTCTGCTGAGCAGGACTTCTCGGAGCTTTCCGGGTATCGGGATGCCGCGTCGCTGTCCGTCTACTGCAAATACGCCGATATGTACAAAGACAGGACGGACTACGCGGGCGGACAGGATGAACTTTCAAATATCACGCTGCAATATGACACGGGATGGCAGCAGGATGTTGACGCGCTGGAAACCCGTGTCAAGGGCTATAAGGCGGAGAAAGATGCCGCCGAGGAAGCCGAGCGTCAACGAATTGCAGCCGAGAATGCTGCAAAGCGGGAACAAAGTCTGAAGGATCAGTATTCCGGAAAACTGCCCGTAGAAGGAATGCCGGTGAGCTGCTTGAAATACACTTCGCTCGGCGAACCGGACAAGAGGCTGGACTGCAAAAACTTTGATAAGTTGGAGCAGAACCAGAAGTATTTCAATGTTTACTGGTATGATGAAAGCGGAGAAATGATCGCTGCTGGGATGTGCGCTCAGTGGAAAAACGACAGCGAGTATATGCTGAAATCCTTCTCGCAGTATTATCCGTCAGGTGGCAATCAGGGACAAACCTTCAATTACGGCAACGGGAGCAATACTTCTGAAAGCTTCCGGGATGACTATGATAGCCCCGAAGACCTCTGGGAAGATAACCAGGATTGGTATGAGGACGAGGATGAAGCGTGGGATGATTGGTACGATGATTGAACCGTAAATGAATATGAAAAGCCTCTGCCGATACCTGGATAGGGTATCGGCAGAGGCTTTTGCTTGCCTTACGGGTATTTGGACAAGCTTGATCTGTTGTTGAAACCGTGTAGGGAAAATAATCAACGTGTATATGGAGAGTAGTTTCAAATTTGTTTCGCTAAAGGCTCCGCGAGGCATTAAGCGAGAGACTTTTCGAGGCATTTGAGGTTAGACAGTGCAAAAAATCTTGCGAAAGACGCAACTCAAAGTTTGCAGCGCTATAGACAAAGAAGAGTTACTTTCCACAGTAGCGGGCGATGAAGGGGAGGGTATTGCCCTCGTCCAGCAAGCGCACAACGTTTTCCACGTGCTGCGCGCTCTCGCCGAGCTCCCGGGCAGGCGTCTGAATGATATCCATAGAAATTCCTTTCGTTGCATGGTTTAACGTCAGCGGCGGCAGACGCCCAAGCGTCCGCCGCCTATTTTACCACAGCCCCGGCCGGATTTCCAGCGCAAAGGCTTCTCACGAAATAGCAGATCCGCCTCTGTATCACACAGAGGCGGATCTGCCAATCCTATGATGCCCACGGCGGCGAACGCTATGAGCTTATTCAGCACAGCATCACCTATCGTTACTGTGTTTTTATCTCAGGTTCTTCCGGAAGAACTCCTGCGCATTCTTGTACATTACGCCATCGGCATCCTCCTGCGAAACGCCTCGGGAGATCAGATACTCGTAAATCGACGCCGCCTTGGCCGGTGTATTCAGGCACTCCGGCAGGAGGGAACCGTCGAAATCCGAACCGAGAGCAAGATTCTTTTTGCCTCCCAGCTCAAAGAAATGCATGGTGTGACGGTAGATATCGTCAAGGCTGTGAACTTCGCCGTCGTCGCGCAGGAACTTCACAAAGTAATTCAGACCGATCAGGCAATCGCGCCTGACCATCTCTCGGATCATGTCGTCTGTGAGGTTGCGCTTGTGACTGCACAGCGCACGAGCATTGGAATGCGTGGCGACAAAGGGTTTGGCCGCCACCTCCAGCAGGTCGGCAAAACCGTGGTCGTTGAGGTGGGAGACGTCGACAAGAACGCCCTCTTTCTCCATCTCGCGCACAGCTTCCTTGCCAAACTCGCTTAGGCCATGGTCAGTGGTGTGACCGGAGCCAAGCTCGTTTTCACCGTTCCATGTCAGCGTAATGGCACGCACACCCTGCTCGGCAAGTGTGTGAACACGGGTGATATCACCGGCGAGCGCGCTGCCGTTCTCAATAGTCAGAAATGCGGCGACCTTATTCTCAGCCCAAGCCTTCTCCATATCGGCGGCATTGCGGCAGGGAGCCACACGGTCGGAAAACTTTTCCATCTGGCGATAGAAGTTTATGCGGTTCTTCTCGAAATAAGCGATGGCTGCATCGCCGCGCTCCTCATCCGGAATGAAGACTGCGTAGAACTGCGCCCAATGCACATCATTCGGCATGTTGCTCAGCTGCAGCACGCGGCCGGGATCGTCCAGCGTGTCCGGGTTGCCGGTGTTGGCATACTTCCAATCTGCCAGAGTGTCACAGTGCAGATCGATCAAACCATAACTGTTCATGATACTAATTTAAAATCCTTTCTTTGACTTTACGCCCGCGGGTCGAGCTCCTCGCAGGAAAGCACTTCCTTGCTGCGTGTGTATTCCTCATACCGGAGTCCACGATCTGAGGTCTCAATTTCGCCGACCTGGTTATCATAGGGGTCGGCGCGCCAGAACTGCTTTTCAACGGTAAACGGCGCTTCAAACTCGCTGTTGGCCACCATGCGGTATGCGTCGATGTTGCCAAAGTAGAACTTGCGGCGTTCCTCATTCTGCGCCCTCACCGCCGCCGTGCCGTAGCTCGGGTCGGCATAGAGCCAGCCGTATGGCGCGATATAGAAGCGGGACCAGTCGTGTGCGCCGCAGAAGTCCGGCTCAGCGGTCAGGCCGCTCTGCCACCTGGCGGGAATGCCAGCGCAGCGGCACATGGTGATAAAGAGCAGGGCAAACACACCGCAGTCGCCGGTGTAGCTGCGCGCCGCAGAATCCGGGATGCACTCGAGAATGAAGTAGGACGGCATGAAGGTATACTTCATGTTCAGCGTGATGAAGTCGTAGAAGATACGCGCCTTTTCCAGAGGATCGGTCACACCCTCGGTCAGCGTCTCCACAAGGGAACGAATAAACGGGGTGAAGACGATGTGCGGCGCCTGCTCCTGCGTATCGAAATCAGGCTGTACGGCGTCTGCCTTCATCGTGGAAACATCGTGGTAGCGTGCCGTGTGGACATAGGAGTACTCCACATAGAACTCGTGGTTTTCCTCCATGTTCTCCTCCCAGCAGATCGTGCGCTGCGCCGCATTCTCGGGTGCGAGCTTGCCGGTCTCGGGATACATCTTCTCGATGCGGATCTCGCTTTGCTGCTCACACTCGGCGGGGATGGGCAGGTGAACGCGCACGAACATACCCGGCGTGAACCGATCATCGTTTACGCGGACGCTCGAACGGATGCAGATGCGATTGGAGATACCGCCGTTCTCGCGCATCAGACGGCGAACACGGTCAAGACGGCCCTCGCCCTGCTCCTTCGTCACGCTCTCCACACCGTGCACCTGTACGCCCGCACGGACGGCAAAGGATGGATCTGCTTTGCACAGCGTCTCAAAGAAGCGGTCCAGGAAGTGCATCTCGCCGTTGACATAGAGCCAGCTGATTTTGCCGGCGTCCACGCGCTCGTCGAATTCCTCCTCGGTAAAATCGGGGATGTGCCCGCGCACCACAGCAAGTGCGGCGGCACGGTCGAACGGGTAATTCTGTGGGATCCGGCAGATGATCTCGCGCTCGGCGGTCAGGCACGCGCGCATTGCCTCAGACAGGTTATCCTGCGCAAGACGAAGATCGATGAGGCGGATCGCGCCCTCAAAATCGCCCCATGCCTTGCGCCGGGCGATATCGTCCGGCAGGCCAATGTTCAGATATTGCAAGGTATCGTTAATATTCATAAAAATAACCTCTTTGTGAATCCTGCTCCCACGGCACGGGCCGCAGGAGCAGGAAAAATCATCCGGCGGGGATCATGCAATCATATGCAGGATCGCACCCATGCCAAGACCAAAAATATTACCAATAGCAGCGCCAAGAACACCCATCAGAACACCGATACCCGCAAAGGAATCGTCATAGGCGCAGGCAATGATCGGCGCAGAAGCGGAACCGCCGATATTGGCGACCGATGCCGTAGAGACCATGCAAAGATCCCAGTGGAAGATCTTGGAGAGGATGTACATACCGACAACGTGGATCGCAAGAACGAACACGCCGTAAACGACCCACATCGGAGCTTCGACCAGCGCATTGAGCGGAGCCTGCGTAGCGAGCAGGGAGACGACGGCGTACAGCAGGACGCTGGAAAGATCTTCAACAGCAGGAAGCTTGCCGAGCGGGGTCATTGCGCAGACCAGACCGAGAACAGTGACGAACAGCGTTGTGCAGGTGCCCTTGTCGAACATGTCAAGGCCGATCTCATTGAGACCGTTATTCATGACAAGGCCGATCTTCTGAGACAGCGCGGAGACGATCAGAGCAAGGCCGATAAGCCAGATCCAGTCGGTAGCTTTGGCCTGCTTTTTCTCGTTGGCGACCTCTGCGTTGGCAGCGGCTGCAACGGCCTCAAGCTTGGAGGTGTCCGCCTTAACGGACTTGTTCCACTTGCCGGCATACTTCACAGCAAAGAGCAGCAGCGCAATCCATACGGAGTAGCAGACGGTGTCGAGCGTAAGAGCGCAGGCGTAAGCGCCGGCATCGACCGGCAGAGCATCCTGCATGGCAGCCATGTTGGCGGAGCCGCCGACCCAGGAAGCGTACAGAGCTGCGGTAGCGCCCCAGATGGTCTCGCCGCCCCCGAGGGATCCCTTGAAGATCGGGAAGCCGACGATGAAGCCGAGCGCAAGAGTGATCGAGCAGCCAAGGAAGATTGCGATCATGCGTCCGGAGAGCTTGGCGATCTTGCGGAAGTCGCAGCGCAGCAGCATGACGAAGATCATTGCATACAGAAGGTTATTCTTCAGTACGCCGTAAGCGGCACTGACGCCTTCGGAATTGTACAGGCCCAGGGTACAGAAGACCATGTTGAGAATATAGATCCATACCAGCGGCGGGACCCAGTTAAAGACTTTCCACTTGGTGTATTTTTCCATTGCCAGCAGCCCGCCGGCCAGGAACATCAGGAATGCGATGAAAGTAAAACCGTTTTCAATAGCAGGTAACATACTTTTCTCCTCCAAAAAATATATTTCTTCTCAGCGGGGCGGTACCTAGACCCGCTGCAAAAGACAAAACAGAAAAAAGCCCAACAAAACCGAGCGTTTTTCAACGCCTGATCTTGCTGGGTTTCACACGCGGCACCACGAGGGAACTCATGGCAGGCGACTGCGAAGCAGCCATATACAGTTATGCGTAATCAGGTTTTGCTTTCCGGCTTGCCCGTCATTGACCGCCAGCGCTTGAGCGCATCGCGGTAAGCGACAAGTACGGCCCGGCGGGACGAGCCGCCGTATCGTCTGTTGAGCGTGTTCTCCAACCACACATCGATCTCCGGAAAAACCTGCCCCACAAAAAGTTTACGCAGGAAAGCCTCCGTCGTGGAAATTGTATGGGTACAGCTGAAATCGAGAACCTCGGACGTCAGGTCGTCGACCTCAAACGCCATATAAAACGTGCCGTAGTTTTTTGTGATGGCGTTGTCTGAATTCGTTCTGGACTCGCCAATGACAAAAACCGAATTGATCTGATTCAAAGAACCGTCCTTCCTTTCACAGGAGAATGCACGGAATGTATAATAATCAAAAACGCCCTGTATCAGCATCATTGGGTGCCTTTATTATAGCGGCCATTGACCGAGTTGTCAACATCTTCTTGCCAAGCCAGATGATTCTGCCGATTTTTGTCGATAACGCACAACAATTCCTTGTCAAGAAATCGCCAAGGCACATAAACTATGGTCAAATCAACGATTATCACCTTCCCCCTTGCAATTGCAGTCTGGACATGGTAGCATAAATATGCTTTTAAAAACTTGATTATCACTGCTGCTTTACTTTGCTTGAGAATGCCACAACGTTCTTCACCGCAAATAAAACCCAGCAAAAGACGTGGATTTATCGCGCCTTTTGCCGGGTTTTTTCTTTTGCAGCAGCCAAGAGAGGTGAGGAGCCGCCGCCATAATACGCCGCGCATTCACAGAATCACACAATATTTGAGGAGGAATTCATCACATGAAGAAAAGACTTTGCTCATTGCTACTTGTCCTCACAATGCTTTCTACGCTTCTGGTCGCGCCGGCTTCCGCCCTTGAGGCAGACGGTTCGACTAGCGCCGGCAACGAGACTTACGTGTATCTCGGCATCAAGGATTACGGCACCGTGGAAGCTGACAGCAAGCCCGACTTTGTCCATCGCTTCTACACCAACGGTGAAGAAGTGCAGTATACCATCGCCAGCAGTGACAATAAGTACGCCGTCCAGAACAAGCTTCAGGAAGGCTATGTCTACGATCTGACGATTGAAGGCGGTGTCGTGACCGACGCCGCCGCTGCCACGGCCGACGCCGAAGGCACGATCGTGTCCATCGACGACTCCACCGTCACCGTTAACGGCGCCGCTGTCAAGTACAGCGCCATCTATGAGATCAGCAACAACGCCGCCGGTGCCACCGCCGTGACCAAAGTGACCGATCTCACCGCGCTTGTCGGCAAGACCGCGAAGGTTTACGGCGACACCGTTTACCTCACCTTTATCGCCGAGCCTTACACCGCTCCCGTCAGCGGCACGCCCGGTGAGCGCACCCTCAAGAACTACCTCCAGACTGCGATGAACCCTGTCGGCACCGCGCTGTACGTTTACGGCGGCAGCTGGGACTGGCAGGATGTGAACTCTTCCAACCAGGCGCTGACCATTGGCCTGCCCCAGAGCTGGATCGACTTCTTCCAGCAGCAGGACGCCAACTACACCTACAAGAACAGTGCCGACCCCGCGCACAGCTACTATCCGCACAACAGCTGGAACCAGTACTACTACGCCGGTGTGGACTGCTCGGCCTATATTGGCTGGACCGTCTACAACGTGATGCACACTGAGAGCACCACCAACGACCTGAGCGACGGCTACGTGATGAGTGCCGTCAAGATGGCCAAGACCTTTGCTGACAAGGGCTGGGGCACCTGGACGCGCGATATCAAGTCCTTCAAGCCCGGCGACATCTTCAGCATGAGCGGCCACGTGTGGACCGTCCTCGGCGTCTGCGACGACGGCTCCATCGTCTTCCTGCACTCCACGCCTTCCGACAGCAAGGCCGGTCAGGGCGGCGGCGGCGTTCAGCTCAGCGCCCTCAACCCCAACAGCGACGACGACAAGAACTGCGAGGCCTACAAGCTCGTCACCAAGTACATGACCAAGTACTACCCCGAGTGGAGCGAGCGCTATGACGCCGTGCTGAGAAGCTACATCTCCTACGCCACCCCTGCCACCGGCACCAAGTACAAAGAGACCTGGTCCGGCAACTTCAGCTGGAACCTCGACGGCACCGGTCTGACCGACCCCGACGGTTACGCTGATATGAGCGCCGCCGAGATCCTTGCCGACCTCTTCGGCGACGCCGAGACGCAGCCCGACACGCCGGTCATCCCGTCTCAGCCCAGCACGCCCGTCCGACCCTCTCAGCCTTCCCAGCCCGAGCAGCCCAGCCAGAAGGGCTTCAACGACGTCAAGCCCGGCGACTACTTCTATGACGCCGTCAACTGGGCCGTCGAGAAGGGCATTACCACCGGCACCAGCGCCACGACCTTCTCCCCCAACGCATCCTGCACCCGCGCTCAGATCGTGACCTTCCTGTGGCGCGCCAGCGGCAGCCCGGAGCCGAAGACTGCCAGCAATCCCTTCACCGACGTTGCAGCCAACGCTTACTACTGCAAGGCTGTTCTGTGGGCTGTTGAAAACGGCATCACTACCGGTACCAGTGCCACGACCTTCTCCCCCGACTCTCCCTGCACCCGCGCTCAGGGTGTGACTTTCCTGTGGCGCGCTAACGGCAGCAAGGCCGCCTCCGCCGCTGCCTCCTTTACCGATGTTGCATCTGACGCCTACTATGCTCCGGCAGTTGCCTGGGCGGCAGAGCAGAACGTCACCGGCGGTGTCGGCAACGGTCTCTTCTCCCCCGACACCACCTGCACCCGTGCTCAGATCGTGAGCATGCTGTATCGCCTTCGGTAAATAATTATCTTTAATAGGCGCTGAGTCATCCCCTCCTACAGCCTGAACGCCGCGGGCAATTGCCGTGGCGTTCAGGCTATCTTATTCTCAAAATTCAGAAAGGACAGTGCGTTTTATGAAATTTTCCAGCAAAGTTGAAAAATGCGGTCTTTCCCCGATGCGCAAGTTCCACCCGTACGCGGTGGCGGCGAAGGCCCGCGGCGTCAACATCTATCACCTCAACATCGGCCAGCCCGACGTACAGACTCCTC
>OGDU01000426.1_pt1 | contig 43111 bp, 48 predicted proteins | sample 1570371 | NCBI WGS metagenome assembly OGDU01 (sample SAMEA2581977, study PRJEB24529) | metagenome | biome: Human gut stool | place: China | collected 2011
GAAATGTATGGGAATGGACATTAGAGTATACTTCTAATAATGGTATTCCTTGTGCTATTATGGGTGGAAATTATGGAGACAATGGTTCAAGTGCTCCTATGAGCGGTTGTAATGGCGGAAACTTTGATTTTGGTGATGTTTATGTTGGATTTCGTATTTCTCTTTATTAATAATATTAGAAAAATGAAAATCGACTTTAAAGTATATAAATTAAATAAATAAGAGGGCATGGAATAACGAATTTCTATGTCCTTTTACCAATTGTCAAATAAAAACTACTCTTAAAGACAATTAACATACAAAAATAGCACAGAAGTTCAAAACTTCTGTGCTATTTTCGTATAAAAAATTAATTTTCCATAGCTTTTTCACAATGGTATTCAAAAATATCCCAAATAATTTTATAAGGGCGTCTAAGTTTAAAGACATTTTCAACAGGGCTATTCTTCAAAGTATACTCAAAGAAAGGTATATCTCTGGTTTCAATGACAGAATAGCTAATTTTAATAGTATCAATATTAGGGATAATGTCGCACAATTTCTGTGCATTATAATTAGTCCCATCAACAAGATACCATTTCGCAAAGTATTCCATTTGTTCAAAAAGCACAGTACGGTCAATGTCAGTTGAATATTCGTGACCGTCCTTTACGTAAATTAATTTAATAATATCTTTCATAAGCTATACCTCCTTATTTTATACCAAAACCAGAGGATAGCTTACAACCTCTGATTTTGCTCAAAGGTTATGTTGCAACTTTGATGCCAATAATTATACCACAAAAATACACAAAATGATAGTTAAAAAAGAAAAAATGTGTTATAATTGTAAGGTATTAAGAATTATGGAGGAAAAAATGATAGATATAGAGAAAGTAGAAAATAAATTTCAAGAATATGTTTCTAAATTTAACAGTAAACAGGGAAGAATAAAACTAAAAATTGACCATATAAAAAGAGTTGCAGAAATAAGCGAAATGTTGGCTAACTATCTAAAATTAAACGAAGAGCAAACAAGATTAGCAAAGGCAATAGGAATATTCCATGACATAGGAAGATTTAAACAAGTAGAAATGTATGATACATTTAGTGATAAAGACTCAATAAATCACGCAGAGCTTGGTGTTAAAATTTTATTTGATGAAAACTTAATAGAAGATTTTGGAATAGAAGAAAAATATAAGAAGATTATTAAACTTGCTATCCTAAACCATAATAAAGATAAAATTGAAGAAGGATTAACAGAGGAAGAAAATCTATTTTGTAAAATTATAAGAGATGCAGATAAATTAGATATTTTTTATGTCCTATGTAATTATGATTTCGAAAGTGCGTTTTGGTATAAGGATTTTAGTTGCAAAGAAATAAGCGATGAAATTATGATACAATGCACTAAATTACATAGATTAAACTATAAAGATATAAAAAACAATGCTGACCAAATTGCAGTTCCTTTTGCTTATGTATATGATTTGAATTTTGATTTTTCATTGAAATATTTAAGAGACAAAAAGTATTTAGATGAATTTACTAGGTTGGTTTGTGAGGGATTCGAATCTGAAAAAGTTCATAAACAGGTAAAAGAGTTGTTAGAGTGTGTTAATTTGTATATGGAAAAAGAATAAAGATATGGAAATAAATGATAATTTATAGAATTAGGAGGAAATGATGGATAGTAGAGAAAATACTGAAAGATTGGGCATTTATAAATGTGGAGAAATATTTGAAAAAATGGGATTTATATTTCGAGAGCAAAAAGATTGTGATTATGGAATAGATGCTATAATAGAGAGAAAGGATGAGAAGTATCCTTCAGGAAAATTAATAGCTGTTCAGATAAAATCGGGAGATTCATATTTCAAAGAAATGAAGGAAGATAAAGTAGTATTTCGAGGGGAAAACAAGCATTATAATTATTGGTTAAATCATTCTCTTCCAGTTATTATTGTTCTTTATTCACCATCAAGTGATAAGTGTATATGGGAGGTTTTTAATGAGCAAAAAGTTGAAAAAAATGAAAAAGGATGTAAAATTAATATTCCATATAATCAAAAACTAGAAGATTCAAAGGAGCAACTGCAAGAATTAGCTGATAATCAGAGTGAGTATGAAAGACGTTGGAACTCATTAGTAGTAGCTAAAGGATGGATGCTAGAAACTATAAGACAGGGAGAGAGTATTTTAGAGGTTCAAGAATGGATAAATAAATCTTCAGGGAGAGGAAATTTCATTCTCAAAGTAGAAGAAGATGGAGAAGAAAAAACATTATTTGAAAGGGAAATGTTTGGTTTTGGAATTAGAGAATATGGGCAAGTAATTCAAGACATTTTCCCTTGGGCAGATGTAAAAATAGATGAAGAATTTTATGAAGAAAATATGGATGAATGTAGTTATTATAGAAGTAAACGTACTAAAAGAGATTTAGCAACTATGTTTGGTAAAAGCGGAGATGAGCTTTTAAAGTATAGTGATATTCCACCAAAAATTTATCCATATAAAAATGGAGCAGGAGAAGTTGACTTCTATAGATTAAAGCTAACATTAAACCAAATTGGAAAATCTTTTATTGATATGGAGCACTTTTTAGAAACAGGAAAATGTTATTTTATTGATAAAATTACGGTGTGAATAGATTTACTTAATTACAATTTATAAAAAGGGAGTGATAAAATTATGAATATGTATCAAAAAAGAAAAGCAAGACAGGAAAAAGAAGAAAATAATAGTAGTGAAAAGAGTTTTTCTAAGACTTCGATCAACTGGTACCCAGGCCACATGGCCAAAACCAGAAAACAAATAGCAGAAGATTTAAAACTAATAGATGTAGTAATAGAAATACTAGATAGCAGAATACCAATATCAAGTAGAAACCCAGACATAGCAAACCTAACTAGTGGAAAAGACAAAATAATAATACTAAACAAAAGTGATTTAGCAGACAAAAAACAAAACGAATTATGGGTACAATATTTCAAAGAAAAAGGACAACCAGCAATACTTGCAAACTGTAACGAGGGAAAAGGAATAAATGAAATCCTAAGAGCAACAGAAAAAATAAAGCAAGCAGAAATGGAAGAATATGCCGAAAAAGGAAGAACGGGAAGAAAAATAAGAGCAATGGTACTAGGAATACCAAATGTACGGAAAGTCATCATTTATAAACAGAGTTGCAAAAAACAGTAGACTAGAAGTTGGAAATAAACCAGGAGTAACAAAAAGAAAACAATGGATTAGAGTAAATGAAAAAATAGAATTATTAGATACGCCAGGAGTATTATGGCCAAAATTCGAAAATGAGCAAGTAGCTTTAAATCTATCATTTACAGGAACAATAAAAGATGATGTATTAGAGCAAACAGAGGTGGCATATCAGCTTTTAAAGCTTTTATTGGAAGAATATAGAAAAAATGTTGTGGAAAGATATAAAATATCAGAAGAATATATAGAAAAAATACTAAACAGAGAAGAGCCAGAAAACTTTAATATATATGAAATTATGCAACAAATAGGTAAAAAAAGAGGATGCATAATATCTGGTGGAGAAATAGATGATGAAAAAACAGCGAAAATAATTTTAGATGATTTTAGAAGCGGTAAATTAGGAAATATAACACTTGAAAAAGCAGAAAGGATGTAAAATTTGAATATAGAAGAATTTATACCAATAAAAAAAGAAGAATCAGAAATAAATCAAATGTCACCACTTGTATGGGCTTATGTGGGGGATTGTGTATATGAATTATATATTAGAACATATTTAGTAGATAACACAAGTTTAAAGCCACACAAATTACATATAGAATCAATAAAATATGTAAAAGCAGGAGCACAAGCAAAATTTTTAGAGAATTTTTATGAGGATTTAACAGATGATGAAAAAGACATTGTAAGAAGAGGCAGAAATGCTAATAATCATCATTTACCTAAAAATTCGAATGTGCAGGAATATATGTATTCTACTGCATTTGAGGGATTGATTGGATATTTGTATTTGTGTAAGAAGTATGATAGAGTTAAGGAAATAATTGAAAAATATATTTTGTAAAATTTCTGATTGGGGACGGTTCTTTTTCCGAAAAAGAACCGTCCCCAATCAGAAATTTTTGCATAAACTTAGGATAAAATAATACAATTATATTAATAATAGTATTAGGAGGAATATGATGAAAAACAGATATCTAGTTTTAGGTGGAGATTTAAGAAATGTTAAGCTAGCAGGTATGCTTGCAGATGATGGAAATAGAGTTTATTCATTTGGTCAAGATAGGTCTGATGAGATTTTAGATGATGGTAGAATTGAAAAATGTACATCTTTAAAAACAGCGATGGAAAAAGCTCAGGTTATAATAGGTCCAGTGCCGTTTTCAAGTAATGAAGATTTTATAAATGCACCATTTGCACATGATAAGATAATGATAGATGATTTGATGAAAACAAATAAAGGCAAAATTTTTATTAGTGGTAGTATTAAGGATAATTTGAGGAAACAACTTGATGAAAAATATATGGAAGTTATTGATATTATGAAAAGAGACGACTTGGCTATTTTAAATACAATAGCAACAGCGGAAGGCACAATTGAAGTAGCTATAAAAAATACTGATAAAATTTTACAAGGAAGTAGAGTGCTTATATTAGGATTTGGAAGGGTTGGAAAAATAGTTGCCAATAAATTTAGCAAGATGTCGGCTATAGTTACTTGTGCAGCAAGAAAAGTTTCGGATTTGGCGTGGATTAAAGCGTATGGTTATAATAGTTTGAATATTAATGATATGTTATATGATTTAAAAGAATTTGATATTATTATAAATACAGTTCCTCAAACTATTTTAAGGGAAAGGGAATTGAAACATATAGATGCAGAAGCATTACTTATAGATTTAGCTTCAAGCCCAGGTGGAATTGACGGAAAAATGGCTAAAAGTATGGGACTTAATTTTATATGGGCATTGGCACTTCCAGGTAGAATTGCACCAAGTTCATCTGCTAAATTTATCAAAGATACGGTTTATACTATAATAGAAGAAATGTCGAAACGTGTCGAATAACGCGATGAAAACTGGAAAAAATTTCCAAAAATATATAGACAAAATTGCCTAAAAGTTGTAAAATACAAAATGTAAAAGTTGCAACAAAAAAATTAAAATTATAGGAGGCAAAGAAGAATGGAAGTTCTTAAAATTTCATCAAAATCAAACCCAAATTCAGTAGCAGGAGCTATTGCAGGTTTGATAAAAGAATCACAAAAAGCAGAAATGCAAGCAATCGGAGCAGGAGCTCTAAACCAAGCAGTAAAGGCAGTAGCAATTGCAAGAGGATTTGTAGCACCAGCGGGAGTTGATCTTGTTTGCATACCAGCATTCGCAGAAGTTGAGGTAGAAGGAGAAGATAGAACTGGTATAAAACTTATTGTTGAATCTAGAAAATAAAATATTTTAATAGGAATTATTATGAATTGAAAGAAGCATTTGTCATATTTGGCAAATGCTTCTTTAGTTTGTTAAAATTACTTCGTTTTCGACAAAATTCCCCTTGACAATCGCAAATTTTACTATATAATTACAAATATAGTTTATAATTTAGATAAAAATAGAAGAGGTGCCTATGAAGAATAACATTTTTGGATATGTATTTGTTTTATTCATAATAGTTATAATGGGTTTTGCAATATATAGAGTAAAAATTCAAAACGGAGATAAAAATACAGAAAATGGTAGTAGCGGAACAAGTAGTAATCAAGAAATTCAAAAAGGAAAAGAAATAACATTAGGAGTATCAGAATTTGATAATATAAACCCAATAATTACTTCAAATAGAAGAGTTCAAGATATAGATAGATTAATATATGAACCACTTGTAAATATAACAGAAGACTATAATATAGAATACACTTTAGCTCAAGAATGTGCCAAAAATTCAAACAACATTTATATAATAAAATTAAGACAAGGTGTAAAATGGTCAGATGGAAGCAAATTTACGAGTGATGACGTAAAATATACAATAGATAAATTAAAAGAAAATGAAAATTCGGTATATGCTTCAAATGTTAGTCCTATAAAGGAAGTTGATATAATAGATAATTACACATTAAGAGTAATACTATCACAAGATGTAAATAATTTTGAGTACTATCTAAATTTCCCAATACTAAGCAGTAGTTACTATTTAGACACAGATTTCTGGAATACAGATAAAAATAAAGCTCCAATAACAACAGGTCAATATAAAATTTCCGAGGTAAATAATAACACAATTGTACTAGAAAAAAATCAAAGTTGGTGGAATGCAAAAAAAGATACAACAATAATTGAAAAAATTACAATAAATTTATATTCAACTGCAGCAGAACTTTATAATGCATTTAAAATGGGAAGTATAGATTTAATATCAACAGAAAATGGCTCGTATCAAGATTATATAGGAACAATAGGATATGATGTAACAGAAATTGAAGGAAGAGAATTTATATTTTTAGCATTAAATACGCAAAGCTCGAATTTATCAGACGTAAATGTTAGGAAAGCTATAAGAGCAGCACTAGATAAAGATAGAGTTATTTCAAATTCATTCGGAAATATGTATAAATCCACAAATTTCGTTTTAAATACAGGAAGTTATTTAGTAAACACACAAGAAGAAAATTTTTATAATGTAGACGAAAAAAGTAATTTATTGTCATCAGCTGGATGGGAATTTAAGAATGGAATTTGGCAAAAAATAGAAAATTATAAAGCAAAAGCATTAGAACTAAATTTAGTTGTAAGAGCAAGTGATGGAACAAGAAGAAGAGCTGCAGAAGATATAAAAAGCCAATTAGGCGAACAAGGTATTATTGTTAATATAATATATGCAGACGATTCTAGTTATAATTCATATTTGAATAATATAAATTACGATATGATGCTTGGAAGTATAAAACAACCAATAGCACCAGATTTATCAACATATTTTGGATATAACAATTTAGCAAAATTTAGTAATTCAGAAATTGATGATATAATGAATGTAGCAAAAAATTCGACAGATAGTAATGAATTAAAATCAAAGTATCAAAGATTATATGAAATTTACAATGACGAAGTACCATATATTGGAATTGCAAGAAATAAGATTATAGCAGTAAAAAATACAGAACTTGTTGGAGATGTAAAAGCAAACTGGTATAGTATGTTTTACAATATAAAAGAATGGTATACTTCAAAATAAAAATAAAAAGTTTTAAAAAAGTATTGACAAAAAAATGTTTGCTGTATATAATAACCACAGCAAACAGAAATTTGCAAAAATAAGGAGGAAAAATAAATGGCAGAAAATAATGAAAGAAAAAAAGCATTAGATGTTGCATTAAGCCAAATAGAAAAACAATTTGGAAAAGGCTCAGTAATGAGACTTGGAGATTATAAAGCAATGGAAATAGAATCAATTCCAACTGGTTCACTAAGCCTAGACATAGCTTTAGGAATAGGTGGATTACCAAGAGGAAGAATAATAGAAATATATGGACCTGAATCATCAGGAAAAACAACACTAGCATTATCAGTAGTAGCAGAAGCACAAAAACTAGGAGGAGAAGCAGCATTTATAGATGCAGAACACGCTTTAGACCCAGTACATGCTAAAAAATTGGGTGTAGATATAGATAACCTAATAGTATCACAACCAGATACAGGAGAACAAGCACTAGAAATAACAGAAAGTTTAGTAAGAAGTGGAGCAATAGATGTAGTAGTAGTAGACTCAGTAGCAGCCCTAGTTCCAAAAGCAGAAATAGATGGAGATATGGGAGATTCTCACATGGGACTTCAAGCAAGACTTATGTCACAAGCACTTCGTAAACTAGCTGGAGCAATAAACAAATCAAAAACAGTACTAATATTTATAAACCAATTAAGAGAAAAAATAGGAGTAATGTTTGGGAATCCAGAAACAACAACAGGTGGACGTGCATTAAAATTCTATTCATCTGTAAGACTAGATATAAGAAGAATAGAACAAATAAAACAAAATGGAGAAGTAACAGGACACAGAGTAAGAGTAAAAGTTGTAAAAAACAAAGTTGCACCACCATTTAGAGAAGCAGAATTTGATTTAGTTTACAATGAAGGAATATCTAAAGTAGGAAATATAGTAGATATGGCTGTAAACCTAGACATAATAGTGAAAAGCGGTTCATGGTTTAGCTACAAAGGTGAAAAGATTTGCCAAGGTAGAGAAAATGTTAAAAAATATTTAACAGATAATCCAGATATGATGGCTGAAATCGAAAAGAAAGTAAGAGACAATTTCGAAAAAGCATTTGAACAAAGTTTAGGCGAAGAAATACCTGAAGATGATGACGATGATGTAGAAGAATAAAATTAAATAAGGGGCAATCAAAAAGAGTTGTGGTAACTCTTTTTGGTTGTCATATTTTTTGTTTAAAATATTGACACGTATGAAAAATACGTATATAATATAGGGAGGTTGGTAATAATAATGAAAGGATATTCACCAAAAGAAGTAATAAAAATATTACAAAAAAATAATTGATACGAAAAACGTGTAAGAGGAAGTCACCATATTTTTGCAAATAAAGATAATTCAAAAATAGTAGTAGTACCAACAAGTAAGAAAATTGTACCAATTGGAACATTAAAAAATATAGAAAAACAGTCAGATATAAAATTTGAATAGGAGGTATTATTAAATGAAAAATGATAGTTATGAATTTGTAGCAGTTTTGGATTATGCAGAAGATGGAATTAATATAACATTTCCAGATATTCCAGAAGCAATATCTTGTGCAGATACAACTAAAGAAGCAATGAAAAATGCAGAAGAAGTTTTAGGATTGGTGTTGTACGATATGGAATATGACAATAAAAAAATACCAGAAGCAACATCATTGGAAAATGTTAAAATACAAGGAAATCAAAAGGCTATACCAGTATCTGTATGGATGCCGTTAGTAAGAAATGAATTGGATGAGCAGGCAGTAAAAAAGACATTAACAATTCCACAATGGTTGAATAAGATGGCAGAATCAAAAAATGTTAATTTTTCTAGACTTTTACAAACAGCCTTAAAGGAATATTTAGGAGTAGGAAAATATTTACATAAAATATTGACAGGAAATAAAAAAAGTTATATACGAATGAACAGTACAGCAAAATGTACTCTGAATAGATTCCCTTTTTACATTTTCTTAATTAAGGAGGCGAGGTCATGTCTGGAAAAGCTTTAGATTATTCCTCAAGGGAGTATGATGATTTGTTACGTCAAGCAAGAAGGATAGGATGGAATGATGATGAGGTAAGTAGCGAAGAACGAAAAAAGCAGCAGGACGACTTTGATAGAAGTTTGGATCAAAGATTTGATTCTAGCGATGAAAATGTTCAAAGAATAAAAAGAGCAGCTAGAGGAGAGTATTAATAAACAACTTATAAATAAAAGGGAATAAATTCAAAGAACCAGGTTTACTTAACCTGGTTCTTTCGAAAAAATGAAAGGGAAAGAAAAATGAATACGTATTTAACAATAGATGAGCAAGATGAGAAATATATAATTAATGTTGAAATTAGTGATAGTGAGAAAATAGATAGAAATAAACTAAATAAAACGATTAAACAGATATCTAAATTTATAAAGAAAAACGATAAAAAAAGAAAAGATGTTATAATAAATACAAATTTAGATTTGGAAAAAGACGAGAAAGAAAATGGTCAAATGTTAACATTAATTTCGGCATTAAATGCCTGCAAAATAAGAAAGAAAAAGAAAAGAATAGAATATATTTATATGTCAGCATGTAAATATTTAGACAATGAATTTATAAATAATAATATATGTGAATTTTCAAATGATATATGCTTAGGAAAGAAAAAATATAATATGAAAAACGGATGTTGTCACGAATATAAAATGAAAAATATATTATATCCAAAAGACATACAGTTATGCAAGTATCAAAAGGATAAACATTGCACGGCAGATTGTTTAGGATGCAAAGTATATGTATGTGATGAGGTGAAGAAAAAAGGTTATAAATATACATACTATAATGTTCCTTTAATTAGATATTTTTTCAATGCTAAGCAAAAAATAATAATCAGATGCTCATTATTTAAAAATAAGGAGCAGATTTTAAAAAAATTATATTTTTTCAACTTTTAAAGATTATTTGCTTGCAAAAGCAAATAAAATGTGCTAATATATAAAACATAAAAATAAAACAAAAACAAAATTAAGGACACAATAAATAATACAATATCTTCTAGAGAGCTTTGCAAAAGCTGAAAGCAAAGTAAGTAAAAATTATTTTGGCTTTAAGCCATAAGAAACTAAAATTCTTAATTATCACCTTAATAGTTGCATAGCAGAAATAACAGTAAGTTATGCCGTAATTCTTGCGTTAAAAGAAAACAAAGAGAGTAACAAAAATAAAGAATATAAAAAGGGTTACTAACTTAGGTGGTACCGCGGAAACAATCCATTTCGTCCTAATTAAGGAGAATGGATTGTTTTTATTTTAGACGTAAAAAGACCCAGTCAAAATGGGAGCAAAAAGACCCGGTCCTAATGACCCTGCCGCAAAAAGACCCGGTCCCAATGCGCCCAAATGAGTTAGGAGGTAGTAATATGAACGAACTAAAAATTAATGGAATTTACAAACACTTCAAAGGAGACTACTACTTAGTAGAAGGAATAGCAAAATATTCTGAAACAAAAGAAGAAATGGTACTATACAGAAAACTATATGAAGATGGTGGTTTATGGGTAAGACCAAAAGAAATGTTTTTATCAGAAGTTGACCACGAAAAATATCCAAATGTTAAGCAAAAATACAGATTTGAATTACAAAATATAGAAAGTGTAGCAAAAAATTTTTAAAAGTAAAAAAGGAGTGAAAAGATATGTACAAAAAAGTAGAATTACCAAAAGAAGGCTATGTTTGTATGGAAAAAGAAGTAGCTGAGCTATGGAAAGAAAAAGACATAGTAAAAAAGAATTTTAACAAAAATGAGGGAAAGAAATATTTCATGTTTTATGATGGACCTCCAACAGCAAATGGAATGCCACACGTAGGACATATAGAAACAAGAGTAATGAAAGACATAATTCCAAGATACAAAGTAATGAAAGGATATTATGTGCCACGTAAAGCTGGATGGGATACACATGGACTTCCAGTAGAACTTGAAATTGAAAAGAAACTTGGAATTTCAGGAAAAGAACAAATTGAAGATTATGGTGTAGAAAAATTTGTTAAAGAATGTAAAGACAGTGTTTTCCAATATGTTCATATTTGGGAAAAAATGACTAACCAAGTTGGATATTGGGTAGATATGGAACACCCTTATGTTACATATCATAATGATTATATAGAATCTGTTTGGTGGGCATTAAAAGAGTTATGGAAAAAAGGTTTATTATATGAAGGACATAAAGTAATGCCATATTGCCCAAGATGTGGTACAGCACTTTCTTCACACGAAGTTGCACAAGGATATAAAGATGTAAAAGATTTAACTTGTATTGCTAAATTTAAGGTAAAAGGAAAAGAAAATACATACATTTTAGCTTGGACAACAACACCTTGGACACTTCCATCAAACTTAGCATTATGTGTAAATAAATCATATATATATGCAGAAGTTAAAGTAAATGCTGGAACAGAGGAAGAACCAAAATATGAAAACTATATTTTAGCAAAAGACTTAATTTCAGCTGTATTAAAAGATAAAGAATATGAACTAGTAAAAGAATTTAAGGGTGAAGAATTACTAGGAACAGAGTATGAACAATTAATGCCATTTGCAAAACCAGAAGGAAAAGCATTCGTTGTAATTCATGGTGATTATGTAACATTAACAGATGGTACTGGTATAGTACATATTGCACCTGCTTATGGTGAAGATGATAGTTTAGTTGCAAAACAAAATGGTATAGCATTTGTAAACTTAGTAGATAAATCAGGAAAATTTGTAAAAGAAGTTGAGCCTTGGGCAGGAAGATTTGTAAGAGATTGCAATGAAGATATTTGCAAATGGTTAAATGAACAAAACAAATTATTCTCTAAGGAAAAACATTTACACTCATATCCACATTGTTGGAGATGTGACACACCACTTCTTTATTATCCAAAAGAAAGCTGGTTTGTAAAAATGTCAAGTCTAAGAGATGAGCTAGTTGCCAATAACAATAAAGTAAATTGGTATCCAGATACAATCCGTACAGGAAGATTTGGAAAATTCTTAGAGAATGTTATTGACTGGGGAATCTCAAGAGACAGATATTGGGGAACACCACTTCCAGTTTGGAAATGTGACTGTGGACACCTAGAATGTATTGGTTCTATTGAAGAATTAAAAGAAAAGGCTGTAAATTGCCCAGACGATATAGAATTACACAAACCTTATATAGATAATGTTCATTTAAAATGCCCAGATTGTGGTAAAGAAATGACAAGATTCAAAGAAGTTATAGACTGTTGGTTTGACTCTGGTTCAATGCCATTTGCACAATTACATTATCCATTTGAAAATAAAGACCTATTTGAAAAAGAATTCCCAGCAGGATTTATTTCAGAAGCGGTTGACCAAACAAGAGGATGGTTCTATACTCTAACTGCAATTGGAACTGCGTTATTTGGAAGATCACCATTTGAAAACTGTATAGTTTTAGGTCACGTTTTAGATGGCAAAGGTCAAAAGATGTCTAAATCTAAGAAAAATGGAGTAGACCCATTCCTACTATTAGACACAGTAGGAGCAGATGCAACTCGTTGGCATTTCTATACGTGTTCAGCACCATGGCTACCAACAAGATTATCTTTAGAAAATGTACAAGAAACTCAAAGAGGATTTTTAGCAACATTATGGAATGTATATTCATTCTATGTTTTATATGCGGAAATAGACAAATTTAATCCATTAAATTATAAAGATTTCAAATCAGAAAATGTAATGGACAAATGGATAATTTCTGAGTTAAACACATTAGTAAAAGAAGTGGACGAAAAACTAGAAAAATATGACATAACAGGAAGCGCAAATCAAATAGAAGCATTTACAGACAGACTTTCAAATTGGTATGTACGTAGAAATCGTGAAAGATTCTGGGGAACAGAATTAACTGATGATAAAATTGGAGCTTATGTTACATTATACAGAGTACTAGTTACATTAAGCAAAATTTCAGCACCATTTATCCCATTTATGACTGAAGAAATTTACCAAAACTTAGTTGTAGGATTGGATAAAAATGCAGAAGAAAGTATCCATTTATGCTCATGGCCAGAAGTAAATGAAACAGAAGTTGATAAAAAATTAGAGGAAGAAATGGACTTAGCTTACACAATAGTAAAACTAGGAAGAAGCGCAAGAAATTCTGTAAATATCAAAAACAGACAACCATTATCTAAAATGCTTATATCTGTTAAAAATCTTCCAGAATACTATAGTGATATAGTAAAAGAAGAGCTAAATGTAAAAGAAGTTGTTTTAGGTGCAGATATGAAAAATTATGTTGATTTTGAGATAAAACCAAATCTTCCTGTACTTGGAAAAGAATATGGAAGACTAATACCTCAAATTAAACAAAAAATAGCAGAATTTAACCAAATGGAACTAGCAACTAAAGTTGAAGCTGGAAACATCGAATATATTGAAATAGGTGAAGTTCAAATACCTTTATCAAAAGACAACTTATTAGTAACAATGCAAGGAAAAGATGGTTTTGCATTTAGCGGAACAGGTGAAATTGGTGTTGTTATTGAAACTGAAATTACACCTGAATTAAGAGAAGAAGGATATTTAAGAGAAATCTTGTCTAAAGTTCAGAATATGAGAAAAGACAGTGGTTTTGAGGTTATGGATAATATTAATCTTTATGTTGGTGGAAATGAAACTTTAGAGGCTGTTGTTAAAAAATATGAGGATATTATTAAACATGATACTTTGGCTAAAGATGTTTTGTATAATGTGGATGGAAAAGAATATGTTTCAACTCCTATTAATGGTGAAAATTTGAATATTTTTGTTGAGGTCGTAAAATAAGATTTTTGGAAGTATGTGAGATTTTAAATTTCACATACTTTTTTTGAAAAATTCAAGACAAATTAGAAAAAATATGGTATTATTTTGGTGAAAGTGAAAGGAGAAAAAGTATGGGAAAAATATTAAAAATAAGAGAAATAGGAGACCCAGTTTTAAGTAAAAAATCATCAGAAATAGATGTAAGAAATATTAATAGTGAAGTAATAGATATTATAGAAGATTTAAAAGCAACATTAGAATTTGGAACAGGATTAGGAATTGCAGCTCCTCAAATAGGAATAAATAAAAGAATAATAGTTATTGGAGCTAAAAAGGAAAATATAAAATATAATGATCCAGAAGAAATTCCAATTACAGCAATGATAAATCCAACATGGAAAAAATTATCTGATGAGACTGATATTCAATTTGAGGGATGCATGAGTATTCCGATTATAAGAGGGAAAGTAGAACGATATAAAAGAATAGAGCTTACTTATTATGATGAAAAAGGGAATAAAGTAACAAAACAGGTAAAAGGTTTTTTTGCTAGGCTTATTCAACATGAGTGTGACCATTTGGACGGTGTGAATTTTATAGAAAAAGTGGTTGATAAAGGCTTTGCAACTAAGGAAAATATAGAAAAATATAATTTAAGGAATTGATTTGCCCGGGAAAGTAAATATATGAAATTTAAAAATTCGTATACTTTTTTGAAAAATGAATAATGTATTGACAAAATCACACAATAATAATATAATGTAATACAAAAGGAGGCGATTTGTATGGCTCAAGCAAATTTAAGTGTTAGAATAGATGAAAATGATAAAAAAAGTTTTGAAGTTTTTTGTAATGAAACAGGAATGAATGTATCTGTTGCAATAAATATGTTTATAAAAACAGTATTAAGAGAACACAAATTACCATTTGAAATAAAAGCAGACCCATTTTATTCTAAAAGCAATATGAGTTATTTGGAAAATATTGTTAAGGACATAAATGATGGAGTAGCAAAACTAGAAGAACATGATTTAATAGAGGATGATGAATAAAATGAAATTATTGTGGGACGAACGAGCATGGGACGATTATTGTTATTGGCAGATGCAAGACAAAAAAACATTAAAGAGAATAAATATGATATTAAAAGATATACAAAGAAATTCTTTTGAGGGAATTGGAAAGCCAGAACCTCTAAAAGAAAATTTGACCGGATATTGGAGTAGAAGAATTGATGATACAAATAGAATTGTATATACAATAAAAGAACGGAAAAATAATTATAGTAGCTTGTAAGGGGCATTATGAAAAATGAAAATGTTATTTTTAAGTATGTGAGATTTTAAATTTCACATACTTTTTTGGGGAAAATTCAAGACAAATGGGGAAAAATATGGTATTATTTTAGTGAAAAAGTGGCTGATAATTGATTTGTTGCTAAGGAAAATATAATTTAAAGGTGTGATTATGTTATGGATAAAATAATTGTTGAAGTGGGTTCTACCTGTACAAAAGTAGATAGGTATAATGGAGAAAAAATAGAAAAGTTAGAAGGCAAAACGATTCAATTAAAAAAACACTATAATGAAAACAAAAAATTAAAAGAAGAAGATGTAAAAACATTAATTCAAAGCATAAATGAATTAAAGACGATATCTAAAGATATTTATGTATGTGGTACAAGTATATTTAGAAGTTTAAAAGAATCAGAAAAAGAATACTTTTTGGAAAGATTTAAAAAAGAGACTGGATACGACTTTAATAGTATTTCACAAGAAAAAGAAAATGAACTAACAGTTTTAGGAACAACAAGATTTGTAAAAGGCAAAGTATGTGTATTTATTGGCGGAGGAGGCTCTACAGAGATTTCAATATTTGATAAAAAAATAATAGAAAGCACAAACACAAAAGTTGGTGTTATTGATGTCATGGAACAATTTCCGGATTTAGCAAATGAATTTGCGACAACAAGTTTAGAAACGGTAAAAACATATATAAGAGAAAGATTAATTTTACCAAAAGAAAAGGCAGATATATTAATATTAGCAGGAGGAGGACACGAAAAATTTGCAAGGAAATCTGGAATAAAGTATGAAAAAAATATCTTATATGAAGATATGTCATCTCCGATAATGATGGATATAGAAACAAGAAAAAATGAAACTGAAAGATATTTCAAATCCATTTCGTTAGATAAAATTAAAAATAGAGAAAAAGACCAAGATTGGTGGTATGCAACAAGGGCAATGTGTGCATTTACATTAGTTGTTGCAGAAGAAATTGGGACTAAATATATTATACCTACAGATATAGCAATGGTATATGGAATTTTAGAAAGCTTAAAGTAAAAGAAATAGGAGGAAATATGGAAGAGTATTTTGATGTATTAAATAATAAAGGTGACTATACCGGAAAAATAGAAAGCAGGGAAAAATGTCATAAAGAAGGATTATGGCATAAAGCAGTTGCAGTATTTGTAATAAATTCAAAAGGGCAAGTATTATTACAAAGAAGAAGTCCAAATAAGAAGATGTGGCCAAACATGTGGGATATAACAGCAGGAGGTCATGTTTTATCCGGAGAATTTGGATTTCAATCTATAATTAGGGAATGTAAAGAAGAGATAGGTATCATTTTAGACAAAAGAGATATTACATTTATTGGATGCTCAATATCAACAAATATAAAGGGAGATATTATAAATAATCATTTCAATGAGTATTATATTGCAAAAAAAGAAATTGATTTAAATTCACTAAAACTACAAAGGGAAGAAGTATCAGAAGTAAAGTGGATGGATAAAGAAGAAATTATAAATAGAATCAAAGAAAATTACAATGGAATAACTGATAAAGAAGGCTGCTGGGAATATCTGATTAAGTATTATGAATGGGCAGAAGATAATTTAGTTTAGGGGGAAAAAATGGAAAGAAAACACGCAATTATAATTATAAAAAATGAGAAAAATAAATATTTACAATACTATGACAATAGATGGGAAAGCTATTTATTTCCTAATTGTAAGATAAATGATAAAACAGATTATGATAAAATAAAAGAAAAAATTTTCGGAAAATATGGAATAAAAATAAACAATATAAATTACAAAATGGAAAAGGTTCACACTAAATTTTCAGAAAGCGACAAAATTCAAAAAACATATCATCACTATTTTTATAAATGTAAAATTGAAAAAGAATTTGAAAATAGAAAAATACAATTCAAGTGGTATTCAATGGAGGAACTTCTAGGAGATGAAAGAATACAAATGGTTAATTCAGATATTGTGGAATATGTAAAAGAATGTGATAGTAAGAATAACAGTTAAAAACAATATAAAAATCGAAAATAAGGAGAGACAAAATGATAAAGAGAATAATATTTGACTTAGATAACACACTAATAATGTGGAAAGACGAATACGAAAAAGCAGCAGATATAGCTTTAAACACAATAAATTATCCCAAGACAAATGATTTATACAAAAAAATAAATGAAGTAGAATCAGAATATGAGGAAGGAAAAACAAAGTTCGACCAAAAAGAAGTAATCGATTACTTAAATGAAAAACTAAATCTACATTTGCCATACAAATTTATGGATATATGGTTAGAAAATATAGGAAGGATAGCAGTACCTAAAGAATATCCAAAGGAAGATTTTGAAACACTAGAGTATTTATCTAAAAAATATGAATTAGTTATACTTACAAATTGGTTTATCGAATGTCAAATAAAAAGACTTGAAAATATAGGAATATGTAAATTTTTTACTGAATTTTATGGAGCTGAACAATGTGCAAAACCATATAAAGAAAGCTTTGAGCAAGCGGCGGGAAAATTTCAAATGGATGAAATTGCTGCGATTGGAGATAGCCTTAAGATTGATATAAAAGGTGCATTAGATGCAGGGATAGAAAAAGTTGTTTGGAGAGATATAAAAAATAAAGAGGCTAAAGATAAAGTAGAATTAGAAGGAATTTATGTGATAAAAGAATTAAAACAACTAAAAGAAATTTTTTAATTACATAGGAGATAAGGAAAAATATGGAATTAAAAATAGAAGATTTAAGTTTAGAAGAAAAAATTGGTCAAATGATTATTGTTGGAATAGATGGAAACAAAATTACAGAAAGAACCAAAAAAATAATATTAAAATATAAAATAGGCGGAATTATTCTTTACAGAAAAAATTTCAAATCCTATGAAGAAATGGTAAAATTAATAAAGGATTTAAAAGAATTAAATAGTCAAAACAAAATACCGCTTTTTATTTCAATTGACCAAGAAGGTGGACGAGTTAATCGTATGCCAAAAGAATTTTTAAATTTGCCAGTAGCAAACCTAATTGCAACCAAAATGGGAGAAGAAGGAGTAAAGAAAGCTGCAAGCATTATAAGTGAAATTTTATCAAAAGCGGGATTTAATATGAACTTTGCACCTGTGCTTGATTTGAAAAGATTTGATACAAAAGTAATTGGAGATAGAAGTTTCTGTAAAGATTATAAAAAGGTAAGTAAATATGGACTAATTCAAATAAATGAATATAAAGCACAAAATATAATAGCAGTTGCCAAACATTTTCCAGGACATGGAGCAACAAAAGGAGATTCTCATTTTATGCTTCCTAGAATAAAATTGGGTATGGAAACTTTAGAAAAAGAAGATATGAAACCATTTGAAAATGCAATAAATGAAGGGATAGATGGCATATTGATAGGACACTTAAAAATAAGAGGTTTGTTCGATAAAAATCCATGTTCAATGTCAAGAAAATTTATAACAAAATATTTAAGAAAAAAATATCATTATAGAGGTCTTGTAATATCTGACGATTTAAAAATGAAAGCTATTAAATATAGATATGGAACTGTAAATGCATTAGTTAAATCGTTTGAGGCTGGAAATGATATAAGCATAATGAGATTTAATGAAAAGGATGAAGAAAAGGCAATTTTGAAAATTTATGAAATGGTAAATTGTGGAAGTTTAAATAAATACAAAATAAATATGAGTGTGAAAAGAATAATAAATATTAAAGAAAAATATGGAATAAAAGATAGTATTGATTATGATGGGAAAATTGATATAGAGGAAATTAATAAGAGAATAAATGAAATTAGAAAAATATGTTTGAATTAATAATATTGCTGATAAAAATCGCTATTATATGGCGATTTTTTTGTGCAAAAATATAAAATATTTACTACTATAATGTAGATTTTTACCCCAAAATATGATATACTTCTTAAACAAAAAGAGCAAAAAGAAAGGAAAATCAAAATGAACACAAACCAAGAAATCGAAAATCAAAAACAATATATGGAAAAAGTAAAAAATATAATAAAAGACAAAAAACTAAAATACACAATACTAACAATGGGATGCCAGCTAAACGAAAATGACTCTGAAAAAATATGTGGAATGCTAGAACAAATGGGATATACAAAAACAGAAGATATGAAAGAAGCAAATCTTGCAATATTTAACACATGTTGTGTAAGAGAAAATGCAGAAGAAAGATTATTTGGAAAAGTAGGAGAGCTAAAAAATCTAAAAGAAAAAAATAATCTAATAATAGCAATTGGTGGATGTATGATGCAAGAAGAACACATCCTAGAAAAAATAAAAAGGTCATTTCATTATGTAGATATAGTATTTGGAACACATACATTACATAAATTGCCACAAGATTTATATTCAGTACTAGAAAATCAAAAAAGAGTTCAAGACGTAATAGACGTAGATGGTAGTGTTTATGAAGATTTGCCTATAAGTAGAAACAGTAAAACACAAGGCTCTGTTACCATAATGTATGGATGTAATAACTTCTGCAGCTATTGCATAGTACCTTATGTAAGAGGTAGAGAAAGAAGCAGAAAACCAAAAGATATAATAAAAGAAGTAAAAGAATTAGCAAACCAAGGATATAAAGAAATAATGTTACTTGGGCAAAATGTAAATTCATATTTACGTTCAGAGATGGAAGCAATAAAACAAGGAAAATTAGTAGATGAAGATGGCGATTACAAAGAAGTAGATTCATTTGCAAAACTACTTAAAGAAATAAACAAAATAGATGGAATAGAAAGAATAAGATTTATTTCACCACATCCAAAAGACTTTACAGATGATGTGATAGAAGCAATTGCAGAATGTGATAAAGTATGTAAATATGTACACTTGCCACTTCAATCTGGAAGTACTAAAATGTTAAAAGTAATGAACAGAAAATACACAAAAGAACAATATTTAAACTTAGTAGAAAAAATGAAAAATAGAATACCAAATATCAAATTTTCAACAGACATAATAGTTGGATTTGCAGGTGAAACCGAGGAAGATTTTGAGGACACTTTAGATGTAGTAAGAAAAGTAGGATTTGAACAAGTATTTATGTTTATATACTCAAGAAGAGTTGGAACACCTGGAGATAAAATGCCAAATCAAGTTCCGGAAGATGTAAAACATAAAAGATTTGATAGATTAAAAGAATTGGTTGAAAGCCAAATTGCTGAAAATAATAAAGAATATTTAGGAACAGTTCAAAAAGTTTTGGTTGAAGGTCCTAGCAAAAATAATGATAAAATGCTTACAGGAAGAACAGAAAGTAGCAAAATTGTTGTGTTTGATGGAAAGGAAGATTTAATTAATACTATACAAAATGTAAAAATTACTGAGGACCACATGTGGTATTTTAAAGGAGAAAAGGAGTAGTACAAAAAGATGATAGTAGATAAAGAAAAATGTTCACCAATGATGCAAAAATATTTAGAAACAAAAGAACAATACAATGATTGTATATTATTTTATAGACTAGGAGACTTTTACGAAATGTTCTTTGATGATGCAATACTAGTATCTAGAGAACTAGAAATTACTCTAACAGGAAAAGACTGTGGACTAGAAGAGCGTGCGCCAATGGCAGGAATACCATACCATGCAGCAGAAAATTATATAGCGAGATTAGTATCAAAAGGCTATAAAGTTGCAATATGTGAGCAACTAGAAGATCCAAAGACAACTAAAGGAATAGTAAAAAGAGGAGTAATAAAAGTTGTAACACCGGGTACTGTTGTAGAATCAAATATGCTAGAAGAAAGAAAAAACAATTACATAATGAGCGTTTGTAAAGCTGGTCTATATTTTGGAATAGCAGTAAGCGACATATCAACAGGTGAATTTTACTCAACAGAAATAAAAGAAACAAATAATTTTTCTTTATTAATGGATGAAATATCAAGATATTCTCCAGCAGAAATAGTAGCAAATAAAATGATGAATGAATCAGAAGCGGAAATATTAAAAATAAAAACGAGATTTCCAGAAGTATATATAACATCATGTGATGAAAGCTATTTTAGTGAAGATATATCAAAAACTGTACAAAACTTTAGACTAGTAGATAGCAAGGGAAATGATATAGAAAAAGCAGATGACAAACTACTTTCAATTGCAAGTATAAATGCCTTAAAAGAATATATTACAAGTACACAAATGACAGATTTAAGCCATATAAATAAAGTTATAATTTATTCAGTTTCAAAATATATGTCATTAGATATAAATGCAAGGAGAAACCTAGAGATTACTGAGAAATTGAGAGATAGATCAAAAAAAGGAACACTTTTATGGGTACTTGACAAAACATCAACATCAATGGGTGGGAGACTTCTAAGACGTTGGTTAAATGACCCGCTTATAGACGAAGTTGAAATAAATAAAAGACTTGGAGCAGTTGAAGAACTAAAAAATGATATTATGCTAAGAGGAGAAGTTATAGAAAACTTAAAAAAAGTGTATGATATTGAAAGACTAGCAGGAAAAATGGCGTATGGAAATGGTACTCCAAGAGATATGATAACTTTAAAAAATTCTTTATCAAGATTACCAGATATAAAACAAGTTTTGCAAAACGTAAATTCAGAATATTTAAAAGAAATTTATCAGAATATAGATGAATTAAAAGACATACACGAGCTTATAGAAAAATCAATAGTAGATGATCCACCAATGACTACTAAAGATGGCGGATATATAAAACTTGGATATGATGAAAATATAGATACATTAAAACACGCAACAACAGATGGAAAATCATGGCTTATGAAGTTAGAAGCAGATGAAAAAGAAAAAACAGGAATAAAATCATTAAAAATAGGATTTAACAAAGTTTTTGGATATTATATAGAAGTTACAAATCTATATAAAGATATGGTTCCAGACACATATATTAGAAAACAAACTCTAACAAATGGAGAAAGATATATAACAGAAGAACTAAAAAATATGGAAAACCAAATACTTGGAGCAGAAGAAAAAGTTATAAAACTAGAACTTGAAGCATTTAGGCAAATAAGAGAAGAAATAGCTGGGAATGTAAAAAGAATGCAAAAAACAGCAGAAGCAATATCAAGTTTAGATGTACTTACGTCTTTTGCTCAAGTTGCAGAAGAAATGAACTATTGTAAACCAACAATTAATAAAGACGGAATATTAAATATTAAAGAAGGTAGACACCCTGTAATTGAAAAAATGTTATCATCTGGAGAATTTGTATCAAATGACACATATTTAGATACAGACCAAAACCGATTAGCAATAATTACAGGACCTAATATGGCAGGAAAATCTACATATATGAGGCAAGTTGCATTAATTACCTTAATGGCACAAGTTGGAAGCTTTGTTCCAGCAACAGAGGCCACAATTGGAGTAGTAGACAAAATATTTACAAGAGTTGGAGCATCAGATGATTTAAGTATGGGGCAAAGTACATTTATGGTAGAAATGATGGAAGTTGCAAGTATTTTAAAAGAAGCAACAAAAAATAGCTTAGTAATATTAGATGAAATAGGAAGAGGAACCTCTACTTATGATGGACTTTCAATTGCTTGGGCAGTTGCAGAATATATTGCAGATAAAGAGAAATGTGGAGCTAAAACTTTATTTGCAACACATTACCATGAGATGACAACTTTAGAGAAAGAAGGAAATGGTATTAAAAATTATTCTATCGCAGTTAAGGAAAAAGGCGAAGATATTATTTTCTTAAGAAAAATAGTTGAGGGGGGAACTGATGAAAGCTATGGTGTTCATGTTGCTAAACTTGCCGGTGTTCCTAAAGATGTAACTAAAAGAGCAAATGAAATTTTAAAGTCTTTAGAGAGAAAGAGTGTTTTAAAAGATAAGAAGCCTGAAAAAGAAGATAAGAAAAAAGTCGAGGGGCAATTTGATATGTTTAATTACAAGTTAGCTGAAGTTGCACACGAGCTTGATATGGTTAATTTGAATGAGTTAACACCTATTGATGCATTGAATACTTTAGTTAGAATTAAAGAAAAGATGGCATAAAATTTTGAAATGGGGACGGTTCCTTTTTGAAAAAAGAACCGTCCCCATTTCAAAATTTTGCTAAATGTCACATTGGGACCGGTTCTTTTTGGGACATTTTGCAAAAAGAACCGTCCCCAATCAGAAAAAGTAGCATAAAAGTAATAAAACTTTATGCTAAACTGTATTGTTATTTTATTACTTTTTTGATAAAATATTAATGTTCTTATATGATTATAATTAAGGGGGAAATTTTTTATGAACAAATTAAAAATATGTGTTTTTTCAGATATACATTATATAGATGAAAAGCCGGAATGGAAAGTAAATAGAAAACTTGTGGAATATGCCGAACCACTTACAGACAAAATTATAGATAAAGTTAATAATGAAATAAAACCAGATGTATGTGTAAACTTAGGAGATATGATACAGGCTTCAAAAAATAAAGAAAAGGATTTAGCAAATTTAGAATATATATGGAAAAAATTACAAGGATTTAATGTTCCGTTTTATACATTAATAGGAAACCATGAATTAAAGTCAGTAGAAAGTAATAAGGAAATTATGGATGTTTTAGGATATGAAAATGCAACTTATGGAGTAGATGTAAATGGATACCATTTGCTTTTTATTGGAACGGATGTAAATGAAGAAGATGAAAAATATAGAACACAGTATATTTCTGATAAAGACTTAGCGTGGATTGCAGAAGATTTGGATGCAAATAGTGATAAAAAAGTAATAATATTTTCTCATTTTGGAATTGCTGAAGACGAGATGAAAGGGAATTTTTATTATGATAAAAATCCAGAAGGTGGAATGATAATTAATAGAGAAAAACTAAAAGAAATATTACATAAACATAAAAATATTCTTTCTGTTTTTTGTGGACATCAACATTGGACTAAAGCTATTAGAGAAAATGGAGTTCCTTACTATATGTTAGGAGCACTTACCGAAAATATGAATTGGGATGGAATCCCTGATGGTGTTTATTTTGATGTAAATGCAATTGATGATATTGTGAGAGTAAGAGAGGGACATTTAAAGATAGATTTAAAAAGAAAAATAGTTGAAAAAGATGATGATGCAAGATAATTATATAAATTTTAAATGTTCGCTTGATTTTATAAAAAGAATATTGTAATATATTACGAGCCTTTCTTGTCAAAAGGTAGTCTTTACTTAAGGACGGAAAGGAGGGTTACAAGATGACCGTTGGAGATGCAATACTGAGTTTAGTTGATAAAATTGTTAGTAGAAAGAGAAAAAGTCGTAAGACTAGAACTTTCAAGAGAACAACAATTAAATGAAGAGAAGCAATCAGACAAGGACCAGGAGTAGACATACATATGGTCGGTAGAGTAGGATTCACAGCCTGCTCTATTTCTTATATAAAAAAAGTATGTGTATTCACAGGTACACATACGATTACAAGTTTGACCGTTGGAATCAAACACATTTACTTATATTCAAATATTAACATATTATTTTTTATTTGTCAACAGCTTTTTAAGAAAAATCACTTGACAACCCCAAAATAAACCTGTATAATAGACAATGTAAAAAAGCGAAACAAACACGCTTTAAAACACCAAAAGGAGAAAAAATATGTTATCTAAAATATGGAAAAAAGTATGTATTTTAATATTAATAGTAGCATGTCTATTCAATATCGTATTAAAATTAGTAAATAGAATATCATTTAACAAAGAAGCATTAACATCAGCTCAGTATATGCTAAAACAATACGAATATGAAAAAGACAAAGAAAATGTTATAAAATAATACTTGAAAAAAACAGAAAAATATGATAACATAAACAATAGCATCTAAAGAGTATGTCAAAGAACATACAAAACGGAAGGAAGAAGAGGTGAAAAAAATGAATAAAAACATTCAACCAAATTATGAAGAAACAACAATTACATGTGCATGCGGAAACGTAATGACAGTAGGTTCAACAAAAAAAGATATGAAAGTTGATATATGCTCAAAATGTCATCCATTCTGGACAGGAAACTTAGTAAGACGTGATACAGCTGGAAGTAGAGCAGACAGATTCAAGAAAAAATACGGTCTTGCATAATAACGGAAAAATAGAAGTAGCTTAAAGCAAAAGCTGCTTTATTTTTTTGTCAAATGTATTGATAAAAGTAATCAAATTTGATATACTTTAAAAAATTAAAAACAAAAGGAAAAGAAAAAATGGCAAAAAAAAGTATAATGAAAAATTATTTATATAATTTAACATATCAAATATTAACACTAATATTACCACTAATTACGGCATCATACTTAGCAAGAGTACTAGGAGCAAGAGGAAATGGAATATATATATATACTTATACAATAGTAAATTATTTTGTGCTATTTGGCTCACTTGGAATATCAATGTATGGACAAAGAGAAATAGCTTATGTTCAAGACAATAAAACTAAAAAGAAAAAAATATTTATAGAACTGGTTTTATTTAGATTTATAACAATAGGAATTGCTTCGATTGTGTATTACTTATCATTTATGAGGCAAGGAGAATATAGTGAGTATTATAGAATACTATTTTTTGAGTTAATAGCTGCTGCATTTGATATAAGTTGGTTTTTCCAAGGAATGGAAGACTTTAAAAAAACAGTATTAAGAAATATAGCTGTAAGACTTGCAAGTGTAGGACTAATATTTTTAATAGTAAAACAAGAATCTGATTTAAATAAATATTTAGCAATATATGCTTTTGCAGATTTAATAGGAAACATATCACTATGGTTTTACTTACCAAAATATTTTAAGGGTGTAAAAGTTAAAAATATAAACATAAAAAGACAAATACCAGCAATTGTTTTACTTTTTATACCACAAGTATCAAACAAAATTTATAATATGCTAGATACAACAATGCTTGGAAAAATAATTGTAGATAAAGCAGAAACAGGATATTATGAACAAAGTCAAAAAATAATAAGAGTACTTTTAACATTAGTTACATCACTTGGAACTGTAATGGTACCAAGAATGGCAAATATGTTTGCAAATGGAGAAAAGAAGCAGATAAATGATTGTATGAAAAAATCATTCAATTTTACATATTTACTAAGTTTTCCAATAATGTTTGGTTTAATTGCAATATCAAGAGATTTTGTACCATGGTTCTTCGGACCTGGTTATGATAAGGTAGTTATATTAATGAACATAATAACACCAATAATATTACTTATGGGAGTTGCAAACATAATAGGAACACAATATTTGCTTCCAACAAAAAGGCAGAAAGAATTTACATTATCAGTATTGGCAGGAGTTGTAGTGAATTTTGTATTAAATTATATTATGATAAATTTATGGAAATCAGTTGGAGCTTGTATTGCAACAGTTTTATCACAACTGGTTGTGGACTTAATGCAATTACACTATGTTAAAAATGAAATAAATCTAAAATATATGTTAAGACTAAGTTACAGATATATATTTGCAGGATTATTAATGTTTGCAGGATGTATGCTAGTAAGATTGGTACTTACAGGATTTATTTGTATGGTAGTTCAAATTATAGTTGGAGTAGTAATATATTTTGGAATATTAATTTATTTTAAAGATAAATTTATATATATGATGATAAATAAAGTAAGAGCTAAAATTTTAGGAAATTTAGCAAGAAATTAAAAGAAAGGAAGTTTACAAAATGTATTTAATAGTAGGTTTAGGAAATCCAGAACCAGAGTATAGCAAAACAAGGCACAATATGGGGTTTGATGTTATAAATGAGCTTTCGAAAAAGTATGACATCAAAGTAGAAAAACAAGGATTTGATGCACTGTATGGAACAGGAATGATTGAAAATGAAAAGGTAATACTTTGCAAGCCACAAACTTATATGAATTTAAGTGGAGAGTCAATAATACAATTTGTAAATTACTATAAAATAGATATTGAAAATGTAATTATAATTTATGATGATATAGATATAGAGCCAGGAATTGTAAAGCTTAGAAAAAAAGGCGGAGCAGGAAGCCATAATGGTATGAAATCTGTTGTTGAGAACTTGAAAACAACAAACTTTCCACATGTAAGAATTGGAACAGGTAAGCCTTTAATAAAATCAGATTTAATAAATTATGTTATAGGAAAAGTTTCAAATGAAGATTATGAAATATTACTTAATGGAATTAATACAGGACGTGAGGCAGTTGAGGAAATTGTCAAAAATGGCGTAGATAGAGCAATGAATGTAATAAATAGCAAAAACTAAAGGAGCAAGGACGATGTTAGAATTAATTATAAACAAAAACGAAGATTTAGAAAATATTATTTTATTAAAAAATGGTAAAATAATAGAATATTATACAAGTACAGAAGAAGATAGAAAAAGAAGATTAGAAGGAAATATTTATGTTGGCAAAGTTGGAGATATAATAGATGGAATGCAAGCAGCATTTGTAGACTTTGGAGGAAGCAAAAAAGGATTTGTTCATCTAAAAGATGCAATGCCTCAAATAGATGAGAAAAAACAAAAATTAGATACAACTATTGATATAAAAAAGGTGCTAAAACCTAATCAAAAAATATTAATACAAGTAAAAAAAGATAGTGACAATAAAAAAGGTGCAAGAGTTTCAACTCATATAAGTCTGCCAGGAAAATTTGTTGTTGTAATGCCTAATATAGATTTTATTACTATTTCCCAGAAAATTGATAATAAAGAGAAAAAAGAGGAATTAATAAAGTTTATAAAGGAAAATTTACCAAAAGGATTTGGAGCAATTGTAAGAACATCTGCAGAAAAAGCTTCTAAGGAAGATATCAAAAAAGATATAGATAATTTATTAAATAAATGGAAAAAAATAGAAAAAGAATATAATACTAGTGCAGGTGAACCTAAATTAATTTGTGAAAGTGAAAACGTTGTAGAAAAAATGCTTATCGATTTAAGTATAAATGGAATAGATAAAATTACAACAAACAGCAAAACCGAATATGAAAAAATAAAAAATAATTTAACTAAAACGGATACTATAAAAGTTGAATATCTAAATAAAAATGATCTTATTGAAGAATATGGATTGATAGGGCAACTAGAAAAAATAGAAAATAGAAAAATTTGGCTTAACTGTGGTGGATTTATAACTATAGACAAAACAGAAGCATTAACTGCAATAGATGTTAATACTGGAAAGTTTACTGGAAAGAAGGATTTGGAATCTACTATATTTAAGGTTAATAAGGAGGCGACTATTGAGATTGCAAAACAGTTGAGACTTAGAGATATTGGCGGAATTATTATTGTTGATTACATTGATATGAGGGATAAAGATAATAAAGATAAAATAGAAAAACTATTAAAAGATGAACTAAAAGGCGATAGAGCTAAAACTCAAGTTGAAGGATTTACTAAGCTTAATTTGATGGAGCTTACGAGAAAACATATTTGTAGCCATTTGAATGGATAATTTTTAGGGAGCCGGTCAAAAGCAACATTCAATCTTCTTTTGACCCACTCTACTGTTAAAGAGTAAAATATTAAGAACTTAGTATGGTGAAGGTGTTTCCTTTTTTTTCTATAAAACCTTCCTCTTTCAAATGAGAAAGCTCTCTCATCATAGCACTTCTATCAACACTCAAATAATCGGCTAAATCAGTCAAAGAAAAAGGAAGAGAAAAGGTTTTACTAAGTTTTCTAGTAGATAATAAATTAAAATATGTAAGAAGTTTATCTCTAATATTTTTCTTAGTTAAAAGCTCGATTCGAGTATTTAGTTTTATAGTATTATTCATAATCAAAATAGGCAAATTTTTTTCTAATTCCTTATGAAATTTACATTTTGAATTACATTCTTTCATAATATTATCATAAATAAAACTTAAAATTTCGCAATTTTCTTTGGCTTCCACAAATAATTCGTTATTGGTATTGGTAGGATACAATACCTCACCGAAAATGTCGCCTTTAGTGAATTGAAAAATTATAGTTTTATTACCATTAAAATCATATCTTATCAAATTAGCAGTTCCGAGTAAGCAATATACACATTTGATTTCTTTTTTCTATATAAGTTGTAATTACTTCACCTTTTTTGAAGGAGCGTTTAGTAACCTTGTTACAGCTATTATTAAAATCTTCGAAAAAATTTGAAGCATTAAAATCTGTTATCATTTAAAATCACCTTTCATGATAAAATATATCATAAAATTGTTGCAAATGCAACAGAAAATAAAAGGAAAATAATTTTAAATAAATCTAGTAATTTTTAATTCAATATGATATACTGAGGTGGTACAAAAAAATAAAAAGTAGCCAAAATATCAAGGAGGCGAAAATTGAAAGTAATAAAAAGAGATGGCAGAGTTGTAGATTACAATAAAGACAAAATATTGATTGCAATCGAAAAAGCCAATAATGAAGTAATAGATGAAAAAGAAAAAGCAAGCAAAGAAGATATAAAAATAATAACAAATTATATTGAAAAAATAGACAAAAAAAGAATTTTAGTAGAAGATATGCAAGACATAATAGAACAAAAACTAATGGAAATAGGAAAATATGAACTGGCAAAAAAATATATAGTATATAGATATACAAGAGCATTAGTAAGAAAAAGCAATACTACAGATGAAACAATATTAGGATTAATAAGAAATCAAAATCGAACAGAAGAAACAAAGCCAAGAGATATGTTAAAAGTATCCTCACAAAGAGACTATATTGCAGGAGAAGTTTCTAGAGATTTAACCAAAAGATTGTTATTACCAGAAAAAATATCAAAAGCAAATGAAGAAGGAATATTATATTTTCACAATTCAGATTATTTTATGGGAACAAGTATTAATTACTGTGTAACAGATGTAAAAGATATGTTATATAATGGAACTATAATAAATGAAGTAAAAATAGAAGAACCAAGAACTTTTGATAAAGCATGCAATATTTTAACTCAAATAATTGCACAAGTTGGAAGCAATTTATACGGAAAACAATATATAGATTTAAGCTGTTTGGGAAGATTTTTGAAAAAAAGCGTAGAAGAATATGAAAAAGAATTTAAATTTAAGGAAAGATTTAATGAAAATGAACTAGAAGAAATTATAAGTAACTATGAGCAAAAGCAATTAAAAGAAGGAGTACAGACAATTAAATATCAATTAAAAACGCTTAATACTACAGGGGGAAAAGAACCACAGGTTATATTATATTTAGACTTAAATCAAGAAAAAGAGTATTTAAAAGAAAATCTAAAAATTAAAGAAGAACTAATAAAACAAATGCCAGAAGAAATAAGCGAGGAAAAATACAAATTTCAAGGAAAATTTAATCAAGGAATAGTAAGTATAAACTTGCCACAAATAGCAATAATAGCAGACGAAAATGAAGAAAAATTCTATCAAATTTTAGATGAAAGGTTAGAATTATGCAAAGAAGCGTTAATGTGTAGGCATTATCAGTTATTAGGAACACTTTCAGATGCTAGTCCTATCATTTGGCAAAATGGAGGAATATCAAGGCTAAAATCTGGCGAAAAAATAGACAAATTACTACACGGCAAGTATTCAAATTTATCACTTGGATATATTGGAACAAACGAAATGGCGGAATTAATAAAACACGCAGAATCAATAGAAGAAAAAAATAAATTTATAATAAATGTAATAAAAAACTTAAAAGAAACAATAGAAAAATGGAAAAAAGAAACAGATATTATATTTGTGTTAGATGGTCATCCACCTGAAAATGTTGGACATAAATTTGCAACCAAAGACAAAGAAAGGTATGGAACCATTAAAAATGTAACCGATAAAGGTTATTATACAAATTGATATAAATGGGCATAATATTAATATGCTTTAAGAGAAAGGAAGGATAACAAATGTTAAAAAAAGTAGGAATTTTAATTAATGGTGGAGATGCACCGGGGCTAAATGCTGTAATTCGTGCAATAACAAGAACAGCAGAAAAAAATGGAGTAGAATGTTATGGATTTATAGATGGTTTTAATGGATTATTAAATAATAATTATATAAAATTAGACCACGAACAAATAACATCAGGAATATTACATAAAGGTGGTGCAATAATTGGTTCATCATTAAATTCAAATGTGTTTAATTATAAAGTAATAGAAGATGGAAAAGAAGTATATAAAGATTTATCAGAACAATGTGTACAAAATTTAAAAAATGATGGAATAGATTGTTTATTTACATTAGGAGGAGATAGCACACAAAAATCTGCTAGAGATTTTTCATTAAGAGGAATAAATGTAATAGGAGTTCCAAAAACAATAGATAATGATGTTGCATGTACAGATGAAACATTTGGATTTAATACAGCTGTATCTGTTGCAACAGAAGCCTTAGATAGACTTCATACAACAGCAGAAACTCATAATAGAATAATGGTATTAGAAGTTATGGGAAGATATGCAGGATGGATAACACTAGAATCAGCAATTGCAGGAGGAGCAGATGTAGCTTTACTTCCAGAAATACCTTATGATATAGACAAAGTAGTAGAAAAAATTCAAGCAAGACAAAAAGCTGGAAAAAACTTCAGTGTAGTTGTAGTATCAGAAGGAGCATTCCCAAAAGGTGGAAGCATTTCTGTAAAAGATACACGTGAAGGTGGAAAAGGTGTTATAAATATTCAATTAGGTGGAGCAGGAGATATCGTAGCAAAAGAACTTGAGAGACGTACAGGTTTAATTTCAAGAAATACAACTCTTGGATATCTACAAAGAGGAGGAACACCTACATCAACAGATAGAATATTATCTACAAAATATGGTGCAAAAGCAATGGAACTAGCACTAGAAGGAAAATTTAATGTGCTAACAGTTTTGAAAGATGGAAAATTAGATTATGTTTCACTAGAAGATGTTGTAGGAAATAACAAAGTTATAGGAGCAGTTGAGGGTGGAACAGAAGATAGTAATATGAAAGTTGTAAAAATGGATGATGATTTAATAAAAACAGCAAGAGACATTGGGATTTGCTTAGGAGATTAACAGAAGATTTAAGTGTTGATTTTTGTGAAAAATGTGTTATAATATTTAAGTTACTAGTTAATACACTACACACAAAAAAAGGAGAAAATGGAGCAAATGAAATTTTTTATTGCAACATCAACCGAAATACCCAAGAAAGGCATGAAGAATTACTTGTGTCGGAAGTTTACAACAAATCCAGAAGTGAAAATCAATTGTTTTATGGATCGAGTAAATTTTACGTTTAAATTATGGAGGAGTGATTCTGTCTACGTTGTAGTAGATGGAGAAGGAGACATTTATTTTGTCCAACTTCAGAAAAAATAACAAAAAATACCAGTATATTTTAAAATATGCTGGTATTTTTTAGATAGAAGTTATATAATAAAAACATCAAAAAAGAAAAGGAAAAACAAAATGGAAAGGTATCAAGAAATAGAAAGAACAATAATAACAACCTATAGAAAACAAATATGGGCTAAATTTATAAAAGCAATAACAGAGTATCAAATGATAGAAGATGGCGACAAAATAGGAATTTGCATATCAGGCGGAAAAGATTCAATGCTACTTGCAAAGTGTTTTCAGGAGCTAAAAAAACACGGAAAAAACAATTTCGATGTAGAATTTATAGTAATGAACCCAGGATATAATGAGAAAAATAAAAATAAAATAATAGAAAATAGCAAAATTCTAAATATACCAATAACAATGTTCGAAACAGATATATTTGAGCGAGTTGAAAAAATGAATGATCACGAATGTTATTTATGCGCAAGAATGAGAAGAGGATATCTATACAAAAAAGCACAGGAACTAGGATGCAATAAGATAGCATTAGGACATCATTTTGATGACGTTATAGAAACTGTTTTAATGGGAATGCTATTTGCAGGAAAAATGCAAACAATGATGCCAAAACTAAAAAGCACATCACATCCAGGAATGGAATTAATTAGACCATTTTATTTTGTAAGAGAAGATGATGTAATAAGCTGGATGAATTATAACAACTTAGAATTTATAAAATGTGCTTGCAAAATAACAGAAAGACAAGCAAAAAGAAGTCTAGAAGGCGGAAAGACCTCAAAAAGAGCAGAAACAAAAGAATTAATAAAGATGCTTAGAGAAAAATATGAAAATTCTGATATAAACATTTTTAATAGTACGCAAAATGTGAACCTTGAAACAATTTTATCATATAAAAAAGATGGAAAAATAGTAAACTTTTTAGACGAATATTAATTTTTTTGCAAAAGGACCGTTTCTTTTCGCGAAAAGAAACGGTCCCAATGGAAAAAGAACCGATCTTATCAGAAAAGGAAAGAAGATGGAAAACAAATGAAGCAAATAAATGGAACAATGTTACAATATTTTGAATGGTACTTAGATGTACCAGAAGGATTATGGAATAAAATAAAAGACGAAGCAGAAGATTTGAATAGATTAGGAATAACATCAGTATGGTTACCACCAGCATATAAAGGAATAAATGGGAAAAATGAAGTGGGATATGGTGTATATGACCTATATGACTTAGGAGAATTTGACCAAAAGGGTTCAATTCCTACAAAATATGGAACAAAAGATGAATATTTAAGAGCAATAGAAAGCCTAAAACAAAACGGAATAAATGTATATGCAGATATTGTATTAAATCATAAAATGGGTGCTGACAAAGAACAGGATATTTTGGCAAACAAATGCGAGTGGGCTGACCATAATAAAGAGGGAGATATAGAAAAAATAAAGGCTGCAACGAGATATACTTTTCCTGCAAGACATCATCAGTATTCAGATTTTGAGTGGAATTGGACACATTTTACAGGAATAGATGTAAATAGTGCAACAGGAGAACACGCGATTTTTAAATTTAAAGATAAAAAGTGGCAAACAAGTGTAGATAATGAATTTGCAAATTTTGACTACTTAATGGGAGCAGATTTGGATTTTTCAAATAGAGAAGTTATTGAAGAATGTAAAAAATGGGGGCTATGGTATCAAAAATTTACAAGAATTGATGGATTTAGGCTTGATGCAGTAAAGCATATATCATCAGATTTTTATAAGGAATGGCTTACATATATAAGAAATCAAACTCAGAAGGAGTTATTTACAGTTGGAGAATATTGGTCAACTGATGTAGATAAGCTTCACAAATATCTGACTGAAGTTGGAGGAATAATGTCATTATTTGATGTTCCTTTACATAATAATTTTTATAATGCATCTATAAATCCTGATTTTGATATGTCAAAATTATTAGAAAAAACTCTAATAAATGAAAATCCTGCAAAGGCTGTAACATTTGTAGATAATCACGATACACAGCCGCGGACAAGCTTTGCAAAGTTTTGTTGAACCATGGATGAAACAATTTGCCTATGCTACAATTTTACTTAGAAAAGATGGGTATCCTTGTGTATTTTATGGAGATTTATTTGGAATACCACATTCTAATGTTCAGCCAGTTGCAATGATAAAAACACTTATGGCACTAAGAAAATTGAAGGCTTATGGAAGGCAACACGATTATTTTGACCATAAAAATGTTATTGGTTGGACACGTGAAGGTGATAATAGACACTTAGATTCTGGCCTTGCGGTAATTGGATCAAATTCCTTTGATGCTGAAAAAAGAATGTATGTTGGAACAAGTTTTGCAGGGGAGAAATTTATTGATTGTTTGGATAATTGTTCTGATGTTGTTACTATTGATAGTGATGGATGTGGAGTATTTAAAGTTAAAGGAAAAAGTTGCTCTGTTTGGGTAAGAAAGTAATATTAGAAGATATAATAAAAAATAAAGGGGATTCATAAATGAAAGAAATGATAAAAAAAGAAAGAAAATCAAATATTGAACTATTAAGAATAATTTCAATGTGCTTAATAATATATCATCATTTTTCTTTAAACTTAGGAATAATAGAAGGCTATGATATAAGCAAAACAATGATTTTCGGGATTTTGGGAGGAATTGGCGGAAAAATTGGTGTTGTATGTTACGTATTAACAACAGGATATTTTAGTGTAGAAAAGGACTTCAATGTAAAAAGAGTATTCAAATTATGGTTACAAATATTTTGTTATTCTGTTGGCTTTATGCTTTTTTTCAGAATAACAGGAATAGAAAAATTAAACAATGTAGATACAATAAAAACATTCTTCCCGTTTGCATATAACCAATATTGGTTTATGACAGCATATTTATATTTAATGGTTCTAACACCGTTTATTAATAAACTCTTAAATGTATTAAAACAACAAGATTATAAAAAAATGATTGTGGTATTAACAATATTTTTGGTTATAATTCCAACTATTTTTTATACTAGTGGAATGATTGGAAGTACACTTACACCAATAGGAGTGATATTGTTTGTATATTTATACATAATTGGCGGTTATATAAAGTTATATGGATTAAAATTTTTCGAAAATAAAAAAGCCAAAAATATGTTTTTAATTGTTTTAGGATATGTAATCATAACTTGTTTAGTACTAATAGGAAAAAAATTAGAACAATATAATGTATTTTGGAATAAAATATTTGAATATTATAGAGAACTAAACTCTATTTTTATTTTAATACCATCAATATCACTATTTTATATATTTAAAGAAATTGATATAGGATGTAACAAAATTATAAATTATTTTGCTAGTATTAGTTTAGGAGTATATTTATTTCATGAAAGTAATTTTATGAGATATCGCTTGTGGCATGAAATACTTACAATAGGAAAAATTCAAAAATTACCTGGTGGAGTAATTACAGGGCTTGTAATTTCAATAGTTTCATTTTATGCTATTACGGCATTTATAGAATTTTTTAGGATTAATTTAATAGAGAAAAATATATTGAAAAGCAAAACAATAAATAGATTGTTTAACAAAATTAATAATTATATGTCAATATAAGCCCAAAATTAAAAACGGTTTTATGTTAAGCTTGCCAAAATGGTAAAAATGTAGTAAAATATAAAAATGTAAAAAAGAAGAGGTGAAATAAATGTCAAAACCAGTAGTAGCAATAATAGGAAGGCCAAATGTTGGAAAATCAACATTTTTTAATTATATAGTAGGAAGTAGAATATCAATAGTAGAAGATACTCCAGGAGTTACAAGAGACAGAATATATGGAGAAAGTAACTGGAGAGGAAGAAACTTTACATTAATAGATACCGGAGGAATTGAACCTGAAAAAAATGATGTAATATTAACTCAAATGAGACTTCAAGCAAATATTGCAATAGATATAGCAGATGTAATAATATTTGTAACAGATGTACGCCAAGGTGTTACCGCAGCAGATGCAGAAATTGCATTAATGCTTAAAAAATCTAAAAAGCCAATAATATTAGTTTGTAATAAAGCTGATAGTTTTCAAAAATTTCAATCAGATATATATGAATTTTACAATTTAGGAATAGGTGATCCAATGCCAGTATCTGCAAGTAATGCACAAGGGATTGGTGATGTATTAGATAAAGTTTATGATAATCTTCCAAAAGAAGCAGATAACGATGAAGATAGTGAAAGAATAAAAGTAGCTGTAATTGGAAAACCTAATGTTGGAAAATCATCATTAATAAATAAAATTTTAGGTGAAAACAGAAATATAGTAAGCAATATTGCAGGTACAACGCGTGATGCAATAGATTCGTATTTTGAGAATGAACACGGAAAATATACATTTATTGATACAGCAGGAATTAGAAGAAAAAGCAAAGTCACAGAAAGAATTGAAAAATACAGTGTACTTAGGTCTTTATTCGCAATAGAAAGAGCCGATGTTTGTTTAATGTTAATAGATGCAAATGAAGGGGTAACAGAACAAGATGCAAAAATTGCAGGAGAAGCACACGAAGCTGGAAAAGGTATAATAATTGTTGTAAATAAATGGGATGAATATGAAAAAGATACAGGAACATTAGAAAAATACAGAAAAGCAATATATGAAAAATTATCATATTTATCGTATGCACCTGTAATGTTTATTTCTGCAAAAACTGGTCAAAGAGTCGACAAATTATTTGGAATGATAAATGATGTAGCCGAGCAAAATGCGAAGAGAGTTACAACAAGTCAATTAAATCAAGTTATAAATGAAGCAATTGCAATTGTTCAACCACCATCAGATAAAGGAAAAAAACTTAAAATTTTCTATGGCACACAAGCTTCAACAAAGCCACCAACATTTGTTATATTTGTTAATTCAAAGGATTTATTCCATTTTTCTTATGAGAGATATTTGGTAAATCAAATAAGAAAAGAATTTGGATTAGAGGGAACACCTATTAGAATTATTGTAAGAGAAAAATTAGATAAAGATATGATGTAAAGGATAAGAATATGCTTGAAAATGAAGTGAATAATGAAATTAGAAAAAGAGACGATGCTAAATATTTAAAAAGAGACAAAGCCAACAATATTGTTTTAACACAAGGACAATATGATTTAGTAACAAACGATGTTGGACAATATGCTTCTGCTTATGCTTGGATAACATTAAAAAATACACAATCTCAATGTTTAGTGAAAAATTTTGTGTATAATAGCACAATGGGAGCTTATGATGAATTTATAAAGAGAAATGGAAAAGATGGCATTGAAATTTGTAAATACAATAATTTAATTGTTCCATATATAGGTTCTGAAATATTTGGCATAGATACTGTAAAATACTTTTTTGCCAAATTTGCTAAAGGAAAACAAAAAATTCCGACTAATCCAAAAATAGAATATTTAATAACATTAGATGAAAAGGCAAATGGAGAAGAAGTTTGGGAAGGATTTAACATATTAACTAAAGATACAGTTATATTCTCGAAAAGGCTAAATGAAATTAAGAAATTTTTAGAACTTAGGCAAATTCCAAGCCATAGAGTTCAAGAAATATTAGATGAATTTGTAAGACAAGAAATATTTAAAAAATCAGTTAATTATACAGATAACCATAATGCAAATTGGTCATTAGGAATAGACGGAAAAAAAGTAAGATTATTTCCTGCGTATGATTTTGACTTTTGTAGTGGCATCAGAAATACCAAAAGAATAGAAACTTTGTGTGATAATGGTCTTATGAATTTGAATTCGCTTATTAAGCAATACATGGATTTACCTTGGATGAAAGAATATTTAGCTGAAGTAATTCGAAATTATGATATGAATGTTGTATTTGAAAAAGTAAGAGAAAAGACCTTATTAGATATTCCAAGCAATATAAAAGAATACTTTAAAAATACATATAGCAAAAAGAAAAAAGAAATTGAAACTATTTATAGTGAAATTTTTGAGGAGAAAAAACAAGGAGATGACGAAATATGCATCTAATGTTAAAATGGAGAAGCAAAAGAAATAATGTATATGAATTAGGAATATTATCGAAAGAAAATGAGCAATATATATTTAAAATAGATGAAGAACAATTAAAAAAAGCAATAAAAGATGGATGTATGGGAATAGGAAATTTTAGTTTATTAAACAATGTAGAAATCTCAAATGAATTGTTTGACTTTTTTAAACATAGAATTGTGAGTAAAGATAGTCCTAAATTAGAGGAAATGCTTAGAAAATATAATATGGAAGAATATGATGATATGGAAATTTTAAAAATAACTCAAGCTAAAAGTGTTAATGACAGATATTGGGTTGAAGAGTTATGATTTTTCTGATTGGGGACGGTTCTTTTTCGTAAAAAGAACCGTCCCCAATCAGAAAAATATTGACATATCATTATTTTTATAATATAATGTTAGCCGAAGTTAACAAAAGGAGATATAAAATGATATCAAAAGCATCAGAAGAATATTTAAAAACCATGTATGTTTTGCAAATTCAAAATAAAGAAATAAGAGTAACAGACATAGCAAATCAAATGAATTTAAGTAAACCAAGTGTAACAAAGGCAATAAACAATTTAAAAGAAAATGGTTTGGCAAAATCTGAAACTTATGGAAAAATAGAATTAACAGACAAAGGCACTGATTTAGCTAAAAAAATATTAGAAGCTTATGATATATCTTATGTATTTTTTAAAGATGTAATTGGTCTTGATGAAGATGCGTCAAAAAGAGAGGCAGAAAAATTAAAATTAACAATGGAGGATAATACTATAAATAATTTGGCAAAATATGTACATAAGGTATTAAATTTAAGTAATTTGAATTGTGATTACGATATATCGAAAGAAAGATGCCGAATATGTAAAAGAAGAACTAAAAAACCTAGTACAGAGGTTGGAAAATAAATTTAAACATTAAAAAGGAGTAAAATTATGAGCAAAGAGCTTTTAGAAATAAATGATTTATATGTAAATGCAGGTGAAAAAGAGATTTTAAAAGGAATAAATTTAAAAATTAATAAAGGAGAAATCCATGTAATAATGGGACCAAATGGTTCTGGAAAAACAACAACAGCAAATGCAATATTAAATAATCCAGAATATAAAAAAGTAAAAGGAAATATTGAATTTGATGGAGAAGATATAACAAACTCAAAAACAGACGAAATAGCAAGAAAAGGAATATTTATGTCATTCCAATTACCAGAGGAAATTCCTGGAATAACAGTAACTAATTTTCTAAAATATGCAAGAAACAAGATAACAGGTCAGCCTGTAAAAATATTTAAGTTTAAAGAAGAAGTAAAAAAACACATGGAAGAACTTCAAATGAAACCTGAATATAGTGAGAGAAGTTTAAATGTAGGTTTTTCTGGTGGAGAAAAAAAGAAAAACGAAATTCTTCAAATGCTGGTTTTAAATCCTAAACTTGCAATATTAGATGAAACAGATTCAGGACTTGATGTTGATGCAATTAAGACTGTTTCTAAGGGTGTTGAGATGTTTAAAAACGATGAAAATGCAGTTTTAATTATTACTCATAATACTAAAATTTTGCATAATTTAACACCAGATTTTGTTCACATTTTGGTCGACGGAAAGATTGTTAAAACAGGAAATGCAGATTTAGCAAAAGAAATTGAGGAAAATGGATATAGAAATTATAAAAAATAGAGCCGCAATAAATGCGGCCTAGTGTTACAATGGAGATTTTCTCCTTTTGTGGGGAGGCAAATTCTTCAAACGATTTGTAGCATTCTTTGTATTTGTGTTATTACTATTCTTTTTAGTTTGATTGCATATAGCTTTTGCAACTTTACAATTTGCCATAATGAGGTCCTCCTTATTGAGCTTTAAGCTAATTGACTGTAACGAAATGAGTATAACATAAATATAGCAAAAATTCAAATTTCGAAAGGAATTCAAAAATGAAAACAAACGTAGAAGAAATAAATAGAAACATCTATGATATAAAAAATCAAGATGATTATGACTTCAAAATAAAAAAAGGTTTAACCCCTGAAATAATAAAAGAAATATCAAAGCAAAAAAATGACCCAGAATGGATGGCGGAATTTAGGCTAAAAGCACTAGAAACATATAACAAACTAGAACTTCCAACTTGGGGACCAGATTTGTCAGAACTAAATATGGACGAAATTGCAACTTATGTAAGACCAAAATCAAAAATGGCAGACAACTGGGAAGATGTGCCAGAAGAAATAAAAGACACATTTGATAAACTAGGAATTCCAGAAGCTGAAAAAAGGTCTTTAGCAGGAGTTGGAGCACAATATGACTCAGAAGTAGTTTATCATAGTATGAAAAAAGAGTTAATGGAACAAGGCGTAATATATACAGATATGGAAACAGCTGTAAGAGAATATCCAGAACTTGTAAAACCTCATTTTATGAAATGTGTACCAGTAACAGACCATAAATTTGTTGCACTTCATGGTGCAGTATGGTCAGGAGGATCTTTTGTATATGTACCAAAAGGAGTAAAAGTGGATATCCCACTTCAATCATACTTTAGATTAAATTCGCCTGAATCAGGACAGTTTGAGCATACTCTAATAATTGTAGAAGAAGGAGCATCACTACACTTTATAGAAGGATGTAGTGCGCCAAAATACAATAAAGTAAACCTTCATGCTGGTTGTGTAGAATTATATGTAAAAGATAACGCATATTTAAGATATTCAACAATAGAAAACTGGTCAAAAAATATGCTAAACTTAAATACAAAAAAAGCAATTGTAGGAAAAAACGCACAAATAGATTGGGTATCTGGCTCATTTGGTTCAAAAATATCAATGCTATATCCAATGAGTATATTAAATGGTGAAGGAGCAAAAACAGAATATACAGGAATATCTTTTGCTGGAAAAGGACAAAACCTAGATACAGGATTTAAAGTAATTCATAATAGCCCAAACACATCAAGTTTAATAAACTCTAAATCAATTTCAAAAAATGGTGGAGCAGCAACATATAGAGCATTGGTTAGAATAAATGAAAACTCAAAAAATTCAAAATGCTCAGTATCATGTGAATCACTTATGTTAGATGACATTTCAAGGTCAGATACAATACCTGTAAATGACATAAGAACAGATGATGTAGAATTTTCACACGAAGCAAAAATAGGAAAAATAAGTGATCAATCAATATTTTATCTTATGAGTAGAGGTTTATCGGAAGAAGATGCAAAAGCAATGATAGTAAGAGGCTTTGCGGATCCAATATCAAAGGAACTTCCTATAGAATATGCAGTTGAAATGAATAATTTGATAAATCTTGAACTAGATGGAGCAATTGGATAAGAGAAAGGAATAAAAATGATAAATTTAAAGTTAAATGAAACTCCTATTAGAACAGCGAAAAATTATGGAATTAATAATATAAAATTAGAAAATATAAATGTTCCTAAGAATATTTCAGAATTTAATGGACTTAAAATCAAAGGTGTTCCAAATGATGGCAAAATTACATTAAAAGAAAATATTTTCAAAAATGATTTTAAGTACGGAAATGGCGATATTCTTTCAAAGCAAATTGAAGAAAAATCTAATAAAAATTTATGTGTTGAAATAAATGAAAAATTAGATGAAGAATTGTTTTTGGATTTTGAATTTTCAAAGGATAACACAAATTTAGTAGAAAATATATTAATAAAGGCAGATGAAAACGCTAAAGGAACTGTAATTATAAGATTTACATCAAAAGAGAAAATAGAATATTATCATAATGGACAAATTAAAATAATTGCAGAGAAAAATGCAAAATTAAATATAGTGTTAGTAAATTTATTAAATAACAAGACAAATCATTTTCTAGCAATTGAAAACATAATAAAAGAAAATGCAGAAATAAAATATGTAACAGCAGAATTTGGTGGAAAAAATACAATTATAAATTATTATACTTGCCTAAAAGAAACCGGAGCCAATAACGAAATTAATACAATTTACTTAGGTGGACAAGACAAGATAATAGACTTAAACTATATTGTAGAAGCTTATGGTAAAAAAACAAATATAGATATGGACTTAAAAGGTGCAATAAGCGGAAATTGTAAAAAACACTTCAAAGGAACAATTGATTTCAAAAAAGGATGTAAGAAATCAATAGGAAATGAAAATGAATATTGCACTATTTTATCAGATAAAGCAAAATCAATTGCACTTCCAATGTTATTATGTACGGAAGAAGATGTTCAGGGTAATCACTCTACTGCAGCAGGAAAAATTGATAGCAAGAAACTATTTTATTTAATGACTAGAGGACTAAGTAAAGCTGATAGTGAGAGATTAATTGTTAAGGCACAATTTAATAGTGTGTTAGAGAAAATTGAAAATGAAGAAATCAGAAATGAAATATTAAAAGAGATTGATAAATAAGTTTTCTGATTGGGGACGGTTCTTTTTCCGAAAAAGA
>OGDU01000428.1_pt1 | contig 42963 bp, 30 predicted proteins | sample 1570371 | NCBI WGS metagenome assembly OGDU01 (sample SAMEA2581977, study PRJEB24529) | metagenome | biome: Human gut stool | place: China | collected 2011
ACGCCATGGGCAATTCCGTCGGCAACATGGACGAATACACGGCTTTGGAACGCTATCCGCAATATCAGGGCGGATTTATTTGGGATTTCATCGACCAGGCGATTCTCGACAGCAACGGCCGCATGTGCTACGGCGGTGATTTCGGCGACCGCCCGAGCGACTACGAGTTCTCTGGTGACGGCCTGCTGTTCGCCGACCGTACGCCGTCGCCGAAGGCGCAGGACGTCAAGCAGCTGTATGCGAATGTGCACATTGCCGTCGATGCTTCCGGCATCACGATCATCAACGACAATCTGTTTGTTTCGACGGCTGATTCCACGTTTGTGTTGCGTATTTTGGCTGATGGCAAGCCGGTTTGGTCTTCTTCGCGCCGCTTCGATGTTGCTGCAGGAGCAAGTGAACATGTTGAGATCGATTGGCCAGTTGACGATTACCGTGCAAGTGCGCAGGAGCTGGTTTTGGAGGCGTCCCAGCAGTTGACTTCCGCTTGCGATTGGGCTCCGGCTGGGTATGAGCTTTCGTTCGGCCAGTGCGTGGTTGCGGGTGGCAAGAACGTCTCTGCGGGCGATGCAGTTAACACCACTTCCGATGGAGCGATCACCTTGGGCCGCTGGAATATCGGTGCACGCAGTGCGGGCCGTGAAGCCCTGTTCTCCCTTGCACAGGGTGGCATGGTGTCGTACAAGCTTGGCGAGCGCGAATTCGTGTTGCGCAAGCCGCTGATCACCACGTTCCGTGCGCTGACCGACAATGATCGCGGCGCGGGCCATGCGTTCGAGCGTGCGCAGTGGGCGGTTGCCGGAAAGTATGCGCGTTGCGTTGATACGAAGGTTGAGCCGCTCGGCGAAACCGCAGTTTCCGTCACTTACACGTATGAGCTTGCGATTGCGCAGCGCACGAAGGTCACCATTCGTTACGTTGCCGATGTGCTTGGCCACGTCGATCTGCATGTTGCGTATCCGGGTGAAAAGGACGGCGATCTGCCGACGATTCCGGCGTTCGGCATTGAATGGATGCTGCCGGTCGAGTATTCGAATCTGCGATTCTATGGCGTCGGCCCGGAGGAAACGTATGCCGACCGCAAGCATGCGAAGCTGGGCATTTGGGATACGAACGCCTTCCGCGATCGCGCGCCGTATCTGCTGCCGCAGGAAACCGGCAACCATGAGGACGTGCGTTGGGCTGAGATTACGGACGATTCTGGTCATGGCTTGCGCGTGAGCCAGACTGCGAATACTGAAACCGGCGTTACGAAGCCGTTTGCGATGAGCCTGCTGCCGTATTCGAGCACGATGCTTGAAGAGGCGCTGCATCAGGACGAGCTGCCGGAGCCGAAGCACATGTTCCTGCGCGTGCTCGCCGCTCAGATGGGTGTCGGCGGCGACGATTCCTGGATGAGCCCGGTGCACGAGCAGTATCAGCTGCCCGCCGACCAGCCGCTCAACCTCGACGTAGCCCTCGACCTGTTCTAGTTTCAAGGATTCAGTCGATTCCTACGTGCGAAATGCCTCCCGATTCTTGATTTCAAGGATCGGGAGGCATTCGTTGTGCCGCAAGTTGACTTTCGACCTCACGATTCGCAGTTCTGTCTCACGATTTCGCAAGATCGTGCGACAATTCGGAAAAAAACATGCGATCAGACCATCAAAATGGACGATGAGGGGGATTTTGTTGATGGCTTAAATTAGACGGATTGCCTAGAATGAGGGCAGAACTTCCGAAACGTTCGAGCGCAGGCGAGCAAATTCGCGCGCGTCCGAGCGTCACGAAGCACGCTCTTCCAGGAAAGGGGCCATCATGAGCGACGCAATGAACAACCCGTATGCGAACAATCCGAATCAAAATGGCAGCAACGGACAGCAGCCGCAAGGCCAGCCGGAATACGGGGCATACGCACCAAACCAGCAATCGCAATCCCAGCAGCAGGGCGGCAATCCCAACAATTCGGGCAATCCGTATCAAAGCGAGCCTCAGACCCCATGCTACTTCGACGGCCCCAACGCCAACCCGAGTCCCAACCAGAACGGCTTCTTCTACGCGAGCTACACCACCGGTCAGCCGTACGGCCAACCATACGGACAGCAGAACAGCCAATCCGACGCTGACAACGGCACCAACAATTGGCAGCCGATCAGCCCATTCAAGCTCGTGGAGGAATGGCTCCCGAAGAAGGCAAAGAACGCGATCCGCGGCACGTATGCGGTACTCGGCATCGCCGCCGTCATTCTCGGCCTGGCACTGCTGATCTGGCCCGGTGCCACACTGAAGGTCGCCGCAATCGCGCTCGGCGCATACTTCGTGGTTTCCGGTGTGGTCCGCATTGTGACCGCAATCGTGGAACTCGGGCTTCCGGGAGGATGGCGCGTGCTTGACATTCTGATCGGCCTGATGCTGTCTGTCGGCGGTGTGGTCATGTTGAAGAACGCGGCGCTTTCCGGAGCCACACTCGCCGTGCTCATCACCATGGTGGTCGGTCTCGGCTGGATGCTGGAAGGCGTGATGGCGCTCGTGGAATCGTGGCGCATGCCAAGCTCCGCATGGGCCGTAATCTACGCACTGCTGTCGATCGTCGCCGGCTTCATCGTGCTGTTCTCCCCCGTCAGCTCCACGACCTGGCTGATCCTGTTCGGCGGATGCGCGCTTGTGGCGATCGGCATCGTCGCGATCGTACGTGCGTTCACCTTCGGCAAGTCCAAGCGCAAGTAATTTTTCACGGCGCAAGAACAGGCCAACAGTCAATAGACAATCTCTCAGATAGTCTCAAGTCCGTCACTTAACGTGTCGGACTTTTTCTTTGCGTTTCCAAGGTTCGCCAACATTCTTCCGATGATTCAGGGGTTTATATAGGGTGTTGTCCGTTGGCAAAGGACATTGGTCGTGTCCGTTGACAACGGACTTTTCTCTGTTTTCAGAAGCCCAATTTTCCGTTGACTCACGGTTACCATGGATAGTGCAAGGAGGCATGACAATGACGCACGATTACATGAAATCCATGATTGGCTATTTGCTGAACCGCCGTGATTTCGTATCCGGACAAGAATTGTCCGAAGCGCTTGGCGTCTCCACAAAAACCATCAATCGCACCGTAAAACAAATTAACGAATCCACAGAAGAAAATCCGATTATCGAATCGCAGCGCGGTCATGGATATCGTTTGAATTTTCAAAATTATTTCAATCAGCAGTACGTCGCGACGAAATCATCAAGCGCCTGCTCATCACCTCACCCCACCAGTACCGCGTGGATGACACCGAGGCGAAAGTCGTGGTGCTGCTCACCGTCGGCGCCAACGGAGACGGATCCAACGAGCATCTTCGCCTGCTCTCGCCGCTCGCACGCAAGATGGCCAAGCAGGAGGTCACCGCCGCACTGCAGCAGGCACAGTCCGCGGACGACGACATCAAGATCGAAACCCGGGGCACCATCGGCATGGCATTCGGCGGCACGTCCCAGGACGCGCTGGTCACCGGTGAATTCAATTTCTGGCAGGCACTCGCCACCCTCGGCGGCAAAGCCCCCGGCATGCTTCCGGTGATCATCGCCACCGGTATCGCATTCTCCATCGCCGGTAAGCCGGGTATCGCTCCGGGCTTCATCTCCGGTCTCGGCGCGGATCTTACCCTGACCGAAGAATTCCTCAATATCGGGCTCGACGAACCGTCCGTTTCCCCGACCAGCGTACTGCCGCTGAGAGAGGAGATCCGCAAGCGCTAACGACTGCTGAATATTCCTGAAGACCGTAAGGTCTGATTTATCTCTGTTTCCCAAGGGCACCAAGCAACAGCCGGTGCCCTTTTCCTATGCCTATCGTTGTCCGTCTTTCATATGTTGATACTCTTTCTTCAAGATTAGCCGATGATTTTACAAAAGAAGTGACGATCGTCGCATGACATTGTCGATTTGCCCGACGTAAGATGAAGGCACAACAGAAGAACGAAGAAAAGAAAATAGACAACAAACACAGACTTACGGCAGCGGCCAGAGGAATAAACAAGAAAACAGATACGCGCCGCCAAGCCGAACGAAAGGAAACATCATGAAGAACAACACTTTCAACCAGGTCATCAACGCCAACCTCGCTTCCATCGATCCGGGCTTCGGCCAGTTCGCACTCGCCAAGGCTTCCTCCGACCTCTTCAAGAAGGTCCTCAACAAGTAAGACCGCTTCCTAGACGGGAGGCAAGGCGCAGGCGCCACAGCACCTCGCCCCTCTTCTTTCCAATCCTTAAATCACATAGCGGGAGGCCGCGGTTCCAAACGGAATCGCGGCCTCCCGCTTTTCACGTACGCCGGCTACCCCTCCTCAACAGCGAGATTGCGGGCGGCGGCGCGTTCGCGTGGGCCGCGCGTCACGTAGAAGCCGATTGCCACGATGACGAACATCACCGTGCAGCAGATCCACAGCACACGGCTGCCGAACGCGTTGAGAATCCAGCCTCCGACCAACGGCGAGAACGCGTTCGACAGCGACCACACCAGGTTGTATAACCCTTGGTAGGTGCCGCGCACATCCTTTGGCGCGATGTTCGCCACCGTTGTGGCGGCAATCGGGAACGTGCCCAGCTCGCCAAGCGTCCACAGCACGGTCGCGATTGCGAACGTCACCCACGAATTCGCGCCGATCTGGAACGCGTATCCGACCGCCGTGATGGACATGCCGAGCACCAGCACTCGGGTGTTGCTCATCCGCTGGAACAGACCGATCGCGGGAATCTGCAGCAGACACAGCAGGCCGCCGTTGATGGTCAGCAGACTGGAATATTCATCCGTGCCAAGGCCGATCTGCGTCATGGAAATCGGCAGGCCGCTGACGATCTGGTAATACGCCAGCGTGTACAGGAACATCAGCACCACCATCGACATCAGCGCGCCGTCGGCGCATGCGCGACGATAGCTGCGCCATACGGAGAACCGCTGCGGCCGCTGCGATTCGCCGGTTTGTTTCACAGCATGTTCCACGGCATTTCCCGCAGCTGATTCCGCGGCTTGCGACGCCCGCGCCGGCGCGACCTCGCCCCGCGGGCGCTTGCCCAGCCCGACTTCCTTGAAGAACACGATCATCAAGATCGTGGCGAACACCAGCACCGCGGCTTCCGCGTAGAACATCAGCGCATAGGAGATCTTCACCAACTGGTTGGCGATGATCGGGCCGATCGCGAAGCCGAAATTCGCGGCCCACGTCTGCAGCGAATACGCGCGCTTCTGTTTGCGGAACGGCACCACGTCGGACACGTACGCCGCGACCGCGGGCGTCGGCATGGATGAGATGGCGCCGTAGGCCAGCAGCGCGATCGCCATGATCCACGGATTGCCGATGAACGCCAGCAGGACCAGCATCGCGGCGGAGCCGAGATTGCCGATGACGATCATCGCCGGGCGGCCGAAGCGGTCGGACAGCGCGCCGCCATACAGGCAGCCGAAGATGCCGCCGAAACCGTACATGGAGACGATGGTGCCGGCCACGCCCGCGCTGACATGCATGTCAGACACCAGATACATGGAAAGGAATGACGTGACGAAGCGGCCCATCCACAGGATAAGCAGCGTGACCCACAAGCCCCAGAACATGAGGGGCAATCCGAAAATCTCTTTGTTCTTCTCCATTCTTGCCATCATATCGAGCAATATCGAGCGGACGCGACGCCAGTAGCCTTTTCCCGGGGTGCTGGGAGAATGGACAACTATGGCAATGAAAAAAGGACCGACCAAGGGGTCGGGTGGAAAGCATCGTAACGCGCTGAGGGGCAAGGGACCGACCCCCAAGGCCGAAGATCGCGTATATCACAAGGCTTACAAGGAAAAGCAGGCTACCAATCGTCGTAAGATGGCTGATCCGCGACTGGCGGCACGCCGTCGCGCGGCAAAGTTCAGCTCAGAATCCGACGATCTCGTCATCGGTCGCAACGCCGTTCTCGAAGCGTTGCGCTGCGGCGTGCCCGCGAGCACGCTGTATGTGGCCGCACGCATCGAGCACGACGATCGCACGCGCGAAATCATTCGTCTCGCCGGTATTCACGGACTGAACCTCATGGAAGCCGACCGACTGGAAATGGACCGTATCGCACGCTCCTCCAACCATCAGGGCGTGGTGATGAAGGCGCAGCCGTTCCAGTATTCCTCGCTCGCCGAGCTGGTGGAACGCGCGGACAAGAAGTCTCGTGCCATGGAAGCGGCCAACTCCGCAAGCGCACGCATTGCGGCACGTCCGCTGTTCATCGCGCTTGACGGCGTCACCGATCCGCAGAATCTGGGCGCGGTCATCCGTTCCGCAGCCGCATTCGGCGCCAACGGCGTGATCCTGCCGGAACGTCGTTCCGCTTCGGTCACCGCAGCCGCATGGAAGGTGTCCGCAGGCGCAGCCGCGCACATGCCGGTCGCCCGCGTGGTGAATCTCACCAAGGCCATTGAAAGCCTGAAGGAACGCGGATACTACAGCGTCGGCCTTGACGGTGGCGGCGACGCCCTCGTTGGCGAAACCGGTTTCGAAACCGATCCGCTGGTTGTGGTGCTCGGTTCCGAAGGCAACGGCCTGAGCCGTCTCGTACGCGAGACATGCGATTCCATCGCCGGCATCCCAATGTCGAACATGGTCGAATCGCTGAACGCTTCCGTCGCAGCGGGCATCACGCTGTATTCCGTCGCACGCGCCCGCCGCGAGGCCGGTGCCGCCGCTGACGCGAAGTAATCAACACGAAGCGACAGGAAGTAAGCACAGCGAAACTGCAGAAGTAAACACAACAAGGCAGCAAGTCCGAAATACATATGAGCGGATAGTCCATACGGATTATCCGCTCATTTTATTTTGCGAGCTTGTACTTTCCGATCGCTCCACTCCCCCGCTAACGCACGTCCGTCGCTTTCAAAAGTCAAAATTTTTTGAGTTTTGAAAGCGACGGGGTACTCGGAGGTAACAACAAGCGGAGGATTGGAGTCCTCCGCTTGGTATTTAGCTTTTCAGTGTGCCTTCTGCCCTGCAATTAAGGACTGCGCTACGCGCAGGCTCAATACTGCCTTCGACTCGGCTATCGCCTCGTCTCAGGGCACATTGATAGAAAAAGCTCCAGTGGGGCTTTTTCTATCAATGTGCCCATACAGCTGCGTCGGGATCGTCGTCGGGGTTGTAGCCGTCGTCGGGATCGTCGTAGGTGTATTCGTCGTCGATCACACCGGAATCGGCTTCGGCGTTCAACGCGTCCACATCCTTCGTGGTGAGCTTGTACTGCGGAAGCACCTTCTCCACATAGCTTTGCACCGCCTCGGCCATCGGCACATCATGACCCGCCTTCTCGGCCAGGAACCAACGGTGGTCAAGCACCTCATGGAAGAACTGTGCCGGTTCGATCTGCGAACGGTATTCGCGCGGAATCATGCGCACGGTCGGTTCGAACACTTCACGCATCCAATCGGTGGCAACAATCTCAAGATCCTCACCCTCACGCCATGTGGAAGCGCGGTAGGCATCCAAATCGTTCAACAGTCGACGAGCCTGATTCTCCTGCACATCAAGACCAGTCAATCGCAGCAACTTACGATTCGCATAGCCGGCATCGACCACACGCGGACGCACCAGCACACGCTTGCCATCCTCAGCGGTCTTCATCTCCAGCTCATCCACATCAAAACCAAGCTCATTGAGCTTGTTGACGCGCTTCTCGATCTTCCACATTTCGTCCGGACCGAACTTGTCGGTATCAGTCAGCGCACTCCACAGCGAATGGTAACGATCCACCAAACGGTTGCCGATCGCAATTTCGTCAACACCGCTCGGCAGCAGCGAACCGGACGAAAGATCCATCAATTCGCCAATAATGTTCGTACGAGCCAAATCAACGTCGTACTCGCGCTGGCCTTCCGTCAGATTAATCTGCAGATCACCGGTTTCCGCATCAACCAAAAATGCGGAGAACGCGTAGGCGTCGCGCAGGAACAACACGTTCGACAGTGACACATCGCCCCAATAGAAGCCAGCCAAATGCAAACGCACCATCAGCACGGCCAACGCGTCGATCAGTCGTTCCGCGGTATCAGGGCGCAGATTACGCGCGAACAGCGCACGATACGGCAGTGAGAACTTCAAATGCTTGGTGACAAGGATCGCTTCCAGCGGCTCGCCTTCACGGCTATGACGGCCTGTGACCACGGCGATCGGCTGCACGGTCGGCAGTTCCAGCTTCTGCAGGCGACGCAGCAGCTCGTATTCTCGTTCCGCCACATTGCGCGTGATTTCCTTCATGGCGTACACTTCGTCGCCTACGTGCACGAAACGCACCACATGCCTGGAAATACCACGCGGAAGATTGGCCAGCAGGTCTTCCGGCCAAGTAGCCAGCGGCTTTTCCCACGGCAGGGTGAACATCTTTGGATTCGAGCTTGCGGCGGTGATTTTCAGCGCATGCGGCTCCGGAGATGAGGCAGCCGGATCTTCGGCCTTCACGGAAGTTGCTTTCAGCACACGGGGATCCATCTGTGGCAATTCAAGAGATTCCATGAATCAACAATTTACCTGTTGACCTACCCGAAGAAGCAAGTATGGACGAATCCGTTTCACCTGCCGATATGCGATGATCTCAATACTGGAATCTCACTATCCATCTCATATTGCGATCGATGCTACAAACAGACATTACAAGCCGATATTGTGCTTGCGGAAAACAAAAGAAGCCCCGCACCAACGCGGGGCTTCTCCAACGAGACGATAAGAGAGGAAGAGCACGTCTCGTTTAATGGTTGACGGAAGTTCGCGCTTCCGCCAAGTTTTTATTCAGCCACCCGCCAGCCGATTTCCGTAAAGGATATTCCCCTGAAGAAACAGCCAACGGTTGGTTACTCGATATCAGCTCAGTTCAGACGCAGCTCGGTCGACGGAGCGAACAGGTGCATCTTGGACGGGTCGATCTTGATCTTGACGGTATCGCCGACCTTCGGGAGAGCACGCGGGTTCACGCGGATCGTGGTGAGCTTGTTCTGATCGGACATCATGGTGGATGCCTCGGCAGCGGAGCCATCGGTGATGATGTTGCCGTAGATGTAGCCATCGGAGCCCAGATCCTCAACGTTCATGACCTTGAGGGAGAAGGCGTTGGCGTCATCCGGGGCGGCCAGGGAAGCGTCTTCCGGACGGAAGCCGACGACGATCTGGTTGTTGTCTTCAGCGGTGAGCTTGTTGACAGCCTCGGCCGGCAGATCCACGGTGTCTTCGCCGATCTTTGCCTTGCCGTTGACCACCGGGTGGGTGTTGATGTTCATCGACGGGGAGCCGATGAAGCCAGCGACGAAGACGTTGGCCGGACGATCGTACAGCTCGGTCGGGGCGCCGACCTGCTGCAGGACACCGAGCTTGATGACGGCGATGCGGTCACCCATGGTCAGAGCTTCGGTCTGATCGTGGGTCACGTACAGGGTGGTGACACCCAGCTGGCGCTGCAGAGCAGCGATCTGGGTACGGGTCTGTACGCGGAGCTTGGCATCAAGGTTGGACAGAGGCTCATCCATGAGGAAGACCTTCGGCTCACGGACGATTGCACGACCCATAGCCACACGCTGACGCTGGCCACCGGACAGAGCCTTCGGCTTACGATCGAGGTACTCGGTCAGGTCGAGGATCTCAGCGGCCTTCTCGACGCGCTTGCGAATCTCTTCCTTCGGGGTGCCGGCGATCTTCAGAGCGAAGCCCATGTTGTCAGCCACGGTCATGTGCGGATACAGAGCGTAGTTCTGGAACACCATTGCGATGTCGCGGTCCTTCGGCTGCATCGTGGTGACGTCCTTGCCACCGATGAGGATGCGGCCCTTGTTGACCTCTTCCAGGCCGGCCAGCATGCGCAGAGTCGTGGACTTACCGCAGCCAGACGGGCCGACCAGCACCAGGAACTCGCCGTCCTTGATGTCCATATTCAAATCATCCACCGACGGCTTATCGTTGCCCGGGTAGATACGAGTAACATGGTCGAATACGACTTCTGCCATGATTTGTCATCCTTTCAGAGGCAGGTACGTGCCTCACGATCCGTTGTAAAGGGATTTCTTTTCGGTGCCTCGCCTTGCGGCTTACGACTTCGACAAAGCCACAATTCAAAGCGTTAATTTATTTCTTTGGTTTAGCGAAGGTTCTCTTCGTTGAGCCACGTTCCATGATACATACAACGCTAAAACTGTCAATGCGTGTCGCGAGTCGCGCTGTTTACCTACGTTGGCAGGGGGGTTAACGGCGTAGTAAATACACGCCTTTATCGCCATCATGCAAGACAATGGTGCGGAGCGAAAGACAGAACAGGGAGGTTGCAGTGCGCAATATTAGAATCGGCGTGGTCGAGGATGATCCCGCAAGCTGCCAGCTGGTACTTGACTATCTCAACCGATATCAGCAGGAAAATGACGAACAATTCACCGTTTCCGTATTCGACGACGGCGCGAGAATCGTAGAGAAATATACCCCTGTTTACGATATTTTACTGCTCGACATCGAAATGAGCGAAATGGACGGCATGGCCGCCGCGAGACGCATTCGCGAGCGCGACGACAAGGTCGTGATCGTGTTCATCACCGCCGCACCGCAGTATGCGATCAGCGGGTACGAGGTGCGCGCATTGTCGTATCTGCTCAAACCCCTGCCGTGGTTCGCGTTTTCACAGGAACTCAAGAAGTCGATCGACATGGTGAGGCGCAATGGCGACGATTCCATGCTTATCGAAACCAGCAACGGGCAGATGCGGCTGAATCTTGCCGATATTCTGTATCTCGAATCGATCCGGCATACCATCGTCATCCACACGTTGGAAGGCAAACTGTCGATCAATGGCACGCTCAAAGACATGGAAGCGAAACTCGCCGACCACCATTTCTTCCGCTCGAATTCCTGCTATCTGGTGAATCTCAAGCATGTGACGGGCGTCGCCGACCAGGATTGCGTGATGTCGAACGGCGAACAGTTGCGCGTAAGCCGACCACGCAAGAAGGCGTTCCTCGCCGCGTTGACCGACTATATAGGAGGTGGCAGGTGAGCAGCGTGATATTGCCGAATGCGCTGGCCGGATTGGCAGGAGGACTGGCAGGAGGCTCCCCTTCCATACCTTCCGTTTTGGTGACCGTGCTTTCGGTGCCGCCGATGACGCCAATCACCAACGCTCTGCCCGACATCCCCCGTTCTTATACGGCGATCTGCGAATGGGCCGCGTGCATGGTGTATATCGCGGTGTTGTATCGTCGCGTGCCGCTCCGACGGTCGATCATCGTCAGTGCGGCCGGATTGGCATCGCTGGTCGCGGTGCAGTATTTCGACGGCAGTATGCCGATCTGGTTCTGGATCATCGGTATGCTGCTCGCATTCGCCTGCATGTATGCGACGATTCTGCTCGGCGCGGGCACCGGCAAACGCGAGGGCCTGTATATTACGGCGCGCGCGTTCGTGTTGGCCGAATTGGTGGCGTCGCTGCATTGGCAGATCGTTACGTTCATTGGCGTGCGCGACGGATTCGCCGATTACGATTGGCGCGCGATCGCGCTGCTTGTCGTTACGTATGCGCTGTGCTTCGGTCTAGCTTGGATGGTTGAACGCGGCAATTTCAGCCAGACCACACCTACCTTGCCGACCGCTTCCGCCGCGATTGCGACGATGGCCATTATGATCGTCACGTTCGCCATGAGCAATTTGAGTTTCGTGTCGACGAATACGCCGTTTTCCGGTTCGGTCGGCCAGGAAATCTTCTACATTCGCACGCTGGTCGATTTCTGCGGTTTCGCGATCCTATATGCGCAGCAGGAGCAGGCGCGCCGTATTGAGGCGAATACGGAACTCGCGTCGATCAACGCGCAGCTGGAAAGCCAGCATCAGGAATACCTGCAATCGAAGGAAAATATCGAATCGCTAGGCCGTCTTGCGCACGATCTGAAGCATCAGCTTGCGGCGTTGCGTGCCGAAGTCGATCCGAAGCATGCCGCGGCCGGCTTCGAGCAGCTGGAGCAATCGGTGCAGCGCTATAGCACGCAGCAGCATACCGGCAATCCCGTGCTTGACGTTATTTTGACCACGAAAGAGCGCACGTGCGCCGATCGAGGCATTACGTTCACGGCGGTCGCGGACGGCTCGCTGCTAAGCGGCATGTCGTCGATGGATATCGCATCATTGTTCGGCAACGCGCTTGACAATGCGATCGAAGCGACGTCGAAATTGCCGAAACGTGAGCAGCGTCTGATCAAACTTGCGTTATACGAGCAGAATCGCTTTATTGTTATCCGTGTTGAGAATTATTACGATTCCCGATTGAAGAAGGATGCGGAAGGCAATCTGCGCACCACCAAGCGCGACGATCAGCATCGGCATGGTTTCGGCGTGAAGTCGATTCGTCATATCGCGCAGCAGTATGGCGGCGAAGTGACGATTCGCACCGAAGACCACTGGTTTGTGCTGACCGCGCTTATTCCGCGGAAAACCGGCCTTATGGCCATGTAGGACTGGCCATAAGGCTTAAGGCGGCTCCGCTAGTTTTCAAGATTCTGCGCAGCGGCATCACCGCCTGCCGATGCGTCGCCGCCAGCATCGCCGGCATTCGCCGCACCTCCAGCCGCACCTCCAGCCGACCCGCCAGCCGCGCCGCCCGCCGCAGCACCTCCAGCCGTATTGTCCGGACTATTCGCAGCACCACCGTTAGAGCCCCCGTTAGTGCCGATATTGGTGTTGTTCGTCACGGTGTTGGGAGTCGACGACGCCTCCTGGTATTGGTCCATCGCCTGCTGAACGGCGTCTTTGGCGGCATTCAGCGCGTCAACGGCGGCCGTCACGTCGTTTTCCTTGAGATTGGTGCCATTGGCAAGGTTTCTGGCCGAGTCAATCGCCTGCTGCAATGCCACGCGCACGCTGTCATCGGCCACCATGCCGTCGGAATTGTCGAGCACGGACTGCGCCTGCTCGATCGCGTCATTGAGCTGGCTCTTCAGACGATTCTGCGTGGCCAGCACTTTGGAAGCGTCGACGGCTTCGGCCGCATTTGTAATCTTTTCGGCCTTGTCGTTCATGCTCCGTGCCTCGGATGCCATGGCTTTCGCGGATTTCTTCAGCTTGCTGATGCCCTGCGACGTGTCGCACGACAGGATTTTCGCTTCCTTCGCGTTAGATATGGCCGCATTAAGCTTAGTGACGGTGCTGGCGTCGGCGACTTGATCGGCAGTGACCTTCGCGCCGGTTTTTCCGATTTCCAAAGCGTCGGAAAGCGTGTTATTGGCACTTTGCAGCTGGCTTGTGGAATCCTGGCATTGCGCGGCTGCGCTGGTAATGGCTGATTTCTTGGAATTATTCGAAAGCATCCAACATGCAATACCGCCAATCAAAGCAATCACGACGATAGCCGCAATCACGATAGCGACGATTTTGCCGGTATTCTTCGGTGGTACCGGAATTTCATTGCTGTAATCGCCGTAATCCTCGAAAACACTGAAATCGCTTACACCGTTCACATCGCTTTCTTGCGAAGCGACCGTCGGAGGCTTCGGCGGTTCGGACATGTCAGCCCCCATCACCTCGGTATCCGTCGGAAATTCCAGCCTGAAATTGTTGTCTTTCGTCATACGTCCTTCTTCATCATCGGGCGCTCAGCATCGACCATCTATACGCCGACCCCCTAGCTTACCGCCTAACACACCCTTCAACGCGCATTCGCCTTAATTACCTTCTTTTCCGCACTTTTCGATAGGCGCAAAGCGGCAAGCGGCTCCCCTAAACGCGATGCGGTGAACGCACTCACCGCAACCGCGAATCCAATGGGCACAAACAGATTGATCGGAGCATCCGCAAGTTCCATCACCAAGCAAATCGCCATAAGCGGAGCCTGTTGGGAAGCTGCGAGCAATGCGCACGCACCCAGCAGAGCGTACATGCCAATCGAATTCGTGTGAAACACCTGCATCCACAGAACACCCAGCACAGCACCCCCCGAAGCGCCGAGCGCAATACCCGGCTGCAGCACACCGCCGGAAGCGCCGGAACGGATCGTCAGCAATGTGACAATCGCCTTCGCCAGGAACGAAACCAGCAAAATCGGCACCACCGCCAAATCGGCCTTGGACGAGAAACTCAACTGCGCGGTGGCACGGCCATTGCCCATAACCTGCGGCACCCAAATCGCCACCACGCCAGTCAGCAGACCGGCGAGCGGCAACATCCACAGAATGCCCGCGCCCGACGGTTTGGACTTCTCAGCCCACTGCGATCCGCGGCGGAACAGCGCGCCGGCCGCACCGAGAACCAGCCCCGCAACCAGTGCGAACGCCATGTAATCGGGTGTGAACAGGCCGTCCGCTTTGCCGATCAGGTAGAACGCGTGCGTGCCTTTGACCAGCGACGCCACCCACGAAGCCAGCGCGGAACAGGCGAAAGCGAGCGTCACCGTTTCAAGGGTCACATCGGCGAGCAGAATCTCGACCGCGAAAAACGTGCCCGCAAGCGGCGCGTTATACACGCCCGCAAGGCCGGCGGCGGCCGTAATGGCCACCAACATACGGGTGTCTTTCGCATCGAGACGCACCCAACGTGCGAACCGCTGACCGAACATCGCACCCAACTCGCGCGGCGCCACTTCTCGACCGATCGACATGCCCGTACCGACAATGAAAATCTGCAGCAACACATGCACGACGGTCTGCCAAATCGGCATAATATCGCCATTCACCGCCTTTTTGACGGACGGCACCTTCGTACTGCGCGTACGCAACAGCCACCAAATCACGGCCGCAATGACCGCACCCGCGGTCACGGAAATCAGTCGACGAATCACAGGAACGTTGAACGGGCCGGATTCCTGCGAATTCTCAACATAGCCGAGCGTAAGATGCTCGACGCCGTACAGCATCAACGTCAGCAGGCCGGCGGCCGCGCCAATGGCCACTCCCACAATCGCCACCGCCGCAATCAGCGCCGGAATTCTGCCGATCTTTGGCTGCGTTCCTTGAGGATTCTGCGACTCCTGCGATTCCCGTGTTTTTTGCGATTCCTGCGATTCCCGCATCTGCCGCACTCCTTGCACACCGTCTCCTTCGTTCAATTCATTCCCCCAATTGTCCCACCTGCCGCAACGTTCATTTGTTACGCCCCGAGCGTGGCGATCGGCAGCACCAGAATGCCGTCATCACGCCGGTATGCAATATCACCACGCCCGACAATAAATGCCATGAATTCAGGCTCACGAACTTGAGATAGAGGATTTCCGCACACTTTTTCTTTGAAAGCATGTAGTTTGTCCACATTTTTCTCCATGACTTTCAAGTCGCTCAGCTTAATCTCCACCGCAGCCCAGCGACCATCCACCAATTCAAGAATCACATCAACTTCAAGGCCTTTTTCATCCCGATAATATGCGATTCGATTCGTGCCACCCATCGATTCGAGATACACGCGCAAATCACGAATCACCAATGTTTCAAACAAATCTCATACTGAATCAGAGACAATAATGATGACGCTCTCAGCTTATCCAGCACAACTCATTGCACATCATTTGATAGGGATTGCTGCGAGAGCTGCATCTTTAGGTCATCGACTTTTAATTCCAAACGTCTGATATAAAGCGCCTGTCGACGGATAATCAAATCACGCATATCATTTCCACCGGTTCCAGGGTTACCTTCATTCGTGCGACTGGAAGTAACCTCAGAATCGGGGAGATTCACTCTGTCTACCGTGCCTGGATCTTCTATTCGTATTGTCTTCCTCCAACGATGCATGCACCGTTCAATACGCTTTTCGCCTATCAACTCAGGACCGAGCCCCGCTTCGCGGAACAGCACAGTGGGAGATTCACCATTTTCAGCGCTCGAAACGCATTCACGCTTGAACCACTCTGCATATCGGATACGTGAACCACGTAATACTTGACTGCAAGCAGCGAAGCCAGATATTGTGCTTGTTCCGGAGAGAATCATTCGTCGCTCATGCTTACTTTTTTCACTTCATCGTGCAATCATCTGTATGGGATTTGCCGGCCGAATTGACGTCCCGTATGCGGCGTCTCATGCGCAATCTGATCAAAATGAACGTAACAAGTAACATGAGCCCCGCTGCCGCGGCAATACTGCCTACGGCGGCACCCGTACGACCAATAAGGCCAGGATTGCCCGGCTCCTCGCTCGGGTTATTTTCGGGCGGGACAACAGGAGTTCCAGTGCTAAATTTCGGCTCTACCGTGATGTTGAGATCAGCGGATGTGTCTCCACTGCCAGGAATCGAGATGAGGAACGGATCACAGTCGTATGCTTTGTTGACTTTCGCCGAGCTCGTGCGGGAGACCAGATATAGGCCGAGCGGCAGATTCTGGAAAGTGAGCTGACCAGCTACGTTAGTGGTGCCGGAATGCTGGTACAGCTTGTTTTTCGCCGCGTGCGTAGCGAGCTTCTTGGCAGCATCGTGATATTCACTTGATGTCAGGCGTTCCCAATCGGCAGTGAGGCCGGAAAAATCGCCGACGGTTTTATATGAGGAGACGCTACCATCATTGTTCGTTGTGACGGTGGCGACGCGCACGATGGCATAAGTATCGCCGGCAAGCAATTTGGGCGAAGCCGTGTCTCGGCCCCATACGGCATTGATGGTGAGAGCGCCGAAAGAATCAGCTTGCGCATACGGCACCATAGAGCCGAAGGCTGCAAGAACAGTGAGGACGATAGTAACGGCGGCGGCAATCATGGCAGCAATGCGCGCCGCACCATATTCGCTTCCGCTATGCAGGTCTAACATGTCTGCCCGGTCCTTTCCGCCGTGATGAATGTGATTGGTTATTTGTACTGTCTGGCTGAGGAGGCAAGCCACCGTCCGGCTCGATATCCGCAGAGTCAGAATCACCAGATGCGACCTTGGCGCTCCCACTCTGCCGGCGTCGCCGCTCATGACGCTGCCATAAATGCCATGCGATAAGCAAGGCAATCAGTGCAAGAGACGGCAACAAGTACTGCAGCGGAATGTCCACGTGGAACGTGGATTTGGCATCATCCTGCTGCTGCGGCGCGTATGGGATGCGATGGCCACGCACCAGCAGCCGATGCGTATTGACCGCATACGGCGTACAAGTGATGAGCGTGACCAAATCCTTGCCGGGCTCAATTGCCAGTTGTTTGGTATCGGTCGGCAGAACGGTAGTGATCTTATCGACCTGATACGCATACGTGTCTTTAAGTATTGTGATGTAGAACTTGTCGCCTTTTTTCATAAGGTTCAAGTCCGTGAACAGTTTTGCCGTGGGCAAGCCCCGGTGGCCAGACAGCGCCGCATGAGTGGACGCGCCACCAACTGGCAGTGAGGTCTGTTCGAGATGTCCGATGCCGGATTGCAACACTTTCTCGGAAGTGCCGTGATAAATCGGCAAGGTCTCCTCGAGCTTAGGCACAGTGATGTATCCCATCATGCCGTCACCGTCAATATTGAGCAGACTGTTGTATTCCTCGTCCGTGGATGCGGAATTGACGGCACTGGCAAGAACGTCGGTCTCTCCTGCATCGTTCTGGGCGAGCTTTTCGTTATAGGCGTGCGCAGCATCCAGCACCTTCTGGTACTGTTCCTGGCTCAATGCTTCAACGCTGGCGTCGTAGTTATTTACGGCGCGGCTGGCGTTGCGCATAATGAGGAAGTTGCTGATCGTCGGATAGAACAGAATGAGCATTCCACCGAGAATGACCAGTAAGGGCAGAATGTTGCGCAGTCGTTTCATCGAGCGTTCTTTTCGTGAGGAAACCGTGTTGTGGGCGTAGCGGGTGTGTGCCCTTCACGCCCAAAACACGGTCATGCTCGTCAGGCGTTCTTGCGCTTGAGAGTCCAGGCAACGCCGAGCGCGATGACCAGCACACCAATCACCGTGAAGGCGATGGTACCCATGCCACCAGTGCCAGGCAGGACAACACCGGACTTGTTCTGGACCGGGATGGCACCGTTCGATGCGGTCTTGTCGTAGTCGCTGCCATTGTCGTTGTTGTAGGTGATGGTGACGGTGGCATCCGTGGTGTCAGTGCCGTCGTTCTGGCCTTCAACCTTCACGCCGAGGGCGCTGGCGAGCTTGTTGTAGCCGGCCGGCGCTTTGATCTCGGTGAGCGTGTACTCGCCGTTCTTCAGTCCTTGGAAGACAACCTTACCGTTTGCAGGAGTGGTGATAGTCGTGGTGGTACCTGTCTCATCATCCTTAGCTACACGGTATACAGCGTTCTCGGTCGCACTACCGGCAGTGACTTGCACGAAGCTCATAGCGGCGTCGCCCTTAGGTGCGAGTGTGAACTCAGCACCAGCAAGTCGAGTAGCGGTATCATCATACTTGTCACCAGTGTACTTATCGACGGTGAAGCCATAAGTGAAGACGCGAACCTTGCTGGGTTCGGACTCACCGGTGCCCTCGATGCCCGGTTTGTTGGAGTACTGAATCGTTGCGGAGTTGACGTTACCATGACCGCCCACAACAGCATCCTTGTTCAGCGTGGCCTTGTAGGTGACGGTGATCTTCTTGCCGGCATTGGCCTGCTGCTTGTCCTTGAAGTTCAGCATGGTGACAGTAAGAAGCGTACTGTCGGAGACCGTAGACGTGGCGACGGTGTAGTCAGTGTTCACGGTCAGTGGATCAGTCACACCGTCGACCGTAACGGAATCGACTTGTCCAAAGGTGAGGCCCTGAGACAACGTATCCTTGAAGTTGAAGGTGTAGGTGTCATAGGCGGACATGTCCGGAATGGTGGAAGTCAGGGTGAACGTCAGGGTATCACCGATCTTCGCGCTGGTGGCGCTCTCACCATTTACCTTCTTGACGACGGTAGGCAGGTCTCCCTTAATGTTGGCAGTCACATTGGTGCGATCAACGGAAACTAGCGTGGCGTATTGACCACTGGCGTTGGCCAAGGTCGCACCCGGCACAGCGACCACGTAGTAGCCGTAGTCGAGACCAGTGAACGTCGCAGTGTACTTACCGTCCGTGGCATCGGTAGATACCGTAGTGGTCGCAGCCGTGATGTTGTTCTTCTGTGCCCAGTTCGATGCCTTGGCAGCGAAAGCAACCAAGTCTTTTTCTTTTCCAGTCAGACTGGATACGTACTCGTTTGCTTTATCGTTGACGTTCGCGTCGGTAGCACCAGTTACGAAAGTGGAGTCCTTGAAGAACTCCTTCCACCCGTCAGTCAACGTGTAGGAGACAGCCTTGCCGTCACTGCTCACGGTGGCGGAGAACATCTTGTAGGCGTTCACGGTCTTACCGGCGAACTTCGCGTCAGTAGTGCTGACCGTCAGCGTGGCATTATCCGCTGCGTTGGCCGTGGCGACTGTCGTCGCAGCCAATCCAAATACGGTGGCAATCGCCGCGGCGGCAGCGAAAACCTTTTTCATCAGTGATTTCACTATTGTTCCTTTCTCTAAATGGAAATCTTTTCTGTTTGGCAGGTACGGTTTGTCTATGTGGTCGTCACGCGGCATGGGCACCTCGCTTTCGTATACGGCTGGAGCCCGAGCGGACTGTGCCGGATTGAACGCGTTGATCACGCACGTACCAGACCACGCCAGCTCCCATAAGCAGCAAGCCGAACATCAGGAACCACATCCTGCCCGCGCCTCCCGTATTCGGAAGCAACGCCGCATTGGTAACAATGGCCACGCGTTCCTTGGTGTTGTAGGAGACCGATACTTGGTATCCGGCCTCCGCAGGCTTGATGGTCTTGGTGGTATCGCCGTCCTTATAGGTCACGGCGGTTTCTTCCACGGTGTACGTGTAGTAACGCACGATGTCCTTGCCGTTGACATCCTGTCCATCCACGAATGCGACCGGCAGTCCTTGAATCACCTTGCGCCAGGTGTTGCTCCAGGAAGAGGCATCGGAGGAGTCCAACGTCACCGTCCATGGATTCTTCTGCGTCACGGTTGTGCAATCCGCGCCGAAGCATTGAATCGTCTGCGGCGTCACCGTATTGCCGCTGCCATCGGTATAGTGCGCGGCGATCTTCAGTTCGACCGACTGCGGCCGTTCGAGGTTGCCGTCCTTCCATACCTTCTGGACGGTCAGGTCAATGGTTCGGCAACCGTCCTTGCCGCACGGGTCCTGGCCGTCGTCCGGTTCGGGGGTGAGTCCGCCGTTGTTGTCGGTCACGGTCGCGTCGAGCATGAGCACTGCCTTGGCCGGGGACTGGTAGGCATCGAGCTTCGTCTTGGTGCTGCCGTCCGTGGAGTCGACCACGGCGTCCTTAATGCCGACCCAAGTGGTGCCGGCGTCGCCGGATGCGGAGCTGTGCACAGCGCTGCTGTCGTATGTGTTGACCACGTCGAACAGCTTCACTTCCCAACGATCGAGTCTGGTGTTCAGCGCATCGTCTGCCGTGTTCTTCTGCGAGAAGATCTTGTTGCCGTCCTGTGCGGAGGTGCGGGCCTCACTAGCGTTCGCGGCCGCCTTGCGGTAAATGCGGTAGGTGTTGTATGCCTTGTCGCCGTTGCCGTCATCGACCGGTCCGAGGATGTCGCTCATGGTGTTGAAGTCCCATACGGACTTGAGTTTGGTGTTCGAGAACGGGTCGACCAGTCCGCTGGCACCGCGGATCGTGTCGGCGTAGACCATGTGGTCGTCTGCCAGCACGCCCTCGTCGTTCAGTCCGGCGAAGCCGCCCGTGTAGCCTGTGGAAAGATCCTTCACGCCGTCGGTGTCCTGAGTCGCCCCACCACCGAACACGTCATAGCCATTGGCGATGCCCGTTACGGTGGACTGTTCCACGCGGGTGCGGTTGCCCTTGATGAGTTGGACGGTCAGGTTGCTGCCCGAACCATCCATGTCGATGCCGTTCTTGCTGCAAGGCAGTTTGATGACGCTGTCGCCGATGGTGACGATCGCCACGTCGGTCTGCTGCTGGTTTTCATCATCAGCCTTGGACAGAGCAACGCTCACCTTCAGTCCGAACAGGTTCACGTACAGCACGTTGCCTTCCGAAAGCACCTTGAGATCGAATACCTTGCCGAAGATGGCCAGGAACCACTTGCCTAAATCGATGACGTCGACCTGTTCCGCCTTGTCGAGGTATAGGAGCTTGACCAGCGCGTTCACCACTTGCAGCAGCAGTTCCACAAGTACAGAGTTGACCTTCGCGTCAACCAAATAGGCACGGCTGGTTTCACCGACGAATCCGCCGGCAATCTCACCGCTAGTGACCTTCTTGAGATTGTCAGACGTGCAGCCCTTTACTCGGGCCAGGTCCGCGTAGCCGACGAATCCGCCCGCGACCTCGCGTCCAGTAGCCTTGTCGGTGGCTTTGCCGTAATTGTCGCCATGGTGTGTGGCGGTGACGGTATAACCGTCCGGGATGCCGGTGACATGTGAATCGCCAACGTGCGAGCCCCAGATGTCAAGTACGCCGGCCGTAGCACCGAGCAGACTGAGCGCATCCGTGCCGAGTTGTGCGTTGTCGGCGGCGACCGTGCCGGATTTGCCAAGATGCCCGATGAAGCCGCCCACGTAGTTCACGCCGGTCACACTGTTGAGGTTGGTGACCGCGGACTGCTTCACAGAGCCATTGATCAGTCCACCGCCGAAACCACCGACCGCACCGGTGTAACGCTTCGAGTCAAGCATGCCCTTTGTGGTGGAATCATGGGCGACAATCTGGATGCCGTCGCTCACACCGTTGACCTGACCGTCATAGATGAAGGTGCGGAATGCTTCGAGCACGCCCACGTTGCCGACCTTGAGCAGTTTGAGCAGCAGGTTGGTATCCTGCTTATCGCCGGCCTCGCCGCCGCCGACGGAAGCGACGCTGGATACATCAGCAAGACCAAAGAAGCCACCGGCGTATTGCCCGCCTTCGACAGCGCGCAGCCCGTTAACAGTAAGAGAAGCCGGGTCATTGTTCGGATCCGCTTCACTGCCGGTACCTTTGGCGGAATCCCTGTCACCGAGGATCGCGGCTTGCAACGAACCAGCGAAACCGCCGGCGTTCAGGGCATACTTGGTTGTGGTGTTACCCTTATCGTCCTTGGTCTCATATGCGCCGTCGACCGTGTATCCCCATGCCGGGTCATCCGAGCTCACATGTGCACCGCGAATCGTCGTAACCGTGGCCTGCAATACGCTGACCAGACTTGCCGGGTTCGATACCAGCGAGTCGAGGATTCCTTGCAGGAATCCCTCGGATGCGTTGGTGTCCACATCCGCGACCGCGCCGGCAGTGGCCACGCCGATGAATCCGCCGACATTGTTGCGCCCTTCCACCTTGCGCAGGTTGGAAACATTGGCACCGGCAGCGGTGACACCCTTGACAAGCTTCTGGCCGTTCTGGTCGAGATCGCCCCAGATCTGGCCACCGACCGCGAGACCGGCATAGCCTCCGGCATTACCGGTACCGTGCGTGATGTCTTCACCGGTGGCCACGACCTTCATACCCTTGCGGTAGCCGGCCACGCTCGAGGATTTGATGACTGGCACGAATACCTGTGCCACGTCGAGCATCTGTCCCAAATCAAGTTTGATGCCTTTGTCGCCGAATAGTTGGATAGAGCCGAACGAGGATGCCGAACCGGATTCCATCGTGCCCGCATAACCGCCTGCCGCACGCATGGCAGAGACGGTCTTGACATCCATCGACTGGCCATCGGTGATCGTGCCGGTGCGCATCAGACCGACGTGTCCGCCGGCGACGCCGGAATCATGCAAGTTCGCGCCAGTCCGATACTCCGCACGTCCTGCGACGACGTTGAATCCGAAGATGTAGGATTCGAGGAACTTGTCCAGGGAATCCTGGTCGGTAACAGAGCCCGCACCATCAGCCGTGGTCACATCGGTGAATTCCTTGCCATACGCACCGTACTTGCCGATGTTGTCGACCCACGTCTTCCATTGGCCGTAGCTCATATTGCGCAGCGGACCAGTGACCTTCGAGTGCTCCTCGGTCGGGTAGACCACGGACAGCACGCCGGCGAGGTTGCCGGCCTTGATGAGACCGCCGAGCAAGGAGAGCGAACCGCCTTCAGCGGTATCGGCCGCTTCCATGAAGCCGGTGTAGCCGCCGGCGATTTCGGCACCGTATACGCTGCGGATGCGCGCGGCATAGGCTACGCGTTGCGGCCCGTTGTATTTGCCGTCGGTGTTCTCCTGCTTCCATGCTGCGGTGTTGTTGCCCCAGATATGGCCGCCGCGGTTACGTCCCGCATAGCCGCCGGCCATGCCGCGGCGTGTGGTCGTATCCGATGCCGCCTGTGCGCGCACCGCGCCGCCGCACACTGTGGCATCGGTCGAGCTGTTGCGAATCGTCGGTACGAAGTCCTGCACGAGCGAGAGCAGGTTGTCGAGGTTGACGAGCTTCTTGAGCACGCTGCCGTCGCCGAGTACGTTTGCCACGGCTCCCGGCTGCATGGTGCCCACGTAGCCGCCGGCCGAAACCTGGCCGATGATGTATACGAACTCATGAGAGCTCGAGTCCTGGATATGGCCGCCTTCGATGTCTCCGGCGAAGCCGCCGGCCATACCCAGTGGATCGGGCTCATTGTTGGCATTCCTATGATCTGCGGTGCTGGCCAGAACGGAGTATCCGCCGATGCCGCCAGTCACATCGGAGTGTTCAATCGTCGAGACGACGACATCCAGCACACTGAGTACATCGTTGAGATTGACGTTCTGGCCGAGCAGGCTCAGGCCGCCGCCCACGGCCGCCGCCGAGCCGATGTCCATTTTGCCGATGTAGCCGCCGGCATACCGAGCGGCGGTGACTGCATACGAGCTGTCTTTGCTCAGATAGGTGTCGTCGATGGATCCGGTGGTTTCCAGATTCTTCGGTGCCTTGACGTCGGTGTGGCGCAGTTGGGTCACGCTGGAATGGGATACCTGCACGCCGGAACCGTATCCGATGTAGCCGCCGGCGGAACCGGATTGCGTATCGGACTGATCAAATCGGGTGGCGGAGACGGTGAAGCCGGGATCGTCCGGGTCGGAAATCTTGTTGCCGCTGGTGGTCTCCACGGTGGTGGCATCGGAATGCACGCCCGCGTAGGAGATGAATGGCACATAGCCCTGCATCACCTGCAACAGGTTGGCGAGATCCACCGTACCGAATTTGCCGAGCAAACTCAGGCCGCCGTTGCCAGCCGAAGCGAGCGCACCGGAAACGACCTTGCCGCCGAAACCACCTGCGTATGCGCCGCCGGTCACATGGTCAAGGTTGACAACGGCCACGGGGTTGGTTTGCACGCGGGACTGTACACCGGCCAGCGTTGAGTCGTTCTTGAGATCGGTTTCGGAGAACTGGTTGACCTTGCCGCTTTGGAAGTTTCCCGCATAGCCGCCCGCGATATCACCTTCGACGTAACCGCCGTTGACGTACGTCACGGTGGTATCCGTATAGCTTGGAATCAGATACGGCATGGCACCGAGCAGGTCGTTCACGGACAGCAGTCCGCCCTTGATGAGGTTGTCCAATACGCTGGAATCTTTTGCGTTGCTAAGTGCGTCGGCGAGGCCGCCGGTGGTGGAGAAGCCCACGAAGCCACCCGCGATGCCATCGGATGTGCTGGTATCGGCCGCGACCGACTTGAGGTTCGTCACATGGCTTTCGCGGGTCTTGGTGCTGTTGGCCTGACCGTAGAAACCGCCCGCAGCGTAATCGGTGGTCTCGTTGTTCTCGTTCTTGCCGGTTGCCGCAACCGTGAATCCGCCAGAGATGCCGTTCACGTTCGACGCAGTGACTGCAACCGAAGAATATTGGGCAACCGATAGCAGACCGGAAAGCTTGATAAGCCCAAGCACATTGAGCCCGCCGGCACCAACGGCGTCGCCTGGTCCGGAGAAGCCGATGAAACCGCCGGCTTCTCCCTTGGCCGTGACCGTGGCCAGATTGGTAAGGTTCGTGTTGGTCACGTCACCACCGGTGGCGCATCCGATGGCACCGCCCGCATAGTATGAACCGGCCGTCACTGTCAGGCCGGATGCCGGAGCGGTGACAGACATGTTCTCCACGGTGAACGCGGCAAACTGGTCGAACTTCTTGAGCGTGGCGATATCGCCAATTTTCACCACACTGTTGAGCAACCCAGCTACCGTTGTCGGTTGCAGATTGCCGGCGATGCCACCCGCGTAGGAGCCCGTGGCCGTGACCGATTCAAGGCCTTCTATGGTGGTGGAGCGCTGCTGTGGGAAGTCACGAGGATTGTTGTACTTCCAGAATGTGAGATTTTGAAGGCGGTTCTGCGAGGAATCACCGATCACCGTACCCGAACCTTCGCCCACAAGGCCGCCCGCGTAATCACCGCCGGCAGCAACTGTGAGGGAACCCTTCATTTGTGTACCGAGAATCACGGAGGGATTCACACCGACGATGGACAGCAGTTCTCCCGCACCACTACCGCTGCCGCTCAGCAATTTGGCCACAGCCTTGGTGAGCTGTTTCAGCAGCGATGCGTCCGCGGCATTGTCCGTGCCGAGTTCCAGTCCCCATCCCACGGAGGCAAATCCGGTGAATCCGCCGGCATGGGATTTATCAGTAGACACGGCAGCCGTGGCTGAAATCGTATTATTGACCGCGTAGGCATTGGCCATCGCGCCGCTAAATCCACCGGCATAGTCCGTGGCAGATACAGTGACCTTGCCATCGCCGTCGACGGTCAGGCCACTGTTCTCGATGAGGCTCTGCGGACGCAGCGCAGACAGCAAATCAATACCAAGCGAATCGAGCAGACCACCCACGTTGCCGTTGCGGCTTACTCCGGCGAAGCCACCGGCGTATTGCGTTGCCTGCACGGTGAAACCGTTCGTGCTCGTCACCGAGGAGTTCTCGACGATTGCGCCAATCTGCGCACCGACGAAGCCACCGGCCTGCGGATTGTCCTTGTTGCCGATCACCACGTTCTCTTTGAACCCGTTCACCGAACTATTCGAGATAACCGGGTTGTAGTAGCCAACCGGAATCAAGGCATTCAGCCCGAGCGTGCCGGACAGCAACCAGTCCACCAAATCGCCCAGCCCGAGGAACGGGATGACACCCAAGATCTTCGAGAGTACATTGGTGAGCTCTCCTACGATGCCGGAGACTGCATCGTATCGGGTTGCGCCCTCAACATATCCCACGAAACCACCGGTCATACGGCTTACGCTAGATACCGAAACATCTGCTACCTCGCAGTCCGTAACCTTGGTGTCCCCGTAGATACGGCCGGCAAATGCACCCGTGGCGAGGTTGGAAGGATTGTCGTTGTGCAGGGTGAGCAGCTTTTGAAGTTTAAGATTTACTTGTCCGAGTGTCAATGCTTTTAACAGTAGGTCGAGCAGGCCTCCCACTGCCGAAGTGAGCGTACTGATCAAGGTCTCCGGAATATACGATTCACTCGTATGATTCGTCACCGACACATCCTGCAGCTTGAGGTTCGACACCACGGCCGTACCGACGCTGCCCAGACTTTTGTTGTTCATCACGGTCTTGTTCGTGATCGAGGCGAAGAAGCCGATGCCCTGCTGCTTGCTGACGTCCAGCTGCTTGCCCGGTTGATTGACGACCACATGGCTGATGACCGGCCGAGCTGCTGTGGTATGCTCCACGCTTGCGCCATCGGTGCCGACAGCCTTCCACAGGCTAGCCACAGCGTCTGCGCTGTTGGAGACCGCGCCGAGCATGGTGCCGGAGAACATGAGTGGAGTCCACTCGGTGTTGTTGGTATCGGCCGCGTTCTTGGACAGGTCGATGTCACGGAAGATCAGATAATTCGCATCGGCCGAATAGGTCAGGCCGGTGTTGGCAGCGGAGTAGTCCGTTTGCGTGTCATCAGCCCCCACGCCGTAATACTTGGTGCGGGTCCTGTTGACGCTTAACGCCGTGCATGCCAGCAGTGGACTGTCGTGGTCGGAGGCATCAGTATCGCGCAAAATATCTGAATCGGAGAGATCGGCGTCACCGGCGTATTCGGAAGACGGCGTGCCGTCCACCCACTGATAATTGAGGGCTCCTTGCTGCATGCAAGTCTGCGTGACCTTGTTGATGCGGCCAATAACCTTCTTGCCAGAACCAATCGCACGCAGCTGCTGCTCGTTACCAATCAGGATGTAGGTCTTGCCGTTGATCTCCTTGGTGACCTGACCCTCAAAGTCACGGCCGCCAAGCGCCGTCGCGGCGACCTGCACATCGGCCTTCGCCGGCGATTGATCCGTCGCATTTGAGGAATCGTTCTTGGCATCTTGAGAAGAAGCATCGTTTGGAGCCTGCGTTTGGGCTCCATCATTAGTGGAATTGCCAGCGGTAGCTTCTGCTGAGTCGTCCGCCTTATTGCCTGCCTCACCATTTGAGGATTCGGAAGAATCACCAGTAGTAGAAGATGAAGGAGATGAATCCTGCTGTGCGTCTTGATTCGTTTCGGAAGGTGTTGGCGCACCGTTTGATGTATTGGCCTCTTCTGACGTCTTATCGTCAACGTTGACATTGCGGGCAGAAGGAGCAGCTACGACAGTCCCCCCCCCCCTCAGAAATTACGGCGTTAGGAGAGCTACTCACATCGTCTATATTCTGAGCATATGCTGCAGGCACCATGCACACGATGGACAAGGAAACAGCAATAACCGAAGCAAGGCAACGCTTCAAAGACAGGCACTGCCGTCCAGATTCCTGTTCTGTTCCTCCGTTAAACCCGCAACGGACGAACTTCGATTCCGAGCTCATTGTTTCCTCTCATAGATTCGCAACCCCCTTTCGGGAGGTTACTGCATACAACTATACGGAAGAGGTTGACAAAAGAACAAAAAACGTTCATTTGCTGGGGCCGGTTAGTGTATGTCTTTCTGAGCAAAAAGAAAAAGCCCCGCAGCTATGCAGGGCTTTTCCAACGAGGTCATGAGAGAGGAAGAGAACGACCCCGTTTAATGGTTGACGAAGCTTTAGGACCTCGCCAAATCACTCATCATTCCGCACTTTCAAGTTTACGCCAATCTCACTTTCAAGTTTACGCCAATCTCGCTTTCGATTTTACGCCGACAGCACTGCTGACGATTACACTTTCGATATTGAGAAATCACAAGAAAGCAGCAAAAGGTCATAAGAAGACCCGCCCGGGAAAGAGGGAAGACTGGGCGGGTTGAGGAAGGGAAGAAAAGGAGGTCAGTTATGGATTACTTGGCGGCCTCCTTGGAGTCCTTGTTCTTTGGCATAACCCAGAACTTGAGCAGCGGGTAGCTCACGATCACGGCGAGCAGGGTGTTGACCACGGAAGCAATGGTGCCAGCAATGCCAGCGCCCATGCCCCAACCCTGGCACAGACCGGTCACATAGCCCGGCAGCACAAGGTTCACAACCACGATGATCACAGCGAGGATCACGTACTTCCAAGCGGCATCCTTGAAGCTGGAGTCAGACTTGAACACCCACTTCATCTGCACGAAGAAGTTCACCACCTGGGCGAGCGCCTCGGCAAGCAGGAAGGTGAGGAAGCCGCCCAGACCGTTGCCCTGAGTGTCGTAGTTGAAGATCAGGAAGTGGAACGGCTGCGTCAGGCCCATGCCGCTGATGAAGATGGCGGTGCCGATCCACGTCACCACGAAACGGGTGATGGTGGAGATGTTCGACAGCACGTTGAACAGGATGAACTCCCAGATGTTCGGGTGGTCCTTGATCCACTGGCGGATCGGACCGACCTTCTCAGCCGGCTGCGTTGCGTTGTTATCAGTCATTGTTCAGCTCCTTTGCAGTACGCTTGTTTGCGGATTGGTTGCGGAAGAAGCCGGCGATGACGCCGCCCAATCCGCGGAAGGTGTGTCCGTTGGCGATTTTGACGATGGCGTCGACCATCGCGGAATCGACCATGCCTTGGGTCATCTTGCTCATGGCTCGCGGAGGCATGTTCAGGATGAACAGGGTGTTGAGGTCCGGAGCGCCGGTCTTCTGACGAATCTTGGCTTCCTGCTTGGTGAGCGTCTTGGCGACGGTACGTGCCACGAAGCCCTTGGAATCCACCCACGACATGATCGGATCGTTCACGCCGAACGTCACCGGCTTGCCCGGTGCCACAACCTCATGGCCGAACAGCACTGCCATTTCGGCGTCGGTCACTTCCTTGACGTGGCCGCTGAGATAATGGCCGAGCGCAGTATCCGCGGCAACCGGATTGACATCGCCTGCGACGGTGTGCGGAATCGTAAGCGGCAGGTGTTCGGCGTTGTCGCCCACCATCAGCGTCCACTCGCCGGTTTCCGTCTTCCATTCGTTGCTGGCAACGTCGAAGTGACGGAAGGTGTAACGGTCGAAATCGATGTGCACGCTCTTGCTTTCGTGTGCGGCAAGCGAAACCTTGGCGAAGCCCTTGAGCTCGCGATCCGGACGCAACACGCCACCCTGCGGACCGCGCACGTACAGCTGTACAACGGTCGAACCGGCAACATCGGAATCGTTGCTGACCATCACGTCAATGCCGTTCTCACCAGCAGTGGCGGCACTGTAGGTGAACGTGGAGTAGCTCAAGCCGTAACCGAACGGGAAGCGCACGGGCACACCGGCGGTCTCGTAATAACGGTAGCCAACGAACGGGCCTTCGCGATAGATCGCATCGCGACCAATCGCCGGATACCAACCGGAGCTCGGGCAATCCTCGTAATGCATCGGCCAGGTTTCAGCCAAGTGGCCGGACGGATTGATCTCACCGGTCAGCGCGCGCACGGTCGCGGAAGCGCCGGCCTGACCCGACAGACCCACGTAAAGCACTGCGGCAACGTCGTCAATCCACGGCAGTTCCACCGGAGAGCCGGCGACAAGCACGACCACGATCGGCTTGCCCGCGCCCTTCAGCGCTTCGACCAGATCGTTCTGCACCTGCGGAATCGCCATGGTGGAACGGTCAAGGCCTTCGGATTCGCTGCGTTCGTCAAGACCGACGACTGCAAGCACCACATCAACGCTTTCCTTGCCAGCCAGCGCGACTGCGTCTTCCACGAGCACGCGGTCAGCCTTGCCCTGGCGGTCATAGCCCTGCTCATAGCCGGCAAGCACGAGGCCTTCGGCGTTCTTGACCTCTTCAAGAATGTTCTCTTCCTTGGTGGCGTTCACCTTGGAGGAGCCGGAACCCTGATAACGTGCGGTTGCGGCCATATCGCCGATCACCGCCACGCGGGTGCCGGCCTTGAATGGCAGGGTCGCGTTATCGTTCTTCAACAGCACACTGGAGCCTTCGGCCACCTTGCGTGCCACGTCGTGATGCGCTGCTGCGATATCGTCTTTGAGCAGATCGTTACGTCCAACACCGACCAGCTTGGTCGCTGCCGCGATTTTTGCGACTTCTGCGGCACGCGCGTTGATATCGGCTTCAGACAGGGTTCCCGCCTTGACCGCGCCTTCCAGCTCACGCACGGAAGTGAAGCCCGGAGACGGCATTTCCAGCGATCCGCCTGCCTTGACTGCTGCGACCGCGGAGTTGGATCCGCCCCAGTCGGAGACGACCATGCCGTCGAAGCCCCATTCGTCGCGCAGAATCTCCTGGAGCAAATGCTTGTTTTCGTGCGCGTAGACGCCGTTGATCTCGTTGTAGGAGGTCATGATGGTCAGCGGCTTGGCTTCACGTACTGCGATTTCGAAACCGGTCAGATACAGTTCGCGCATGGTACGCTCATCGACCACGGAGTTGCTGGCCTGGCGGCGCAGTTCCTGGCTGTTGACCGCGAAATGCTTCGGGCATGCGGAGATGCCGTTGCTCTGGATGCCGCGGATCAGGCCTGCCGCCATACGTCCGGCGACGATCGGATCTTCGGAATAGTATTCGAAGTTACGTCCGCACAGCGGGTTGCGCTTGATGTTCAGACCCGGGCCGAGCAGCACGTTCACGTCAAGATCGTGCGCTTCGTTGCCGAGGGCCTCGCCCATTTCTTCGGCGAGCGCCGGATCCCAAGAATTGGCCACGGTTCCTGCGGTCGGGAAGCAGGTGGCCGGCTTGGATGCGCCGATGCCGAGATGATCGCCTTCGCCGAGCTGGCGGCGCAGGCCGTGGGGGCCGTCGCTCATCACGAAGCTGGGGATGTCTGCGCGGTCGTTGCCTCGCGAATCCCATTCGGATCCACCGGAAAGCATTGCGGCCTTTTCAACGACCGAAAGTTCTTCGAGTTCCATTGGTTCTCCCTTGCACTAACTCCTCGAACCCGCTTGGCCCTCCCTGAGCCTGCGCTGTTCTTGTTGCGGATGTTCTTGGCTGCATCGCATGTGAGCATCCGCCGCTAGTTTGATTGAACCAGCCTTTCGCCGCCAACCTGCGCTCCATTACACAACCTGTCGTTTTGCCCGCACAATCGGACATTCCTTAACTGATTTCGGAATCAAAAGAACTCACATAGCAGATACGTTTTTACCGCTCCGCCGCGCTTTCGTACGCGTTCCATACACACCATACGGCGTAGGAAATGAGCGGACAGATGGTGGCGGAAATAATCACGTCGGTCGGATAGTGCAAGCCGAGCAGCAATCGCGAACAGGCGACCGTCGCGACAAGCGCGACAGCGCCGATGACCGCCCTGCGGAGGAACACTCGTCTTCCGTTTGCACGCCCGTCATCTTCTCCGTCGGGGAAGCATTTGCGCGCGAAATTACGCACGGTAAGAATCATCATGACCGATACGATCACCGCGGCTGCCGTGTGACCACTCGGAAAACTTGGATCGCCTGGCAATAGATCACTGCCGACGGAAGTAATCGGACGGGGGCGTTCGACCAGCCATTTGACACCGGTCACGTACAGTATCGGCGCCGCCGACACGACGACATCGCGGATGACGACGCGCCTGCTGCCGGTAATACGCAAATCGACAGCGGCAAGCGCGGCGACGATTGCGATGCAGCCTACCGTTGAAAACAAATACGCAAGTACCGTAGAGCAGTCGCGCAACCCTTCTGGCAGCGCCGCTAAAGCCTGCAAAATATTGGTTTCACGCATTGTCGCGATTGCCGAATTGCGCAGTGCGACGCCAATCATAGGCACAATGCCGCACAATATGGCGGTTGCGATTACCACAGCCGCCGCTCTCGCTATGCTTCCGTTCTTCATATGCATGATTTCAGTTAAGCACAGTTCACCATACCGTTGCCGTATGTTCATCCCCGAAAATCGAGGATTATCCTTCAGGGGGCTTCCCCGACACGCGCGCTGCAGACGGCCGCGCAACGCAAATATGGCATACCCGCACGGGAAGTACCGCGAACGATGCGAGAATCGGAATTGGCGTTTAAGAAGGAAAGAAGGAAATATGACCGAACCGATAGCAATGACCATACGCCATATGAAAATCGAGGATTATCCGCTGGTATACGGACTGTGGACACGATGCACAGGTTTCACTATGAGGGATATAGACGATTGCGAGGATGCGATAAAGACGTTTCTCAAACGCAATCCCGACACCTGCTTCGTAGCCGAGGACGATGACGGAAGAATCATTGGCGCGATTCTTGCCGGCCACGACGGAAGACGGTCGCGCATCTACCACACGGCGATCGACCCCGACGCACGCGGTAGGGGCATTGGCTCGATGTTGGTGGGCCGTGTGGTTGAAACGCTTCGTGCGATCGGTCTGCCGAAAGTCGCTGTCGGAGTGCCCGCAGACAACGATGCCGGCAACGATTTCTGGGAACGGCAGGGCTTTGCAGTCCGTGACGATTTGGTTTATCGAGAACTGCCGTTGTAATAACGAACCATCCACGATGCCGTGCACGTCGCCCCCAGCCCACGTTGTTCGCGAACAGTGAGTAAAAGCCCCGTACCGCCCCACCCATGGACACGTAGGCAGCGGCGGCGATGCCGCGGCCCAACGCGTTCATTACGTGGCGTCAAGAGGGCCCCTGCCGCAATGGAAGTCCGAGAGGCCATTGATGGTGGATCGCTGTTCAGACGGAAGACACGGCCTGTACGAACGAACTACGCCTTGGTCAACTTCTTATGTCTGAGGGTGTAAACGGCATCGGCGGAATCGGCGACACGCTTGGAATGCGTCACCACAATGACACATTTACCGAGTTGATGAGCGGCATCCCGCAAAAGGTCAATCACCTCATCAGTCATTTCCGGATCCAGGCTGCCAGTCGGTTCATCCGCCAGAATCGCGCGGCCGGGCGCCACTAGGGCGCGGCCGACCGCCCCTCGCTGACGTTGTCCGCCCGACAGGTGCATGATGTTGCGCTTCGATTCCTCACGGCTCAGTCCCAAATCCTCGAGGATCTTCATATCGGCCTTGGGATTGACCAAACGCAGATTCTCTTCGGGAGTGAGATAGTCGATCAGATTATGGTCTTGGAACACCAAGGACACGTGCTCGCGACGGTGCTTTGAATAACCCGTCGTAGCTATATCCTCACCCTCGAAACGGACCACTCCATCAGAGGGGGCATCCAGACCGGCCAACAGGGACAGCAGTGTGCTCTTTCCCGCTCCCGATGGACCGGTTATCGCATACATCTTTCCGGATTCGAAATCAGCGTTCACGTCCGAAAGAACGCGGATCTTTGCCGCGCCATATGAGTAATTGACATGGTCCAATTGCAGACAGATAGTCATGATTAATATCTCCTAACGCATAGAGGAAAGAATGGATTTCGGGGATTTGGCCAGCACTGCTGCGCACGACACGGCAAGCGCAATCGCGATGACCGCGCATCCGAGCAGCAGGATGAGCAGCGTCTGTTCTGGCGGCAGAGCCTCCACCTGCAATGATTCAAGAGGCGCGACTCCAGAATCGTGCAGCAGAAGCGAGGACACGTATCCAGACAATAGGGAGCCCGTGCCCAGCGAGCACAGGGCTGCGACCACAGCCATGAGACCGGTTTCGATTGCGAACTGGGCGATAATCTGCATCTTGCCGATGCCGAGAGCCAGAAGGGTGCCTATCTCATGAATACGTGAGCGGATCCAGAAGACAAGCGCCATGCCCAGTACCAACACATCAGCCAGGCAAACGGACAACAGCACCATACGAACCAGATCGCGCACCGTTTCCACCGACTGCAGCACACCAGAAAGCCGCGCCGAGTCATCGGTGACACCATACTTGCTTCCAGCGATTTTTTTCGCTTGGGCCACTGCGGAGGAGAGGGCCTGCGGATTATCCGAAAGACACCGGATCGTGCCGACCCGTTCCTCTCCAGTCAGCGCGGAAACCACTTGGGCACCCGCATAGATAAGATTCTCCGATGCGTCCGATGGCATAGGGCTCTGTGCCTGCACATTGCCAGAGAAGATTCCGGCCACGCGAACGGTGGAATCGCGGTCTTCCTGACTGAGCCGGAGTGTTGATCCCACCGATAGCCCATTCTCACGTGCGAAATCCCGGTGAATCAGTACGTTCCGGCCATTACCTGAAATGTGGTGTCCTTGTTCCAACCGGTACAGACCGCTTTGGAACTCTTCGGACAACAAGGAGTCAGTGGTGCCCAGCACGCTGACCTGCGTGGATAGACCGGAATCCAGCCGAGGACCATGTTCGGGGACAACCGGATGCGCTCCATCCACCCCTGCCAAGGTCTTACGCTCGTAAACGGTTTTTCCTACGCCGGGGATGCGCGAGAACCGGCTCGCTTCCTTTAGACTTGCAGGATTCTCGCCTGTGTCGACAGTAAAACCTATTCCCATGCTTCTGCCGATATCGTCGGACATTTTCTGAAGTGCCGTTGACACTCCAACCTGAGCCACAAGACTGGTGAAAACCATCAGCATCAGCAGTCCGATGATTCCGCTGCGTACCGGTTTACGCACGATTGCCAGCGTGGCACGATTCCACACGTTCATGCCCGTCATCGGAGCTCCGACAGGCTTCGCGGCGACTTGCGCAGCATCGGTATGCACGATATGGCGACGCATATCAGCATCACCGCCAGCAGGCCGAGCGACACATACAGTACGGCAGTCGTGTCGATCGATACCGTGAGCGAATCCAAGGTACGAACCGACATATTGGATTCGAGATCGCCGCCAACCTGCCCCATGCTGCTCAGCTCCTTCGCCGCGGAGGCGTTCACGGAACGGAGGGCCGAAGTGCCAAGCCATTGGGCCACTCCTCGTGCGCACAACCATCCGAGGACCAGGGACGGCAGACCGATCAGAATCATCTCGGTTAGATATTGGGCGATCAGGGATGGCTTGCCGATGCCAAGGGACACCAGTACGCCCATCTCCTGACGTCGGTCGTTCATCCACAGTAAGAGCATGAGACTGAGAACTATCACGGCCGAAATGGTCACGCCGATCAAAGCGCCGAGCATCATGGAACGCACACCTCGGGCGGCATTCAGCATGCTCGACGTATATTGGTCATTGCGTGTGATCTGGTAGTTGTTCCAATCCACTGGAAGCTTCTTCGCCGCTTCCATGGTTTTCTCCACGTCGACACCCTTGTCCAGAACGAAAGTGGCATCCTGATATATTTCCTTGCCAGCCTTGTACTGGTACAGAGTACTTGTAGTGTCCAAATCGGTGTACACAGTGTTGGAGGTAAGTTCCGCGCGGCTGGATACCTTTCTATCGCTGTCTCCTTTGAATATTCCAACGATAGTGGTTTTGACGGTTGCCGTCGAATGCGACTCATTGTCGGCATCATATGGATTGGCCTTGAGCGTGAGGGTATCGCCGACTTTAAGCCCATTGGTTTTGGCGAGATCCTCATGGACCATCGACATATGCTTATCGGATGCCTTGAGATGACGTCCGTCGACCATGCTGAGCGTGTGCGACGTGAACACATTGAGTTTCGACGAATCGTTTGTGCCTATGACGTTGGCCGTATTGCCGAACTGCTGTTCTTTCTCCGCATCGTAATCATCGCCGCCGGGGACCTTCACCACGCTGGCTCCCACGAGATCGGCGGTGGCATTCTGCCTGACCATGTACGAGTCAACACCGGACAGCTTCGAGATTCGTTGCACATCAGCGGGACGAACCATTCCGCCTCCGCGAGGTGTCAGCATGCTGCCTTGCAGGTTACTGGCCAGCACGAATCCGCCGACCGCCTGTTTCTCAATCTGTCCGGCCTCATGTTGCGCTGCCCGAGAAACTGCGGTTGCGGACAGCATACTCGCCGTTATGATGGTCAGCACAATGAACAGCACTGCGGTGCGCACTCGTTTTCTGAGCACATAGCGCGCCGCTCGTGAGATGAATGTCATTAATACCCCCTGTGAAGCTGGGACCTTCTCATCCGAGACAATGAAATCTAATTCGATTCTTCGATTGGTCATTCGCTAAAATACATGGTTCGCCTCGGAACATGGCAAGATATGCCTTGAGCGAAAAAGCGAAACAACATTGGTTGCATTATGCGCCGGTGCCTCGTTCGTTTTGTTCATTTGACAAACGTTGAACGGCTATAAAACAGTGCATATACCGATGGAGGCCCCAATCGAAATTGGGGCCTCCATCAGAGAGAAAAGAAGGAGTGGCAAGTATTGGTTATTTATTCGGTCAGAGTATTGGCCTTCTCGTTGACGCTTCAACCGTCTCGACCGTCTTGGCTTCCTCGTCGGGGATCTCACCGACCGCGAGCTTGGCTTCGAGCTGCTCGACGATTTCGGCGTGCATCTTCTCGTTGATCTTCACCTTGAACATGAACACCAGCAGGCTGAGCACGATTAGGGCGAGCGGCACGTAGAACGCGCAGGTCTTGAAGGTGTTGATGTTCGCGGCGGTCATGTCGGCGGCGGTCGCGTCACCGGTCATGCCCGCGGCAATGGCGATGAAGCCGACGATGCCGTTGGACATGGCGCCACCGATCTTGTCGAGCATCGGGCGGACGGACAGGGTGACGGCTTCGTTACGCTTGCCGTTCTTCAGCTGGCCGTATTCGATGGAATCGGTCAGGGACAGGATCGCGGTCATCTGGATGAGCGTGCCCGGCACGTAGAAGAGGATGAGGGCGACGAACACCATGATCATGTTGTTGGCGAAGATGCCGAGCAGGATGTAGCCCGCAATCATGGAGATCATGCCGCCGATATACAGGTAGCGGCGCGGGATGCGCTTGTTCAGGATCGGGTACAGCGGAGCCATGATGAGGCCGGCCACCAGTGCGATGACACCGGTCGCGGAGTAGGCGGCCTGGTTGTCGAGCACGAACTTGAACGGGAAGATCAGCACGCCGGTGGTGGCCACGTTGGCGATGGCGTACAGCAGGTAGGACAGGGCGACCCACAGCAGCTGGTCGTTCTGGAACAGCGCCTTGAACGCCTCGAGCGGGTTGCCGTTCTTCTGGGCCTTGGAGCGCAGGGCGCTTTCGCTTTCCTTGGTGCCGAACGCGGTCCAGCTGCTCTGGCTCTCGGCATGCTTGCCGGTGAACATGTAGCTGAAGTAGGTGACGATCGGGATGACGAATATGGTAATGCCGTTGTAGCCGACGAAACCGGTGAGACTTCACACCAAAGGCATGCCTACAATGAAGTCACAACAGAACAAACTGCTCCGCACGAAGCATGAACCAACAAACGAAACGACGAGCCGCGTGAAAGGAAGAAAAAATGCAGAACAACACCTTCGACCAGATCGCCAGCGCCAACACCGTTTCCATGGATGCCGGCCTCAGCCAGTTCGCCTTCGCTAAGGCCTCCTCCACCTTGTTCAAGAAGGTTTTCAGCAAGTAAGATTTAAGTCTTTATCAAACGCCTCGGCTGCTGTGATGAACCGGTCCAGCAGCCGAGGCGTTCCCATATATGCCCCAGCCGTTCCCAAATCCACCTATCCGCTTCGCCGACTTCGTCCAACTTTCCCGACAATGCCATTGCTCAATGGCGACGAAGGATCGCAGAACGCATTGGCCATTGCCTCACGGAACGCCTGACGGTCAAAATCAGGCAGATTGACATGAACCAGACCGCTCATGATTTCGTGATTCGGATTCCAAGGCTTCAATGCGTTGATGTGCGAGAACATATCAACCAACGGCATCCGCGAAGGGCTCGGCGTTGACGGCCAAAGACGCCCCTTTCATCACTTGAAACACTTCCGATGCCATGGGCATGGAACGTCGGATCGCATCCACCTTGCCGATGGTCAGCACTCCGGCAAGCGATGGTTGCGGACCGTAGGGACCGTCCACCACCATCAACAACGCATGGTCGAGGTCATCGTCATCTAACAGCAGCAATGTATCGCCGGAATTGGTGAGACGAATCCTGTCGCGCAACCGTTCGCGCGCGGCAGGATCCCAGTCGTCCAATCGTGATTCCGCGCGGGCTGGGCGCTGTAGTCGTAGTTGCGCAACTGGGATAGGCGACTGACGAACCGGCTCGGGAACAGCGGCACCACCTCGGGCGTTCCATCCGCCTTCAGACGGCGCTGTCCCGCCCCCTGGATACTGGACACAATCTGCAAGTTGCGGTCTACCTCGATACACGCCACCGGCAACCCGTTGTCCGCATGGATGATTTCAGCACGCACCACGCGACCTGCGGCACCGTCTTGCTGAAGAAGATAAACACCGCCAGCCCGTCAACGCTGCGATGTTCCCCGCTAACACCGGTTACCGTGCCATTGTCTTCGATGCCAAGGTACAACGACCCGTTTTTCGGTATTGGCCAACGCCACCACGTTGTCCACGAGCTCATCGTCAATCTGAGGTCGGGATGCCTCGCTTGTAAACTCAACCGTCAGGCTTTCATGGTTCAGCAGCACAAGTTTACTCACATTGATACCATTCCATAACCGTTTTCGATGTGAATAAGCTCACGGTCGCAACCCACGATAATCGGCCACGGAATCACCGTAACGGCGTTATAGTGCTGTTTGTCGGCGTCGACAAGAGCCAGCGGCGCCGATGAAAACAACACCAAAGATGTTCAGCGAATTGTTCGCAGTACATGTGGTGTGCATCCGTTTCCTCGACGAAACTCCTCTTGTTCCAACCGGCAGGTCATCGTACGCCAGTTGCGAAAGGATTCGCCTATACATGGCAAGGTTTACCAAGAATCGTTGGACCAGCGCAATCATCCCCGCACTATTGATCCATATCCCAATCGGCACCGTCTATTGCTGGAGCGTGTTCAAGCAGTTGATCGCGGACCAGCTTCACGCCAGCCCCGCCTCCGTGGAATGGGGCTTCTCTCTCGCCATCTTCTTTCTCGGCATGTCCGCTGCATTCGCCGGGCCGATGGTTGAGAAAAACATCAAGAAATCTGCTCTTATCTCAATGGTCTGCTTTGTGGTCGGTTTCGCCGGTACGGGCGTGAGCATCGCCTTGGGATTCCTGCCCGGCGTGTTCATCTGCTACGGCGCGATCATGGGTGTCGGCCTGGGCATCGGCTACCTGACCCCGGTCAAGAACCTGATGCTGTGGTTCGCCGACAACAAGGGCCTCGCCACCGGTATCGCAGTCGCCGGTTTCGGCTTGGCCAAAGCCATTGCCAGTCCGGTGATGGAATACCTGATCGGCTCGATCGGCCTGGTGAACATGTTCTATACGCTCGCCGTGGTTTACGCGATAATGATGCTCGTGGGATTCCTGCTCATACGCCGCCCCGCCGGCTGGGTCTATGATCCCGCGACCTCCTATGTCAGCCGCGTCTCGATTCTTAAGAAACCCGTGTTCTGGGGCATCTGGCTCGCCTTCTACATCAACATCACCTGTGGTCTAGCTCTTATCAGCCAAGAGAAAGACATCCTGCATGATGTGCTGAAGGCGTTCCCGCAGTACGCTCCGCTAAGCCCGAGCGCGTTCGCGGCCGCCATTTCCGGCATTATCGGTTTGGTGCTCGCCGTGGATTCCGTGTTCAACACCGCCGGCCGCGTGGGCTTCTCCACGCTGTCCGATCACCTCAAGCGCCGCGAAACCGTATATCAGGTGATTTTCGTGATATCGATCGCCGTATGCCTGCTGCAGGTTTGCACTAACAGTATCGACCGCGCTTTGTTGTGGGCCGTGTTGATGATGCTGTTCCTCGTCAACGCCGGATACGGCGGCGGCTTCTCCACCCTGCCGGTACTGCTCGATCAGCACTTCGGCACGAAAACCGTATCCACCACGCATGGGCTGACCTTGAGCGCCTGGGCATTCGCCGGCTTGTCCGGCAATCAGCTGGCGTCGTTCGTCGTCACGCACACCCCCGATCAGGCGCACCGTTATGCCGCGTTGATTCCGGTACTCATCGTGCTGTTCATAATCGCGCTGATCAGTATTTCGCTGGTCAAGGCCGCAGGCAAGCGCGTCGCCGTCGCCTAGTCCCCCATAGGTTCGTGGTTCCTAGTTCGTGGGATTACAGCGGATAATCCCACGCACTGGGTGCCTGCGCCATCTCATATAAATATGCCCGGAATCAAGCCAAAACCTGATTCCGGGCATATTCGTCATCGCGTGGCATTCGGTTCACAGAATCAGGCGACGGAATCCCGTGGGCCGAAGCGTGCTCACGCGCTTATCACCGTTTGTCACACGCTTGTCACGCGCCGATGAGATCAAGCATCTGAGGAATGCTCTTCTTGCCGAATTCGACGGTCTGCTCGCCACCACGGTTGATGACGATGCAGGGCACGCTCATTGCGCCGTATTGGTCCTTAAGCTCAGGAAAATGCGAAACGTCATAGGCCTCGGCGCGCACGGCAGGGTTTAGCGAGGCGAGGCGTTGGGAGGCGAGCACTGTCTCCGGGCACATCGTGCAGGTGAGCGAGACGAGAATCATGATACTCAGCGGGCTTGCAATGGACTTTGCCCGTTCGATCAGATCATCGCCCAACGGCTGACCAGGACCAGCCACGTTGTACAGGCCCAGCACGAACGAATTAAATTCATGACCGGAAGGCACGCCATGGAAGGCGAGACCAGTCGGCTCGCCATCCACCACCATGCGCACGCATGGACGCGCTGCCGGCAGCACGCTGTCGACGTCGAATACCGCACGACCCGTATCATCCTTCTCGTACTCACCATCATCCACCGTCGATTTCAGCTTGCCACCGGACAGCGCGACCAACGCATCGATGAATCCCCGCAGTTCCGTGGACAGCGGCGTATCGTCCAGTTCCAGAGCAAGCGTGACCGGCCGAGACATGCGGCCAAAGACCACGTTGAGCTGCTGTCTGGTGGCGTCGGAGAACAATTCGCCGGGCTTCCTAACGGCGTTCGCCGCGGCATCGGCGTTGCGTTTGGTGGCGGGCGCAGGCGTAGGTGTAGGCGCTGTAGCGTCCAACGAGGCAGCATCTGTCTTCGTTGTGGACTGCTCGTAGGCGCAAGAGACCGGGCGCTGTGGCGTCAAACCGGTTTTCTCGCTCATCCGCTTGGCGTACCGTTCCAACTCCACTGCGGCAATAGCGCCATCGGCGGTGGCAGTAACCACTTGCCGCAGGTTCTTGGCCCGCAGATCACCGGCTGCATACACGCCCGGCACCGAGGTTTCGAGATAGCCGTGCGTGACCACGTAACCATAATCGTCCAGCTCCACCACGCCGCGCACCAAATCCGTGGCGGGCACATATCCGGCGAACACGAACACGCCGAACGTGCCGCCATCAACAGGTTTCCACGTTTCGGTCTGGCCAGTGGCCCGGTTTAGGATCGAAGCTTCACGTAAACCACCTTGCCCGGCAGTGACACCTTGCAGCTCGACCTGGTAACGCACGTCGATTTTCGGATTGTTTTTTGCTGCGGCGGCCACCGCAGCGTCGCAAGTGAAGTCCTGTTCCCGTACGAGAACGGTAACTTTGGAGGCGTATGTGGTCAGAAACACGGATTCCTCGGCTGCTGCGAACCCTCCGCCGACCACCAGTACTTCCTTGCCGGCAAAGAACTCGCCATCGCAGGTGGCGCAGTAGGCCACACCGCGGCCAGCATATTCGGACTCCCCTTCGAACCCTAGTTTGCGTGGGCTGGCACCGGTGGCGATGAGAATACCAAAAGCTTTGAAGTCGCCGCGCGAAGTATGCACGGTTTTGACATCGCCATGCACGTCGAGGCCGATGGCTTCGGCGGAAAGGAATTCAGCGCCGAAATCCTGCGCCTGTTGACGCATGGTCTGGGTAAGCGCACGGCCAGTGGTGCGGCCAACGCCCGGATAGTTGACCACCTCATTGGTGATGGTGATCTGTCCGCCAAAATCATCTTTCTCGAGAATCAGTACGCGATATCGGGCACGGGCCAAATACAATCCCGCCGTCAGACCAGCGGGACCGCCGCCGATGGCTATGACATCGTACAAATCATTTCGAGACATAACGACTCCCTTCGTGCCTTGATCTGGCTATTCAGGAGGTGCCCGGAGGATTCTCCTGGGCACCCCATCGGATTAGCTTGACAAGCCGTCCGTCAAGCGACGATCACAGTTGACCAACAAGATCAAGGCTAGGTTCAATGGTGTCCTCGCCTGGAGTCCAGTTGGCAGGGCAAACCTGATCGCCATGTTCGTGGACGAACTGAGAAGCTTGCACACGGCGTAGCAGTTCTTCGGCATTGCGGCCCACATTGGAAGAGATGACTTCATAAGCCACGACCTTGCCTTCGGGGCTCACGATGAAGTCACCGCGTTCGGCCATGCCATCGACTTCGTTGTAGGTGTCGAGATCCTTGGCCAATAGAGCGGTCGGGTCGGCAAGCATCGGATATTGAATCTTGGCGATCTTTTCATTGGCGTCATGCCATGCCTTATGCACGAAGTGGGTGTCGCAGGAGACAGAGTAGACCTCGCATCCAATTTCCTTGAACTTGGCGTAGTTGCGGGCCAGATCCTCAAGTTCAGTGGGGCACACGAAGGTGAAATCAGCCGGGTAGAAGAAGAACAGGGACCAGTGGCCGAGCACATCAGCCTTGGTCACCTCATGGAACTCGTTGTTCTGGAACGCGTTCACCTTAAAATCGGTCAGTTCATGCTGCAGGAGAGTCATCATCGGTCCTTTCGCTGATTGTCAATTATCGGGCTTCTGCCGTTTTCCATCGTAACGTGATTCTCTGGAACCCGCGCGGGCGTAACGCGTGAGCCTCATCACATCATTACTAACAGTCACGCTGACGGACCATGCGATGCAAGGGTGTTGTGGATTGGGAGCCTCCCGCGCGCCGCGGGAAACACGAACCAAAAGACAAA
>OGDU01000433.1_pt1 | contig 42879 bp, 32 predicted proteins | sample 1570371 | NCBI WGS metagenome assembly OGDU01 (sample SAMEA2581977, study PRJEB24529) | metagenome | biome: Human gut stool | place: China | collected 2011
ATACCGTAGAGCCTGTTGGCCAGAAAGAAGATGCCGCCCTGCACGTTTTCGAGCGTGAAATAGGGGCGCAGCGCCTCGTCGTCGAGCGCGTAGTCGCGGCGGCGCACCTTCTCGGCATAGTACCACCAGTCCCACGGCTCGAAGGTCGCATCGGGGTGGTCGGCGCGCAACATCTCTTCCATAGCCGCCAGCTCCTCCTTCGCCCGATCGAGCGCCGGCGTCCATATCTCGTCCAGCAACGCATAGACCGCAGCGGGCGTCGCGGCCATCTGGTCGGCAGTCACGTAGTCGGCGTAGGAGTCGTACCCCAACAGGTGCGCCTTCTCGGTGCGCAGACGGATGTAGTCGTTCACCAGCGCCTTGTTGTCGTATTCGTCGCCATGGTTGCAGCGGTCGAGGTAGGCGGTGTAGAGCTCCTCGCGCAGTTTGCGGTCCTTGGCATAGCTCAGGAAGGGCAGCATACTGGGTTTGTGGAGCGTGAAAAGATAGGATTTGTCGCCGAGTCCCGCAGCCTGCGCCTTCTCCCGCGCCGCTTCGCGCACGGCGTTGGGCAGCCCCTCCAAGCGGTCGGCCGTCAGCTCCAACCCGAACGCATCGTTCTCGTGGAGCAGGTTGTTGCCGTACTTCACCGACAGCCGCGACAAGTCGCCGTTGATCTCTTTGAGCCGGCGCTTGCCCGCCTCGTCCAGCAGGGCGCCCGACCGGACGAACCGGCGGTAGAGCTTCTCCGTCAACCGCCGCTGCTCGGCCGTGAGCGGCAGCGCCTCGCGCCGGTCGTAGACAGCCTTGATCCGCCCGAACAGCCGTTCGTTCATGCGGATCTCGTCGGCATGGGCCGCCAGCAGCGGCATCGCCTCCTGCTCGACGGCCTGCATCTCGGGCGTCGCGTCCGAAGCGGCCAGCATCTCGAAGATCAGCGACGTGCGCTGCAACATCCGCCCCGAGGCATCGTAGGCCGCGATCGTATTCTCGAAGGTCGGTTCGTCCGACGTGCCGACGATCGCGTCGATCTCGGCGTTATGGAGCGACATCCCCCGCTCGAAGGCCGGCAGGAAATGTTCGGGCCGTATCCGGTCGAAAGGCGGTACGCCGTAGGGCGTCGTCCACTCCTCGAAAAAGGGGTTGGCCGTTTCGACCTTCTTTTTCTGACAGGCGGCAAGCGACATGATAATAAAATAAATTAATAACAATCGTCCTAAACGTCCCATTCGATTGGCAATCTTTTTATAACTTTGCAAAGTTAAAAATTATTACAGAGCCATGCAACTATTTTACGCACCCGACCTTACGACGCCCCGCTATACGTTGGGCGAAGAGGAGTCGAAGCATTGCATCCGCGTACTGCGGCTCCGACGGGGCGACACGCTCCATCTGACCGACGGGCGCGGAACGCTCTACCGGTGCGAAATCGCCGAGGAGGACGCCCGGCGCTGCACGGTGCGCGTCGTGGAGCGCTTCCCCGACTACGAACGGATGCCCTACCGCCTGACGATGGCCGTGGCGCCGACCAAGAATATCGAACGCTTCGAGTGGTTCCTCGAAAAGGCGACCGAGGTGGGCGTGAGCGAGATCGTCCCGCTCCTATGCGAACGTTCGGAGCGGCGTGCGCTCAAAATCGAACGTGCCGAGCGGGTCGTCGTTTCGGCCATGAAGCAGTCGCTCAAAGCTTTCTGTCCCGCGCTGCGTCCGCTCACCCCGCTGGACGACCTGCTCGCCGAGCCGTTCGACGGGCGGCGGCTGATCGCCCACTGCGACGCGCCCCGTATGGAAAAACGCCATCTGTTCGACACGCTCCGCCCGCACGAAAACCTGCTGGTGCTCATCGGCCCCGAAGGCGACTTCTCGCCCGCTGAAATCGATGCCGCGCTGAGGGCGGGCTTCGAGGAGATCACCCTCGGCCGGCAACGGCTGCGCACCGAAACGGCCGCCGTCGTGGCGACGGTCATGGCTGCCACACGCAATCACACACCCGACCAAACCGCATAAATCATGCTGATCGCCACACTTATCCTGCTGACCCTGACGGGCGCTGCAATTTTCGCCGCACCCCTGCGCTGCAAGGCGTGGGTCGCGCTGGCCTTCGTCGTCCTGTTCGCCCTCGGTGGCACCGCCGCGGCCGTCGGAGCGCTCGCCGGCATCCTGCCGCCGGCGGGGCTGTCGCTGCCCACGCTGCTCTTCGGCGAGGAGTCGCTGCGCATGGATGCGCTCTCGGCCCTCTTCACGCTGCTCGTCGCCGCAGGGTCGGTGGCCGCCGCACTCTACGCCAAGGGGTACGTCGACCGCTACCTCGACCGCAAACCTGCGGCGCACATCTCGCTGCACTACTTCGCCTTCACGCTGCTGTCGCTCTCGATGACGGCCGTCGTCACGGCCAGCGGCGGCTATACGTTCCTCTTCTGGTGGGAGCTGATGACCCTTTCGTCGTTCGTGCTCATCCTCTTCGACGCCGAACGCAAGGAGGTGCTCAAAGCCGCGCTGACCTATCTGGTGATGATGCACCTCGGCTTCTTCGCCCTGCTCATCGGCTTCGTGGTCCTGCAAGCCGCCAAGGGATCGGCCGATTTCGGCGCGCTGGCGGGCTACTTCGCCGCACACCGCCCGCTGCCGCTGCTGCTCGTCTTCCTCGCGGGCTTCGGCATGAAAGCCGGCCTCTTCCCCATGCACGTCTGGCTCCCCGAAGCGCACCCAGCCGCCCCGTCGCACGTCTCGGCACTGATGTCGGGCGTGATGATCAAGACGGGCGTCTACGGCGTACTGCGCACGGCGATGTACCTTCCCGCCGGCGAAACGCTCGCCACGGCAGGCGTCATCCTGCTGGGAGCAGGCATCGTCACGGGACTGTGGGGCGTGCTGCTGGCCGCCATGCAGAACGACATCAAGCGGCTGCTGGCCTACTCCTCGATCGAAAACGTCGGGATCATCTTCATCGCCATCGGCGTAGCCCTGCTCGGACGCAGCGCAGGCAACGACGCGGTGGCCCTGTGCGGCATGGCCGGCGCGCTGCTGCACACCCTCAACCACTCGTTCTTCAAATCGCTGCTCTTCTTCGGCGCAGGCAACCTCTACGCCGAAACGCATACCACCGCACTCGACCGCTTCGGCGGCGTGGCGCGCCAGATGCCCGTCACGGCGATCCTCTTCCTGGCCGGCACGGCGGCGATCTGCGCACTGCCTCCTCTGAACGGGTTCGTCTCGGAATTTATTATCTACACCGGCATGTTCCGCAGCATCGCCGAAGGGCAGCAAGTGCTGTTGGCGGCAGCCGGCGTCACGGCGCTCGCCCTGATCGGCGGACTGGCTCTGTTCGCCTTCACCAAACTCTACGGCATCGTCTTCCTCGGTGCGCCCCGCACGCACGAGGTGGCCGAAATGCACGAGGCGGACAACTACCGCATCGCCGCCATGGCGCTGCCCGCCGCAGGCATCCTCTTCATCGGGCTGCTGCCGTGGACGGTACTGCCGCTGCTGACGAAGGTAGCCGCGACGCTGCTGCCCGGCCTCGGCGCCGGCCGGCAACCGGCGGCCGAACTGCCGTTGTGGGCGGGCCTCACGCAGATCACGCTCGTCGCAGCCGTGCTGATCGCCGCGACCGCGCTGCTGCTCGTCGCCAAACGGCGCGCCCTGCGCCGCCGCACCGTCGCGTCGGGGCCGACGTGGGGCTGCGGCTTCACAGCCGTCAACACCCGTATGCAGTACACGGGCGAATCGTTCGTCGAAGGGCTGGAAAGCATCGTCCACCCCTTCACCGAGGAGGTCGTCGAGGGCAAAGCGGTCGACAAGCAGGAGATCTTCCCCTCGGCGCACGACTTCGACATCCGCCGCAAAGACCGCGTCGCGCGGCTCTTCTCGGCATGGTGGGTCGAATCGCTCCGCCTGCTCAACGCCCGCGTCATGCGGCTGCGCACGGGCAAGATCAACCACTATATCCTCTTCGCGCTGCTCTTCATCGTGCTCGTATTCCTATGTTCCATCCTCAACCTACTCTGATGACGACGCTGTTGAATATCCTGCTGCTCGTCGCCGTCGCCCTGTCGATCACGGGCGTCGTCAACCGCACGCGCGCACGGCTGGCGGGCCGCCGCGGCCCGCGCTTCACGCAGCACCTCCACAATACGGCCCTGCTGCTGCGCAAGGGGGCCGTCTACTCGACCACGACCTCGGCGCTCTTCCGCACGGCACCGGCCCTCTACCTCGCGGCGGCCGTCACGGCGCTGCTCTTCATCCCGGTAGGCGACCTGCCGCCCGTCGTCTCGTTCCCGGGCGATCTGGTCTGCTTCATCTACCTGCTCGCACTGAGCCGCGCGGCGCTCATCCTGGCGGCCATGGACACGGGCAGCTCGTTCGAGGGCATGGGTGCCAGCCGCGAAGCGCTCTACGGCGCGCTGGTCGAACCCGCGCTGCTGCTCACCACAGCCACGCTGGCGCTCATGACGGGACATACCTCCTTCGCGGCGATCTTCTCGGCTGCGACGCCCGTCGAAGTGCGTTTCACGATCATCCTGTTGCTGCTGGGTTACCTGCTGACCAAAATCTTCATCGTCGAGCAGGGGCGCATTCCGGTCGACGATCCGCGCACGCACCTCGAACTGACGATGATCCACGAAGTGATGTGCCTCGACTACGGCGGCATCGACCTGGCCTTCATCCAGATCGCCGGCTGGCTCAAAGGCGCCGCGCTGGCCGTGCTGGCCGCCGACACGCTGCTGCTGGGCGGCGCGCTGCACTGGTGGTGGGCCGCACCGCTGGCCGTGCTGCTGCCGGGCCTGGCCGTCGGCGTCGTCGAATCGACGCAGGCGCGCAACAAACTCTCGCGCAACGCAACCTTTCTGCTCACCATCGCCGCACTCGCCGCGCTGATCTTCTTCGTGGCGCTGCTGCTGCACCTCAATATCGACATCCGATGATACTCGCACTCGTACTTCTCTACGTCGTCTCGCTGGTCTACATCTCCATTACGGAGCGGTTCCGCAGCTATGCTTCGCTCGTGGGCTTGCAGGGATGGCTGCTGCTGGCCATCGCGCTGGTGCGCCTGCAACAGATCGAAATCTGGTCGCTGCTCTTCGTCGTGGCCGAGACGCTCCTATTCAAGGCGATCGTCGTACCGGCGATTCTCTTCGCCGTGATCCGCCGCACGAAGATCAACCGCATCGCGGCCTCCGGCACCTCGCAGTTCAACTCGCTGGTGCTGTCGCTCGCGGCGCTCGTGGCGAGCATCTCGGTCACCTACTGCATCGCCGAGGAGACGATCAATCTGGTCTTCTTCGGCGTGGCGCTCTACGCCCTGCTGAGCGGGCTGATCCTCATCGTCGTGCGCACGCGCATCTTCTCGCACATGGTGGGATTTCTGGTCATCGAAAACGGCGTCTTCCTCTTCTCGATGGCCGTCGGGGTCGAGATGCCCTCGATGATCGAAATCGCGATCATGCTCGACATCCTCATCTCGATCCTCATGCTCGGACTCTTCCTCACCAAGATCGGCGCCCGCTTCCGCATCGGCGACACCGACCTGCTGACCAATGTAAAAGACTGACCCTCGTATGATCGCACTCTACTTTCTGCTCTCCGCACTGATCGCCCTGGCCGCGGCCTTCGCCCGGCAGCGCCGCACGGTCAAACGGCTGGGCGCCGCCTTCTACCTCGTCCAACTGTCGCTGGTCGCTCACATCGTCGCCGAAGGCTACGGCGAGGTATCGTCGCAGTTCTTCCGCTTCGACGCGGCAGGCACGCTCTTCTTCGCGCTGCTGACGATCGTCTCGGCCTTCGTCTTCGTCCACTCGTGCGTCTACCTGCGCGACAATCCGATCAAGGAGTATCGTCTCTACTTCACGCTGCTGATGCTGCTCACCACGGCCATCACGGGCGTATACTTCGCCCGCAACATCGCCGTGACGTGGATCTTCCTCGAAGCCACGACCCTCTGCGCCGCCGGCATCGTCTACCACCGCCGCACGGCGCAGGCGCTCGAAGCGACGTGGAAATACATCTTCGTCTGCTCGGTAGGCATCGCCACGGCCTATCTGGGCATCCTGCTGCTCTCGTCGCTGGGCGACGGTTCGCTGCGCTACGAGGAGCTGGCGCGCAGCGTCGGCGGCGGCAACCCACTCTACCTGAAAATCGCCTTTCTGCTGATCCTCTGCGGTTACAGCTGCAAGATGGAGATTTTCCCGCTCTACACGATCGGCGTCGACGCCAATTTCGCCGCGCCGGCACCCGCCTCGGCGCTGATCTCGACGGGGCTGGTCAACGCCGGCTTTCTGGCCGTTTTCCGCGTCTATCGCATCATGGAGCAGACCGAAGCGATCGGCTGGGTACGCAACGTACTGCTGCTGACGGGCATTCTCTCGCTGGCCGTGGGCGCGCTGTTCCTGCGGCGCACGAACAACTACAAGCGCTTCCTCTCCTACTCCACGGTCGAGAACATGGGCATCGCCGCGATCGGACTGGGCATCGGCGGCATCGGCGTCTGGGCCGCGGTGTTCCACGTCGTCTGCCACACGCTGGTCAAGAGCAGCCTCTTCCTGCAAATGGCCGTCGTGCGGCGCATCTACAACGGCTACCGCATCAACCGCATCGGCGACTACATCCGCATCAACCCCACGGGGGCCGTGGGACTGCTCGTCGGCATGGCCGTGCTGCTGGCCTTTCCGCCCTCGCCGTTCTTCGTCTCGGAGGTGATGCTCTTCCGCGAAACGATCGCCGGCGGGCGGTGGTGGGTGGCCGGCACGGTGCTCCTGCTGCTCTGCATCGTCATCTACTCGGTCTGCTACCGCATCGTCAAACTCTGCTACCAGCCCAATCAGGACTCTCTGCACCCCGCTCCGGCGCGCAACGCCCTGTCGTGGGCGGCCTTTTCGCTGCTGGCGGCGGCGATGGTCGTCGGCATCTGGCAGCCCGCGCTGCTGCAACAACTCATCGATCAAATCGTCTCGCTATAATGCACTACTACGTCACAGACAACCGCGCGGCGTGCATGCCGCTGAACGAGATTCCCACCGCAGGCTACGCCGAGTTCTACGAAGACCTCGCCGAGCGCCTCGCCGACGAACGCTACCACATCGGCCACTATTTCGCGCTGCCCGACGGCGACGTGCTGCGGGCCTACTGTCTCCTGCTCGACGACACGGAACATCGCGTGCTCGTCGCATCCTATGCGATCGGCTACTACGACACGCCGCTGCTACCCTCGCTCACGGCGCGGCACCCGCAGGTGCACCCCTTCGAGCGCGAGATCACCGAACGCTACGGCGTGCGCTTCGCCGACATGCCGTGGAACAAACCTTTGCGCTTTCCCTTCGACCGCTACGACCGCAGTAGTTCGATCGACAACTACCCCTTCTACACGATCGAAGGGGCCTCGCTGCACGAGGTCAACGTCGGGCCGATCCACGCAGGCGTCATCGAACCGGGGGCCTTCCGCTTCATCTGCAACGGCGAGCAGGTCCTGCACCTCGAAATCGCGCTGGGCTACCAGCACCGGGACGTCGAGACGGCCTTCGAAACGACCGCGAACCGCCTGCGGCAGATGTGCCTTGCGGAGTCCGTCGCCGGAGACAGCGCCGTGGCGCACGCCACGGCCTTCGCCCGGGCCGTCGAGAAACTCGCCCGCCGCGAAGTCCCGGCCGCGCTGGAGTGCGAACGCGCCGCGGCCCTCGAACTCGAACGCATGGCCATGCAGATCGCCGACACGGGCGCCCTCTGCATGGACGTGGGCTACCAGCTGGGGCAGGTGGCTTCGGAGGCCCTGCGCACCATGACCATCAACACCACGCAGGCGTGGTGCGGCAACCGCTTCGGCAAGGGGCTGATCCGGCCCCTCGGCACCGACCACCCGCTGACGGCCGAAAAGGCGGCGATGATCCGTGCGAACGTGCGCGAAATCGCCCGCCGCTACGACCAGGTGCGCCGCGACATCAAGTCGTCGCCCTCGCTGCTGGCCCGCTTCGAACAGTGCGGCATCGTCCCGCGCGACGAGATGCAGCGCATCGGCGGCGTGGGTCAGGCGGCCCGCGCGAGCGGTCTGGCCCGCGACATCCGCACGTCGCACCCCTGGGGCGTCTTCGCCGGGGCGCTGCGCCATGAAAGCATCGTCAAAACGCATGGCGACGTGATGGCCCGGCTGATGGTGCGCTGCCGCGAGGTGCTGCAATCGGCCGGATACATCGACCGCCTGCTCGACCTCCACGGACAGGAATGCGGGAACGCCGGACACCCGCGCCCGGACTATGCGGCGCCGCTGGCCCCCTCGTCGCTCGCGTTCGGACTGGTCGAGGGATGGCGCGGCGAGACCTGCCACGTTCTCCTGACCGACGCCGAGGGCCGCATCGCCGCCGCCCGCATCAAGGACCCGAGCCTCCACAACTGGCTGGCGCTGGCGCTCGCCGTGCGCGGCGAAGGCATCTCCGACTTCCCGATCTGCAACAAGAGTTTCAACCTCTCGTACTGCGGCCATGATCTGTAATCGCACCGTTTGGCAACCCTCATACGCTCCGTTCGCTGCGTACCGCCGCGTTTACAAACCGGACCCAACTCCACCCCGCCCCGGCGGGGACTTAATGCCCGGAAAAGAATTGGCCGTCACGAGGCTTTTCGTTAATTTTGTTCAATTATTTATTCAAAAATGATCCTCCCAAAAATACGCGTACTGCACAGCCACGGACGGCAGGCGATCCCCGACCTCGACGCCGTGGAGCTGACCCCCGAATTCCGGGGCCGTCCCTGCCTGACCGAGACCCGGGACGCCGACGACGCCGAGCGCGCCGCGGCCGTCTGCCCCACGGGAGCCTTCACGGCCGCGCCCCTTGCGCTCGACCTGGGCCGCTGCCTCTTCTGCGGCGAATGCGCGCGCATCGCGCCCCGCAACGTCCGTTTCACCAACGACTACCGCATCGGCTCGCCCACGCGCGAAGGACTTGTCGTCCGTCCGGGCGACCCCCGCATAGCGTTCGACGCCGGAAAGGTGCGTCCCGAAATCCGCCGCTGCTTCTCCCGCGCATTGCAGCTGCGCGAAGTCTCGGCCGGGGGCGACGCGTCGGTCGAAATGGAGCTGGGGGCCACGGGCAACGTCAATTTCGACCTCGGCCGCTTCGGCATCGGCTTCACGGCCTCGCCGCGCCATGCCGACGGCGTGGTGGTCTCCGGCCCCGTCACGGCCAACATGGCCGAGGCGCTGGAAATCTGCTACGACGCCGTCGCAGAACCCAAAATCCTCGTCGCCTGCGGTTCGGAGGCCTGCTCGGGCGGACTTTTCGCCGACAGCCGCGCCGTCGACCGCACGTTCTTCGACACCCACACCCCGGACCTCTGGCTGCCCGGCGCACCGACCCACCCGATGACCTACATCGACGGGATGATGAACCTGCTGGGCCGCAAAACCCGCCAGTGACGATGCAGAGCCTCGCAACCATATTCGTCTCGTTCCTGAAAATCGGGATGTTCACCTTCGGAGGCGGCTATGCCATGCTGCCTCTGATCGAACGCGAGCTGATCACCAAACGCAAGTGGATCGAGCAGAAGGAGTTTTTGGACCTGCTGACCCTCGCGCAATCGGTCCCCGGCCCGATCGCCGTCAACACCTCGGTATTCGTGGGTTACAAGGTCCGCGGACTGCGCGGCGCAGCGGCGGCCCTGCTGGGCACGGTGACGCCGTCGTTCGTCATCATCCTCGTGATCGCCATCTTCTTCGCCGGCATCCGCCAGAACCCCGTCGTCGACGCGGCCTTCAAGGGCATGCGCCCGGCGGTCGTGGCGCTGATCATCGGCCCGGTGCTCTCGCTCTCCCGCGGCATGCACTGGACGATGCTGGTCGTCATCGCCGCCTCGGCCCTGGCCATCTGGTGGCTCGACTGGTCGCCGATCTGGATACTCGCCGCGGCCGCCGCGCTGGGCATCGCCTGGGAGTTGACAATGGCAAAAAAGGTGAAAGGTGAAAAGTGAGTTTTGCGGTTGAGCGAGGGCAAAGCCGGCAAGCGGGTTTTACCGATTCCCAACTTTTAATTTTTAATTCTCAATTCTTAATTAGCGCAGCTATGATCCTCTGGCAACTCTTCATATCCTACCTCAAGATCGGATTCTTCGGATTCGGCGGCGGCTACGCCATGCTGTCGCTGATCCAGAACGAAGTGGTCGTGCAGCACCAGTGGATGACCGCCGCCGAATTCGCCGACATCGTCGCCGTGTCGCAGATCACGCCCGGACCCATCGCCATCAACTCGGCGACCTACGTGGGTTACAGCGTCGGCGTCCAGACCGGACACACCTGGTGCGGCATCCTGGGTTCGGCAATCGCCACTTTCGCCGTCTGCATGCCGTCGCTGACGCTGATGATCCTCGTGGCGCGTTTTTTTATGAAACTCAAAGGGAACCGGCTGGTCGAAGGGGCCATGCGGGGCATGCGGCCCGTGGTGATCGGCATGATCGCCGCCGCGGCTCTGCTGCTGATTTTCCCCCACGGCGACAACCCCGACGACCGGAACTTCATCGACGCCTGGAGCTGGGCGCTCTTCGGCGGTGTTTTCGTGGGTTCGTGGCGCAAGGTCAACCCCATCCTGCTGATCGTCCTCTCGGCCGGGGCGGGAATCTTGATTTATTACGTATTCTAATCCGACACACCATGAAGAAATCCTTAAAAAACCGGTTTAAAAAGTGGAATATCGGCGACTATGTCCGCCAATTCTCGATCGTTACGGGCGGCGTGCTGCTGACGCTGTGGCTGACGGCCAAAATCGCCGACTCGGCAAAACAGAGGGAGGTGCGGCAGGCCATGCAGCTCGTTGCGCTCGAACTACGCGACAACCTGCAAGTTATACAGGATTACAAATGGATGTACAACGACGAGAAACGGGTCGCATACCGCCTGAAGGAGCATGATTTCTCGCTCGACGGTCTTCCCGCCGACACGGTAGCTTACTATACCCGGCGGATCACCGGCAGCATGGGAAAACCCTACCGCTTCCTAACCGACGCGCTGGAGATGTTCAAGACGACGGGCATCGCGTCCGACATCGCCGACAAACAGGTCGTCATCGACCTTCTGCGCTGCTACAACGAACTCGGGGCATTCGACAACTCGATGAATATCTACTACGACCAGCGCATGAAAGCCATCCTGCCCGAACAGATGGGGGAAACCTTGTGGTCTGCGGATACGAATATCGACAAGGTATTCGGCAAAATGCTCGCCAGCAAAAAGGTGCGGAACTGGCTCGGTATGATTCCGAGGGCTTTCGACTCACGCTACTTCGAGACGAATGAAGAAAAGCTCGAAACAATGATTGCCGAGCTGGAAAAACGCTACCAGTAGATCAAGTGTCCGCGGATCGGTCAAAAGCACCGCGATCAGTCCTACCGGCGGTGTAAAGATCACGCCGACGAGGAGTGCTCAATCGCCGTAGTCATCCCGGTGGGCATACCCGACCGGTTCTTCCTCCGAAGTGGAAGAGCCTTCTTTAAGGAATATCCCGGAATCGAAGCGCCGGGCGGCCTGATGCAGGGGTATGGACATCTCCGTTCCGGTTTTCACAGGGCCAGCAGCATGGCCCCGCCCGTCAGCGCCAGCAGCAGGAACGCGGCGAAGAACAACAGCCCCAGAATGGCGACGACGGTTCCGACACAACCCCATCGCTGCCCTCCGCCGGGCAGCGGATCGGTCAGCAGGGCGACGATCAGCCCGACGAACGGCGTGAAGATCAGGCTTATCAGAAACGCCCAGCCAAAGCCGATACGGCGGTGGCTGCCGATGATGCCCACCAGCACGGCGAGGAAACAGCCGCTCAAAATTCCGAATATCACTGCAAGAATACTCATATCACGTGTTTTAAGGTTGATAGAATCCGTCTAAACTCACGGGCGCAGAACCGAAAGGAAAAAAGGAACGAAGCCTCCGGGAGCTCCTAAAACCGGCGGGCCTCCGCAGGGCGGAGCTGCGGCCTGCCAACTTGCCCCGGCAAGTTGAAACCGATTTCTTATGCCCTTTTCGGCCGCTGCAATTTCGCAGTCTGCAACTGCCGTTCTGCGCTCGTTTTCATAGAACCGGCGTCTTACGCCTGCGCCGCGGAACGCGACACGGGATTCCGACTTGAGGACGGCTGCCAAAAACACAGCGCATCCCCCGCGCCCCCCGCAAACCCTACCGCGTAAACCGGTAATAGGTTCCCAACGGCAGCTGCTTGCCGGCCCGGTCGGTGAAACACAGCTCGCCCCACTGCTCCTCGCGCGGCGCGCCGAACGCCTGCCTCACAGCCGTGCGTGCCAGCGTCGACGAGAGGCCCATCGAGTAGAGGTTCAGCACCAGAAACGCCCCCCGGGGTTCGAGCAGCTGCGCGCAGCACTCCAGCATCTCGCCGATGTTGTCCTCCAGAATCCACCGCTCGCCGCCGGCCCCGCGCCCGTAAGCCGGAGGATCGAGGATGATCCCGCGGTAAAGGCTCCCGCGGCGCACTTCGCGCCGGACGAATTTCAGCGCATCCTCGACGATCCACCGCACGCCCTCCAGGCCGCTCAACTCCATGTTCTCGCGCGACCAGGTCACCACCTGCCTGACCGAATCGACGTGCGTCACCTCGGCCCCGGCGGCCCGCGCCGCAAGCGTCGCCCCGCCCGTATAGGCGAAGAGGTTCAACACCTTGGGGGCGCCACCTCGCGCAACGCCCGAACCGACAGCCGCAACACGCTCGCCATCAGTAGGTCCGTCTCCGGCCAAAGCCCGGCAGTTGTCGTAGATGAAATTCCAGTTGGCGGCCTGCTCGGGGAAGATGCCCACGTGCTTGAACGACGTAAGCCCCAGCCGCATGCGCAGCCGCATCCGCTTATAGGCATACTCCACCACCCAGCGGTCGGGCATTCCGGGCGCGAGACGCCATTCGCCCCGCTCGTCGCTGCGCGCATCGCGCCGAAACGAAGCGTCGGCCGTGCGCCGCCACTCCTCTTCGGCGAGCGAACGCCTCCAGATGGCCTGCGGCTCGGGACGGCGCGTCACATAACGCCCGAAGCGTTCCAGTTTCTCGAAATCCCCCGTGTCGAGGAGTTCATAATCCCCGAAATCGGGCGTCAGCTGTTCCTGCATACATTATTTTATAAATAGTTACACACCTTCCGGCTCCCGCTTTTCAAGCGGATCGACCAACGACATTTCGCAGGCCTCGCAGTCGAACGCCAGCCGGTAACGGTAGGCGCCGTGTTCCAGAAACAGGTCGCCGCGCAGCCGCGGATGCTCCCGAAGGCATTCGCCGATCTCGCGGCGGATACAGTAGGCCGAACGCAAGACCACATGCCCGGCGGTCGTCGACGCGAGGTCCAGCCCCCGTTCGATCTGCCGCACCCCGTGGTCGCGGTAGAACGCCTCGGCCAGCCGGTTGGTGACGTTCTCCTCGGCCGCAAGCCGTTCCGACGGGTATTTCGCGGCGGGATTCTCGGGCAGAATGCGGTGTTCCGGCCGCCGTTCGCGGCGCGCTCCGGCAAGTGCCGCCAACGCTTCGCGGCGCAGTTCCGCAGCCAGCGACGCCGGCACGAACCACTCCGCGCCCCGCACTTCGGCTTCGCGGACCGCGAAGATCGTGTCGCCCGACTTCATCGCCTGCGCACGCAGTGCGGCGGCATTGGCGTCGGGATTCTTCGCCGGGTCGAGCCGCACGGCCCGCACGGCCGAGGCCGCAACGCCCTCGCAATCCGTATAAGTAAGTTTCAGCCCTTCGGCCGTCGCCTCCGCCGCGGCCTTCGCCGGAATCACCCGCCGCGTGCGGCTGCGCTCCACGGCCAGCGTGAAACGGCGGTCGAAATTGCGGCGGACCTCCGCCCCGGGCGTGATCCCCTCCATGCGATTGGGCGTGATGCGGCGACCCTCCACGGCGTTGACGTTGGTCCCGGTCACGCCGCGCGGCGTCAGGAAACAGATGCCGTCGCCCGGCGCAAGATCGTGCGCACCGTCGAGCGTGAACGTGCCGCCCGAAACGCCCGCCACGCGGCCCACCCGTTCGCCGACCGCCTTCGGGGTGTCGAACGACGCCACTCCGGCGCGCTTTCCGTCCAGAAAATAGTCGGACTCCCCGCGTGTAAAACTCTTCGACGGATCGGGCGTGAAATCCGGGACGCTCTCGCCGACGGACGACCGCACCAGCCCCGGCCGCAGGGCCAGCGCCTCGTCCACCGCCCGGCGGTAGTGGGCCACAACGTTCCGGATATAAGCGAGATCCTTGAGCCGACCTTCTATCTTGAATGAAGTGACGCCCGCATCCAGCAGATCGCCAATGCGTTGCGAAAGATTCATGTCGCGCACCGACAGCAGATGCTTCCCGGCAATCCAGGTCCGGCCCTTTCCGTCGGTGAGGTCCCACGTCAGGCGGCAGGGCTGGCTGCACGCCCCGCGATTGCCGCTGCGCGCGGACATCGACCGCGAGAGGAAACAGCGGCCGCTGTACCCCACGCAGACCGCCCCGTGGACGAAGCATTCGACCTCGGCCGCGGTGGCGGCGCAGATGGCCCGGATCTCCTCCAGCGTGAGGTTGCGTTCGAGAATCACCCGCGCAAACCCCGCCTCGCCCAAGAACCGCGCCCCCTCGGGCGTGCGGTTCGAAACCTGCGTCGAGGCGTGCAGCTCCACCGGAAGGTCCATCCGCCGCAGAGCCATGTCCTGCACGATCAGCGCATCGACGCCCGCGTCGATCAGGCTGCGGGCCTGCCGTTCGGCGGCCTCCAGTTCGTCGTCCCACACGAGCGTGTTGAGCGTGGCGTGGACCCGCACTCCGAAGCGGTGGGCATACTCCACGACCCGGGCGATCTCCTCCGCGGAGTTCCCCGCGGCCTGCCGCGCGCCGAACCGCGCGCCGCCGATATAGATCGCATCGGCGCCGTAGTCCACGGCGGCCGCGGCCGCAGCGTAATCTTTGGCAGGAGCTAACAGTTCAACGAGTTTCATTTTTTTCTTTTTGCAAAAGTAACAAAAAGCGGTCAATATCGGGACGCCGCGGACGGAAAATCGCGGGAACCGCCGCCGGGACGGACATTATCAATTATCATTCAACAGCTTACACCCCAAATTGTCAATATATAACAAATATCCTTCTTTTTCACCGGACCGGAAATATCCCTGCGATGACAATATCCGACAAACAAAACAGTTGCAGCCGCAAAACGGCTGTCATTCTTAAAAATCATTAAAACTCAACATTATACACACGCATAACACCGAAAAACAAACAATAAGAAAAGACTTTTACGACAATATTTTCAGAATTTCCAGAAAGCATTCGGGCAAATTTTCGTATATTGTGCCGCAAATAAACAAGTCCAAAAATTTCACACGATGCAATTTTCAGCAAATACGGTTCTCCGGAAACGGGATACCGTACCCATTCATTTTTTATTCCTAATCCAATTTTTATGAGAAGATGCTTTACGCTATTGACGGTTCTCGTCCTCTGCGCCTCAAGCGGCTGCGACGACAAGAACAAAGAGGAGGTCGCGGATGTGATCGTCCTCTCGCGAAGTAGTGTCGCGTTCGCCCAGAAAGGCGGAACGACCACCGTCGCGGTAGCCACGCCCTCCGACTGGAAGGTGAGCTGTCCGGACGATTGGGTGACGCTGGCCTCCGAAGAGGGCCTGCTGACCATCTCCGCGGCAAGCAATACGACCGACAATGTCCGCAACTCGAAAATCACCGTGGAAACGGCCGGCGACAAACAGGAAATCGCCGTTCACCAGGCATTCTCGTGGGAAACGGTCCTGCTGTCCACCACCGCTTCGGAGGAAATTTCGCTGGATTCCGAAGGTGAGAGCGTTCTCTTCACCGTGGTCTCCAACGGCCAGTGGAGCGTCACGAGCGACGCCGACTGGGTTTCGGTCGAAAGCGACCCGGTCAGCGGAACGGTACGCGTCGGCGCCCCGCGCAATCCCGACGCCCACCGCAATGCGACGCTCACCGTCCGGGCGACCAAAGGCTCCGCTACGGAATCCTGCAAAGTGACCGTTTCGCAAATCTCACGCGAGGAAAACCCCTACTACCAAATGCTGGGATATTACGGACTTCATGCGGAAAACTGGTATTACGGCCGTGAACCGATCGGCGTGAGCGGCACGGGTACGTTCTGCACCGTCGAAGAGAAAGAGTACCGCAAGAGTTTCTACATCAAGAACCTGTTCCTGACGGGCACGGTCGTGGAAGCCACCTACGACAAAAACACCCAAACCATGTCGATCGAACTGGGCAGGCTCTGCTACACCCGCGAGATCTCCCCGACGGTCTCCCGCTTCCACTACCTGTACTCGATCAACATGCAGGGCGGAGGTTTCCACAACGGCATGCTGACCGGCAGGCTGGGAGAGGGCTACAACGACGACGCGGACGAAACCCGCAAGGCGATCCTCCTGAACGGTTTCGAATCGCCGTACACCACGCTGGGCATCATCGGATACCAGGAGCAGCAGTGGCTGTCGTTCGGCGACCTCTACTACGCCACCGGCACGATGTATCTCGTGGACTGGGACATTCCGGCCGACACCGGCACGGCCCCGACCTCCGTCACCCGGGCCGCCGACGGCATCGCACCCTCGGGCAGCACCTTTCCCGTATCGAAACATTAAACCGCAGCACACATGAAAAAATTATATGCACTGACAGCTTTACTGCTCGGCATGATGGGGTGCTCCGAAGAGACGATCACCTACACCAACCCCGTCCCGGGCGACGAACCGTCCGGCATTGCGGCCGAACTGGGCATCTCGTCGAAAAACACATGGTTCGCCGCTGAAGACGAACGCAACGCCTCGATCGGCTTCAAGAGCCTGGGCGGAGAGGTCGTCGTGGACATCCAGACCAACACGACGTGGAAATACGACGCCGTCAACGCCGGCTGGCTGACCATCGAGAAAGACGACGTCGCCGACCAGCTCGTCCTGAACTGCGAGGGCAACAAGGTCGAGGAGCAGCAGCAGGCTACGATCACCATTACCGCCGGCGACAAGACCGCGACCATCTCCGCCACGCAGAACGCGTACGGCACGCTCGAAATCGCCGCATCGAAAAACAACTTCCAGATTCCCGCCGTCGGCGAACTGACCGCCGAATTCGAAGTGCAGTCGACCGACGAAGACTGGATCTTCGAAACCAAAGACTGCCCGTGGCTGCTTCTCGAACAGCAGGGCGACAAAGTCACGATGACGCTCGACCCCAACGAGGAGATCGAGGACCGCGAAACGACCTTCGTGCTGATTGCCGGCGAGGGGGGGGGAAATCCCGTCTCTGAAACGATCCGCGTCACGCAGGACCGCGCCGTCTACGTCAACGTTTCGCTAAAAACCATTCCCCTCTCGCCCACTCCCACCGAATCCGACAAAAAAGAGTTGGGAATCAGATCCAACTACGACTGGGAGTACACGCTTTCCGAAAATTCCGACTGGCTCTCCGCCACGAAAACCGAGCAGGGACTTACAATCACCGCAGAGACCAATTCGAGCGGATCGTCCCGCACCGCAACCATCACCGTATCGGCCGGCGACGGCAAACAGAACCAGACCGAACAGGTCGTCACCGTCTCCCAGACCGGCCTGGACCTCGACGCCTTCATCCTCGGAATCGACATCACCTCGTCGAGCCTGAAGACCTATCTGCCGTTCGACAAGACCATCGACGCCACCATCGACTGGGGCGACGGCAGCATCGAGGAGAACGTCACCTCCGCCTACCCCTCGCACACCTACACCGACCCGGGCTACTACATCGTCTCGGTCAAGGGCAGCGTGACGTCGCTCAACTCCTACGACATCCCCGACTACGGACTGGGCAACCAGTTCAGGGAGGTTTACAACTGGGGCCGCACGGGGCTGACCTCGATGGCGCGCGCATTCCAGAACTGCCGCGAGCTGAAACGGATTCCCTCCGACAACACCGAAGCCTTCGCCAAGGTCACCACCTTCCACTATGCATTCACCGACTGCCGCGTCCTCGAAGCCGTTCCCGACGGGCTGTTCGACCATGCAACCGAGGCGGAAACCTTCGCCTACTGCTTCCAGAACTGCAACATGGTCACCGAAGTGCCCGCCGACCTGCTTTACAACTGCACGAAGATCACCTCGGTAGGTTCGCTCTTCTCCGGCACGGCGATCACCCAGATCGACGAGGATTTCTTCTCTCGCAACACGGAGCTGACCGACTGTTCGATCATCTTCTCGAACGGCAAACTGAAGACGGTTCCCGAAAAACTCTTCGCCAACAACAAGAAGGTGACAACCTTCAACTCGCTGTTCGCCAACACCGAGTCGTTCGAATCCGTCCCGGCCGGCCTGTTCGCCAACAACCCCGAGGTCGACTCGTTCCGCATGCTCTTCTCGGGAACAAGCCTGAAATCCGTCCCGGCCGGCTTGTTCGCCAACAACCACAAGGTCACCAATTTCCAGAGCGCATTCAGCAAAACGGCCATCCAGAGCGTTCCCGCCGACCTGTTCGCAGGCTGCGACAAGGTGACGACCTTTATGAGCTGTTTCACCGGATGCAGCGAACTGCAAAGCGTCCCGGCCGAGCTGTTCAAAAGCAGCGGAGCCTTCACGACCGTGACGAAGACCGCCTTCAACAACATCTTCAAGGACTGCACCTCGCTGACCGAAGTGCCCGCAGGGCTGTTCGACGGCTTTACCCTGGTCACCGCCTTCAACGACGCCTTCAACGGCTGCGCGTCGCTCACGACGCTCCCCGCAGGGCTGTTCGCCACCAATACGGCGGTCACCTCGTTCACCAATGTCTTCAAAGGCTGCACCTCGCTCAAAAGCATCCCCGAAGGCGTCCTCGGCGGACTTTCCAAAGTCACCTCGTTCTCGGGCCTGTTCGCAGGCTGTACGGGGCTTGAAGAGATCGGCGCCAACATCATCTCCGGCTGCGCCGCCTGCAAGAATATCTCCTCGATGTTCAAGGACTGCGACAACCTGAAAACCGTTTCCGCGGAGGCTTTCGCCGGCGCACCCGCGATCACCAGCATCGGCAGCCTGTTCGAAAACTGCACGCTGCTCGAAAGCGTTCCGGAGGATATTTTCGCCGGGATGCCGAATCTGGCGACCGCCACCAGCGTATTCGCGGCGTCGGGACTGAAAACGGCTCCCGCCGGTCTGTTCAGCCGCAATCCCTCCGTCACGACCTTCGGCAAGGTGTTCCAGAACTGCGCCGCACTGACGACGCTGCCCGACGGACTGTTCGCCGGCAACCCGAAAGTGACGACCTATTCCAACGCCCTGGAGAACTGCACGGCCCTCGAATCGGTCGGCCTCCTCTTCGGGAAGAGCACGGCCTCGGCCAAATGCGACCGCCTCTTCGCAGGGGCCACGGCGCTGAAGAGCGTGCCCGCCGGAATCTTCGACGGACTGACCGGGGCGACGGCCTTCAACAACACGTTCTCCGAATGCTCCGCCCTGGAGACGATTCCGGCAGGGCTCTTCGCCAAGAACGTCAACGCGACCACCGTGGCCCAGTGCTTCCTGAACTGCACCCGCCTCACGATGGTTCCCTCGCGCCTGTTCGAAGCCAACACCAAGACGAAGACCCTGACGGAGATGTTCTCCGGCTGCTCGGGAATCGAAAGCATCGCGCCGGACGCCTTCACGGGACTGAACGGCACGTCGCTCAATTTCCAGAAGGCATTCCTCAACTGTACCTCACTCCGGGAGATCCCCGACGGGCTGCTGAAAACCACGCAGATTTCAACCTACACCAGTCTGTTCGCCGACTGCACGGGACTGGTCCGCGTCGGGTCGGAGGTGTTCAACTGCGCTTCGGCCACCATGTTCAATTCGGTCTTCGACGGTTGTACGTCGCTCGAAGAGGTCGGCAAGAACATGCTGGTCAGCCCCGTCAAACTGACCAGCGTCGCGAATCTCTTCCGCGATTGCGGGATGCTCAGGAGCGTTCCGGTGAGCCTGTTCGACGAAGCCGTGAAGCTCAAGACGCTGACTTCGACCTTCCAGGGCTGCGCGTCGCTCGAAGGCGAATCGCCCTACACGGTCGTCGACGGTGTGAAATACCACCTGTACGACCGCACGGCGGAGAATGCCGCCGCCTCGGGACTCACCGCGATCACCGCCGCCAAGAGCAGTTTCGCGGGATGTACGAAACTCTCGGACTACGACAAGATCCCCACCACATGGAAGGAATAGACGAACACAAAACGATCCCGAACATGAAAAATACGATAATATGCAGCATCGCAGTGCTGTCGGCCGCACTGCTGGCAGCCTGCACCGAAACCACCCGGATATGGCCGGAGGAGGGCGAAAGCAAGGCCTACGTGGAGGTGTCGAGCCAAAAAGTGATCTTCGACGCCGACGGAGGCAACGCCGTGATCACCGTAGCGACGAACGCCGACGGCTGGGACTACGCCGCCGAAGGCGACTGGTTCACCGTCGCCCGGCAGGACGGCAACGCCCTGCTGGTCGAGACCTTGATCAACGCCGGAGCCGAAACCCTGACGGGCAAACTCACGGTCAGCGCCGAGAAGAACGGGGAGACCGTTTCGCAGGAGGTCGCACTCGTACAGCGCGCCGAACGGAGCGTCAACCTGAGCGCCGAAGGCACGGCCAACTGCTACATCGCCCGGACCGGCGGCGTCTACAAATTCGACGCATCGGTCAAGGGCAACGGCGGCGGCGACGGAGTCAGCGACTACATCGCCAACTACGGACTCGCCATCGAGGACGGCGCCTTCGCCGAACTGCTCTGGGAATCGCGCCACGACGGCGACAAGACCATGTCGCGCGAAATCATCGACGGCGCGCCGATCTACCGGAGCGGCTACGTGACCTTCTCGACGGGGCGTTCGGAGGGCAACGCCGTGATCGCCGTGAAGGACATCAAGGGCAACATCGTCTGGAGCTGGCACATCTGGGTCTGCAACGACGAAATCACGGCGCACGACCACATCGACTCGGAAGGCAAAGTCGCCGCCGTGATCATGGACCGCAACCTCGGAGCGCTGAACAACACCCCGATGGACGTGGGCAACCGAGGCATGTTCTACGAATGGGGCCGCAAGGACCCCTTCACGCCTTCGCGATCGCCCTACCACGCGGATACCGACGGCAACAACGTCCCGGCCTACAACGAACCGAACACCGCGATCGGCGACGGAACGGGAACATGGGTCTACAACGCGCAGGCCGCCGTGCTCGCCACGCCGCCGGCCAACATTCCCAATTCGATCCTGAACCCGATGACCTACCTGCAATCGCCGTACAACGGCCACGCCGACTGGTACTGCACGGGAACAGACCCGAAGGCCACGCATCCGGGACTGTGGGGTCCCGAGAAGACCATTTTCGACCCCTGCCCTCCGGGCTACAAGGTCCCGGGACCCGATCTCTGGGGCATTCCCGCCGGAAACAACTCGATCACCAACGGCGGCGCAGCGGCGGATTACGACGAAACCGGCGTCAGCGCCAAATGGGACTGGAACGCCTACGAAGACTGCGGGCGCCGCTGGAAAAACACCGGCGACTACTACCCGATGGCCGGCAACATCTACTACACGGACTACATCTCGGTGAGCATCTGCAACTACACGGGCGGCATGGCATTCTACTGGACCGCCCAGGCGACTCCCGACGCGACGAAGTCATCGGCCTACTTCGTGAACTTCAACCCCAACTGGTGCAATTACAGGCTCGGCGCGCACGACTGTTCCGCACAGATACGCTGCATCCGGGAATAACACTAAAAACTGATCGTCTATGAAATATCCATTCAAATCGCTTCTCCTGGCGGCAACCGTCCTCGCGGCGGCATCGTGCGCCAAGGACGACACGCAGAGCGGCGGCGAAGAGACCGCGGGTCCCGTCATCGTCAACGCCTCCCCGGCGGCCATCGGCGGCGAGATCATCCTCAAACTGAAGACCGAGGCCTCCGGCATCGTGGAAAAGAGCCGCGCGCAGGGCGTTTCGAAAGGCAGCGGCATCGACGAGATCGACCGCATCCTCAACACGGTGAACACCGTACGTTTCGAACGGCTCTTCCCGGACGGCGGGCGTTTCGAAGAACGCACCCGCAGGGAAGGCCTGCACCTCTGGTATTACGCCAAATACGACCCGTCGGTCCCGACGAGCGAGATGGCCAGCCTGCTCTCCTCGTGCAAGGACATCGAAATCATCGAATACTCGCTGGCCGCCGAAACTTCGGACCACCGCCGCGCGGCATCTCCCGCCGCCGGGGCGCAGAGCGTCACCCGCGCCATTGCAGACGAGGTGCGCAACGTCCCCTTCCCGTTCAACGAGAGCGAACGCTCGCAGCAGATGCAATGGCACTACAACAACACGGGAAACATCTTCGCGCAGACGAGCCAGCTGGGCGCCGACGCCAACGTATACGCCGCCTGGCAGCTCTCGACGGGCAATCCCGACGTGATCGTCGCCGTCGTGGACCAGGGCGTCAAGTACGACCACGAAGACCTGGCCGCCAACATGTGGGTCAACGAGGCCGAACTGAACGGCACGCCGGGCGTCGACGACGACGGCAACGGCTATGTGGACGACATTTACGGCTACAACTTCACCAAAGAGACCGGCGAACTGGATTTCTCGGCCGAACTGATGCACGGCACGCACGTCGCCGGCACGATCGCCGCCGTGAACAACAACGGCGTGGGCGTCTGCGGCATCGCAGGCGGCTCGGGCAGGGGCGACGGCGTGAAGATCATGTCGTGCGAGATTCTCGGCAAGTCGGAGTCCGGATCGTCGGGCGCCGGACTGGCCGGACAGATCCACGCCATCAAGTACGCCGCCGACAACGGCGCCGTGATCTGCCAGAACAGCTGGGGATACACCGCCGGAACCATCTCCGTGACCGACTGGACACGCGGTTCCTACTCGGCGCTCTCGCGTGCCATGGAGTACTTCAACAAATATGCGGGACTGGACGAAAACGGCAACCAGACAGGCCCGATGGCCGGCGGCATCGTCCTCTTCGCCGCGGGCAACGACGCTTCGAGCGAGGTCTGCTATCCCGCCGCCGACGCCAACGCGATCAGCGTGGGCGCAACCGCGTTCACGGGCGCCCCGGCCTACTACACCAACTACGGCACATGGGTCCAGATCTCGGCCCCGGGCGGCGACCAGATGCTGAGCAACGCCTACGGCGGCGTTTACAGCACGAGCGTGGCCGCCGACGGCTCTTCGGGCTACGAAGGCAGCCAGGGGACCTCGATGGCCTGCCCCCACGTGTCGGGAGCCTGCGCGCTGGCCGTCAGCTATTACTACGGCGCTGAAAAACGCAAGGGCCTTACGGGCGAAATGCTCCGGCAGGCGCTGTTGAGCAGCACCCAGTCCGTCGACCGCTACTGCACCGGCAAATACCAGCAGTATCTGGGCAACATGGGCATCGGCAGCCTCGACACCTACAAGCTGCTGCGGAACATCGCCAAGATCGACGGCATCCCGGCGCAGCGGGTCGGCGTGGGCGACACCGTCAGCATCGACCTGAGCAACCACTTCACCGCCACCAATGTCCTGGGGTACACCGTTTCCGTTCCCGACCTCGTGAAGATCGAACTTCGGGGCGGAGTGATGAAGCTCACCGGCCTCAAGAAAGGCCGGACGACGATCATCGTCTCGGACGGCGCGGCCATTCGCAAACCGATCGAGGTAACCGTCGAATGACACATTCACTAACGCAAAAGAGAATCAAACCTATGAAAACCTTTTATAAATACGCGGCATTCGCGGCGGCGGCCCTCGCGGGACTGTGCGCCTGCTCGTCGGACGACGACGCGGCGGAGACCGGCTCCGGCCTGCAACCCGTCGCACAGCCGCAGATCATCGTCAGCGACCTGACGACCACCGGATTCACCCTCCGCTGGGAAGCCGTCGACGACGCAGGGTCCTACGTCTACACGTTCGACGGCGGGAGCGAAACCTCGACAACCGGCTGCCGGCTGGAATTCAACAGTCTGGAACGGCAGAAAGAGTATGTCGTGGCGGTCAAGGCCTGCCCCCGGGACCCGGCCGAATACACCGAATCCCCCTTCACCTACATCCACGTGCTGACCGACGACCTGGAGCAGCTTCCCCAGCCGAAGATCACGCTCGGCAGCGCCTATGCGTCGAAAACCGTCATCTCCTGGACCGAAGTGCCCGAAGCGGAACTCTACGAGTTCTCGGTCGACGGCGGGGAGGTGTCGACCACCCGAAACCGTACGGTCATCCTGTCGAAACTCGACAAGGGCCGCACCTACTCCTTCTCGGTGCGCGCCATGACGTCCGACGCCACGCGCTTCACCAACTCGGAAGCCGCACAGCTCTCGTTCGTCACCTCGGACGCCGACGTTCCGCCGCTGGTCATCGCCCCGACGACGATCATCTCCGACGCCGTGGCGTTCGACATCTACGCCTCCAGCGACGAAACCTACTATTATGAGATTCTCCCGGCCACGACCTTCGCCAAGTATTCGCCCGAAGAGCTGATGACCGCCTTCCAGACCTATATCGTCGAATACGCCAAAAAGCAGGGCATCAGCCTCCAGCTGGCCATGGCCTCGATGCTCAAGTCGGGAACCCAGAGCCTCCAGATGACGGGACTCACCCCCGAGTTGAGCTACGTGATCTTCGCCTTCGGCATGGACCTGCGGGGCAACATCACCTCGAACCTCTCCTCCACGCAGTTCAAGACCACGGCCGACGGCTACTCCGCCGGTCCGAACTACGGCGGCAGCGACTGGTTCACGCAGCGGTTCTACATCACCAACGCCTACCTCGCCCTGACGGGTTACGGCTGGACCAACTCCGTGTGGACCCACTGGAAGGGAGACGACGTGACGGACGTCCGTTACCGTACGCTGACGACCAAGCTCTTCAATCAGGTCTTCTCCAATCCCTACGACCGACAGGCCATCGCCGCATTCCTGAAAGACCCCAATTACGGAGTCCAGTTCAACCCCGAGCTGCTCTCGGCGACGGTAAACAGCGCCGACGGTTACAACGGACTTACGGAAGGAGTCAGCGCCGGCACGTCCTACACGCTGCTCACGCTGGCCACCTCGTCGAGCGGCGCCGAAACGGTCTGCGTCAACTCCGTCACCACGAAGACCAGCACGGCCGCAGCCGCGTGGTTCGCAGCCGCAGCCTCGACCAACGCCAACTACGGCCCGACGCACAACACCGTAGCCGGCGTCATGAAGGGCATCGACATCGCAACGGTGCGTTACGCGATTTTCAAACAGAGCGCCCTGGCGAACGTCAGCACGGACAACTATCCGGCCGTGATCGAAGAGTTCGGACACGACCTCAAGGAGGAGTACCTCCCCTACATCAACGGAAACGGCTTTGCCATCCTTTTCACCGGGGAGAGCGGCGTAACGCCCGAAACCACGTACGTCTTCATGGCGACGGCGACCAACACGGTCGGCGACAAAGTCACCAAATGGGGTTCGGCGACCACCAGCGCGGCTCCGGACGCCGCCCGGGCGAAGGCGCAGGCCGCAACCCGAACGGACGAACCGCTCCGGTCGCCCGCCGGGAAACCCATCGCCAACCCCGAGAAGTTCATCTACCCGATGGAGAGCGTCCAGCTGCCCGCCGGAGCGAAACCCGAAGGCGACCTCTGGACCATCATTCACAACACGCACAACATCAAATAAGAGTACATCTATGAACAAGATAGCAGCAATTCTCTGGTGCATCCTGTCGCTGGCATGGACGACGGCCTCCTGGGCGCAGAACGTCGCCGTCAGCGGCAAAGTCACCGGAGCCAACGGCGAAGCCATCATCGGCGCGAACGTTCTCGTGGAGGGCACTACGCAGGGCATCACGACGAACGTCGACGGAGACTACACCCTGACGAACGTCCCGGCCAACGCCACGCTCGTCGTCTCCTACCTGGGCTACAAGACCGAGAAAATCCCTGTCGGCAACAAGACCCGCATCGACGTCACGCTCCGGGAGGACACCGCCGAGATCGAAGGCGTGATGGTCGTGGCCTACGGTACGGCCAAGAAGGAGTCGTTCACCGGTTCGGCCGCCGTCGTCAAAGGCGGCGAACTCCAGAAGCGCGTCGTGGGCAACGTCACCAAATCGTTCGAAGGAACCGTAGCCGGCGTGCAGGTCGCCTCCGGCGGCGGCCAGCCGGGCGAGGCGGCATCGGTCATCATCCGCGGCATCGGGTCGGTGAACGCCTCGGCGACACCGCTATACGTGGTCGACGGCATCCCCTTCGACGGGTCGCTCAGCGCGATCAACCCCGCGGACATCGAGACGATGACCGTGCTCAAGGACGCATCGGCAGGTGCGCTCTACGGCGCCCGCGGAGCCAACGGCGTCATCGTCATCACGACCAAGAAGGGCAAGAAGGACAAAATCCGCATTTCGTACAAGGGCAACGTCGGAATCGCCTCGCGCGCCATCCCCCGCTACGACCTGGTCGACATGAAAGATTACGTCGAGATGAGCTACGAAGCGCTGCGCAACAGCGCCCAATACGGCACGGGCATGGATTTCGAGGGCGCGAGCCGCTACGCCGCCGCCAACCTCGGCCAGCAGATCGGCGGACTGAAGAATCCCGAATACTACAACCCGTACAAGAACTACACGTGGGAGACGCTGATCGACCAGTCGACGGGCAAGATCCGTTCGGATGCCAAAGCTGCATGGAACGAGAACTGGCTGGACGAAATCAGCGACAATTCGGCCATACGCACCGAACACATCGTCTCGGTGAACGGCGGTTCGGAACGCGCCAACTACGTCGCATCGCTGGGATACTACATGGAAGACGGCATTCTCCAGAACACCGACTTCTCCCGCTACACGGGCCGCGTGGGCGCCGATTCGCAGGCCAAGAGCTGGCTCAAGATCGGCATGAACGCCAACTTCGCCCACAGCGAATCGAGCTACCAGAGTTTCGAGGACGCAAGCACGTCGAACGTCTGGTACACGGCGCAGTTCATGGCCCCGGTCTATCCCGTCTACCTGAAGGACATGGCCGGCAACAACGTGCGCGACGCCGACGGGCGGCTGCAATACGAATACGGATCGGAGGATGACAACGGCTACGCCAACCGCCCCTCGGCCCAGGGCTTCAACTCGAAGGCCGAACTTTACAACAACAAGGCCTACTACACCCGCAACTCGCTTTCGGCGCGCAGCTACATCACCTTCGGGACGGTCAGGGAGGAGGCCCGGCTCTACGGACTGAAACTCACGATGAACTTCGGTACGGACTACACCGACTACCAGCGCACGCTGGTCTACGACAAGGAGCACGGCAACGCGGCCCAGCAGGGCGGACGCCTCAGCAAGACCAACACCCGCACGCTGAGCTACACGTTCAACCAGCTGCTGACCTACGACCGCACGTTCGGCGACCACTCCCTCAACCTGCTGGCCGGCCATGAGTACTACCGCTACAAGTACAACTACGCCCTCGGCGAAAAAACCGGCATCGTCGGCGGGATCGACGAGTTGGGACCCGCCGTGACGACCACCGACAACAACAGCTATTCGCACAACTACGGCGTGGAGTCCTACCTCGCGCGCATCAACTACGGCTTCAAGAGCCGTTACTACATCGACGCCAGCTGGCGAACGGACGGTTCGTCGCGCTTCCATCCCAGCGACCGCTGGGGCCATTTCTGGTCGGTGGGCGCCTCGTGGCGCATCTCCGAAGAGCAGTTCATGGAGAACACCCGCCAGTGGCTCGACAACCTCACGCTGAAGGTTTCATACGGCGTACAGGGCAACGACAACCTGGGAACCTATTACGCATGGCAGGGTCTCTACGACTACACGTGGCCCAACGCCACCGATGCGGGCGCCTTCGTCGACAAGCTCGAAAACAGGAAGGTGACCTGGGAGAAGAACGGCAACCTCAACGCCGGCATCGAAGCCACGATGTTCGGCGGCCGACTGGGCGTTTCGGTCGAGTACTACAACCGCAAAACGCGCGACATGCTGCTCAACAGTCCGCTGCCGATCTCGACCGGATTCACGGGCTTCAACGACAACGTCGGCTCGCTGCGCAACCAGGGGCTCGAGGTCTCGCTGCGCGGAACGATCCTCGACAAGCGCGACTTCCGCTGGGACGCGACGCTGATGGGTTCGTTCAACCGCAACAAGGTGCTCTCGCTCACGGGCGGCCAGGATGTCATCACGTCGGGCATCCGCGTCATCGAGGTGGGGCGGCCGATCTACACCTTCTACCTGCCGAAAACGGCCGGCGTGGACCCCGCCACGGGCAAGCAGCTCTACTACGCCTACTGGACCCAGACGGTCAACGACGAGGGGGCGCTGGTGAACACGCGCTGCGACGAGTACATCACCGACAACGTGGCGATGGCCACCTTGAGCAAATACTACCACGAAAGCCGCGAGCCGAAACTCTTCGGCAGCATCGGTTCGACGTTCACGATCCTGAAGAACATCGACGTCTCGTTCCTGACGACCTATTCGATCGGCGGATGGGTTTACGACGGACTCTACAACGGCTCGATGTACGTGCAGTACGCCGGCAACAACTGGCACAAAAACGCCAAACGCCGCTGGCAGAAGCCGGGCGACAAGACCGACGTGCCGATGCTCGAAGTGGGCGGCTCGTACGCCACGACCAGCAACTCGCTGATCGACGCCTCGTACTTCGCCATCAAGAACATCACCGTCGGCTACACGCTTCCCAAGCGCTGGCTCAAGAAGATCGACATCGAGTCGCTGCGCATCTACGCCACGCTGGACAACATCGCCATGTTCAACCACATGGACGGCATGGACCCGCAGTATAACTTCACGGGATCGGTGGCTTACAGCTACACCCCGTCGCGCGTGATCGCATTCGGTATCGACCTGAACTTTTAACCACGGGAGAAAACAACTATGAAAAAAGCAATATATCTTATCATCGCACTGATCGGCTTATCAGCCCCCTCGTGCAGCGACTCGATGCTCGATTTCTCCCCGACCGACTCGGGTTCGGGCAAGGAACTGCTCAAATCGGCATCCACGGCCATCACTTCGGTCAACGGCGTCTACCGCTCGATGTGGACGGCCGGATGGTCCACGACCGCAAACACCCACCAGTGCTTCGGCATCGCGGCCTACAACCTGGCGCTCGACTGCATGGCCGACGACCTGATCATGCAGTCGCAGGGCAACGGCTGGTTCTGGGGCGACCACTGCTACAACGTCAAGAGCAACTACACTTCGTCGGCCTTCCGGTCGTACGACGTCTGGTACGCCAACTACAAATGGATCGCCAATGTAAACTACATCATCGACGCCGAGCCGGAAATGGCCGGAACGGAGGCCGACGTGGCCTACGTCGCAGGACAGGCCTACGCCATCCGGGCGCTCTGCTACCTGAACCTGGCGACGTGGTTCTCCCGCGCCCCCTACAACTCCCTGACGGGCGCTTCGCGCTGGAACGAGCCCTGCGTACCGGTTTACACCACCGGCACGTCGATCGACACGGGCGGACAGCCCCGCGAATCGCTGCGCACGGTCTACGGCCGTATCGACCAGGACATCGACCGTGCCATCGAACTGCTCGAAAAGGCCAGGGAAACCACGCTGGCCGAGAATAACAAATCGCACATCAACCTCTACGTGGCCTTGGGCATCAAGTCGCGCGCCTGTCTGGCGGAAGGCGACTGGGACGGGGCATTCAAGGCGGCCAAGCGCGTGATCGACGAAGGCGGCTACGCCGTCGGCACGAAGAGCGACCTGACGGGCGGCATGAACTCGCTCGACAAGCAGAACGTCATGTGGGGCGCAGGCATTCAGGTGGCCGACCAGGCGGGCGGCTACGCCGGGTTCTTCACCCACATGGACAACAAGGAGGGCGCCTATGCCAAATCGGCTCCGAAGCTGATCAGCAAGCAGCTCTACAACCGCATCAGCGCGACAGACATCCGCCGCGACTGGTGGGACCCCTCGGACAAGGAGTCGCCCTACGTCAGCAAAAAATTCTCGTTCGCCAACGTGGCCTCCTTCCTGGGCGACTACATCTACATGCGCGTCGAGGAGATGTACTTCACGGCCGCCGAAGCGGCCCTGCGGCTGGACGACCTCAAGAGCGCACGCGAACTGATGAACACCGTCATGGCCGAACGCGACCCGGGTTACAGCGCCAACAACCGCAGCGGCACGCTGCTCGGCGCGACGACCACGACCTGGACCGGATCGTTCCTCGAAAACATCCTCACCCACCGCCGCATCGAACTGTGGGGTGAGTACGGCCGGCTGTTCGACGTCCGCCGCCTGGGCCAGGGCATCGACCGCCGGACCGACGACGGCTTCTCCGAGGAGTGCATTTCGATGATGAACCGCCGGAACGTCAACATCACCAAAGCCGACACTTACGACTGGGTGCTGACCATTCCCAAAGCCGAACTGGATGCCAATCCGAACATCAACGAGGAGGACCAGAATCCCTAACGAGCCTTTGAACCGTTGAAAATCAAGTACACTATGAAAAACATATCGAAATATCTGGGTGCGGGACTGCTGCTCTTCACCGCGGCCTGCAGCCAGACGCAGGAGGGCGACCAATACACCCCCAACAAGGACGATGCGAAGGCCATCCACTTCATCCAGTCGTCCATCCAGAAGGAGTTTCCGCAGGACGCCGTGCAGGGCGTGATCAACGTCGAAATCGCGCGTCCGGGCAACAAAGGCGCCTACAAGGTCTATCTGGCGACCAAGGACGACGACTACGAGCTGTTCTCGGTTCCGGCCGAGGCGACCATTCCCGACGGCAGCCACTCCGTGACGGTTCCCGTCGAGGTCGACCTTTCGAACTTCGTCATGGGTTCGAACTACAAGACCACGCTCTACATCAGCAGCCGGGAGGCGCGTCCGGGCGACAACGCCGCGCAGGTGGCGCAGTACTCCGACAAGGTGACCCTTTCGGCCACCTACGAACTGGAGTGGGAGACGCTCTACCGCACCACCGGAGAGGGCGAAGAGATCCCCCAGCTGGCAACCTACCACTACAACGGGTACTATTCGGGCCGCGATTCGGGCCTGGAGGTCGAGAAAGCCGTGGGAGCCAATATCTTCCGGCTGAAGGACTGGGCCAGCGGCGTGACGTTCAAGTTCGTCCTCCACGACGACAACACCTGCACCGTGCCGGCGCAGTCGATCGGCTACTACAACTCGAACTACAACGAGTACGTCTACGTCGCCGACATGGCCGTTTACACCGGCAACGACTCGGCGTACGCCAGCTATCCCTGCACGTTCGACGGCGAGAGCACCTTCTCGTTCTACCTGATCTACTACGTGTCGTCGGGCTATTTCGCCCAGGGGACCGAGAAACTGATCTTCGACACCGACATCGACACCACGCCCGTCGTGGAGATCGCTTTCGAGGGCATCGAGACCACGAGCACCGGATTCAAGGCTCCGAAACTCCACTTCTCGCCCAACGAATACACGAAGTACTACAAGGCCGCGGTCGTCGCCGGAGACATCACCGCCGACGCCGAACGGCAGCAGGAGGTGCGCCGGCAGCTGATCGACGACAAACTGGAGGCCGTGACCCCCGTGGTGACGCTCCTCGCGGACGACGCCTCGGTCTGGAACGTTCCCTCGGGCAACTACACCGCCGTGGCGCTGGCCTACGACTCGATCGAGAACCCCTGCAAGCTCTACACGCAGCGGTTCACGAACGACCCGAACGACGAATATGCTCCCCGATCGCTCGAATTCGAGTTCTACGCTCCGGAGAACAACCTCAACTACTCGCCCTACAACACGCTCATCTGGCAGATGCAGACCGCGAATGTGGCGGCGATGAAATATCTCTGCGTCAAAACCGCCGTCGCCGACTACCTGTGCGAAGCGCTCGGCATGACACTGGAGGAGGTGACCGCATCCCGGGGCTACGACGTTCCCGAGGAGATGATCGCGCAGCTCAACTCCCCCGAAGGCCGCGGCACGTCGTTCAGCCCGCTCGACGAAGGCAGCACGTACACACTCGCCCTGCTGATGTACAACTCGTTCGGCGACACGGCTTTCGTTTCGAAGAGCGCGTCGACGTTCGGTTACTTCGCCAAGGATTTCGACCGGACGAAGACCCTGGAGGACTTCATCGGCGCATTCGGCGTCACGGCGACCGTCGACGTCGATTCGCAGTCGTCCGAAAAGACCTTCCGCATGGACATCGCGCGCATCAACGACCGCGACGTGCTCATCAGCGGCATGACCGACATGCGCGACTTCGCACCCCAGCTGAAAGGCTACTACGACAAGGAGCTGCACATGCTGATCGTCGAACCCCAGTACGCGGGGATGTACAACGGCGCCTATGCGACGCTCGGCTTCTCGAACGGACTGTCGATCTTCTGGGGCGACGCCGGAATGGCCGTCGGCTACATCGGCGACACGCTCTACTGGGCTTCAAGCCCCTACTCACCCGAAGAGGTCAACAGCTACATGTTCCTGCTCTTCAGCACGCCGCAGGCGTCGAGTTCGAGCTACCTGCGCCAGTACGCCGGTTCGAAAACCTACTCGTCCCTCAAGATGAAGCCCCTCCAGCAGGCGTCCGCACAGACCGCGGCCCGCGCCGCGGAATCGCGGACCGGAAGCATCGAGACCGGCGGACAGCGCTTCACGACCTACCTGACGGGCGAACGCGTCGCCGTTCCGGCGAAAGCCTCCGGAAACACGGCAGCGAAAGTCCCGGCCGAAGGCAAGCGTCTGCGCACGGACCTCGTGCTCCACACCCGCTGATCCGCAGCCCGCACAACCGAAAACCGGATTTCCGCTTTGGGCGGAAGTCCGGTTTTTTCATAAAATCGCAAAAAACGGCGTCTCGGCGTGACAGTTTGGCGCGAATTTACTAATTTTGCAGGTTGTAAGGCGAAAACACAAAAAAACTCACGATATTATGCTTACGATAAAGCAAATCCGCGATGACAAAGAGGCCGCCGCACGCAAGCTGGCCAAGAAGGGCGTGGACGCCGCGCCTGTCATCGAAAAGATCATCAGCTTCGACGACCGGCGCAAAGCCCTCCAGCTGGAACTCGACAACACGCTGGCCGCCCAGAACAAGGCCGCCAAGGAGATCGGCGCACTGATGGGCCAGGGCCGCCGCGAGGAGGCCGAGGAGCGCAAACGCTTCGTGGCGGACCTCAAGGAGAAGTCCTCGCGCCTCGAAGCCGAGCTGACCGACGCCCGGCAGGAGTTGCAGTCGGCCATCGTCTCGCTGCCGAACTTCCCCGCCGAGATCGTCCCCGAAGGCAAGACGGCCGAGGACAACCTCGTCGTCAAGCTCGTGGAAAGCTACACCGCGCTTCCGGAAAACCCGCTGCCCCACTGGGAGCTGGCCCGCAAGTACGACATCATCGACTTCGACCTGGGCGTGAAGCTCACCGGCGCGGGATTCCCCGTCTACAAGGGCAAGGGCGCACGGTTACAGCGCGCGCTGATCAACTATTTCCTCGACTGCAACACGGCGGCCGGCTACCTCGAAGTGGAGCCGCCCGTGATGGTCAACGAGGCTTCGGGCTTCGGCACGGGACAGCTCCCCGACAAGGAGGGGCAGATGTACCACGCCACGGTAGACAACTTCTATCTCGTTCCCACGGCCGAGGTTCCCGTGACGAACATCTACCGCGACGTGATCCTCGAAAAGGAGGATTTCCCGGTGAAGATGACCGCCTACACCCCGTGCTTCCGCCGCGAGGCCGGGTCGTACGGCAAGGACGTGCGCGGACTCAACCGCCTGCACCAGTTCGACAAGGTGGAGATCGTGCAGCTCTCGCTGCCCGAAAAGAGCTACGAAGCATTGGACGGCATGGTGGCCCACGTGGAGAGCATCGTCAAGGCCCTGGGCCTGCCCTACCGCATCCTGCGCCTGTGCGGCGGCGACATGTCGTTCACCTCGGCGCTGACCTACGATTTCGAAGTCTACTCCGAGGCCCAGAAACGCTGGCTCGAAGTGTCGTCGGTATCGAATTTCGAGTCGTTCCAGGCCAACCGCCTCAAACTCCGCTACCGCGACGAGGAGAAGAAAATCCAGCTGGCGCACACCCTCAACGGCTCGTCGCTGGCCCTGCCGCGCATCGTGGCCGCGCTGCTGGAGAACTATCAGACCCCCGAAGGCATCCGCATCCCCGAGGCGCTGATTCCCTACACGGGTTTTGATATTATCAAATAAGTTTTTATATTTGCACACACACATTTAACAATAAACACTCAACACAATGGCTTACAAAATTACCGACTCGTGCGTTGCATGCGGCAGCTGCATCGGCGAGTGCCCCGTAGAGGCTATTTCGGCCGGCGACATCTATGTGATCGACGCCGACAAATGTATCGACTGCGGCACCTGCGCAGGCGTATGCCCGAGCGAGGCGATCGTTTCGGAGTAACACGGAATATCCGAAAGAGAAGCACACCTCGGCAACGGGGTGTGCTTTTTGCGGTTTGAAAAGCCGCTTCCCCCACCCAACAACCAACGAATCATGGGCGATCTCGAAAAAATGAAAGCCGGGCTTTGGCTCCACGCCATCTGTCCTGAAATCGGCGGCGCGCTGCTGCGGACCGAGGAGCTGGTGTTCCGGCTCAACCAGCTGCCCCCGAGCCGCCGGGAGGAGCGGGAGGCGATCATCCGGCAGCTGTTCGGACACGTCGGCAAGTCGGTCTGCATCCACAGCCCGTTCCACTGCGATTTCGGAGCGCAGATTTCGGTCGGCGACCATTTCGTCGGCAATTTCAACCTGACGATCCTCGACGAAGCACCCGTCACCATCGGCGACCACGTCTTCATCGGGCCGAACGTCGGCATCTACACCGTCAACCACGCCCTGCTGCCCGACCAGCGCAACGCGGGCATCATGCGTTCGCTGCCCATTGCCATCGGCAACAACGTCTGGATCGGAGGCCACACGGTCGTGATGCAGGGCGTGACGATCGGCGACAACACGGTGATCGGGGCCGGGAGCGTCGTCACGCACGACATCCCGGCGGGAGTCGTGGCCGTCGGCTCGCCCTGCCGCGTCCTGCGGAAGATCACCGAGGCGGATCGGGTAACGCCCGTATGAAAAAGAAAAAGCGCTCCGATCCGGGGCGCTTTTACGTCATTGCGAGGAGCGCAGCGACGCGGCAATCCGATTGCTGCGCTGTGGCATTACGGCCCAGATCAAGAATCAGACGAACCCGTCCGATAAGTCCTTCCACAATGAATTTTGAGAGTCTATTAACCCGATTTTCCGTTTCCGGCTCCAACTCTTGATTTGTTTCTCCCGGGCGATTGCATCCCGAACGTCCCGATACTCCTCGGCGTAAATCAACTTATGGACGTTATAGCGGCGCGTAAATGCAGACTGACCGGCGGCATGTTCTTTCATACGCCGGGATAACGAGGTCGTAACGCCGACATACAGCACCGTATGCAGTTTATTGGTCAATATATATACATAGCTGCTCTCCATGGCCGACTCTGCGTTTTTTTCGGATTGCCACGTCGCCTGCAGCTCCTCGCAATGACGTAAAACCCCATCATTCTATTCGTAAAGCAAGTACTGCACCCGCTTTTCGCGGTAGCGTTCCACATCGGGAACCCAGCGGGCGCGGATCGCCTCCTCCGAAGCCCCGGCCACGATCATCCCGCGCACCCATCCCGCGCCGACCAGCTTTTCGAACATCGGGGTGAAGAACCTGTCCCCCAGCCCCAGATCGCGGTAGGCGTCGATCACGTAGCGCAGCGAGAATCCCACTTCGCGGGCCTCGGAGAGCGGCATGCCGCGCAGGTTGACGCCGTGGCACAGCCGGCCTTCGAGCGGCGGATGTTTGGCCCCGGCCGTGGGGCGCGGCGTAAAGGAAAAGGCGCGTCCGGTCATATCGGGATGTCCGTAGATTTCGAACGGGCAGTCCGTTCCGCGTCCGAGGCTCACGACCGTGCCCTCGAAGGGGCACAGCGCGGCATAGAGATAGACGGCGCGCGCAGTCGGAAGGTTGGGCGACGGAGCGACGGGCAAGAGGTATTCGGTGGCATGGGTGTAGTTGCGGCACTTCACGACCGTCAGGTCGCACGGCTTCGCCCACCCTTCGCCGACGGCCATGCGGGCGATTTCGCCCATCGTCAGTCCGTGGAGCACGGGGACCGGAATCGCCCCGACGCCCGATTTGTACTTCATGTCGAGAACGGGTCCGTCGACAAGATGCCCGTTGGGATTGGGGCGGTCGAGCACCACGACCCGGCGACCGAAATCGGCGCAGGCGTCCATCATCCGCAGCATCGAGATATAATAGGTATAGAAGCGCAGACCCACGTCCTGCATGTCGACGACCAGCACGTCGAACGAGCGCATCGCCTCGTCCGAAGGCCGTTTCGCGTTGCCGTCGTAGAGCGAGCGGATGGGAATGCCCGTCCGGGCGTCGACCGAACTTGCGACCCGCTCCCCGGCATCGGCCGTGCCGCGGAATCCGTGCTCGGGCGAGAAGATCGCCGCGACGGCAAACCCTTCGCCGTGGAGCAGGTCGACCAGATGCACCCGCCCGGAGGCATCGGCCCCCGGCGCGCCGGGCAGCTCCGCCACGGAGGTCTGGTTGGCCAGCACGGCCACGCGCCGCCCCCGCAGCAGCGGGTAATAGGACGCCGTGTCGGTCATGCCGACGTTCACCTGCGCCGGAGCGGCGAAGGCTGCAAAAATGGTGAATACAAGGATAAAAACAGATTGCTTCATAGAGCAAAGATAATATTTTGCGCCGAAAAATGCTATCTTTGCGGAAAAGCGCCTCTGCCATGAACCTTCGTAAAACGGATCGCTCCGAGCTGAACCTTTTCCCGGCCCTGTCTTTTCTGGTTGTCTGTTTCATCGGAGGCTATTTCCTTTGGGCAACGAAAGATGCGCTGCCCTCGGAGGCGGACAATACGGATTTTCGCTACGCTCCATCCCGGGCAAAAGAGTTAGCCCAGGAACTCGACTCAATCTATTCCTGCAAATCGGGACCGGGGATGGAGGAGTTTCTGGAGACATGGCATCGGAAATATACGTCCAACGCATCGGCTCCGGGCAACCAGAACGACACGCTGCGTAACGTTTACAATCTCTTTACCACCCTCTTCAATCCCGACCCGACGCTTCGTCCGAGGGGTTTCCGGAGCGATTCGGCCTACCGCTACGTCGTTATCCAATCGCAATTGACGTTCTGTATCGCAGAGGACGGCATGTTCGATTATTATTACGAAAGCTCCCCTCCTCCCACATTTCCGACCGACGGATTTTACCTTCTCCGCAAAGCGGGAGCCTATTACAGGGTTTTGGACGATTTCCGACCGCAAATCCGGCAAGCGGGGTTAAAACAGCTCTATCTCACCGATGAATACAAGGATGCTCTCGAACTGTTTCTGGAGAAAAACGGATACTGGCCCGACGAAGAGCGGACATCCGCAGAATCGGGCCGGAAGCGGATGCGTTTCCTGCAAAACTACTGGTACGTCATCAACGGGCATTGGGAAGGATGGCATCTCGGAATCCCCGCAATCGGATACATCGTCCTGAACAAATCACTCGACAAGGCCGTTGCCGAGGTAGTGGAAGAGTACAACGGCAGCGGCGTCCTTCTACATAAGACGCATTCGGGCTGGAAAGAAGTGGGCGGACTTTATCATTGGGAGGAATAATCCCTACGCCTGCGCGCCGTATTCCATCAGATAGGCCTTGATGAAGGCGTCCAGGTCGCCGTCCATCACCGACTCCACGGCCGAAGTCTGCACGCCCGTGCGGTGATCCTTCACGCGGCGGTCGTCGAAGACGTACGAGCGGATCTGCGAACCCCACTCGATCTTCTTCTTCGAAGCCTCCAGCGCCTGCTGCGTCGCCATACGCTTGTCCAGCTCGCGCTGGTAGAGTTTCGAGCGGAGGATGCGCATGGCGTTCTCGCGGTTCATCAGCTGCGAGCGCGTCTCCATGTTCTCGATCAGGTACTCGATCGCCTCGCCCGTGTCGGGGTCTTTCGCGTGGTAGCGCAGGCGCACGGCCGTCTCCACCTTGTTGACGTTCTGCCCTCCGGCGCCCGACGAACGGAACGTGTCCCACTCGATGTCGGCGGCATTGACCGTGATCTCGATCGTGTCGTCGACGGCCGGCGATACGAACACCGACGCAAACGTGGTCTGACGCTTGTTGTTGGCGTTGAACGGCGACAGGCGCACCATGCGGTGCACGCCGTTCTCGCTCTTGAGGTAGCCGTAGGCGTATTCCCCCTCGAACTCCAGCGTGCAGGATTTCACCCCGACTTCGTCGCCGGCCTGGAAGTCCAGCACCTTGACCTTATAGCCGTGGGCCTCGCCCCAGCGGGTATACATGCGCATGAGCATCGACGCCCAGTCGAGCGCCTCCGTGCCGCCCGCCCCGGCGTTGATGTCGAGAATGGCCCCGAGTTTGTCCTCGTCGCGGCGCAGCATGTTGCGCATTTCGAGTTTTTCGATCTTTTCGAGCGTCGCGGCGTAGTGGGCGTCCATCTCCTCCTCGCTGACCACGCCCTCCTTCACGAAGTCGGGCATCAGCTGAAGGTCCTCGGCATCCTTGCGAATGGCGTCGTAATCCTCGACCCATGCCTTGATCCCCGCCACCTTGCGCAGCTGCTCGCGCGCCTTGTCGGGGTTGTCCCAGAAGTTCGGCTCCTGGGTTTTCTCCTCTTCGTTGCGCAGGTCGATGCGCTTCTGGTCGATGTCCAAACAGCGTTCCAGCGCTTCCCGGCGCTGTTCGATCTCCTTGATCTGTTCCGCAAGTACCATAATATGCTCAAAATTTCATGTTCAGTTTCCGTGCGGCGAACTCCAGGATGAAATCCGCCGTGCCCTCGTCGCCCAGCGGCGAGGTGCTGACGCAGAGGTGGTAGGTCGCCGCCTCGCCCCACGTCCGCGAGCTGTAATAGTTGTAATACGAGGCGCGCCGGGCGTCGACGCGCTCCATCATCGCGCGGGCCTCCTCCGCAGTGCATCCCTGCCGGCTGCGGATGCGGCCGATGCGGTCGGCATCGTCGGCCGTGAGGAAGACATTGACGCAGCGCGGATTCTCGCGCAGGATGTAATCGGCACAGCGGCCCACGAAAACCGCCGATTCACGCGCCGCGACGGCGCGGATCACGTCGCTCTGAATCTTGAACAGCGCGTCGTTCGACAGCATGTTCGTCACGCCCCCGTCGTCGCCCACGAACGGCGCCCGCAGGTAGCCGACCACGGTCGAAATCACGCCGCGCGACTCCTTCTCGTCGGCCTTCTCGAAAAACTCGGGGCAGATGCCGCTCTCGCGCGCCGCCAGGTTGATCAGCTCCTTGTCGTAGAGCTTCACGCCCAGCCTGCGGGCGATGATCTCCCCGACGGTCCTGCCGCCGCTGCCCAGCTGGCGGCCGATGTTGATGACGAATTGTTCCATAGTCCTATCCCTCTTTGGCGGCGTTTTCCGCACCGATGGCCCGGAATTTCCGCAGTTGGTAAGTCAGCATGAAGAAAGCCACCAGCGAAGCCAGGAAGTCCGACAGCGGCATCGAGCACCACACGCCCCAGCTGCCGTTCCACTCGGTGCAGACGTCGAAAATGTGCGGCAGGAAGATCAGTCCGGGCATCAGAAACAGCAGCTGGCGCGACAGCGACAGGAAGATCGCCTTGCCGGCCATGCCGATGCTCATAAAGAAGTTGGTGGCCACCATCTGGAAACCGATGATCGGGAAGCAGAAGAAGACGATGCGCATGCCTTCGACCGCCAGGCGGATCAGCTCCTCGTCGGAGGTGAACATTCCCACGGCCAGGCGCGGCATGAACTCGCCGAGGAGGAATCCCGCGGTGGTGACGCACGTCGCGCCGATCATCGTCAGCTTCAGCACGTGCATCACGCGGTCGTACTGCTTCGCGCCGAAGTTGTAACCCGCAATGGGCTGCATGCCCTGGTTGACGCCCAGCACGATCATCACGAAGAAGAACGCCAGGCGGTTGACGATGCCGTAGGCGCCGATCATCAGGTCGCCGCCGTACTCCTTCAGCCCCTTGTTGATGAGGATGACGATGAAGCACGCCGCGAGGTTCATCAGGAAGGGCGACATGCCGATGGCCAGCATGTCGCGCACGATCTTCTTCCGCAGGCGGTAGATGCCGCGGCGGAAGTGGAGAAGCTCCTGTTTGTTCGAAAGGATGCGCAGCTGCCACACGAGCGAGATGACCTGCGCCAGCACCGTGGCGATAGCCGCTCCGCGGATGCCCCAGCCGAAACCGAAAATGAACAGCGGGTCGAGGATCGTATTGATGACCACGGTGTTGATCGTGGCGTACATCGACTTGCGGGGATGCCCCGAGGCGCGCAGCACGGAGTTCAGCCCCAGATACATGTGCGTGACGACGTTGCCCAGCAGAATGACGGTCATGTATTCGCGGGCATAGCCGATCGTGGCCTCGCTGGCCCCGAAGAAATAGAGGATCGGATCGAGGAACAGAAGCGCCGCGAGGCCGAACGATATGCCGATGATCAGATTGAGCACCAGCACATTGCCCAGCACCCGCTGGGCCGTTTCGTAGTCGCGCTGGCCCAGGCGCATCGAAATCAGCGTCGCGGCGCCCACGCCCACCAGCGAACCGAACGCCGCGGCGAGGTTCATCAGCGGGAAGGTCAGCGCAAGGCCCGAGATGGCCAGCGGCCCGACCCCGTGGCCGATGAAGATGCTGTCGACCATGTTGTAGAGCGACGAGGCCGTCATGGCGATGATCGCCGGCACGGCATATTGCACGAGCAGCTTCCGGATTCGCTCGGTTCCGAGCTCCAAAGCCGCCGATTTTATCTCCGTCATAAGTTATATTCCCTTAAAAATTCCATTACCGGCCCGCACGTACGGCACGCACGCCCGGGGCTGCCTCACAGCACGCTATGCGCCAGCAGTTCGCGGCTGAATCGCGCGGGGTAATAAATATCGCAAATGTAATGCTTGGGGCAAGTGAAGCTCCACCCTTCGGCGCTCCGGTATTCGTAGTCATCCCCCCGGCTGATCCGCTCGGCCGGGTAGCAGCGGCGCTCGATGAGCGGAATGTCGACCTGCGAGAAGAACCGCCGCATCGCCACGTCGATGTACAGCCCCGTTCCTTTCAGCGCGACGCCGAGCCGCAATTCGCTGCCCGCACGCGAGGTCTCCCGTACGACGCACCACTCCAAAGGCATCCGGGCGGGCAGGCCGAACTGCACCCTGAAAAACCGCAAGGTATTGTACCGGTATGTCTCCATGTCTCTGTCCTTATCAGATAAAACGTTACAAATTCCCTGAAAATTCCGTTTTCGCCGCGGCCGGGTACTCCGGCGTGGCGCCCGCGCACGAACAGACGAAAGCCGCGACCTTCGACGCGAACGCCTGGGCCGGCCAGATGTCGTACCCGGCGGCCAGCATCGCGCAAAACGCTGCCGTGAACGAATCGCCCGCACCGACCGTGTCGACAGGGCGGACACGTTCCCCGCGGGGAATCACATAGGCCGAAATCCGGTTCCGGGTGAACACGCGGCTGCCCTCGGCGCCCTCGGTGAGGATGACCATTTCGAGGTTCTCCCGGCGGTCGAGCAACTCCCGGCACAGCCCGCCCGGATCGGCGGCGGGACATCCGGTCAGGCATCCGGCCACGCGCGGAGCCTCCTCGTCGCTGATCTTCAAAATATTGCAGCGAGCCATCGACTCCTCCAGCACCTCCCGCGAGAAGAAATCCTGCCGCAGGTTGACGTCGAACACGCGCAGCGTCGGCCGCTCCCGGCGAATCACCCCGTCGAGAAACCGGACGACGGTAGCGTGCGACGCCGCGCTGCGCTGCGCCAGCGAACCGAAGCAGACCACATCGGTCCGGGCGGCCAGCCGGGCCAGCGCATCCGACCACGTCATTGCATCCCATGCGCCGGGCAGAATCTCGTAGGCGTTGACCCCGGCGGCATCCCGGCGTTTGTCGACGACGCCGGTAGGCAGCTCCCCGACGCGGCAAAGCCCGTCGCAAAGCCCGCGGGCCTCCAGTTCGGCCGACACCGCGCGGCCGCGCTCATCGTCCCCGACCGCGCTGACCACATGCACCTCCGCCGCATCCGGGCCGGAAATCAGCCGGGAGCACTTGAGGAAATGATCGGCGAAATTGGCCGGCGCGCCGCCGAAGGTATATTCGTCCGTCACGACATCGTGGTCGTAAAGCACCTCGCCCAGTCCGACGGCTACGATCTTGTCCGGATTCCCCATACCAGCAGGCGTTTTATTCCAGTTCCCAGTCCGTGCCGTCCTTGCGGTCCTTGACGCGGATGCCGGCGGCCGTGAGTCCGTCGCGGATGCGGTCCGAGGCGGCCCAGTCCTTCGCCGCGCGGGCTTTCAGGCGTTCGTCCAAAAGCATCTCGACCAGCGGCGTCACGTAGTCGCGCCCCGAAGCCGTCCCGGCGGCCTTCTCGTCGCGCAGGCCCAGGATGTCGAAAGCGTAGCGACGCACGGTAGCCGTCAGCGCCGCGAGGTCGGCGGCCGTGATCGTCTGCGAGCCGTCGGCCAGCTGGTTGATCGTACGCACCCAGTCGAACAGCGCCGAAATGACCATCGGCGAGTTCAGGTCGTCGTCCATCGCCGCCGTACAACGGGCTTCAACGTCCGAAATATCGACGGAAGACGCTTCCGACGGCTTGATCTTTTTCAAAGTCGAGACGGCTTTCATCAGGCGTTCATATCCCTTTTGGGCGGCTTTCAGGGCCTCGTTCGAGAAATCCAGCGGACTCCGGTAGTGGGCCTGCAGGATAAAGAAACGGACGGTCATCGGGGAATAGGCTTGCTCGAGCACATCGTTTTCTCCCGAAAAGAGTTGGTCCAGGGTGATGAAATTCCCCAGCGATTTGCCCATTTTCTGTCCCTTGATAGTGACCATATTGTTGTGCATCCAATATTTCACGGCTTCGTGTCCGTAGGCAGCCGTACTTTGGGCAATCTCACATTCGTGGT
>OGDU01000437.1_pt1 | contig 42414 bp, 70 predicted proteins | sample 1570371 | NCBI WGS metagenome assembly OGDU01 (sample SAMEA2581977, study PRJEB24529) | metagenome | biome: Human gut stool | place: China | collected 2011
AAAAAATTTCATCCATTTATTCTTACACCCTCGTTTGTATTGGGTTCTGTGATGTTTAAGTTATTAAGTAGAAATGCGAGCGGTAAATATGTTGGTGAATCTACAATTATTTTAGATCAGTGCTACGCAGATACATACAATATTGTATTCGATGTGTCATCGCACATTGGGCATAGAATCATTTCAACTGGAATGACATACATAAATAATACTCAGATTTTAAATAATTTGTTCGGCAAAGACACTCCAAGTAAAATGATTTGCGTGTTTACGATGAAAAATAAAGGCTATGCCAATAAAATTAAACTTTCATCTAATTATATGTCAGGATATAAAAAAGAGGATAAGGTTTACACATATTTGTGCGATTCAGAAGGAGATGAATCACTAATTGATGATATGTCAGTTATATCCAATGTCAATTACAATAATGGCGAATTGATTAACTAACTAAAGCGTTTCAATGCCCTAGCGGGCTATAGTTAATTACTTGTGTCAGGAGGAAGAACTTGAAAAGATACCACTTTATCGCGTTGGTACGTGCTGAACCGCACACGAAAGAAAATTAAAAAAGACTCAAAATAAGGAGAAAATGGCATGGCACTTTTAGAAACCCTGATACCTGCATGTATATCAGCAGGAGTTACCTTGCTTGTGTGCCTCATCAATAACCATGGACAGCAGGAACGCACACGGGCACTTATGGAATATAAGTTGGATGAGCTTGCAAAGAGAGTTGATAAACACAATTCGGTGATCGAGCGGACTTATAATCTCGAAAAGGACATGGCGGTTGTGATGGAAAAAATCGGTGTAGCAAATCACCGAATCAAAGATTTGGAGCAGGAGGAAAAAGCGGAATGAAGAAGTGGTTAAAAACCGTAGGTATCAGATGCGTTAAGACTATGGCACAGGCAGCAATTGGAGTCATTGGCTCCTCTGCCATGCTTGCCGAGGTAGATTGGAAGGTATGCCTATCAACTGTGGTTCTGGCAGGTATCACTTGCATCTTGATGAACGTAAGCCAGATCAAGGAAACGGAGGTATGAAAATGAAAGCTATGTTATCGCAGCCAATGGCGGGCAAAACTGATGAGGAAATTGTTGCAACAAGAGAAAAGGCTGTTACAGCTTTAGAGGCGAAGGGCTATGAAATCGTAAATACTCTTTTTACAGACGAGTGGTACAGCAATGAAGCTATGAAGGAACGCGGTGTTGTACAGATTCCACTCTGTTTCTTAGCTAAGTCTCTGGAGAACATGAGCCTGTGCCATGCTGCATATTTCTGTAAAGGATGGGAAAATGCTCGTGGATGCCGTATCGAACATGATGCAGCTGTTGCGTATGGGCTAGATATCATCTACGAGGAGGATTAATAATGGTTAGAGTAGGTAGTGCGCGTATTGATGAGAATGGAAAATTGATGGGTGGGAAAGCAGGAGATCAGACAGGGCAGGAAGTAACTGTAGAAGCATGGTATCGCCATGATAAGGGGTGGGTAGTCATCCGTGCTAAAGATGCAGCAGTGCGTGAGCGCATTGCACAGTGCATGGAAGCAGCGTGCGCAAATAATAATGTTGGTTACGATCAGTCTACATCTTGGGATTTGTACGACAAGGCTAAGCAGTACGGATGGGATTGCAGCAAGGTTAACACCCCAGTGGAGACAGACTGTAGCAGCCTTGTACGTGTATGTGTAGCTTTTGCTATTGGCAAGGATGTGCCGTGGTTTTCAACAGCTAATCAGGTGCTTGTACTTGATGCAACAAAGCTTTTTGATGTTATTACAGATACAAGTGTTACCAATCATGATACCGCCCTTAAACGTGGGGATATTCTCTGCACACGCACACAGGGGCACACCGTGGTAGTCCTTGATAACGGATCAGCAGTAAGCGGCAGCACCTCAAAGCCATCAGAGGGCAATACAAGCTTCTGCGGTAAGGGCATCGGAACAGCGGTCGCAAAGACTGCGATGCACGTTAGAGACGGAGCAAAAAACACTGCAAGCTCTCTTGCAATCATCAAAAAGGGCACAGCTGTAGAGGTGCTTGAAGTAACCGCTGATTTTTGGTACAAAATCGTGTGGCCGGGTGCATCATGTGGCTACGCATACACCAAGGGCGGTGAAGTGTACTACGATTACACAGCCATTAAGTCTACAGCTATCAACGTGGGCGATGCGGTATACTTTTTTGGTGGTGCGCAGTATATCTCCGCATGGGCTACGACACCAGTAGCAGCCAAAGCAGGACACGCAAAAGTTACGCAGCTTTGTGCAACTGGCAAGCATAACTACCACATTGTAGGCGATGGAGTCTATGGTTGGGTAGATGGAAACATGCTGAAAAAGGAGTAAGTATGGACGCAAAGAGAATGCTTTTGAAGGATGCGATTGAAACAGCAATCCGCACTGAACGGCAGCTAATTCATTGCCGCCTTGCGTTAGTAGTCTCAGCTCTTGCCAATGCTGCCTTGATTGCTTATATAGTAGTGAGGTAGCATATATGGATAGAGGGCTTGTTAAGATATTTTGGGGATGCGGTGATAATGGCATAATCGAGTATGCCCTGATGAGGGCACGACTGAATCGGAAGGAGAAAGAGGCAGTAACTTATCTTCTGGATGAGTGTATGTCTCAAGAGGAAGCAGCGGAAAAGATGTGTGTAAGTACACGGAGATTTCAAGAGTACTGGTACTCGGCATCTGATAAGCTGCTGTCTCTTCCGTGGCTTGCGGCTTATGCGGAAGAACTGAAAAAATAGCATGGGTGGGGGATTTCCTCCACCTTTTGCGTTGACGTAATGAAAAAATAGTGATATTGTAGAAGGGCAGAAAAGAAAATGGAGGGACACACAATGAGAAAATCTTTGTACGCATTAACCATGGCACTTGCGCTTGCAGTATCTACAGCCCCAGTAATGGCAGAAGAAACAAGCACAGAAGAAGGAGCTGAGATTGCAGCAGACGAGAACACAGTAGAAGGTATCGAGGCAATGATTCAAAAGCTTGAAAGCCAGATTGCGGAATTGAAGCAGAAATTAAAAGAGCTTCGAGGAGAGAATGCAATTCAAGAGGGCGATATCGTATATCAGGACGATATGGTAATCATTACCTACAACGGAATATCTGATGAGTACGGACGATATGATATCATGCTTACTGCCGAGAATTTGACTGATAAAAAAATTCGCGTGCAGACATCTGATACATCAATCAATGGCTATATGACATACCAGATGTTTTCAGTTGGACTCGAAGCCAACAAAAAATCAAAAGGAACGCTTACTATTGATGATAGCGTAGAAGTTGAAAATATTGAAGATTTGCAGAATATAGAGACAAAAATTCAAGTATTGGATGATACTACATACGAAGAGCTTCTTCTTACTGACCCAATTACTATCAATTTCAACATTGAAAAATAAAAAAATGAGAGAGCTTGCCAGAAACGGCAGGCTCTTTTTTTATGCGTAAAATCATCGTACCTGCATCGTGTCTTTTCTCCTCTGCATGTGTGATAATACAGCCATGGAGGGAAGAACGCATGTATAAAAGATATAATCCAAACCCAGTTGCAGCAAGAGTAGGAGATTGCACCGTCAGGGCATTATGCAAGGCTCTTGATCAGGACTGGGACAAGACCTACTTACAACTTTGCGTGCAGGGCTTGCTGATGGCTGATATGCCGTCTGCAAATGCCGTGTGGGGCGCATACCTGCATGACAAAGGTTTTAGGCGAGGTATAGTCTCTGAGGCTTGCCCTATCTGCTATAACGTTGCATCATTTGCGGCAGAACATCCACAAGGGGTGTATGTACTGGCATTAGGAAGCCATGTTGTAACTGTGGTTGATGGTGACTATTTTGATACATGGGATTCAGGGCAGGAAATCCCCCTCTATTTCTGGGAAAGGAGTGACGAAGCATGAACGGATATAACCCTTACTATGGATATCAACCTTATAGCCCACCAGTCCCAGATCAGCTAGCGCAACTGCGATACAATCAGGGGATGCAGCAAGGAATGCAGCAGGGCTTTCAAGGGTTCGGGCAGCAGCAAAGCAATGATGAACGTATCTGGGTGCAGGGCAAGAACGCAGCAGAAGCTTATCTAGTGGCGGCAAATGGCTTTGTAAGACTTTGGGATAGCAACGGACAAGTTTTTTATGAGAAACGAGCTGATGCATCAGGGCGACCGTGCATGGAGACCTACGAGTACAAACGACTGGGCGCAGAGCTGCCTAAAACAGGAGCAGAAAGCAAGAGTAGTGTAAATGATTACTCAAAAGAGATTGATAGCTTGAAGGTACGGCTAGCGTCACTAGAAAAACGTTTAAACGATGGAGGTAGAGCAAATGCAAATGTTTCAGAATCCAATGCAAATGATTCAGCAGTTTCAGAAATTTAAGCAGCAGTTTACAGGCGATCCAAAGGCAGAGGTGCAGAAACTCCTCACCTCTGGCAAGATCAATCAGCAGCAACTCAATCAGTTGCAAGCAATGGCACAGCAGTTCCAAGGACTGCTGAATGGTGGTAAGTAAATCACGCTAAAAAGCGTTGATTATATATCTCATTGAAAGGAGAAAAAAACATGAGTTTAACAAGCGAAAGTATGACTCCTGCCGATATCGCAGCAGTAACAGGTAACTGCGGTGGTAATGGTATGTGGGGCGATGGTGGCGCATGGTGGATTATCATCCTCTTCCTGTTCGTATTTTGCGGATGGGGCGGCAATGGATGGGGAAACAACGGAGGCGCAGCAGGTGCGGCAGATAACTACGTGCTTGCAAGCGATTTTGCAACCTTGCAGCGACAGATTGATAGCTCTACAGCATCGCTAGAGCGCAAATCCGATGTGATCAACAGCGGCTTATGTGATGGATTCTATGCTCAGAACACTACCGCGTTGACTGGATTCTCAAATGTAAACCAGAACCTTTGTAATGGCTTTGCACAGGCTGAGTTATCCAGAGCCAATGGGCAGATGAATCTTATGCAGCAGATGAACGCTAGTAATATCACAGCTATGCAGAATGCAAACGCTTTGCAGTCTCAGCTTGCACAGTGCTGCTGTGATAACCGAGAGGCTATCTCTGGCGTGAATTACAACATGGCAATGAATACCAATGCGGTACAGCACAGCGTAGAGAATGGTTTCTGCCAGACAAACTACAACAATGCTAACAACACACGCGATATCATTGACAACCAGAACAGCAACGCAAGAGCGATCCTTGATGCACTGAATGCGCAGCAGATTGCGGCAAAAGATGCGAAGATTGCAGAGCAGAGTCAGCAGATTTTTGGCTTGCAGCTTGCAGCATCTCAGCAGGCACAGAACAATTACTTAGTTCAGACACTTAAACCTGCGCCAGTTCCGAGCTTCCCTGCTGGACAGCTCTACGGCTACATGGGTGGCTGCTGCAATCCGTGCAATAGCTGTTCCTGATAGGGGGTGGCGAGTATGGCAGAATATACGTTAACCACACCTACAGCCGTCCCTCTTGGCGGTGCAGTGCCATATACCAACACAATTATCAAGGGTTGCTGTAACATTAAGCATAGAGCAGGTTCAGGGCAGGTGACTGTCAAAGGTGGCACTTGCTGCAACCCTGCAAAGTACCTCGTGTACTTCCATGCCAATGTAACAGGAGTTGCAGGAGCAATTCAGCTTGCGCTGTTTCTGGATGGCGAGAGACTGCCAGAAACTTTAATGTCCGTTGTTCCTGTGGCTGCTACTGACGTTTGGTCAGTCGATGCAGAGACGGAATTTTGCGTAGACTGCTGCTGTGGCACAGTCTCAGCAAGAGTAGTAGAGGGTGCGACTGTTACGGTTAATACAGCAGAGATAATTGTAAAGAAGGAGGTGGCATAATGGGAACAATGGAAGATTTAAAGCGCATGATTTGCACAGAGCTTGAGGAAATCGCCAAAAAGGGTGAGATGTCCGCAGGTGATCTTGATACAGTGTATAAGCTCATCGTATCGAAGGAAAAGCTTCTACGCATTGACGAGCTCGAAGAAAAGCTTGGCTATAGCGAGGACGGCAGAAAATGGAGATACAGCAGAGACGGAGAGCCAGATGGCGGCAGCAGCTATGGACGGCATTATGTGAGGGCACACTACAGCAGAGACGGCAGAGGACGCTACAGCATGGATGAGGGGCGCACGATGCTTGCAGATCAGATCAGAGATATGATTGATAACAGTGATCTGAGCCAGAACCAGAAAGGCGCACTTAGAAAGGCTATGGAAGCTTTGCAGGAATGATGATGGAAAGGGGGTAGAGCGATGCTTGATATGGACGAGATAAAAAGTGAGATTGCACGGCTTGAAAATGGAAATGTCACCTTTTCAACTGTGGAAAAGCTTGCTATGCTCTACATAGTACAAGAGCGCAACTCCCCTACACCAGAACCAGAGCCAGTTGAGATGCAGCAAATGCCAAGATATGCGTATGCAGCAGCACCAACTGCCCCTAAATCTGATTTTTTAGAGGCGGTTGGAAAAGTACCGATAGAAAAAGCCTTAGATGTACTGGATGAGCATATGGAAGCAATAAAGCTGCTATATCCTAAGGAGTACAAGGCTGTGATCAACAAAATACTGGCATAAAAAGAAGGGGGGAGATACGTGCCCCCTCTTTTTTAATTTTTCTTATTGACTTTTAGCTTATTTAGAGATAATATGGAGTTGAGATAGAAATCTCATTCATGCTTGCAAAGGCATGTGGATTGAAAAAAAACTGAAGACAATAAGTCTAAAGAGAAAGCGGTGGAAATTCCACCGCCTTTTCTTTGTTTTTTACCTTAATCCCAAATGTGCGATCTGCAAGCCTCATCCCATTCTTCCTCCATTTCACGGAGTACAAGGGCAGGTTCTTCACCGTTGATGATTCTTTCCTTTGCTTTCCTTCCTGCGGATGCCTTTTCAAAATTTGCAGCGTATGCCCAAGCGTCAGCCTTGATGTAAGCGGCGGCACGTGGGTATTTTTCCGACATAGCCTTTAAATCATAGTTCGGTTTTGATCTAACCCCTAATCCGCCTACATCATCAAATGACTTTTCAAATTCTTTGTGCCAGCTTGCGAGATCAGCTCTGGCAGCTTTCAATTCCTTGAGTCCTTCGATTGCATCAATTTTTGCCTGTCGCTCCTCTGCGGCTTTGATTTCTGCGTTGCGGCGGTCAACCAGATAATCGTATATTTCTGGTTTACGCGCTCTGATAATTTCAATAGCATTGTCGCCCTTAAGCTTTCTGGTTTCCAGAGCATAGATTGCACCTGTTAGTACATCCTTTCCATTCTTGTATTCAGTTTTCAACCCAATATCATATCGCTTAATTAGTGCTGCGATAGATGCGTTCTGTGCGTCAAATTTCATTTTGTGATTCCTCCTTTTTGATTTTCTCAAGCCCATACAGCTCATATAAATATTCGCTGACTTTTGCATGTTCTTTTTGTGGCTTATAGTAGCGCACTGGTATCAAATCTTTTTCAGTGATCTTCCGAGTTCCCCCATACATGCTAAACATTTTAAATGAGCCGTCTTCCAATTCTATGATGTAGTGACGCGGCAGGAGTGGGGTTTCATACAATTGATTTACTTTCATTTCTTTGCTCCTTTCTTTTACAGTTAGCTTTCACTTAGCAATTTTTCAATTTCCGATAGACGTTTCAGCAACTTTTCTTTTTCTGTTTCAAGTGCTTGAAAATCTTCTTTTACCATTCGTTCCAGTGCCAATCTAAAATAAATTGGGCACTTATTTACTCCCAGTTCCCAGTTCTGGAGTGTGCGCTTGGGGATTGAGTATAAATCCCCAAACTTTTGTTGGTTTAATCCAGTCAGCTCTCGAAGCTCCTTAACTTCCATCTTGTTTTAGTTCCTTTCCTTTTTCTGACGCCAATTGTAAATTATCTTTGCGTTCTTGGAATAATGTTGACCATACTCAGGTCTTTCTCTTGGTAGATATGCACGGACACTTGATAAGCTTAACTTTACTGCCTTGGAAATATCTTCAACCCCCACCCCTTGGCTATACAATTCAAGAATCCTTGCATGTGCTGCATTTAATACATATCCATGAGTGGCTAGACACTTGGTTATTTTGTGATGAGAACAACCAGTTTGAATTGAAATAGGCTTAACTGCTCCATACTGCTTCCACAAATCAATTATAGCTTTGTCTGTCTTGCTGATTTGATCACCCATCATTGTTCCTCTCTACACTCGGCACTATAGATGAGTTCCATATCTTTTCCAGCTTCGATATAGGAGTTGCAATCTGTCAGCTCACAATATGTTATTTCACCACTTACAGAATTAAACCATGCCTCCACATAGCCGTTATATGTTGCTTTCTTTGCCATTGCTCTTGCATGTGCTGCAATTCTACTTTTATCTGTCTTGCTGAGCGTGAATCTGTTATTTTCTTTCTTCATTTCTCTTTACCTTACTACCTTTGGCAGTTCCTTTCTTTGTTATGACTATAGTATAGCACCGATTCAGTACTTTGTAAAGCATATATTTGCACTAAATCAGTGCTTTTTATTGATATTTTTTGCTATTATGTTACTGTGACATCTGACAAGGTGACATAATAGCAAAAAGTAAGTACAAAAAAATTGCACAAAAATCTAAACAAAGTACACCTTGTCGACTGAGTGACGCTTGATCTCGATTCTCCTCACAACTCTGTGCCAGAAATCTCGCTTTCCCTGCCTTGATAGCTGCTCGTAAATTTCCTTCCAGTTATCTGGCATCTGGCTGACTGGTAGCGCAGGTGCTGCCAAACTCTCAAGCTCCGCAAGCTGTGCTTTCAGCTCTTTTGTCTTTTCGAGATACTCAGCACGGCTCATATCACCATCAAGGTATATATCTTTCAGCCGTTCCAATCTCCCCTTGATCTTCTCAATTTTTCCCTCGGTGCTTTTTGCTTTCGCTGCAAGCTTCTGAACGCTTGCGTTATAGTCTACAATCAATTCTTCCAGATGATCTATCATGTAGCTTTCCAAATTGTGTTCCATGATGAATGCAGCGTTTTTGCATTCTCCTCTCCGCACAGTTCTCATGCGGCATTGATAGTATAGCTTTTCACTTGGTTTGCCGTAGCTTGTATAGCAAGTACACTTGGAACCCATCCTTGCACCACAGTTTGCACAGAAGATCAACCCTGTAAAAATATATACTCTGTCCGCTTTTGGCTGCCTGGGATAATGCAGCCTTGCTTGCTGTATAAGCTCATGTTGTGCAGGTGTGATATATCCTGGCACTGATACACCATAGTAAGTGCCGTAGTACGGCTCTTTATCAAGCAAAAAATGAGCGGTTTTCCGAGACATTTTCAAGCCCTTTTCGGCAGCTGCATCCATGGCTTGCACTGGGCTGTATGTATTAAGGTAGGTATCAAAAAAAGTTTGCATAGCTTCTTTTGTCTGAGGATCAAAGTCAATCGTAGACGCTGATGTGCGGATATATCCGAGTGGCATCTTACCTACTATGATATATCCCTGCGATTTGCGATACTCGTTAACCGCTCTGATACGTTCCGAGGTTCTGTCAGACTCAGCTTGGGCGATACTCAACATGATGTTAACTTTAAACACACCTGCGGACGTTTCCGTCTCGTAGTCCTCCCAGATAGCTCTCCAAGGCACTTTTGCGGCATCAAGCTGACTCTGTACCTCATAGTAGTCCGCAACGGAGCGAAACCATCTATCGAGCTTTGTAAAAAGTATGATATCAATTTTGTGATCTTTGCAATCCTGTATAAGTTGTAGCAGCGCAGGACGTGCTTTGTACTTCTTTCTCGCACTAATGCCTGCATCGTTGTAGATGCCTGCAACTTCCAAACTGTTCTCGCGGCAATACTTTTGCAGCGCATCAATCTGGCTATCTACTGATAAGCCGTGATCTCTTTGTTCTGCGGTTGATACACGGACATATATAGCCGCCCTTTTCTTTCCTTCCATTTCCTTTTCTGTATCCTTTCTTACTGTGTCACGTTTACATGATTAGTCATGTAAAAAGTGTTAAAAAAAGTATTATATCGCTTTCTTATTTGTGTTAGCATGGAAACATCTTTTTTTTAAGGAGGTGCATCATATGGATAGAAATGAGCTTATAAAAAAGATATCCAGTCTACTGCAAACCTTTGATCTTGTTACCCTGTTAGCCATTTACCGTACGCTTAAACGCGTTCAGAAAGGAGCCGTAAATGAAAAAGATGCTGATTAAAAAGATAACCGATATGTTGCAAACACAAAATGAAGATGTGTTGCTGTTGATTTATGAAATTTTACTTAGGATGTAACTCGTTTTAGTTCTTTGAGACTGCACAGTATGCCTCCAAAACTCTGCGCTTGATCCTCTGAGAGCTGCAAAACGTACTGTACAGCCTCAATTGCAACTTGATAGCGGCTTGATGTAGGATCAAGTTGCCTCAGTTGGCTTGCGATGTTGGAGACTTCCGCGCAGGATGTAACCTGCATTTCACCTTTTCCAGTTCTCAACCACTCCTCACGAATGCCGAATCTCTCGCAGATCAGCGTGATACTCTGCGTGCTTGGCTTGCTTTTTCCACTGCACATGTTGGATACTGCCGACTCCGAAATTTGCAAAGTTCGTGCCAATCCTGCCTGTTTCATTCCCTTCATCTTCAATATCTGTAAAATTCTATCACCGATTTCCATTTTTTCACCTCCCTTCTCTTCTTATTATATCACGTTCCCTTTTGAAAGTAAATAGATAGCTTATATAAATTAAGGAAAAGACTAATAAAAAAAGGAAACCAGATTAACTTTGGCTTCCTAAATACGGGGGGATTTTTTGAACGCTCTTGTATACAATGCCCCTCGTGCCGAAAGGTAAACACGAGGGGTGACAGAAAGGATAAAGGTACTCATTTGTGAATATCCCACATAGAGAAAAGGTTGTAAAAGATGTGCGAATCCTTTACAGCCCTAACTATAAGTGCGATGAATAAAAAAAGCAAGGACTTTTTTTGAGTCCCTGCTTTCTTTTTTTTTACCTTTTTACTGAGTGCGGTAATATGCTGCGGAAATGCAGCGTTTTTTTACCTTTCCCCCTTACTGATCGCAGCATTAAGCTTGCGGATCATGTCCAACACGGCTTGCATTTGGGTTTCGTCCAGCTGCAAAAGAGTTTTGTTTAATGCAACTAAAAAGTTGTATGTCTCTGGATCGGTTTCTTCTTTGCGAAAAAGTTGTGCTGTGATAGCAGCTATTTCTTCTTGTTTTGATGTGGGTGCATACATTTCCCCTTCACCAGTGCGAAACCAATTCTCATTTATTCGAAACTCCCTGCAAATGTCTTTTATAACACGGTCTGCAATTGGGTTTCTACCTGCCTCCATTAGATATATATAGTTCTTAGTCAGGTTTATTCGCTTTGCAAATTCATCTTGCGTAAGCTTTGCGGCTTTCCTTATTTGCTTTAGTCTCTCTTCCATGCAAAAGCCCTCCTTTCTACTTCATTATAAAGCATACTCTTAAAAGTGTAAAGAGTAAAAATCTTAATTTTTCACACTTTTTTATCTAAAACCTATTGACAAGTCTTAAAAATTAAGATATACTAGTCTTAGAAGTTAAGATAAAGCTTCACAGAAAGGAAGGAAACAAAATGGCAATCGCAAATTACAAGAGCTTTATTACAAGATTAGGAAAAATGATCTGCAAGAACTTCACAGATAGTGAGTTCGTCAAAACAGAATTTGATGATGAATTTAATTCTAACACAGCTTATTTTACTATCAACGGATATTCTGCATGGGCATGTATCTATGATGATGATGATGTCATTACCGTATATGTTGCTAGCACGCACACAGTCGAAATCAAAATTGACGGTACACAGAAAGATGCTATGGCAACAGCCGTTCGTAGAATAGAAAGCCTATTAGATGAAGCAGAAATTAAAAAAGCAGAGATAGATAAGAAGGCTGAGGAAGAAGTGAATGCGGATAAGCAGGAAGCAGAAGAGCCGCAGCCAACACCAGAGGAAGCCGATAGAGAAGTAACATATATCGACTTCAAGCCAGAGCAGGACTACAGCGAAAAGCAGCCAACCGCAGAGAACAGCAAGGTTAAAGCAGTTGCACAGTACCTTAACAATAAGATCACAGGATGGTACGAGAACGCAAGAATTGATTATGGTGTGAGCGGTAAGTTCCTTAGCTGCAAGGCAGAGGGTGAAAACGGTATCCGCATCAACTGGGAAGAGGAAGGCAAGGAGTACACAATGGTGATCAACTGGTTCACTGAGTACACCACAGAACATCTTTACAATATTTGGATGGAGCAGGGTGTAGAGGTTGAGGAAGTTGAGAAGCAGCCAAAGGAAGAAGAACAGCAGGTAGTGACCATTGATAACACACAGCTTTTCCTTAAAGATCTTGCAAAGAGCTTCGATGCAGCAGGATTCGCAACATCTTACAAGGAGTCTTATCAGGGTGCATATAACATACACGCTATGGCAGATCAAGGAACCATGGTAGATGTAGATTTTAGCAACGGAGTACTTAGTAAGACGTCAGCAAACGCAGTTGTATATAGCGGTACAGATTGCATTATCATCGACTACGCAAAGTACAGCACCGAGGCAGATTTTATTAAAGCAATCACAGAAAAGGTTATTGCCAGTAAAAGAGAAAAGGAGCTTTCCAAAGCAACCAAGCTTTTTGAAAGTACAGATAGCACAGACAATAAGGTGCGAAAGCTCCGCAAGGAGTTTAAGCAGTGGGAAGTCTTGCAGGAGAGAGAAAAGGAAGCAGATGAAGCTTACGAAGCAAACTACAAGAATAAGGAGCTTGAGAAAGCAGCAGATGAAGCTTTCAAAGCTGCGTATAAGCAATACAACAAGATAGCACGCATGATAGCAGAGCTTATCAATGTAGATGTGCTTGACGCGAAATGGATGCTTACAAGTGGAAAAGAACGTGTTAAGAAAATCTTAGGACTGTAAAGCCTTTGCTGACCTAACGGCATGACGGGGAGGAGGATATAAAAATGAGTGAAAAGACAGAAAACAGACTGAGAACCGAGCTAACCAAGCTTGATGAGCTTGTAGCAGAGGGTGTACACCTGCTTGGAGAATACATGAATGACCCAGAGAGCGAGGTAAAGAAGAGTGCATATCATGAAACATGCATGATGATCAATAATCAGTTTACAGATTGTGCAGTCCTTCTCAGAGATTGTGGATATGCTCCAGATTTTGAAAAAGCTGTCAAGCTGTTGAGAAGCGTGGGCGCGCATAGACTTTCTATGGCAGTTTGATAGTTCAATGCAGGGAGGTGAGGAAATGTTTTATATCAAAGGGCAGGAAGTCAACAGCTTGGGAGATTTGCCAGAGGATAGCCGTAAAGAGGCGGCACATGACATCCTCACCGAGCTGTACAAGATATGGTGCAGAGAGCATGGGATGCAACTTGAGAACATCGAGGTGAGCAGAAAGAAGAAGGAGGATGTGGGTGCATAAGTACGAGGTATGTTTTTACGTAGATTGGCAATTGGTAGCAGGCTGCATTATTGAAACCTATGACAAGGATAGTGCAGAAAAACTAGCAACTGCCAAATTGCAGGACGAAATCAAAGAAGCGGAAAATGCACTGAATGCAAAGGTTAACCGAACTTTTGTATCACAGTTACCAGATAATCAACACAGAAAGGAAAGACAATGACAGACAAAGAGTTAAGATCAAAATTTGAGTGGATCATCAGAAACGAAGTATACCCAAACAGCGAGGCTATGCAAGATTATGTTATCAATTTGGACGACTATCTTATTGAGCTTTCGGACGAGAGGATTACAAGCGTTGAAAAACCAACGTGTTTAGGCGATGTGTACTACTTCGAGGAGTACATAGAAACCTTGAGGAAGTGCCTTAAAGGGGTATATAAGTATAAGGCATTTGTAGCTTACAAAGATACACCAGATAACTGTAAATTGGTTACAGTGGTGTACTACAGAGCAGGAAGTGAGCCAAAATGGATGCTCAAGCAACCGCAGAGGGTGTCCAAGCTCTGGAAGAGAGACATAAAGCGTATTATCGCAGGATATCAAGCAATGATCAAGCAGTATAAGAGAGCTTTAGGAGGGGCAGAGGAATGACGCAGAAGGAGCTGAGAAAGAAGTACATGCAGATCATCAAGACCGAGGTATATCCTCACGATGCAAAAATGCAGAAGTATTGCAAAGAAAGATGTGGCTACATTGTAGAGCTTACAGACGGTAAGTTTATCAGACTGTATAAGCCAAGAAAGCATGTTCCGTATGATTTCGCTGAGATCATTGACAAAATTACCAGATTAACGTTGTGCCTTGAAGGTTTCTTCGGGTGCAAGACATTTGTGCAGTATTCCGCATCATCAGACGATTGCGATCTGGTGCAAGAAGTTACATATTCTGGTGTAGAGTCAAAGTGGATGAAAGAAGAGGCGGCTAGAGGGCAGGACAGAAATAGCGAAGATATCCAGAGAATCATTGATGGCTATAAGTATCTACTGATGAAATATAAGGTTGGAGGTAAAAAGAAATGAAAGTAACTAACATTTTACACGAAATTGCAGAAGTAGTGCTGATTGAAGCAGAAAAAAATAATTTTCCACCAACGATTAAAGAAGCGTTGAAATTAGGCAATCTTCTTGCCTACACCAACTTAATCAACATATACACGTTGATTGATGCACGTGTTTTTACTAGCACTAGCATTGATTGTAACGGACAACCTTATATTAGTGGCATAGAGTCTATCACTATCGGAAATTTTAAAATTTATGATAATGGAGAATTGCAAAAAGACCAATTCGAAGCAGCTCTTGAAATGTTTAATGGCTGTGAAATTTAGTTAAATTATAGCTCTGCACGGATTACCCTTTGGGTAATGCAGGTTCGACTCCTGCACGGAGTGATCAGGTTTGCGCAGACCTTGTAACTATTGGAATAGCACAAGAAAGGAGTATACATGTTAGAGTACATAACCGAAGAGGTCGGAAGAATTAGAACTGAAAAAATCAATTTTATACCGTATTTTTACGCTGCTGACATTTGCAGAATCCTCGGAAAAGGCACATGGACAGGTACATATGCGCAGAGATATGCAGGAAAAGAGCATATCAAGCAGATTAAGAATGGCTTGAAGAAAGCAAATCTAGTTGACCTTGACGGAGTAATGAATTTGTGCGAGAAAGCACAGGCAAAGACTAGCAACTTACTTATGGGGGTAGCAAATAGAATCCACTACGATGTCGCGTATTTAGAGGATTCGCCCAGTGGAACAATTTATCTTCCCCTTTTTAAGGGTGAACAGCAGGACTATGAAAACGATGCAGGAGATTTTAAGGTTTTCCATCACGCGATTTTTGGGAAAATCAGAGCAACATTGATTGACAAGAATATGTATTTCTATTCAACAGATATCTGCAAGGCTTTAGGCTTTAAGCGGTATGGAAGCGTATATACTAACCGCTATGCAGGAGAAGAAAACTTGAAGCAGATTGTCAGCGAGTCAATGAGAGGCACACGTTGCATCAATGTTATAAGCATTGCAGGAGTACGCAATCTGTGTCAGCGTAGCAAGCTATCTCCAGATACTATATCAGATTTCTCAAACTGGCTGCATAACGCTACAAAGCAGGAAAAAGAGCCTGAAAAGCCACAGGCAGAAGAAAAGCCAGTAGAAGAGATTCCGCTTGCCAAAGCTAATAGATATACCGCCAAAGAACCTATTTTGATGGAAGAAGTAAAGCAGGAACTAGAAGAGCATGAAGAAATCAAGGAGGAAGAAACAATGGAATCAAACGCAATGAAGATTTTTAGCAATCCAGAATTTGGAGATATCAGAACAGAGGTTATCAACGGTGAGCCGTGGTTTTGCCTGAGTGACGTATGCAAGGCACTGTTAATCAACAATCCGAGCCAAATCAAAACCAGACTCAATGAAGCCGGTATCATTACTAATGAGGTAGGGGTACGTACAGGACTTAAATCAGACGGAACACCATCTATTCAGAAAATGCCAATGCTTTTTGTCAATGAAGCCAACCTCTACAAGACCATCTTCCAGAGTCGCAAGGAAAGTGCAGAACGCTTTACAGACTGGGTTGCAGGTGAGGTACTTCCTTCAATCCGTAAGACTGGCAGCTATCAGCAGACTCCACCGCTTACAGCAGCAGAACAGATACAGCTAATTGCGAAGGGGTGTGTAGAGCTTACACAGCAGGTTGCCACCCTTGGGGCAGAGGTAACAGAGCTGAAAACAGATATGCCGCTGTATGGATGCGAGATTGACGAGGTACAGCAGCACGTAAAGCGCAAGGGTGTACAGTGCCTGGGCGGTAAGGACAGCGAGGCGTACGCAGACGGTAGCATCAGAAGCCAAGTGTATAAGGATATTTACAGCCAGTTGAAAAGAGAGTATGGCTGTGTGAGTACCTATAAGAGTATCAAGCGTAAGTATATTGCAGATGTACATGATTTCATTGACTGCTATCAGCTTCCGACAGTACTTGAGGAGCAGATCACGGCAGCCAACGCACAGCAGAGATTGTTTTAAGGAGGAAAAAATGATGTTAAACGAGATTAAAGAGTATTTCAGTGACAAGCAGCGCGAGGCATTGCCACTTATCATCACCGAGGCGGCAACCCTGCCTAGTAGCTACAGAACATTCTTACTTGGCTATACCTCAGGCATGGCAGATGCGGCAAGACTTGAGGTAATGCGTCAGGCAAAGAGGGAAGCAAAATGAAGGTGATTTGGCAGCCCACACTAGAAGCAGAAAAGCTTGTAAGTAATGCAGAGAGAGCATTACAGTGCCAGATTTCAAGAGGATTTAAGGCGCGACTTGAGAAGGAAGCGAAGCACGAAAAAATTCTTGATGCAATTGCTAAGGGTATCTCAGACCTGATTCTTGGATGTGTTATCTTTGGCGGCATGGCAGTAGCATTATACTTTGGTTCAAAATAAGGAGGATAAAAAATGAGTAGCGTTACAGGATATGTTTTGACGGGAAATGACGGAAAGCCGTATTACAGCTTGGCTATCACAAATACAGAATTGATTGAAAAACTTCACCAGTACTTAACTGAGGCAGCGGCAGACGCAATGGACATTCAGCACTACAAGGAAGCAGAGGAGCTTCTTCACAGTGCAAACAACCTGAGTGATCTTATCGTAGAGGCAGCGGCAGAAGAGGGAAGCGAGGTAGAAGAGTAAATGGATAAAATCACGCTACCAGAAAGCGACTATCTCACGATTGAGAAGGACGGTCTTACCTATTCCTGCTGCACATTGCGGCAGAAGGTGAAGCACACAATCGGGCTTGATTATGCCACATGGAGAACGCGTTATGAGCGCAATGGTAAGACGTATTTCAAGCCTACTAGAAACTACTTTAACGGCAAGGATGAAGAGCTTGAAAAGCTTGTTGACGCAGGCTACATGAGCAGTAGAAGATGCGGAGCAGCAAAGGAAAGCACCACATACTTCTTCACAAACGAGGGGCTTGATTGGTTAGAAGAACAGTTGCATATCACAATTAGGAGGAAAAAATAATGGCATTTTCACTGTACGAAATCAATTCGCAGATTGAGCAGGTATGGGGCACAGCAGTAGACCCAGACACAGGAGAGATCATCAACGAGGATGCATTGCAGGAGCTTGAACAGCTTGGAATGCAGCGAGAGGAGAAACTTGAGAATCTGGCACTGTTTTACAAGAACCTTTCGGCAGAGGCAGAAGCATTGAAAGCCGAGAAGATGCGCCTTGCAGCACGTCAGGCGGCAGCAGAAAAAAAGGCAGAGGGTATCAAAAAGTACATTGCAGCGTCTATGGATTCCGCAGGAGGCGAGAAGATCAAGACAAGCAAGGTTGCCATTGGCTGGAGAAAGTCTGAAAGCGTGCAGGTTGAAGAGAACGCATTTTTACCAGATGAGTACCTTACTTTTAAGGCTCCAGAACCGAACAAAACCGCCATCAAGAAAGCCTTGAAAGCAGGAGAAAAGATTGACGGAGCAAGTCTTGTGACCGCAAACAATATCCAGATTAAGTAGGAGGTATTCAATGATAGAGATAGAGGCAATTTGTTTTGAGCAGGGGAGCCGTAAGGTGACGGTAACAATCATCAACACGGAAATAATCAAGGAAATCATCAGCTGCCTTGCAGCGCACACTACTTGGCAGCTCAGCTGCAAGCACTATGAACGTGCTGCGCAGTTGGCAAACGAAGCTTCGGAGCTTGAAAAAGCTATGAAGGCTGCATTTTCAACTGAGGCTGCCAAGGCAGGTGAAGACGATGAATAAACGTCAGAAGAAAAAGAAGTATGGGAAAGATTGGAAAGTGTGGATGGTTCTTTGGGGAGGGCATCCGAAGAGAATGTTCGTAGTCCCGAAGAAATCGCCATACGAAACATTAACCACCATTCTCACGATACAGAGAGTGATTGGCAGAAGAAAGAAAGGAAAATGGACATGTTGAAATTTAGACCACTTACCGCAGATGATGTTGAGGTGAGAATCTCTACGGTAAAAAAGAATGGTGTGCAGCTGCTTCTGTATAAAGATGCACGAGTAGATCAGAACGTGCTTGACGAGAGCGTAGGAGTTGAAAACTGGCAAAAAAAGTATGAAATGATTGGTGGCAACCTCTTTTGCAGTGTAGGCATTCTTGTTGATCGCGGTGCAGGAATCAAGGAATGGATTTGGAAGCAGGACGTTGGTGTAGAGAGCTACGCCGAGAAGGAAAAGGGGCAAGCTTCTGACGCATTCAAACGTGCGTGTTTCTGCTTAGGCATTGGAAGAGAGCTTTACACAGCCCCGTTTATCTGGATATCAGCTGATAAGGTCGAAATCAAAGATGCAGGAAAAGACACCTATAAATGCTATGAAAGATTCGCAGTTCGAAGTATGACGGTTTCTGACGGCAGAATCACGGCTTTAAGCGTTATCAATAGCAAAGGCATAGAAGTTTTCAGTTATGGCAAAAGAACCGCTCAGAGCGCAACACAAGAGCCTACGCAGGTATATGAGCAGAAACCAATGCTTGTAACTGATGCGGAAATTAAGATTTTGGAAGCTGAGTTGGCGAGAACTGGAGTTACAAAGCAAGTTATCTGCAACGCATACCATGTAAACGATTTAAGCGAGTTTACGCTTGGACAGTATAACAGCTGTAAGAAGAGATTAGCAGCAACCAAATCAAAGGAGGAATAGTAATGGCAAAGTTGACACCATTGAAAGCAATTCGTGCCAAGTGCATGGATTGCACAGCAGGGCAGTTTATCGAGATTCGCCTTTGTACTTGTACAGGATGCCCTCTGCACGAATACAGAATGGGAAAACGTCCTAAGGGCGAGGAAAGTATCACTGAGGAAGCTGAAACCGAGAATAGCGCAGATAGCGCGGCACTTATTGGCACAGATGAAGAATTTGAGGAGGGTGAAGATGAATAAAGTAATTTTGATGGGAAGATTGACACGTGATCCAGAAGTGAGATACACGCAGGGCGCACAGCCCCTTGCAATCGCCAGATATACACTGGCAGTAGACCGCAGAGGTAGCAAGCAGGGCGAGCAGTCAGCAGACTTTATCAGCTGCACAGCATTTGGGAAGAGTGGCGAGTTTGCAGAGAAGTATCTGCACCAAGGAATGAAGATTGTTGTTGTGGGTCGCATTCAGACGGGAAGTTATACCAACCGTGAGGGTCAGAAGGTCTATACAACTGAGGTTGTAGCAGAGGAAAATTATTTCTGTGAGAAGAGAAGTGAGGGCGATTCACCAGTGCCACACCCAGTTATGGCAGAGGCACAGAAGAATACACCACCAAGTCAGCATAAGGACGGGTGGATGAATATTCCTGATGGTGTAGAAGATGAGGGTTTACCATTCAATTAAAGGAGATTTAAATAATGTTTTTAGTGGATTTATTAAGACGCAAAGCTTACAACGTTGATAATTTTTCGTGCATCTATTATGTCAAGAACCGCTTATACATCGGAACCGAACATAACGAAGCGACTGTGGCAGAATATGATAGTGAAAACGATTGTGCAAAAGCGTTTTACAAAATCGTTACACAGATGAGCAAAAAAGGAACAAAATTAATTTTTGCGCCAACACAGATTGAGGTTGATCAATGGTAGTTTCTGGAAAGTTTGACAGCGTGAGCTTGTCACTAGATGGCAAGCTGAAAATCACTTTTTCTGTGACTGATAAAGAAAAAGCTCTGCGAGAGGTAGAGGAAATAAAAGACGTGGAAAAGCTAGATATTACTGTGGAAAAGCACCGTAGCAAGCGAAGCTTGGATGCCAACGCATACTTTTGGGTGCTGTGCGATAAGATAGCAAAACGTCTTGGCTCTGATAAGTGGACGATCTACCTCTTGCAGCTCTCAAAGTATGGAGTTTTTGCAGACCTGAGAGCAACCGCCCAGGCACTGGATATCTTGAAAGAAAAGTTCCGATACACTGAGATTTTGAGCGCGGATGATGATAGCTATATAGTACGATGCTACTTTGGTTCATCCACCTACAACACGAAAGAAATGAGTGATTTGATACATGGGACGGTATCGGACGCAGGATCGCTCGGAATTGATACTGCCACGCCAGAAGAAGTTGAAAGAATGCTTGCTATCTGGAAGGGTAGCAACAACATGAAAGATTATTGATAGCGTTTAAAACCCCCGTAGATGCCTTTTAAAGCGATTTGAGGTTTTAACTGATAACTTATAAGCTAGAGCATATCAAACTGCTAAAAGGCATAGCAGAGGGGCAAGAAAGGAGTAAAGAATGAGAATTATTAAGTATGGCACTAAAAAGTTAAAGATGCAGCGTTTTACATGCCCGTATTGCGGAAGCATTTTTGACGCGGAACCGGGTGAGTACAAAACGAATTTTACAAAGGGTGTTCAATACAACATTATCACATGCCCTTGCTGTCGCTTGCAGGTGATGCAGGCAGAGGAGGATTGAACATGGCGAAAAGATACTATTGGTTAAAGCTCTCGGATGATTTTTTTAAGAGTAAGCCAGTAAAAAAGCTTCGGAGAATCGCAGGTGGCGATACCTACACGGTAATTTACCTGAAGATGCTTTTAGTTGCCTTAAAGCAGGATGGAAAAATCTACTATGATGGAGTCGAGGAGACATTTGCGGATGAGCTTGCGCTTGATCTTGATGAGGATGCAGAGAATGTAAAGGTTACAATCGCATTCTTAAAAGCTCAAAATCTCTTGATTGATGGCGATGCAGAAAACGAGTATATCTTGCCAGAGTGTGCAGCCATGACAGGGACAGAAAGCGATAGTGCGGAGAGAATGCGGAGAATGAGAGAGCGTAAAGCGTTACAATGTAACGATATTCCGTCACAATGTTATGTGCAAGCGTCACAATGTTACGATGGTGTGACGGACAGTTACGAAAATGTGACCCCAGAGAAAGAGAGAAAAAAAGAGAAAAATAAAGACATAAATAAAAGAGAAGAAGTAGAAGAAAAGGCAATCGTTTCTGACGAACCGATTTCACCGACAGAAGTCGGTACAGAAGTCATGCAGGAAGTCGTCAAAGCATGGAATGAGTTAGAAACGCTAGGAATTAAAACAGTATATAAGATTGTGCCATCAAGCAAACGCTATGGAAATCTTAGAGCTAGATTAAAGCAGTATGGAAAAGAAGCAGTGTTGGCAGCGATTGACAATGTTCGCTCAAGTAGTTTCCTTTGTGGAGATAATAAAACAGGTTGGATGATTACTTTTGATTGGTTCGTTTTGCCAAACAATTTTGTGAAAGTCCTTGAGGGAAATTACGGTACATGGGTATGCAAAGATACCCCACAAAAGAAAGGTGATGACAGATATGACGGAATCAAGTCTTGGGCAATCAAAAACGGGCTTAACACCGGAGAAGGAAGCGTGGTTGGCGATAACAACAATTCTGAAAACAGCGTATCCGACAAAGGGTTTTTTGGATTCTGATGCAGCGGTTGAGCTGTGGTATAAGATGCTGCAAGATATCCCGATGCAGAAGGTGCAGAACGCAGCTGCACGATACATCATGGAGGAACACTTTCCACCAACAATCGCAGACATCCGCAAGCGGTGTGCAGAGGATAATGCAGCGCAACTCCCAGACTGGGAGCAGGGTTGGGCTGAGTGGCTGACAGCGATGCACAAGTATGGATATATGCGAGAGGATGAGGCTCTTGAGAGTTTGAGTCCGATTACAAAAGAGGTTGTAAAGTGCCTCGGATGGAAAAACCTCTGTCATAGCCAGAACTTAGAGGGTGATAGAATCGCCTTTCGAGAGGTACATAGCAGATATGTAAAGCAGGCGCGAGAGAATTTGCAGCTGCCAGAGCAATTGAGAGTGGGTTATTACCAGATACCAACGTATACCGAGGAGAGATTGCAGATTGAGGCAATTCAGAACGGTATGAGGTATATCGGAACGGATCAGAGAACAGAAGGGTATGCAGAAGTGGCTGCAAAACGCATTGCAGAAAAAATTGGCAGTGCAGCAGAAAGAATTGGCAGTGCAGAGGAGCTGAATGAAAGTGTGAATAGAAAACTATGGGGAAAATTGGGATGGAATTGAAATGGAATTTGAGAAAATCAAAAGAGTGACTTACTACCGCTGCCCGATTTGTGAAGAAAATTCTACTAATCGAGCAAAAATAGAAATGCATTTTCGCGAAGCTCATCAAGTTAGAGTTGACAAATTTGTTTGCTGCGGCATTTGTGGAGAGGGTTGGAACACAAAGAGATTCGGTGAAGAAGGAGCTAGAAAATTAGCGGAGCAGCACTACCAAAGTCACATTGATGATGGTAGTGCAGATGCTACAGCCAGAAGGGCTTATTTTCTTTCACATGGCTATTGGGGCTATGTGAAAAGTATAAAAGGAGGGCGCGAGGATGGATAAGCAACAGCCAGAAAATATTATTTTTACGGATAGCAAAGAATATGCTTTTCCGAGAGAGGAGAAAGAAGATGAGATTGATTGATGCGGATGCAATTAAAGAAGTGATTGATAATGTGTGCAGAGAAGGTATAGACGGAGTAGATAATGAGCTAGATAACGATGATCCAGTAACAGCAATGTATGTGGCAAGAATCCTTCACTTGGTTAATAATAAGCTTAAGAAAAAAATTGATGAAGCACCTACAGTAGCGGAACAAAATTGGGCGTATTGTGAAGAGAGATTGCCAGAAATGGAAGTAACTCATGACGCTTCATTTTTCAAGAAGTATCGCTCAGAACCGGTTCTAGTGCAGACAAAGCGAGGGGAAATATTCCTAGCAGTCTGCGAGAAAACAGAATATAAGGATGGCAAACGGTCTTGCGTTGAATGGTATGCGTTTGGAACAAAAGGCAGAAAGATGAAAGTCATGAGCAAAGTTATGACGTGGATGCCAAAGCCAGAACCGAATTTTGATTTAGAGGCTAAGAAAAAATGAAAAGTATAATGCAGACAAAAAAAGAGTGCTATGTCTGCCGCAGTCTGGTAGGGGCAGAAATGTCCCTGCCAGACACAGGGCTTGAAATGCACCATATCTTCGGAGGGACGGCAAATAGAAAGCTATCCGAGAAGTATGGCTTAAAGGTTTGGCTGTGCCATAACCACCACAACGAGCCGCCCTGCGGTGTGCATTTTTGCAAAGAAGCAGCGGAAAAGCTGCACGAAGAAGGACAAACGGCATTCGAAAGAAAATATCCCAATGAAGATTTTAAAGTGATTTTTGGGAAGAATTACAGGAGGTAAGAAATGAAGTTAATGCACGATACAAAGTACGCAAGAGAGTCTGCGCATGTGTTAGTGCCAGAAATCAAGCTGTTTCTGGGTGCAGGGCTGTACAGATTCACAGATTGCAATGGAGTAGAGTGCTCTGCTATCTGGTTGGACGACACAGAAATGTGCTGGGACTACACAGAGAAGGAGCGGGAGTTGATTGATTACTGGGAAGGGAGAAAAACACAGTCATGACAGAGTGGAGTCCAAAAATTGGAGACAAGGTATATTGTGTATGTGAGTACTACACAAGCGATTACACGATGAGATATAAGGGACTGGAAGGTTTTAGAAATTACGGACTTGAGGTAGTGGAGAGCATTGTAAAATCTCCGTACAAGTGGAAAAGTGGTGGGCTAGGCTGCGTATCTGTGTGCTTACACAGAGAGGTGGGCGACAATGCCAATAATTTATTTTACTGGAAAAAGAGCGACCTAGGCACAAGATTATTTTCTACACGAGAGGAAGCTGCGGCTGTAGCAGATGTCAGAGCACACAACATGGACTTGGGAATGTGGGGGACGAAGTACGAGAACCGCCCCATGTACAAGAACTGGTTGCACTGGAACGATGAAGAAAAAAAAGCACAGAAGAAGCAGGAAACACAGAAGCAAGTACAGAAGCCCAAGAGAAACCGAGTGTACAAAAGAAAGAATGAGCTGCCAGAAGAGTTATATACACGTTGGAGAGACGGAAAGATAACTGCGGTTGATGCTGCTAAGAAAATTGGAGTGAGCTGTACAACTTTTGAGAAGTACGCACAGGAAATCTTGAAGGCGAGAGGGGAAACCCACACCTATGCAAGCAACAAGAAAGGGCTGCCAGAGAACTTTGAAGAAGTTTACGAAGAGTGGAAAGCAGGAAAGATTAACGCAGCGGAAGCAGGGAAGAAATGTAAGATGAACCATGCGAGATTTAGACGTGAAGCAATAAAACGGCTAGAGGAGAGCGGAGAAACCAAGCAGAGAAAAGATGGGTACGGCACACACTTCCCAGACAATTTCCGCGAGGTATGCGACCTGGTACTTGCAGGAAAGATAACAGCAGCAATGGGAGCAGAAAGATGTGGTATCCCATACACGACATTTTACAGTTGGATTCAGCGCGAAAAGGCTGAGAGATAAGGAGGACGACATGGCATTGTTTATTGGTGGATTTTTAGCAGGTATCATTGTAACTATCGTTTTTGCATTGTGTGCAGCAGGTGGTGATGATGATTGAACACATCACGCTATAAGAACTGGTGGTACAACATAGTACTGGGAATGATTAACCACTATGCAAGGGCTACACCCAATACGCGGCAAGGAAAATTGATAGAAAAGGCAATGGAGCAGGCTGTAAAAGAAACTGCAATAAAGCATGGGAATTACAGAGATAGGATGCAAGCTATAGAGCTGCTATTCTTCGAGGGCTACAGCGTGCCTAAGGTATCAATGATACTAAGCTTCTCGGAGCGCACAATTCAGCGGTGGAAAATAGATTTTGTAAACTCCGTTGGAAAAAATGCAGGATTCTAAAAGTTGGCACAACATCAATCAAAATCAGTTCTACAATATGGGAGTACGGAGAAAGCTGTTGACGACTCTATACACCTCCTATAAGCCACAGGCGGTAAAAGTGGCTGAGTTGATACACTCCCCCAGTGCAATTCTGGTTCGCCACACCCCTCAGGGTGCATAGCCGTCTGGAAAGGCGGCTTTTCTTGATATACGGAAAGTAGGTGAACAAATTGGCAAGAGCACCGGATGCAAGGATTGATCAGGCAAAGAAATTGTATTTGCAGGGTAAGAAATTAACTGAGATTGCAAGTCAGTTAGGCTTGCCAGAAGGGACAGTTAGACGGTGGAAAAGCACTTATAAGTGGGATAAGGGAGACACCGAGCGTTCGGAAAAGAAAAGCGAACGTTCGCTAAAAAATAACGAGCGTTCGGATAAAAAGAACCTCCTAAAGGAAAGAGCTATAGAGTCCGAAGTTAAGCAGGTAATGGAGAACACAGAATTAAACGATAAACAGCGACTTTTCTGCATCTACTACATTAGGAGCTTTAACGCAACGAAAGCGTATCAAAAAGCGTATCAGTGCAGCTATAACACAGCAATGGTGGAAGGGTTCAACACCCTAAGAAACCCTAAGATTCAAAATGAGATTCAAAAGCTAAAACAGAATCGCTTAAATCGGGAATTACTGGACGAATCCGACATCTTTCAGAAATATATGGATATTGCATTTTCTGATATCACCGATTATCTAACCTTTGGAACGGAGGAAGTTCCAGTAATAGGGGCATCTGGACTGGTAGAAGTAAAAGATCCAGACACAGGAGAGAAAAAACCGCTTACCAAGATTGTTAATTTTGTTCGTTTCAAGCCCTCTGCTGAGATAGACGGAACTATCCTTGCAGAAGTTAAGCAGGGAAAAGATGGGGCAAGTATCAAGCTGGCTGACCGTATGAAAGCACTTGATTGGCTGGCAGCGCATATGGACTTAGCTACAGCCGAGCAAAAGGCAAAGATAGCACAGATCAACGCACAAACTGAACGGCTAAAGCAGGATAACGAGCAGGAAGAGCTTGCTGATGACGGATTCCTGCAAGCACTTGAAGGTAATGCCGCTGCGGATTGGGAGGGCTGGACAGATGAGCCTGATAAAGAAAGTTAAACAGTTTTTTCATTTTAAACCATTCTCTCCAAAGCAACGTAAGGTGCTTAATTGGTGGTGTGATACATCCCCAGTAAAAGATATGGAGGGTATCATTGCAGATGGTGCTATTCGATCAGGAAAAACACTGAGTATGTCACTAGCCTTTGTATTTTGGACTATGACTACCTTCGAAAATCAGAATTTTGCAATGTGTGGTAAAACCATTGGATCATTTCGCCGCAACGTTCTTTTTTGGCTAAAGCTGATGCTAAGAGCCAGAGGCTATAAAGTAGAAGATCATCGAGCTGACAATCTGATTGTTATATCGAGAGGAGAAACGGAGAACTATTTTTATGTCTTTGGCGGCAAGGATGAGCGATCACAAGATTTGATACAGGGTATCACGCTTGCAGGTGTATTTTTTGATGAAGTGGCTCTTATGCCTGAGAGCTTCGTTAACCAAGCGACAGGACGATGCTCAGTAAACGGCTCAAAATTCTGGTTTAACTGCAATCCTGATTCACCTTCGCACTGGTTCAAGGTAAATTGGATAGACAAGCGCAAGGAAAAGAAACTGATTTACCTGCACTTCACCATGGACGACAACCTTTCACTCTCGGAAGAGATCAAAGAACGATATCGTAACATGTACGTGGGAGTGTTCTATAAGCGTTACATTCTCGGACTCTGGTGCATAGCTGAGGGACTTGTATATGATATGTTTTCGAAAGAAGAGAACGTGTTGAAAGAAGAACCTGACACAATCGGAGATTATTACGTTTCTTCTGACTTTGGTATTCAAAACGCAACGACTTTTCTGCTTTGGCGCAGAATTGCAGGGACAGACGATTGGCTATGCCTGAAAGAATACTACTACAGTGGGCGAGAGAAGAGTCAACAAAAGACAGTGGGACAGCTTGTAGACGGACTTGCGGAAATGCTAAATGGAATCAAGCCAAAGCAGGTAATCATTGACCCCTCTGCTGCTGCGCTGAAAGTAGAGGTAAGAAACCGAGGGCTGCATGTAAAGGATGCGGATAACGATGTAACGAATGGAATTTCAGACGTTTCAACCATGCTGCAAACTAGGCGATTAAAGTTTATGGCTTGCTGCAAATACACCATAAAAGAGTTTGGGGCTTATGTGTGGGATCAGAAAGCCTTAGACCGAGGAGAGGAGAAAGTGGACAAGGAAAGCGATCATTGCATGGATGCAGTACGATACTTTGTAAGAACCAAGAGATTGATAAAAAAGACAAGAGCCGCACTTGATGCAGCAGTAGCAAGCGGCAATTACATGCTGTAAGGAGTATAGATTGAAAACATATCAAGATTTAGTAAACGTCCCAGACAAGGGCAAGGGTGATTTCTGTGCAGAAGCTGTGGCAGAGTTCAGAGGAACAAAGGAGTACGCAGAAGCCAAAGACGGTGAGCGGTACTACAACAAGCACAACACTACAATAGAGCAGTTCCAGAAGTTTTTGTATACTGTGAGCGGTAAGCGGGTAAAAGATATTTTCTCAGCAAATTACAAGCTTAAAACGCTCTTTTTCCGCAGACTGTGCCAACAGCAAGTGCAGTATGTACTAGGAAACGGCTTGAAGTTGGAGAAGCCAGAGAACAAAGAAAAGCTTGGGAAAGATTTTGATTTTAAGTTACAGCTTGCAGCAAAAAGAGCTATGGCAGGAGGCAGAGCTTTCGGCTTTTGGAACTTAGATCATCTGGAAGTGTTCGGGTACGCTGATACACCATCGCAGCCGGGTTTCTGCCCTCTGTACGATGAGGAGACTTCACAGTTGATGGCAGGAATCAGATATTGGTATCGCCAGATTGGTCTTGACGTTATTTTCCACTGCACACTGTATGAGCCAGACGGCTATACAGATTATACTCAGACCAACAACGAACCAGTGCAAATGAGGGATAGAAAGCACGGATATATCAGAACAGTAAAGCGCACGGCTGTGGGAGTGGATGAGGAAATTGAAAGCAACTACGCAGGACTGCCGATCATCCCGCTATATGCCAATGACTCACATGAGAGCGAATTGGTAGGCATCAAAGAGAGCATAGATTGCTACGATTATATCAAGAGTGGGCTTGCAAATGATATTGATGATACCGCAGGATTTTATTGGGTATTAAAAAACGAAGGTGGCATGGACGACCCAGACCTTGCAAAATTCGTTCAGCGAATGAAATCGGTTAGAGCAGCTGTGGCTGAGGACGGAACGGAAGTAGAAGCACATACACTGGAGGTTCCAACGGATGCCAGAAATACCATGTTGGAAATCCTCAGACGTGATATATACGAGGACTTTCAAGCTCTGGATGTTTCCACCCTCTCGGCAGCTGCAAAAACTACACAAGAGATTCAAGCGGCGTATCAGTCGCAAGATAACAAGTGTGCGGATTTTGAGTATTATATTTTAGATTTCGTGCAAAGTATTCTTGAGCTTGCAGGAATCAACGATAACCCTACGCTCACTTGGAACAGAGTTGTAAACCAAAACGAGCAAACAAATATGGTGCTTTCAGCTGCAAATTATCTTTCTGACGAGTGCGTTATACAGCATCTGCCATTCCTCACACCAGAAGAGGCAATGGCAGAAATTGAAAAACGGCAGGATGAAGAAATTAAAAGATTTTCAGCAGACGATGAAGAGGACGAGGATGACGAAGAGGAAGGGACTGATACTGAGTGAGTAGTTACTCCGACAAATACACAGAAAAAAGGCTGAGAGAGGTAGAAAAGCGGCTACAACAGGTATATCAGGAAGCGCACAAAGAACTGAAAGAAAAAGCTACGGAGTACTTTAAAACGTTTCAATCACGCTACCTGAAAGAGTATAACGCATACATGGAAGGGAAATATACAGATGCAGAGTTCTTCCAGTGGGTCAGCAATCAGGTAGCACGAGGGGCAAGGTGGGAAGCTCTGAGAGATCAGATGGCAAGGCGACTCACTGATGCAAACAAATTGGCGACTGACTATATCAATGACGTTACCCCTGAGGTGTTCCGCGAGAATTATAATTATTCAGCCTATGAAATCGAGAAGGGAAGCGGCATAAGCTTTGATCTTCTGGACGAGGACACAATCAGGAGACTGTCCGAGGGTGAGATTGAGTTGCTACCACCTGCAAGAGTAGATATCCCAAAGGATGAGCGATGGAATCGCCAAAAGGTGCAGAATGCAGTGCTGCAAGGTATCTTACAAGGGGATGCAGTGAGTGATTTGGCAAAACGGCTAGAAAACGTCACCAACATGAACCGCAGCGCAGCTATCAGAAATGCAAGGACGATGATAACAGGCGCACAGAATGGTGGGCGGCAGGAAAGCTATAACCGTGCCTCTGCCATAGGGATTAAAATACAGAAAGAATGGATGTCGGCAAACGACAACCGAGTGAGAAATTCACACAGGCAATTAAACGGAGTAAGGGTGAGATATGACGAGCCTTTCCCAAACGGCTGTATGTACCCTGCTGACCCCAAAGGCAAGCCGTGCGAGGTATACAACTGCCGCTGTACTATGGTAGCAATCACAATACATGCAGACCAGACGAGGAGAAACGATCACAGCGTAAAAAGTTACAAGGAGTGGAAACAGAGACATGGGAAGTAGCATAAGAATTGAGATTGATAATACTGATGCTGTTATCCGTGCCAGCCGCGATCAAATCAAAAAAGCACTAGAGGAGTGCGGACTGACAGCGGAACGATATGCCAAGGAAAAATGTCCAGTAGATACTGGAAACCTGCGCAATAGCATCACACACCAGATGGATGGAGATAACAAGGTACTGATAGGCTCTAATGTAGAGTATGCACCGTATGTTGAGTTGGGCACTGGAAAGTATGCTGACGGTGGAAGAAAAACCTCGTGGGTATACGAGGATAGCAAGGGTAACTGGCACATGACAAATGGGCAGAAAGCGCAACCATATTTGAAGCCTGCACTTGCAAATCATACGGATGAGTATGCAAAGATTATACGAGAGAATTTGGAGGGTTAACACCCTCCTTTTTCTTTTGCCATTTTGAAAGTTGGCACAACATCAATCAAAAATCATGGTAGGGTGTAGCCACTGTAAAGAATAACAGTCGCAATACGGCTATAGCGCGAGAATGCGCCCCAAAGAATAGGAGAAGAAATAGCATGGCATTAAAAAAATCAGATTTTAGAGAGATCATTAAAAACCAAAATGCAACCGATGAGGAGAAGATTTCTGAGATTCTTGAGCTAGCACACGCTGAGGTCGATGCAATCAAGACCGAGCGCGACACTTTAAAGACTCAGCTTGCCGAAGCTCAGAAGGGCAACAGTGACAAGGAAAACGAGTGGAAAACCAAGTATGAGTCCGAGCATGATGCTTTCGAAAAGTATAAGAGCGATCAGGCGCAGGCGGCAGAGCTTACAGCGAAAGAAAACGCTTACAAGCAGTTGCTTACCGATGCAGGAGTTTCCAACAAGTTGGTTGATCTGGTAGTAAGGGCGAGCGCAAAGCAGATTTCCGATATCAAACTTAAAGACGGCAAGATTGAGGGAGCTGAGGAGCTTACAAAGTCCATCAAGACGGAATACAAAGATTACATCGTGGATACGCAGAAGAAGGGAGCAAACCTCCCGAACCCACCGAAGAACGATGAATCAAATGATTTTGAGAAGATGAGCCTTGGGGACAAGATGGCATATGCAAATGAGCACCCAGACGCACCAGAGGTTAAGACATGGCTCTCGAAGTAAAGGAGTAATACATGGCAGTATTTGATAACAAACACTTTAACAGTGAGGTATTTGGAAAATACCTTGAAACCGTACCGAGAATTAAGCAGAACGCTTTTTTAAGAGCAGGTATTTTTAATATTAGAGACGAGCTTAAAACATTACTTGCAGATCAGACAGGCGGCAACTATGTTGTATTGCCTATGGTTGGCTTAATTGGCGGTGATGCTCAAAATTACGATGGTAAAACTACGATTACACCTAATAGCATTGATAGCTATATGCAGGGTATTGTGGCTTATGGTAGAGCTAATTCGTGGGGAGAGAAGGACTTTACTAGAGATATCACGGGACATGATTTTATGGTAGATATTGCAAAGCAGGTATCTGGCTACTGGGATGATAACCTACAGTTTAATATCTTAGCTGTCCTTGAAGGTATTTTTGGCATGACCGAAACGAATGATGCCAAGTTTGTTGAAGCACACACGCTTGATATCACAGAGGCGAGTGAAAAGACTGTGGGTGTAACAACACTTAATAATGCTATCCAGAAAGCAGCAGGTGCAAATAAGAATATTTTTTCGCTTGTGATTGCACATTCTCAGGTAGCTACTAATCTCGAGAACTTGCAGGTATTACAGTACGGCAAGGGTGTAGATGCAAACGGAGTTGAAAAAGATCTGACGCTTGCTACATGGAACGGCAGAACCGTACTAATTGATGATGATGCTCCGTTTGACTCTGATACAGGCGCATACACAACTTATATTTTAGGGCGAGGTGCATTTGATTATTGTGATATTGGCGCAGCAGTGCCAAATGAAACAACTCGTGACCCGTTTAAGTACGGTGGGCAGGATTTTTTGATCTCCCGTCAGCGCAAGGCAATTGCTCCGAGAGGAATCACTTATAAGCAGCCTACAACCACAACGTCTCCAATGCCAGCTGATTTTAAAACAGCTTCGAACTGGACACTCGTTGAAAACGCAGAAAAAACTCAGAAGATTGATCACAAGGCAATTCCGATTGCTCGTATCAAGTCTTTAGGCTAAGGAGGGACAGGTTGATGCTGTATCTGATATTAAAACACCTTCGCAATTTTTTTGTGGTTGATCACAGAGAAAATACATACACCATCAAGGGAAACGAGATCACTTGCGTAGGCAGTGATGGGGTACAGCATTCTATCGACTTCCTACAGCAAGGGCAATACTTTCTGGTAGAGGGGTCGGTATTCAACGATGGTGTGTATCAATTCCCTTGTGAGCGCGTAAATGAGACGTTCACAGGGGCAATATCAGCTCTAGCAATTCCGCAAAAGGTTGTTGAGCTGAGTCGTGATATTGCAGCATGGCAAGAAAAATACGGTGATCCTACACCGTATATGTCGGAGTCTTTTGGCGGTTACAGCTATACAAAAGCTACGCAAGGTAATACCGGTACTGCAACGTGGCAGGAAGCTTTTAGAAGCCGCCTAAACACATGGAGGAAAATATGAAACTCGTAGAAAATATGATGGAAGGTTGCAGGCTGATTGAAAAAAAACGTGTGCCAGATGGCGCAGGAGGCTTTCAGACTACATGGGTAGAAGGGGCAGGCTTTCAGGCGGCTATTAGCCGTGATACATCCCTAGACGCTCGTGTCGCTGAGAAATCAGGGGTAACAAGCGTTTTTACAATTACGACTCATAGATCATGTCAGCTTGCATATCATGACGTTTTCAAGCGGCTTTCGGACGGCAAGACCTTCCGCGTAACCTCTGATGCAGGAGACAAGGTATCACCGCAGGTATCAGGATTAGATATGGCACAGGTAACAGCAGAGAAGTGGGAGTTAACGACATGATGGATCAGGTAAACATAATGGGTTGCAATTACAAAATCGTCAGAGTAAGCCACGACCAATATAAAACATGTGAGGGTGCTGATGGATGGTGTGATTTCTACGGAAAGAAAATTTACTATGTAGACCCTGAGACAGACCCCGATAGCGATCCAATTGCAACATCGCCAGAGGAACTAGTAAAGCAGGTTTTAAGGCACGAGATTGTTCATGCTTTCCTCGCAGAGTCAGGGCTTGCTTTTAGTTCACACAGCATTGTCGGCGCATGGGCGATGAATGAAGAGATGGTTGATTGGATTGCATGGAATGGTGACAAACTGCATAAGGCATGGAAGGAGACAGGGTTAGTTGAGTAAGGATAAGGCACTACAGGCATGGTTTACGGCTTTTGGCATGACGGCTTATCCTTCCACATCCGTTCCTGATGACACAGTTTTTCCGTGGCTGACCTATGAGTATATCACAGGCAGCTTTGGGGATCCTGACATGGCTATAGTAGTCAACATGTGGTTTTGGACGGAATCGGAGTCAATCCCTAACCAAAAAGCCGAGGAATTTAGAAAATATATCTTAGAACATGATTTGATTGAGTGTGACGAGGGCTTGATCTGGGTAAAAACTGGTGTTCCGTGGTGTCAGTCGCTCACGGATGAGACGTCACCAACAGTAAAACGCAGATACATGAACGTCACACTTGAGTATTTAACGAGGTAAATAATATGGCAAAAATGGCAACAAAACTGCCAGAAAATGTTTTTGAGCATATCCAAATGAATGCAGGTATCTTGCTTTCTGAGTTTGACCCTCAGACGTGGACGGTATCTATAGCAAATATTTTGGGTGCAACTTCTGGCGGTATCAATTTTACAGATACACCATCTTTCGTTGACTATGGTGAGGATATTGATAATTGTCCTAAGAATACGAAGGAATTAAAGCAGATCGAAAGCCGTGAGATCAAGGCATCTGGCACTTACGTCTCCATGACACCAGAACAGGCTAAGTCCTTAGCAGCAGGCGCAGACCTTGACACGTCAAAGCTCAAGATCACACCAAGAGATGATTTACAGGATTCTGATTTTGCAGATATCTGGTTTGTAGGCGATTACGGCAATGGTGGTGCAATCGCGATCCACTTGCAAAATAGCTTATCAACAACTGGATTTGCTTTGCAGACAGGTGACAAAGTGAAAGGTACATTTGCGTTTGAGTACACAGCACACTACACCTTAACGTCACCAGATACCGTACCGTATGAAGTACATTTTAAAAAGGGAACAGGTGATACATGATGAAGCTATCTGATGTAAAAGGTGATCGTGTACTTGATGTACTGGCTGATTTGATTGCACCAGTAACTAACATTGCGATTGATGATAAGGCAGCAGCTATCTTTAAAAAGGCGGTTGTGCCAGAAGAAGAAAAGAAAAATACAGTAATCAAGCGACTGAAAGAAAATCTGCCTGCGCTTATCAAAGGGCATAAAGATGATTTGATCGAGATTATGTGCATTATCTCTGGGCAGAGTAAGAAAGAGTATGTTGAGAATCTCTCTCTTGCAAGCTTTACCAAGGATTTGATTGATTTGATTACTGATCAGGAATTTCAGCGACTTTTTTAACAAGCGCAGACAAAGAGACTCGGAAAGTGTTGTGGCTAGCTATAGGAGAGTATAGAGGGCGCACGCTTTCTGGCTTTTTTACATATGTGCAAGCACGGCAGGCACAGTATATGGAAGAGCTGATGTATAGAGTCTATGTTACTGATGCGCTGCAAAAGATCGCTGAAAACACTGCAAATTTTGCAGGAGGGCATATAATGCCATATCGTTTTTATGGTGCCGTGTATGGAGACGGAAAGGAAAAAGAAAAAGAGAGTGCAGAGGAAATTGTCAGAAATGTAACGAGTAAAGCAGGATTGGAGGTAACGATTTGAACATACTTGATCTTGTTGCAGGTATCAGCCTTGATTCATCAGAGATGGAAGAGGGACTTGAAAGCCTTGCAACACGAGCTGTCGCAAAAGGAAAGCTTATTGCGGATGCTATTGGAACTGTTGCCTCCAAAGGCTTTGATTTGCTCAAAGGAGCGATTACATCATCAGTCGATACTGGTATGTCGTTTGATACCGCAGTATCCCAAATTGCTGCTACAACGGGTAAAACGGTAGACCAGATACAAGATTTAAAAGCAGCTGCCGAGAAGATGGGAGCGACTACAAAATTCACAGCCACCGAAGCAGCAGAAGGTATCAATATATTATCGCAGGCTGGCATGTCGGCGGCTGATATTTTAAACGAAGATGCCAACGGAGCTACCCTTTTAAGCACGACACTTGATCTTGCTTCGGCTGGCGCAATGTCGATGGAATCCTCTGCTACATACCTTACATCATCCTTGAAAGGCTTTAAAAAAGAGGGCAAATCCGCGGTATACTATGCAGATTTGATGGCTAAGGGTGCTACCCTTGCAAATACTAATGTAAGCGGTTTGGGCGAGGCATTATCTGGTGTCTCTGCCAATGCCTCAGCTTACGGGCAAGCTTCTGACTCTGTAACGCTATCTCTGCTTAAATTAGCAGAAGCTAATGTTACTGGCTCGAATGCAACGACTGCGCTTAACTCTGCAATGTCTGAGGTCTACACACCTACAGATCAGGCTAAAAAGGCTTTGGATAGCTTGGGAGTATCTGCATATAACGCTGATGGAACTGCACGTGATTTTAACGATGTGGTAGATAATCTCACAGGGGCATTATCTGGCATGTCAGATCAGCAGAAGAACGCAACCCTTAATACTATCTTTGGTGTGCAAGGGCTTGATGCATACAATAAGATGGCGGCTGTATCGGCTGATAAAACAAACGAGTTTAAAGCGGCTCTTGCAGATGCAGGTGGTTCGGCTGCATCACAGGCACAGACTCAGCTTGATAATTTGGGCGGTTCTTTTACCCTTTTAAGCTCTGCAACTGATGGACTTAAGCTTGCGTTTTACAATCTCTTTTCCAAGACACTCAAGGACGGCGTAGACCTTGCTACAGACTCAATCACTATACTAACCGATGGGTTAAGCTCTGGAGGCTTACTGGGACTTGTAAAGTCTCTTGGGGGTGTCGCTGATAACGCAGTAACCAAGCTGCTAGGGAAACTTAGCTCTCTCACCAAGTTACCTCTGGTATCGTGGTTTAAGCAGATCAAAAAGACAGGTGCAGATGCTTTTTCGGGTCTGGGCGGTGCTGTTAAAACTCTTTTCTCTGCATTTAATCCAGTGATTGATGCGGTAAAAGAGTTTTTGGGTATCACAGATGATGCAGGTGGCACACTCGATAATGCACGAGCTAAGATGGATGCAGGTAAGGCAGCTCTTGAAGCTATCAAGCAAGTGATTAATGCCGCAGGGCAGGTTGTAACATGGTTTGTATCAGTTCCACTAACTGGGCTTGCAAATATCCTTGGGCAAAGCTTACTTGCTAAATTTAACATTTTAAAAGCTGTATTTACATCGGCTGTTGATTTTATATCAAGCTTGCCTATCATGGACTGGCTTGAAAAGCTTCAAAACGCTTTCTCTAGTGCGTTTGATTCCATTGCAAGTGCGATTTCACCATTAGTTGATGCAGTGCTTAATTTTTCCGATTATCTGGTGAGCCTGATAACTGGTTTTTCAGACGCAGGGGCACAAAGCACAGCGTTTGGAACTGCATTATCAGTGCTTAACGTGATTGTTGATGGCATTGCAACTGCGATCCAGTTTGCAGGAGATATTATATCTGGTGTGATCTCAGTATTAACGCAGGTTATCAATCAAATTGTAAATGATGCACAGACAGATGGTACGCTTATCAACTCAATTATCACTGGCATTCAGTCAGCAGTGGAGACTGCATTTGCGATAATTGCGGATGTATGGCAAAACGTATTACTACCAGTTTTTACTGGCATCTATACATGGCTATCTGAAAATATCGGCCCGATATCAACGGAGGTTTTTAATGCTCTCGGTGAAGTTGTAACGGCTGTTTTTTCGGTGATTGAGGCAGTTTGGAACAACGTATTGCTGCCAGTATTTACCGCTTTGTTGTCCTCGCTTGAAGATAACATAAAACCGCTTTTTGAGACTACTTTTCAAGCAGCACAAGAAGCTGTCAGTGTAGCATTCCAGATGATTGCAGACACTTGGGAAAACCACTTGAAACCTTGTTGGGACGCAATCAAGACTTTCGCAGATGAAACGCTTTTGCCATGTTTTCAAGCGATTGGAGATTTCCTTAGAGAAAATCTTAAACCAGTATTTGATGAGGTTTTTAAGGCGGTATCAGAGAGTGTAACAACGGCTTTTGATACAATCGTAAGTTGGTGGGATAATGTTTTGAAGCCGCTTTTTGATGGAATGCTAGATTTTGTAACTAACATCTTTTCAGGCAAATGGAGTGATGCTTGGAACGGAATTGTAAGTACATTTTCGACTGTTTTTGCAGGCATTATAGAGTTTGCAAAAACACCAATCAATGCAGTTATCAAGTTGATTAACGGTGCAATAGCTGGCATAGAGTCGGCTTTAAATGCAGTTATCGGAGCGATGAACAAAATCTCAGTAACAATTCCAGATTGGGTTCCGGGCTTTGGTGGCAGCAACTTTGGAATCAATATACCGACTGTCGGATTTGGAAGAATCGGAGAGCTTGAAAAAGGCGGTATCTTGCGAAAAGGACAGAAAGGATTGCTAGAGGGAAAAGGTGATGAGGCTGTAGTACCTCTGGAAAAGTCCGAAGGATGGCTTAACAAGCTTGCCGAGAAGATGAACGGAAACAAGAAGCCTACACAAGTAACCGTAGTGATAGAGGGCTACGACAAGGATAAGAAAGAGCTTGCAGAAGCTGTAGCTGAGGAGGTATCAAAGCAGATGGCAGACGATTATGACAGAGATAGGAGGGTATTTGCATGATGCACTACTTGATATACAATGGCGAGTCCTCTGCCGACTACGATCTTTTAGTGGGAGCGCAAAACACCTTTAACGCTCCCAAAAGGAGCGTAACAAAGTATACGATACCTGGCAGGAACGGAGATTTAATTAAAGATAACGGATGCTTTGAAAATGTCTCAGTAGCCTACACTATAGTGTGTAAGAATCGGTTTGAGAGCCTTGCGGACTCGATCAGCGCATGGCTCAAAAGCCCAACAAGCTATTGCAGGCTAGAGGATAGTCACCATCCAGAGTACTACAGGATGGGACTTGTGACGGATGCTATTACCTACACAACAGGAGCACTCAATCACAGCGCAAAAGCCACAGTGACTTTTGATTGCAAGCCCCAGAAATGGCTTACAGATGGAGAGAGGGTAGAAAAATTTACTTCGGCAGGTATAATTTTCAATCCTACAAAGTTCGCTTCGAAACCACTTATAAAAGTATATGGAAATGGACAATCTACCCTAAAAATTGGCGACTATTCGATGAGTTTAAACTTGCAGGCTTATGTAACTATTGACTCTGAGTTGATGGACTGCACCAGAGGAAATATGAACATGAACAGTTATGTGGTGCTTGCTTCTGGCTTCCCAGAGCTTAAATCTGGGATGAATTTAATTACTTTTACTGGTGGAATAACATCAATAGAGATTACTGGGAGGTGGTGGACAATTTGATACCGATTTTGTATATAGCAACCGAAAAGCTTTTTAAGTCTCAAGGCTTAGGAGCTTTGGTGGATGTGATTAGCTGCAAAGTCACCGAGGAAAGAAACGGCTCATATGAGCTGACAATGACGTATCCTTTAAGTGGTCAGCACTTTAAGGATTTGGAGCTATCAAGAATTATCAAAGCCGTACCATCCTACAAAACCGATCCAGAACCGTTTCGCATTTACGCTATCAGCAAGCCTTTAAACGGTATTGTAAAGGTAAGTGCGGAGCATATCTCATATCAGCTATCACATATACCAGTAACACCCTTTGAAGCATCTAACGTAGTGGAGGCAATGGATAACCTCAAAAAGTACTCGGCAGAGGACAACCCTTTTTCTTTCTGGACTAGCAAAGAAACGCAAGCAAAAATGGCTTTTACAGTTCCGACCTCTTGCCGTGCTCTGCTTGGTGGTGTAGAAGGGAGCATTTTGGATACCTACAAGGGAGAGTATGAGTTTGCTGGGTACACTGTAAAGCTACATCAAAACCGAGGATCGAATAAAGGTGTAACGATTCGCTATGGCAAGAACCTCACCGATTTAAAGCAAGAGGAAAGTATTGCGAACACGATCACAGGTATCTGCCCTTTCTGGAAAAGTGAGGAAACCGAAGAGGTTGTAACACTTCCAGAAGTATCAGTTTACAGCAAGTATGCGAATAACTTCCCATATAAGCGGACTGCGGTACATGATTTTTCGGCAAGCTTTGAGGAAAAACCAACCGTAGAACAACTTAGAGCCAAGGCAGAAAGCTACATTACGCAGAGTGGTGTAGGTGTGCCTGATGTATCCCTTACGGTATCTTTTGTGGTGCTGTCTCAGTTTGAGGAGTACAAAAATATTGCTGCATTAGAGTCTGTCAACCTCTGTGATACAGTAAACGTTATTTTTGAAAATTTGGGTATCAACACAACTGCAAAAGTTGTAAAAACCGTGTATGATGTGCTACTTGATAAATACGATAGTATCACGGTTGGAAGTACTCAAAACAGCCTCACCAAGAAGCTCACAGAGATTGACGAGAACACGCAAGAGGAAATCAACAAGGAAACCTCTGCCAGAAAAAGAGCGATTGCAGAGCTTGTAAAGAAGGTAGAGCAGGGCAGCGGTTTGTATGTAACTGATAAAGGAACTGGTGGGGCACATGATTGGTTTTTGCATGATAAGCCAGTCCTTGAAGAGTCCCAGACCATCATTCGCATCAATGATGGTGGCATGATCTTTTCTGTTGATGGTGGCGAGACTTACAACGGCTTAGATTGGAGCGGTACAGCAATCTTGCAGAAAATTTACACTGTGGGTATCAATGCAGCATACATTGATACAGGAAAATTGCAGGTTGTAGATAACACTGGAAAGACTCTTTTTAGTGCCGACATGGACACTGGTGAGGTTGCTATAAACTCTGGCTTGCTTAAAGTTGGTGCAGGATATATTAACACTAACGGACGTTTTAAAATTGGCTCTATGTATTCGCAGGGTGGAGTATATAACAAAGATACAGGGATATACGAGCGGCAAGATGTGTGTTTTGATAAGGCAATATTTATCAATTATGGAATTGAGCTTTACGGCAATAACGACTCAGCTGAGGGTATTGCATACTGCGATTTCCATTCTGGCTCAGACGTAACGACAGGTGATAGCTTGTATGATTACACTGGACGTTTGCAAAACTATCTTGCGCCTGCTGGGACAAGTGAGTTTACGTTTTCTGGAAAGAAAAAGGTTAATGATACAGAGGCAGGAACTTGTACAGTTGCAGTAAATGGGACTATCGTACATTCATCTGATAAAAGGCTAAAGGATAACATCGAAGATATATCTTGTGATACCGCCACAGACTGGATAATGGCTTTAAACCCCGTGACGTATACTTACAAGGCTGATAGTGAGCTTAAAGTGCATCATGGACTTGTATATCAAGAGGTGCAAGAAACCGCAAAAGAATTATCTATGGATAATCTGGCACTGCTTCAAGAGTTCCGAGGAGCTGATAAAGTGGTTTACGGTGCTATCGGATATGAAGAACTGATAGCCGATCTCATAAAAGTGGTACAAAATCACGAAAAAATTTTGAGAGGAGAACAAAATGATTAAAGCAATTTATGATCTGGACATGACCCCAAGGAGAACTCTTCCAATCATCATCAATGTATCACAATATGACGATATAGGAAGAACACTTGTTTTCAACTTATTTTCATCCTCTGGCAAGTGGACTGCCCCCACCTCTGCGGCTGTAACTTTTGAGGGTGGTAAGCCTGACGGCAAGTTTTTTGCGTATAACTGTGCATACTCTAACGGTACTGTAACCGTAACTATACAGCAGCAAATGACCGCTGTGGCAGGTAAGGTAAGATGCAAAATCAAGGTAAAATCTGGTGACAAGGTGGTGGAGTCTGCCCCTATCATCATGGTTGTAGACGCAGCCGCAGTACCAGACGGCTCTGATATGTCTAAGTCTGATATCAATGATGCTATCGCTAATGCCACTCAGAAAATCGTTGATCAGGTTAAGGATAATATCCCCTCAGACTACTCTCAGTTAAGTACCGATGTTAGTTCACTAAAGCAGGATATAGATAATTTTAGATTTTATGAATCTAATGGTTTTTTTAAGTTTATTTCCAATTGGCACAACGGAGATGTAGATAGTGTTGGTGAATTTGTGGATTCGAAATCTACAAGACGAAGCGATAAAGTTGAAGCATCGTTACTTAAATGTGTTGAAATTATAACACATAATCACAATGGATGTAGTGTTAGAGAATGGGATATTAACGGGAGATATTTAGGCTCATCATGGGTTACATCAAGTGAAAGCATTGAAAGTAGAACGAACACGTTTGATTTCAAAAGCGATACTGCATATATTGCATTTACAATAACAGGGTCAAACAATTACAATGCCAATGAGAATAATGTTGATATAAAAATATTTATTGAGGATTATTTCTTAAATGATAAAAGTTTACAAAAAGCTTTAAAAATTAAAAAAGGCTTTGTGTCGCCAGTCACCGATTTTGGCGCATATGGAAATGGATTACACAATGACACAGAAGCTTTACAAAATTGCATAAAATTTTGCATTGAAAATAGCGTTCCCCTAAAATGTGAGAAGGCATACCAATTTATGATCACAAATACGCTTGAGTTTATTGGCATTGATAATTCTTACACAACGGGAGAAAGCGAAAATATTGTCCGAACATTCAAAACTATAAATGCTGAATTTGATTTTAATGGTTCAACAATCTTGGCATATGGCAATTTCGCAGAATCATCACACACAGCATTGTATGAAGGTGAAGAAATTCCTAGTGTATTGTATATTAAATCAACAAATCTTTATGATATGCATTTTGAAATAAAAAATCTTTTTATTGATGTTCGAAAAATCAATTGTGTTTGCGTCTATGCGGATGAATTAAAAAAATCAACATTTAGAAATATTACAATTAAACATTTAGCGAAAATTGGTATATATATTGAAAACAATTGCGGTGGCATAATGTTTTACGATACACAGATGATTGCGAATAAGAAAAAAGCAATTGGTTTCTGGAACGCATCAAGTGATTGTTATTTCGATGGGATATATATGGTTGATGTAACTTATGGAATGATTTTATCTGCGTCTTATTGTAATATTAAAAAATTTCATCCATTTATTCTTACACCCTCGTTTGTATTGGGTTCTGTGATGT